>Ga0153956_1001894_pt1 | contig 16923 bp, 13 predicted proteins | sample TSFL040MetaG_FD_104704 | JGI IMG/M metagenome (GOLD analysis project Ga0153956, IMG submission 104704) | Attine ant fungus gardens microbial communities from Florida, USA - TSFL040 MetaG | ecosystem: Host-associated > Fungi > Mycelium > Unclassified | place: USA: Florida, Wekiwa Springs...
GCCGGGCTCGCGGTGCTCCTCGCGGCGGTCAACCCGAAGAACCTGCTGCTGGTGATCGCGGCGGCGGCGGCGATCGCGCAGACCGGCATCGACGCGGGTCAACAGGGCGTAGCCCTCGCGGTCTTCGTCCTGCTCGCCACCCTCGGCCCGGGAGCCCCGCTCGCCATCTACCTTCTGCTCGGCGACCGCTCTCGTCAGATCCTCTCCGAGCTGCGCTCGTGGATGACGCAGAACAACGCAGCCATCATGGCTGTGATCTGCCTGGTGATCGGCGCCAAGCTGATCGGCGACGGCGTCGGCGGCCTCGGCTGAGGCTCGCGCCCTGCCTGCTGGACACGAGCCGATTCACCCGATCGAGTCGTGGCGATCGATCCACCGTAGCTCGAGCGCGACCCCGATCACCCAGAACGCGAGCAGCGCGAGAATGCCGACGAGCAGGCCGTCGGCGATGAAGAGCGCGACGACGACCATGAGGGCGAGGATCGGCCCGAGGAGGATCGGGACGGCGGAGAAATCGGAGTCGGCCTTCACGCGACAAGCATCGCCTTCTCGACAGAAGGCCACATCCTCCGATGCGGGTGAGGCGACCCGGGCGGTCAGGCCCGCCTGGTCGCCGCTATTCCTTGCCCGCTTCGTGGGAGACAAACGTCGCCACGGCCTTGATTTCTTCGGTGTCGAGGGTGCCTTCCTTGCCGAAGGCCGGCATCGGACCGCCGCCCTCGAACACCTGTTGCTCTACGGCCGCCTCTTCGGGGGCGAGTTCGTCGAGGTTGGGACCGACGGTGCCGCTGGTCCCCGCCGCCTGGAGGGTGTGGCACGAACCGCAGTCGGCGACAAAGATTTCCTTTCCTTCGGCGACGATCGCCCCTTCGCCCTCCGCCGCTTCTTCCACCGCCGGTTCTTCTCCGGCTTCTTCGGTCGCGCCGCCCGCGGCGGATCTTTCTTCGGTCGCTGCCGTCGTGGTCGTGCTCGAGCTGCTGCCGCAGCCCGTGATCAAAGCGATGCCGAGAAGCGCGAGGATCGCAAGCAGGGAGATCAGGGTCTTCGAGGTTTTCGCTGCGCTCATCCGGTGCCTCCTGGGTCGGTTGTCGTCACGGGTCCTAAGTAACCATCGCCGGCGCGCGTTACCTGCCCGCCGGAGACGAGATGATTCACCCGGTTGGGAGAATGCAGGCCGCTGCTCGAGGGACGGACCATCAGCCACCGACTCGCCGAGGACCGCCGCCGCCACCCTCCGGCAGCAACGCCTCAGGACGCTCCTCGACCAGGTCGCGCTGGGCGAGGGTGAAGAGGAGGAAGAGCGAGGGCAGGACGAGGACGACCGCCACCGCGAAGACGACCAGGACCCAGGTCAGCGTGGTGGAGACGGCGGCGGCTTCTTCGATCGTCAGGGTCTGCGGCAGCAGGTAGGGATGCTGGGCCACGCCCCAGGCCCAGACCATCGTCACCACCGCCCCGACCGCGGGCACACGGGCGCCCCTGGCACCGCGCCACAGCAGCGCCAGGGCGGCGATGCCGCAGAGCAGCGAGGCGATGACGAGGGGAAGCGCGTCCCCGGTCAGGCCTTCGTAGACGTAGGGCGCGTCGTCGCGGTAGAGGAACATCGCGACGACCGCGACCGCCCCGCTCGCCGCCCCGGCGACCAGCGCCCGCGCGCGGAAGTAGCCGACCAGCTCGGGCGCGGAGCGGCGCGCGTCGTGGGCGAGGAAGACGGCGGCCAGGTAGGCGCCGGTGGCGAGGAAGAGCGCCCCGGTCACCAGCGAGACCGGGTTCAGCCAGCTGGTCAGCGGGTCCCCTTCGGCATTGCCGGGCGGGACCCGGCCGGAGGCGACCGCGCCGATCACCGTCCCCATGAAGAACGGCGTCAGCAGCGAGGCGAAGGCGAACAGCCGGTCGGCGAGGTGCCGATTGCGGCCACGGGCCGCGGTGCCTTTGAAGGCGAACCCGGCGCCGCGCAGGACGATCCCCAGGGCGACCAGGCTGAGCGGGACGAAGAGGGTCGACATGATCGCGCCGAAGGCCGCCGAGAAGGCGGTCCAGAGGACGACGAGGACGAAGATCAGCCAGACGTGGTTGGCCTCCCAGACCGGGCCGATCGAGTGGGCGACGGCCGCTCGCACCCGCGCTCCGCGCTCGCCCCCGCCGGAGGCGAGGTCCCAGAACCCGGCGCCGAAGTCGGCCCCGGCGAAGACCGCGTAGAAGGTCACGCCAAGCCAGAGGACAGCGGCGACCGCGTCGGCGGTGCTCACCGCTCGCCTCCGGTGGCGACCGGTGCCGGCGGCTCGTAGGGCCCGCCGCTCTCCTCCGCGGCGTCGCCCGCCTCCCGCCAGCGCCGCGCCATCGAGCGCAGCACCAGCACCGTCGCGGTCCCGAGCCCCGCGTAGAGGACCACCACGCCTGCCAAGGTGAACCAGATCCCGCTCGCTCCCGTCACCGCTTCCTCGGTACGCATGACTTCGTAGACGATCCACGGCTGCCGGCCGACCTCGGTGACGATCCAGCCGCACTCGATCGCCACCCCGACCGCGACGCCGGAGATCGCGACCGCCCGCAGGAACCACTTCGTGCGGGGGATGTCGCGCCGCCGCCACCAGACGAAGGCGAACCAGGCGCCGAGGGCGAGCAAGGCGCAGCAGATGCCGACCATCGCGTCGAAGGCGAGGTGGAGCAGGGTGTTCGCCGGCGGGCGGTCTTCCGGCGGCACCGAGTCCAGCCCGACGACTTCGGTGTCGGCGCTGAAGCCGACCAGCCAGGAGTCGAGGTTCGGGATCCCGATCCCGCCCTTGACGCCTTCTTCGGTGCAGCGCCCGCCGAGGTACTCGGTGACGTGGGTGTGGGTTTCCTGCACGCACTCCATCGCCGCGAACTTGACCGGCTGGTCGGCGGCGACCGAACGGGCCGCGGTGTCGCCGACCAGGAACTGGACCGGCGTCGCGACCAAGGCCACGGTGAGCGGGATCAACAGGCCGAGGCGGTGGCGGCGGTCGCGACGGCCGCGCAGCATCCCGACCGCGTAGACCGAGGCGATCAGGAAGCCGGTGAGCATGTAGCCGGCGAGGATCATGTGCGGGGCCTCGTAGGCGAGCGCCGGGTTGAAGATGACCTTCAGCGGGTCGACGCTCGTCACTTCCGCGCCGCGGAGCAATCCCCGCGAGAGCGTGAAGCCCTGCGGCTGGTTCATCCAGGAATTGACCGCGAGCACCGAGAGGGCGCCGCCGACGCCGCAGATGACGATCGGCACCCCCGACCAGAAGTGGGCCCACGGCGAGAGGCGCTTCCAACCGAACAGGTAGATGCCGATGAAGATCGCCTCGAGGAAGAAGAAGATCCCCTCGATCGCGAAGGCGACGCCGAAGACATCGCCGAAGCGGGCGGTGAACTCGGGCCAGAGCAGGCCGAACTCGAAGCTGATCACGGTGCCGGTGACGGCGCCGACGGCGAAGGTGACCGCGGCGACCTTCGACCACCGCCGGGCCAGCTCCAGCGCGTCCGGATCGTTGCGCCGCAGGCCGCGGTAGTTGGCGATCAGCATGTAGGCGGGGAAGGCGATCCCGAGGCTGGCGAAGATGATGTGGAAGCCGAGGGTGAGCGCCATCTGCTCGCGCGCCGGGAGGAGTTCCGAGGAGGCGGCGGCGAGGGGCAGCGGGTCGAGCAGCGAAGTCAGCATTGCAATCGGCGGTCGGGCATTGGACTCCGATGCTGGGGGACCCTGGCCCCCAGCACCTCATGCCGATCGGGTGAAATCTCCTTTTTCGCCGGCGACGGTGTCACTCGCGCGACACCGTCGTGGGCCCGCCGCTCGGTCGTCACGCCGACCGTGGCGCCAGCACCTGTTGTCTCGTGATCCCGTGACGCTCCAGGTAGGCGAAAACCTCCGCGCCACCGTCCGATTCCCCGTCCAGGGCGGACCGTAGCCAGTCCCGCAACGCGTTCTCGTGGTTGTACAGGTCTTCCCCCAGGGTCTTCAACTCGGGGGTGCGAGCGCCCTTGGCGAGGTGCTCGTACAGGAGGTCCGCCGCGGGGGTCTCGCGAATCGCGTCCTTCGCCACCCCCTCGAAGTCATGCTTGCGGGCGTACTTTTCACCCATCTTCCTCAGTTTCTCGGCTTTCTTCTCACTGACGTGGACCCCGGCATCGCGCGCGAACGACTCGCAGTAATCGATGTTGAACTGCTCCATCGCCGCGCACGCTTTCAACGGCTCGTAATGCTCGGGGTACATCTCGGCCATCGTCTCGAACAGGCCGACCCCGAAGATCTCGCCCTCCATCGACACCTTCAACAGGAACTTCTCGGTCCTGCTGCCCTCGAAATGATGCGCTTCCAGATACGTCATGATGTTTCCTCTCCTCTATCAGAGCCAGATCGCTCACTGAATGTGCTAAGTCCGCCCTCGATCACGCGCTCGCCGCGGACGCCGAAGCGGGCCTCGGTCCACGACCGCAACACGGCGAGGCGGTGGCCGAAGACTCCCCCCAGGTAGTACAGGTGGACGCCGAGGTACATGTAGAACGCGGGCCGGCCGGAGATCCGGCGGCCGCGGACTTCGCAGACCGCCTTGCCGCGGCCGACGACGGCGAGGGCGCCCTTGTCGAGGTAGCGGAACGGCGTCGTCGCGCCGACGCCGCCGGCCTTGATCCCCTTGGCGACGTGGTGGGCCTGCTGGATCGCGACCGTCGCCAGACCCGGCAGCGGCTTGCCGTCGGGGCCCGGATGGACCGCCATGTCGCCGATCACGGAGATCTCCGGGTAGCCGGGGACCGCGCAGTCCGGGCCGACCTCGATCCGCCCGCCCGGGCCGACGCCGGCTCCCGTCGCGTGCGCGGCGATGCCGGCCAGGCCCGCGGCCTGGACCCCGGCCGCCCAGATCACCGTGCGGGCGGCGATCCTCTCGGTCCCGCCGTCGACCGCCAGGTCGATGCCGCGGTCGTCGATCGCGGTCGCCCGGGCGCCCTCGCGGACGACGACGCCGAAGGAGGCGAGCGCCTCGGTGGTCTTCGCCGAGAGCTTCTCGCTGAAGGCGGGCACCACCCGCTCTCCGGCATCGACCAGCGTCACCCGAGCGCGGCGGGCGTCCATGCGGCGAAAGTCGCGAGCGAGCGTCTTCTGGGCGAGGATCGCGACCTGGCCGCTGATCTCGACCCCGGTCGGCCCGCCGCCGACGACGACGAAGCTCAGCCATTCCTCCCGCGCCACCGGATCGGTCGCCCGCTCGGCCTGCTCGAAGGCGCCGAAGATGCGGTCGCGCAGCTCGACCGCGTCGGCGAGCGTCTTCAGCCCCGGCGCCGCCGCCGCCCAGGCGTCGTTGCCGAAGTAGGAGGTCTCGGCGCCGGCGGCGAGGACGAGGCTGTCGTAGGGCAGGCGCTCACCGGTGTCGAGCCACACCTCGCGCGCGGCCGCGTCGATCCCGGTCACCTCGGCCATCAGGACCGTCGCGTTGCGCTGCCGCCGGAACATCGCCCGGATCGTCGTCGCGCACTCGCCCTCCGACAGCCCGCCGGCGGCGACCTGGTAGAGCAGCGGCTGGAAGAGGTGGTGGTTGCGACGGTCGACCAGGGTGACCTCGACGTCGGCGCGGCGGAGCGCCCGGGCGGCGGCGGCCCCGCCGAAGCCACCGCCGACGATCACCACCCTGCGGGGATCTCGGCGATCTCCCATCCGCTAGCTCGTCTCGACTCGTCGCGGCAGGTTGGACCCGGCCACCAGGGCGACGATCGCCCCGTCGTCGCGCTCGCCGCGCCGATCGCCCATCGTCAGGCGTAGTCCCGGTAGTCGGGTCGGTAGGCCGCCGCCCGGATGAAGGCGCCGATGTCCGCCGGCTCCTCGACCCCCGCCAGGCCCTTCGCGAAGACCAGGGCGGCGACTTTTTCGGCGACGCGGAGCGAGCTCTCGAGGATCTCGGACTGCGGCGGGTAGATCAATCCCATGTCGAGGTCGTCCTGGGTCACCTGCTCGGCGACCGCGTTGGCCGCGCAGAGGAACATCTCGTCGGTGACCCGCTTCGCCTGGGTGGCGTAGATCGCCATCCCCAGCGCCGGGAAGATGTAGACGTTGTTGCCCTGGCCGGGGACGAAGGTCCTGCCTTCCACCTTGACCGGCTGGTAGGGGCTGCCGCTGGCGAAGATCGCCTTCCCCTTCGACCAGGTGTAGGCCTCTTTCGCCGAGCACTCCGAGCGCGAGGTCGGGTTCGAGTACGGGAAGATGATCGGCCGCTCGTTGATCCGGCTCATCGCCTCGATCACCGCCTGGTTGAAGAGCTTCGGCACCGTGCTGACGCCGATGATCCCGGTCGGTTCGATCGCTTCGACCGCGCCGAGGAAGTCCTTGGTCGGCGCGTGGTCGTGGGCGTAGGGACGCTGGAAATCGGCGATGTCGGTGCGGCTGCTCTCCAGCAGGCCGTTGACGTCCACCATCCAGCAGCGTTCCCGCGCCTCGTCGGCGGGGACGCCGTCGGCGACCATCGCCAGGCAGATCAGGTTGGCGATCCCGGTGGCCGCCGAGCCGGCACCGAGGAAGAGGAACTTCTGCTCCCCCCAGCCACGGCCCTGGACCCGCAAGGCACCGGAGATCCCGGCGACGGCGACCGCGGCGGTGCCCTGGATGTCGTCGTTGTAGCAGCAGACCCGATCCCGGTAACGGGCCAGGAGCGGGACCGCGTTGATGTTGGCGAAGTCCTCGAACTGGATGCAGCAGGCCGGGAAGACCTCCTGCATCGCGGTCACGAACTCCTCGAGGAATTCGTCGTACTCCGCGCCGCGCACGCGCGGCTGCCGCAGACCAAGGTAGAGCGGGTCGTTGACCAGTTCCTCGTTGTTGGTGCCGACGTCGAGGGTGATCGGCAGGGTCAGGTGCGGCGGCACCCCGGCGCAGGCGGTGTAGAGGGCGAGCTTGCCGATCGGGATCCCCATCCCGTTGATCCCCAGGTCGCCGAGGCCGAGGATGCGCTCGCCGTCGGTCACGACGCAGAAGCGGACGTCGTCCTCGTGCCAGTCGCGGAGGATCTCGCGCACCCGGCCGCGCTGCTCGATCGAGATGTAGAGGCCGCGCGGACGGCGCATGATGTGACCGAATTTCTGGCAGGCCTCGCCGACCGTCGGGGTGTAGACGAGCGGCATGAAGTGCGCCGGATCGGACATCAGCGTCTTGAAGTAGAGGGTTTCGTCGTTGTCCTGCAGCCCGGCGAGGTAGACGTATTTGTCGACGTCGGCGGCCTTGTGGCTGAGCTGGAGGTGGATGCGGGCGAGCTGGTTCTCCTCGGAGTCGATGCCCGGCGGAACCAGGCCGGACAGGCCGAGGGCCTCGCGCTCGGCCTCGGTGAAGGCGGTGGATTTGTTCAGCTCCGGGTCGCGGAGCAGCTCGATCCCGCGGGGGAACCCGTTGCCGGATGGATCGCTCACTACAGCACCTGCCTCAGGTCGCGGATGTTCGACTTCACGGTGTCCAGCAGCTCGGCCGTATCGCCCTCGAAGACGACCTTGCCCATCGCCAGCGCGTATCCCCGCGCCTGCTCGAAGGTCGCCGCCGGCGGCATCGCCAGCGCCCGCGGGTCGGTGACGAAGTCGACCAGGGCCGGCCCCGGGTGCTCGAGGGCGCGCTTCACCGCACCCTCGACGTCCTCGTCCTTCTCGACCCGCTCGCCGTGGATGCCGACCGCCCGGGCGACGGCGCCGAAGTCCGGGTTCTTGACGTCGGTCCCCCAGGGCGGGTAGCCGAAGACCTCCATCTCGGCCCGCACCATCCCCCGGGTCGAGTTGTTGAAGACCATCAGCTTGACCGGCACGTCGAGCTCGGCGGCGGTGACGATCTCGCCCATCAGCATGGTGAAGCCACCGTCGCCGCAGAAGGCGATCGTCTGCCGCCCGTCGCCGCCCAGGTGGGCGCCGATCGCCTGCGGCATCGCGTTGGCCATCGAGCCGTGGCCGAAGGAACCGAGCATCCGCTGCCGCGGGCGCATCGCGATGTAGCGGGCGCCCCAGACGCAGCACATACCGGTGTCGACGGTGAAGATCGCGTCGTCGTCCGCGGCGGTGCTGATCGCCGTCGCGACCCGCTCCGGGCGCAGTCCGGAGCCGCTGCCCGGGTGGTCGACGTAGGTCCGGAGCCCGGCGGCGATCTTGCCGTGGGACTCGATCATCTCGTCGACGAAGGCGCGGTCCTGGCGCCGCCCGAGGCGGGGGATCAGCGCCCTGATCGTCTCGCCGACGTCGCCGACCAAGCCCAGGTCGACCGCCGCCCGCCGCCCCAGCCGGGCCGGGTTCTCGTCGACCTGGATGATCGTCGGCTTGCCGGGGATGAAGTTGTGGTACGGGAAGTCGGTGCCGAGCATCAGCAGCAGGTCGCAGTCCTCCATCGCCACGTGGGCGGCGCCCCAGCCGAGCAGCCCGGTCATCCCGATCGCGTTCGGGTTCTCGGCCTCGAGCCCGTCCTTGCCGCGGAACGTGTAGGCGACGGGCGCGTTCAACAGCTCCGCCAGCTCCAGCACCTCGGCCCGCGCCTCCCGACACCCCGCGCCGCCGTAGATCGCGACCTTCCCGGCCCGGCCGATCAGCCTCGCGGCCTCCTCCAGATCGGCGTCGAGCGGGCGCACCAGCGGGCGCGAGGTGATCAACGGATGGGCGAGCATCGGATGCTCGATCTCCGCCGCGCAGATGTCACCCGGCAGGATGATCATGCCGACGCCCCGCTGCATGATCGCCGCCTGCATCGCCAGCTCCGCCAGGCGGGGCATCTGCAGCGGCGAGGTGACGTAGCCGATGTACTCGCAGCAGTCGAGGAAGATCTGGTCGGGCCGCGTCTCCTGGAAGTACTCGGTGCCGATCTCGGTGCTGGGGATGTGGGTGGCGATCGCGAAGACCGGGGCGCCGTTGCGGGCACAGTCGTAGAGGCCGTTGACGAGGTGCAGCGCCCCGGGGCCGGAGGAACCGATCACCGCGGTGGGCCGACCCGAGACCTGGGCGTCGGCGCCGGCGGCGAAGGCACCCGCCTCCTCGTTGCGCACGTTGACGAAGTTCAACTTGCCCTCGGTCTTGCGGATCTCGTCGAAGACCGGGTTCGCCGAGTCGCCGACGATCCCGTAGATGTTGCGGACGCCGGCGTCGATCATCATCTCGACCAGGTAAGAGGCGACGGTCTGGGTCATCAGCTCTCCAAGCTTTCGGTGGCCAGGGGCGCGGCTATGCCGCGGCGGCGGCCGGGGGGTGGAATGAGGCGGAGGAGGCGCGGTCCCAGAAGCGCTGGAAGCGCTCGGGAGCGGAGCCCGAAAGGAACGCCGCCGAGTCGAAGCGCGAGGTGTCGTAGATCTCCTCGAAGGTCAGCACCTCGAACTGGTTGACCCGCTTGACGACGTGGTCGGGGCGAAGTTCGGAGGTGTGGTCCAGGCCCATCGCCGCGATCATCTCGGCGAGGCCGGCGACCGTGTTGCGGTGGTACTGGTGCACGCGCTGGGCCTTGTCGGGGACGACCAGGGCGCGCTGCAGCTTGGCGTCCTGGGTGGCGACCCCGACCGGGCACTTGTTCGTGTGACAGCGCTGCGACTGGATGCAGCCGACCGAGAGCATGAAGGCCCGGGCGGAGTTGCACCAGTCGGCGCCCAGCGCCATCGCCCGGGCCATCGCCGCGGAATTGACCATCTTCCCGCTTGCGCCGATCTTGATCCGGTCCCTGATCCCGGCCCCGACGAGCGTGTTCTGGACCGTCATCAGCCCCTCCAGCAGCGGCATGCCGAGCGAGTCCGAGAACTCCAGCGGCGCCGCCCCGGTGCCGCCCTCGCCGCCGTCGACGACGATGAAGTCGGCGTAGACGCCGGTCTCGATCATCGCCTTGACCACCCCCATGAGCTCGGAGGGGTCGCCGACGCAGAGCTTGAAGCCGACCGGCTTGCCACCCGAGAGCTCGCGCAGTTGGGCGATGAACGCGGTCATCTCCAACGGCGTCGAAAAGGCCTTATGGTAGGTGGGCGAGAAGACGTCCTGGCCCTGCGGGACCAACCGGGCGTCGGCGATCTCCTGGGTCACCTTCGCCGCCGGCAGGATCCCGCCGTGCCCGGGCTTCGCGCCCTGGGAGACCTTGATCTCGATCATCTTGACCTGGGGCAGGACCGAGTACTCGGCGAAGGCCTCGGGGCTGAACTCGCCGTCCGCGGTCCGGCAGCCGAAATAGCCGGTGCCGATCTGCCAGATCAGGTCGCCGCCGGGCTCGCGATGGTGGACCGACATCCCGCCCTCGCCGGTGTCGTGGGCGAAGCCGCCCGCCTTCGCCCCCGTGTTCATCGCCCGGATCGCGGCGCCGCTGAGGGCGCCGAAGCTCATCGCCGAGATGTTCAGGACCGAGCTCGAGTAGGGCTGCTCGCAGTCGGGGCCGCCGACCGTGACGCGCAGGTCCGCCTCGGGGTCCTTCACCTCCGGCCGGGTGGCCATCGAGTGGGTGAGCCAGGTGTAACCGTCCTCGTACAGGTCGAGCTCGGTCCCGAACGGTTTCTTGTCCTGGACCGACTTGGCCCGCTCGTACATCAGCGAGCGAGCGTCGCGGTTGAACGGGCGGCCGCTCTCGTCGCTCTCGACCAGGTACTGATGGAGCTCCGGCCCGGCCTCCTCGAGCAGGAAGCGCATGTGGCCGATGATCGGGTAGTTGCGCAGGATGCTGTGGCGCGGCTGGAAGTAATCCCAGATCCCGAGCGCGATCAAGGGGACGAAGATGATCTCGAGCAGCAGCCACCAGAGGCTGAACAGCAGGGCCACGACCAGTACCACGACGGCAAGGGCGATCGTGATCCAGAGGACCTTGGTCCTGGCGCTGGCGATCATTTGATGTCTCGGTCCTTCCTGGTCGGCGGTCGAAGTCACGGTCATCACAGCGGGCCGGCAGGCGCGGCGCGTCATACGAACGGGGTGAAATCCGCCCGGTCCGGTGCCTGAGGCCGATCGGCGGGCCGAAATCATCCGGTTCGTATGAGGCCGTGGAGGTCCCCAGGCGACACGCTCCGCCAAGGTGCCAAAACCACAACCACACTCCGACCGACCCTCACCGGCGAGGCCTCGGACCGCTCAGGCCGCCGTGCTCGCGCTCGCGCTCCTCGCCGCGCTGGCGATCGGCGGCTGCGGAGCTGACACCAGCCCGCTCGCCAAGCACCGGGCCGAAGAGCTCGTGGCCGCCACCGAGGCCGCGGGCGTCGCCCAGAACTTGACCGTCGAAAACGCCGAGGCCCTCTACGGGCGCTCCGCCGACTCGGTCTGCGAAGTGTTCAACGGCTCCGACGACGAACTGAACCTGCCCGGGAACCCGGCAGGCAACCACTATCGGGTGTTCACCGAAGAAGCCGTCGAATACACCCGGCTGGTCGTCAAGACCTACTGCCCCGACCGACTCGACAACTTCGAAGACGCGGTCGACGAGCTCGAAATCGCCGGGAGCTCGCGCTGATGACCGGGTCGAAGGAGCACGGCAGCCGCGCCGCTACCGTGAAGACGGCCGCGATGATCGCCTGGCCGGCGCTGGCGATGCTGATCGTCGCCAACACCGGCAGCATCGCCCAGCTCTCCGACTCCGCCGAGTTCGGACTCGGCGCGGTCACCGTCTACCTGATCCCCGCCCTGCTGTTCCTGATCCCGGTGGCGGCGGTGTCCGCCGAGCTGGCGATGGGGTGGGAAGGCGGGATCTTCTCCTGGGTGCGGGCCGCCTTCGGCGACCGCTGGGGCTTTCAGGCGACCTGGCTGCAGTGGATCCAGAGCGTCGCCCTCTACCCCTCGCTGCTGTCCTTCGCCGCGGCGTCGCTGGCCGCCGCCTGCGGCCGCCCCGACCTGGCCGGCAACGGCCTCTACGTCGGTGCGGTCGTGCTGGTCGTCTTCTGGCTCGCGACCTTCATCGTCTCGCGGGGCATGGGCGCCACGGCCAAGGCCGGCAGCATCGGCCTGATCCTCGGCACCGTGATCCCGGCGATGGCCCTGATCCTCTTCATGTTCGCCTGGCTGATCGACGGCAAGCACTCCGACACCCCGCTCGCCGCAGCGGACATCGTCCCCCCCGTGCACGGCCTCGCCAGCATCGCCCTCGTCGTCGGCACCTTCGTCGCCTTCGCCGGGCTCGAGGTCAACGCCGTCCACATCCGCCAGCTTCGCGGGCGGCCGAAGGCCTACGTACCGGCGGTCCTGCTTGGCGTCATCATCATCTTCACGATGTACTGCCTCGGCTCGATCGCGATCTCGGTCGTGGTCCCGACCGACGTGCTCAACCTCAACGCCGGCGCCGCACAGGCGTTCGACGCCTACGGCGCGGGCTTCGGCGTCCCGGCGCTCGGCAACCTGCTATCGGCCGCCCTCGCGATCGGCGCCCTGGCGGCCTCGATCGTCTGGGTCGCGGGTCCGAGCCGCAGCCTGCTGCTGGTGGCCCGGGCGGGCTACCTGCCGCCCCGCCTGCAGAAGGTCAACCGCGCCGAGGTCCAGACGCCGATCCTCGTCCTGCAGGGACTGATCGTCACCGTCCTGGCGCTGGTCTTCGTCGTCCTGCCGAACACCTCGACCGCCTTCGTCGTCCTCCAGGACATGACCGTGATCCTTTACATGTGCATGTACATCCTGATGTTCGCCGCGGCCCTGAAGCTGCGCCGCTCCCAGCCGGACGTGCATCGCCCGCTGCGGGTACCCGCCCTCTGGCTGTTCGCCGGCGCCGGGATGCTCGCGGCGCTGGCGGCGATAGTCCTCGGGCTGACCCCGCCCTCGCAGCTGGCGAAGACCCCGGTCGCCGAGTACGCGGGCGGGGTGATCGTCGGCGTGATCGTCCTCGCGATCCCCTGCCAGCTGATCTACCACTGGCGGCGCCCGGCGTGGGCGACGGCCCATCCTCAGCCCGAGGTGGCCTCGGTCGAACACCGGCCGCTGCCGGCCGGCTCGGACGGGGTCGTCCCCGACCCGTCGGTGCTCGACTCCGGACCGGACCTGACCATCCCCCCTCGCAACGACGATGAGGGCGGCGAGCCCCGCGTGGCGCCGCCGCAAGACCCTTCAAATCCCGAGTAAAGGAGCAGCGCACCGTCATGGACCTCAGCAGCTACACCCCGATGGGTGACAAGAAGAACTCGGACTACTTCAACGAGTACCTGCCCAAGGTCTACGAACGGCGTCAGCAGGCGGGCATCGACGATCTCGTCGGAAACATGGCGGCTGTGGCGATCCAGGTCGAGCAGGGCGACGCCATCAGCTATCTCGCCGAGCTCGCGGTGATGGGCCCTTACCGGGTGTACGCGTCGCGCGAGACCGCGACCCACCGCATCTTTTTCCTCCGCTCCCAGCCCGAGTTCCCGCGGCTGGTCGTGCTGGAGCCGCTGAGCCCGGCCTTCGCCGACGAACTCACCCACTGGAACCTGCTGCACCCGCTGTCCAAAGGCAAGCCCAATGCCCGCTACATCGGCGAGATCTACCGGGCCGAGTCGGCGAACGGGGTGCGTGATGCGCTGGAGCCGCACAACGTCCGCTTCGTCTACCCGGGTGAGGCGGCGAACGACTTCTTCACCAACGAGCACTTCGCCTTCACGGTCCCGTCGGAATTCACCCACAACCGGGTCGGGTACTCAGACCACGATTTCGACGACGTCGACGGGCTCGGGATCGGCGAAGCGAAGCCCCTCAGCGCCGAGGAGCAGGACGTCCTCGACCGGGCGGCGGCGCTGCAGGCCGAGCACGGGATCTCCGACCTGATCCTCGGCCTCGACCACATGGCGACCAGGATCCTGGCCGGAGAACGCGAGGACGCGATCCTCGAGTACCTGACGATGGTCCCCTACTACTTCTGGGGCGCCTACAACATCAACGAGATGAACTCGTCGACCAACGTCACCCGCCATCCCGACATCGACGACGACAAGAAATCCCCGGCCCGGGTCTTCACCGCCAACAACACGCCGTCGATCGTCAACTCGTTCGAGAACCTGCCGATGCCGACCGAGGACTTCGTCCGCAACTTCGGCCAACGCATGCACCACATGGCGATGGCGGTCACCGACGGTCAGGTCGCCGGCGAAAAAAACGTCGACTACGTGGTGGGCCGGCTGGAGGACATGGGGACGCCGTTCCTCGCCAAAGTGGTCGGCGAGTGCGTCGACGATCCGAACCTGAAACAGATCTTCTCGAAAAGCTCGCGCTACTCGCTGCTGATCACCGAGTACATCGAGCGCTGCCATAACTACGAAGGCTTCTTCACCCGCGACAACGTCGCCGCCCTGACCGCCGCGGCCGGCGCCGACGAGCGCTACGAACACGGCCACGTGTTCGACTGAGTCGACGGAGGCCTCCAGCGCATGCAACAGAGAGCCCATCGAGATCCGGCGAAGCCGGAGACGGACGACGCCGAACGCGGTTCGCCGGATTCCCGGCGGCCCGCGCGGTCGGCCCTGGTCCTCGCCTCGCTGATCGCGGTGGCGGCGGTCGCCAACCTGAACCTGGCCGTCGCCAACGTCGCCCTGCCCGACATCGGCGCCGCCTTCGACGCCTCGCAGACCTCGCTCGACCTGGTCGCCGTCGGCTACTCGCTGGGCCTGGCGGCCTCGGTCCTCTACCTGGGCGCGCTCGGCGACCGCTACGGACGCAAGCAGATGCTGCTCGGCGGTACCGCCCTGGCGATCCCCGCCTCGCTGCTGGCCGCCCTCTCGCCCTCGGTCGAGGTGCTGTTCGTCGCCCGGCTGCTCGGCGGACTGGCCGCGGGGATGGCCTACCCGACGACGCTGGCGCTGATCACGGCGCTCTGGGGCGGGGCGGGCCGCACCCGGGCGATCGCCCTCTGGTCGGCGCTCGGCGGCGGCATCTCCGCGCTCGGGCCGCTGATCGCCGGCGCCCTGCTGACCGGGTTCGACTGGGGCTCGGTCTTCTACGTCACCCTGCCGCTCGCGGTGGTCGCCCTCTTCATGGCCTGGCGCTTCGTCCCCGCCCACGTCAACGAGAGCAGCAACCCGGTCGACAACCTCGGCGGCCTGCTCTCGATCGTGATGGTCGCCGCCCTGGTCCTGGCGATCAACTTCGCCCCGGTGCCGGGGGCCGGTGCGGCCTCGGTCGGGCTCGGCGTCGCGGCCGCCGTCGCGATCGGGGCGTTCGTCTGGCGCCAGGGCCGCGTGACCTCGCCGCTCTACGACCTGGCGGTGGCGCGGCGACGGATCTTCTGGGTCGCCGCCTGCGCCGGGATCATCGTCTTCGGCTCGCTGATGGCGGCGATGTTCGTCGGCCAGCAGTACCTGCAGAACGTGCTCGGCTACTCGACCCTGCAGGCGGGCCTGGCGATCATCCCGGCGGCGGTGATGATGGTGCTGGTCGCGCCCCGCTCGGCGAAGCTGGTCGAGGCGCGCGGCGCGCGCTTCACGCTCCTCGTCGGCTACGCCTTCTGCCTCGCCGGCTTCCTGACCATGTTGCTGCTCTGGGACGAAGGCGCCGAATACTGGCACGTCGGGCTCGGCTACGCCCTGGTCGGCATCGGCATCGGCTTCGCCGGCACCCCCGCCTCGCACTCGCTGACCGGATCGGTCCCGGTCAGCCGCGCCGGCATGGCCTCGGCCACCGCCGACCTGCAACGCGACCTGGGCGGGGCGATCATGCAGTCGATCCTCGGCGCCCTGCTGACCGCCGGGTACGCCGCCGCTGCCGCGGGCGCGGTGGCAGGCTCCTCGCGGCACGTCACCCAGAGCGTCGAAAGCGAGCTGCTGAAGTCGTTCTCGAGCGCGGCCGCCGTCGCCGAGCAGCACCCCGGGCAGGCGGAAGCGATCATCGCCGGCGCCCGCGGCGCCTTCCTGCAGGGCGATTCCTGGGCCTACCTCGCCGGCATCGTCGCGATCTGCATCGGCGCGGCGCTGGTCTTCTTCGGCTTCCCGAAACGCGAGGAGGAGACGCGCCTGCTCGCCGCCTATCAGGAGCAGGACCGGGCCGAGTGACCCTCGCGGTCGTCTGCTGATGCTCGGGTGGGATGAATCCGGGGAGCCGCGATGAGGCCGCGGCTGCTCTGGCGCGGCCTGCTGGTGCTGCTGCTCGACGCGTTGGTCCTGCTGGGCCTCTCCGAGCTGCTGAGCGGCTTCGTGCTCGACGGCGCCGGCGCGGCGCTCGGAGCCGCCGCGGCGATCGGCCTGCTGAACGCGCTGGTCTGGCCGCTGCTGGCGCGGGTCGCACTGCCGCTCACCGTGCTGACCCTGGGGCTGGCGGCGCTGGTCCTCAACGGGATCCTGGTCGCGTTCGCGATCAACCTCCTGCCCGGCTCGCAGATCGGCGTCGGCGAGGGGATCGTGGTCGCGGTCGCGCTCACCGCGGTGACCTCGATCGTCTACTCCCTGCTGGCGATCGACGAGGACGACACCTGGTACCGATCGGTGGTCCGGCGCCAGGCGCGCCGCCGCGGCGAAGCGGTCGAGAGCGAGGTCCCCGGCGTCCTCTTCCTCGAGATCGACGGGCTCGCCCACGACGTGCTGCACCGGGCGCTGAGCGACGGCAGCGCCCCCAATATGGCGGCCTGGCTGCGCGCCGGATCGCACCGATTGCGGCGCTGGGAAACCGACTGGTCCTCGCAGACCGGCGCCTGCCAGGCCGGCCTGCTGCACGGCGACAACGACGACATGCCGGCCTTCCGTTGGTGGGAGAAGGACCGCGGCGCGGCGATCGTCACCAACCACCCGCGCGACGCCGCCGAGCTCGAGCGCCGCCACTCCGACGGACGCGGGCTGCTCCACGGCGACGGTGCCAGCCGCGCCAACATCCTCTCCGGCGACGCGCCGCACTCGATGTTGACCATGAGCACGGCGCTGACCCGGCGACGACCGATCGGCCGCGACTACTCGGCCTACTTCGCGCGCCCCTATGCCGTCGCCCGCACCTTCGTCCTGGTCCTCGCCGAGATCGCCCGCGAGCGGCGCGCGGCGCGCGCCCAGGTCCGCGACGACGTCCGCCCGCGGATCGCCCGCAACC
>Ga0153956_1001895_pt1 | contig 16910 bp, 15 predicted proteins | sample TSFL040MetaG_FD_104704 | JGI IMG/M metagenome (GOLD analysis project Ga0153956, IMG submission 104704) | Attine ant fungus gardens microbial communities from Florida, USA - TSFL040 MetaG | ecosystem: Host-associated > Fungi > Mycelium > Unclassified | place: USA: Florida, Wekiwa Springs...
GAGGGCGAGGCCCTCATGAAGAACCTGCTCGGCGGCAAGGGCGCGAACCTGGCCGAGATGAGCAATCTTGGCTTGCCGGTGCCGCCCGGCTTCACCGTCACCACCGAAGTCTGCACCCATTACTATAAGAACGGCGAAACCTATCCCGCCTCGCTGAAAGCCGATGTCGAAGCGGCGCTCGCCACCGTTGGCAAGATCGCGGGCGGCGTGCTGGGCGATCCGGCCAAGCCGCTTCTGGTGTCCGTGCGCTCGGGCGCGCGCGTGTCGATGCCGGGCATGATGGATACGGTGCTGAACCTCGGCCTCAATCCGGCGACGACGGAAGGGCTTGCGAAGCTCACCGGCAATCCGCGCTTCGCTTATGACAGCTATCGCCGCTTCATCCAGATGTATTCCAACGTCGTGCTCGGTGTGGAGCATGGCGCGTTCGAGGAAATCCTCGATCAGGAGAAAGAAGACAAAGGCTACGAGCACGATACCGATCTGGAAGCCGAAGACCTGAAGCGCATCGCCGAGCGCTACAAGGTGCATGTGCAGAAGGAGTTGGGAAAGCCGTTCCCCGACGATGTGCACGATCAGCTTTGGGGTGCGATCGGCGCGGTGTTCGGATCGTGGCATTCGGCGCGCGCCAACACCTATCGGCGCATGTATCACATCCCCGAAGACTGGGGCACGGCGGTGAACGTGCAGGCGATGGTGTTCGGCAATCGCGGCGAGACGTCGGCCACCGGCGTTGCCTTCACGCGCGATCCTTCCACGGGCGAGCATCTGCTCTATGGCGAATTCCTCATAAACGCGCAGGGCGAAGACGTTGTCGCCGGCATCCGCACGCCGCAGCCGATCAGCAAGATCGTGCGTGAGCGACAGGGCGGCAAGAAACCGTCCATGGAAGAGGCGCTGCCCAAGACCTTTGCCGAACTGAACGAGATCGCGAAGAAACTCGAAGCGCATTACCGCGACATGCAGGATGTGGAATTTACGGTGCAGGAAGGCAAGCTCTTCATGCTTCAGACCCGCGCGGGCAAGCGCACGGCGCTGGCCTCGCTCAAGATCGCGGTGGATATGGAGCGCGAAGGGCTGATCGACCAGAAAACGGCGGTCAGCCGGGTCGAGCCGGCGGCGCTGGACCAGCTTCTCCACCCGACCCTCGATCCCAAGGCGGAGAAGGAGCAGATCGCCATCGGCCTGTCCGCCTCGCCGGGCGCGGCCACGGGCGAGGTCGCCTTCACGGCGGACGAGGCCGAAAAGCTGGCCAAGGACGGGCGGGACGTCATTCTGGTCCGGACCGAGACCAGCCCGGAGGATATCCACGGCATGCACGCGGCCCGGGGCATCCTGACCGCCCGGGGCGGCATGACCAGCCACGCCGCCGTGGTGGCCCGGGGCATGGGGCGGCCCTGCGTCTGCGGCGCCAGCATGGTCAAGATCGACCTGGCGGCCGGGGTGATGACCTGCGGCTCGCACACCGTGAAACGCGGCGAGGTCGTCACCATCGATGGCGGCAGCGGGCAGGTGTTCAAAGGGCGCGTGCCGACATTGCAGCCCGAACTCACCGGCGATTTCGGAACGCTGATGGGTTGGGCGGATTCCATTCGCCGTTTGAAGATCCGTGCGAATGCCGACACGCCGAACGATGCGGATGTCGCGCGCAAATTCGGCGCGGAAGGTATCGGCCTTTGCCGCACCGAACACATGTTCTTCGAACCAGATCGTATTCTCGCCGTGCGTCAGATGATTTTGGCGGATGACAAGAAAGATCGTGAAGCGGCACTCGCAAAATTGCTGCCGATGCAGCGCAGCGATTTCGAAGGCATCTTCAAGGTGATGGAAGGATTGCCTGTCACCATCCGTCTGCTCGATCCGCCGCTGCACGAATTTCTGCCGCAGAAGGACGAAGAGATCGCGGAAGTCGCAAAAGCTGCGGGCTCCACGCCCGCAAAACTGCGCGCAAGGTTAATCGCGTTGCATGAGTCCAACCCGATGCTCGGTCATCGCGGTTGCCGCTTGGGTATCACCTATCCCGAAATCTACGAGATGCAGGCGCGCGCCATTCTCGAAGCCGCATTGAACGTCGAAGAGCAGGGCGGAAAACCCGTCGAACTCGAAATCATGATCCCGCTCGTCGGCTTCAAGGCCGAGCTGGACATGCTGCGCGACCGTATTGCAGGCGTTGCCGAAGCCGTAAAAGCGGAACGCAAGAAAAGCCCGAAATATATGATCGGGACGATGATCGAGCTTCCGCGCGCGGCGCTCAGGGCGGCGGAAATCGCGCAGACGGCGGAGTTCTTTTCGTTCGGCACCAACGATCTGACACAGACAACTTTGGGAATGAGCCGTGACGATGCGGGCGGTTTCCTCACCGATTATCTTTCCAAGGGCATCATCGCGCGCGATCCGTTTGTCACGATCGATGTGGATGGCGTGGGCGATCTTGTTCGCATTGCGGCGGAACGTGGACGCAAAACGCGCGCGAATTTGAAGCTCGGCATCTGTGGAGAACATGGCGGCGATCCGGATTCGATCCGTTTTTGTCACGACTCCGGACTCGATTATGTGTCGTGTTCACCATTCCGCGTGCCAATTGCGCGTCTATCTGCCGCGCAAGCCGCGTTAACAATTATCACGAAAGCAGAATAGTCCGTATACGGACGACGTAGAGAAACCCTAGGTTTTTCTCCTTTACGTGACTCATAGTCATGATGAACAAAATTTTTGTTTGACGATTCGAATTTTCATGGGCATCAACTCGGGCACGCCTGAAGGGGGCGAGGGAGTTGTTCGGAACAACGACGAGACGAAATTAAAATCGAAACGCCATTTCATCCGAGAGACGCCGAGTACCCACTATGTCCAAGAATTTGAAATCCACGCTGCGCCGCGCAGACCGAGTTGTCGCGAGCGCCTTCTGCCTGACGCTGGGCTTGTCCGCAGCGGCGGTCGCTTATGCTCCGTATACGGACCATAACGCGCCAGTGGTGCGGAAGGTTGCCGCCGTGAAGGCACCCGTGGCCCAGGCGCCGGTTGCGCCGGCCCCGGTCCAGACCGCGGCCAGCACCCCCGAGCTGCACGCCACCTCCGCCGCCTATATCCCCGGCAGCGGCCAGTTCGGCGGCACGGCGATCACGCCGTCCCAGGAAGAACTTCTCGCACAGGTGTTTCTTCAACAAGGAAACTGCCTCGCGGATGCCATGTATTACGAAGCCCGGGGCGAAGGCCGCAGCGGTCAGATGGCAATCGCCGAAGTCGTCTATAACCGCATGCGCTCTGGCTATTATCCGCGCACGATCTGCGGCGTTGTATTTGAAGGCTCCCGCCTCCACACCGGCTGCCAGTTCTCCTTCACCTGCGGCGGGGTCATGGACCGGCCTAAATCCTCCGCTGTCTGGCGTCGCACACAGCGCCTTGCGCTCCAAATAGTCACCGGCATCGTCCAACTGGGCGATACGACCGGCGGAGCGCTGTCGTTCCATGCCGAAGACGTTGCGCCGGGCTGGGCGGACACGATGAGCCGCACCATCCAGATCGGCCATCACATCTTCTATCGTCCGAGCCGCCACGCGGCGACGCGCGGCGCCTAATCCTTCTTCGCGGCGAACAGACCGCCCAGCATGCGCTTCTTGATCGTGTTGCGCATGAAACTCGGCGCGAGCGCCTTGATGATGTCGATGTTGCGGATGTCCTTGGGCACATACCAGTGCAGCTTGTCGCTGTGATAGGCCTCCCACGCGCATTCTGCGACCGCTGAGGCGGGCATCAGCCGGAACATGCCTTTCTTGGGCGCATTGGCGTAGAACTCGTCTTCCGTCGGCTTGGGCGCGTCGCCGGTACGGTTGGGCGTGCTGCGCAGAATGGCGGTGTCGATAAGACCGGGCAGAACGTCCGCCACGCGCACGCCGAAACGCGAGAACTCGACCGACAAAGCTTCCGTCAGGCCTTTCACGCCGTGTTTGGTGGCCGAATAGACCGCGATGCGCGGCATGCCGTAGGTGGCAGAGGACGATGAGGTGATGAACACCAGCGAATTCTTGGTGTTCTTCAGCAACGGCAACGCCGCATAGATACTCGCGATAACGCCGATGAAATTGATCTGCACCACGCGCATCGCGGCCTCGAACGGAATGTCTTCAAACCAGCCGCTTTCACCAATACCGGCATTGGAATGGAGCATGTCCATCTTGCCGTCGGTCTCTTCACCGAAGGCTTTGACGGCCGCGTCGAAGTCTTCCTTCTTCGTGACGTCGAGGCGCGACGTGATGCAGTTGTCGTTGCCGATTTCCTGCGCCAGCGTGGCGAGGCCATCGGTGTTCACGTCATACGCGCCGACGAACCAGCCCTTGGCGTGAAAAAGCTTCGCCGTCTCGCGGCCCATGCCGCTGGCAGCGCCCGTGATGAATATGGATTTGCGTCCCCGCGCCTTGCCGGCCATTTCTTCCCCCGATTGCTTTTTAGAAATTCACGCGGCGGCTGATCGCGCCGTCGACCAACAGATTGACGCCCGTCGTGTAGGACGATGCCGGGCTCGCGAGGAACACCGTCGCATTGGCGATATCCTGCGGTGACGCGGCGCGGCCTGTCGGATTGCGCGCCATCGCCTGTTTGAAATAGTCGGGCATGTTCTTCTCGACCATGTTCCACACGCCGCCTTCGAAATAGACCATGCCGGGCGACACCACATTGATGCGGATACCGCGCTTGGCATGTTGGCGTGCAAGGCCTTTCGCATAGTGGATCAGCGCGGCCTTGATCGGGCCGTAAGACGCTGCGCTATCGGCTTCTGCCGCGGAGACCGATGCGATGATGACAAAGGCTGCGTCCTTGTTCTTGTCCGCGGCTTTTTCGAGGAAGGGATAAGCGGCATCGAACGCATTCACCGCGCCCAGCACATCGAGCTTGAAGTTGGATTCCCACGACGCCGGGTCCGCGCCTTGTGCCATCGCGCCGGCATTGGAGATGAGGATGTCGATGCCGCCCAGTTCACCGGCCGCTTTCGCGATCCACGCTTTCAGCGCCGCGCCATCCATGATGTCCACCGCGCCGCCGGTGACTTTCGTGCCTTTGGATTTGAGTTCGCCGACGGCATCCTTCACCTGATCGGCATTGCGCGCGCAGATGGCGACATTCGCCCCTTCGCCCGTCAGCGTTTCGGCGATCGCCCGGCCGATGCCGCGCGTGCCGCCCAATATGACAGCGTTTTTGCCTTTGAGATGAAGATCCATGCGTGCCTCCCGATATTGTCTGAAGGCACTGTGGGGCAGGGATGCGCGCTAGTCCATTGCCGTGGGAACGATCTCGGCGTCCGAAATAAAGATTGCCGTCGCGGCAGTTTTGCATGCGCCGATGATGGCGGGCGCCGCGGGAACGGCGCCCGGTGCAGTCTGCAGCGAAGCTGCTTGCGCCGTCATCGCGTTGTGCCTGGCGCAATCGCGCAGACGGCCGGTGATGAAGACGAAGGATGGACCGAGCTTCAGATGCCGCGCAACGTCATCGTCCTTCCAATAGAGACCCGTGGAAGATGCCTTAACGGGCTTCATCTGGGCGGCGTTGACGTAAAGCGCGGTGCCGTCGGTAAAGGCTTCGAAGCGGATGCACTTCTCCAGATAAGTCGCCGTCGCGGCGTTGAGCAGTTTGAGATCGATCAGCGCGGCGTCCGCTTTGGTGCAGTTGAAGTCGCCGGTGAAATAGGCCGCGTTGGCGGCACGCTCCGCGGAATTGTCCGGCGGTGTCGCGGACGTGGTCGAGCAGGCGCCCAATGCGAAAAGCAGCGATACAGCCGCAACGCGGCGCAAGAAGTGACGATCCCCCGTCATGCCGTCAGCAGATCAAAAATCGAGACCGAGGTCCAGACTGGCGGCGGAGTGGGTGATGCCGCCGGACGATATGTAGTCCACGCCGGTTTCCGCGACGGCGCGCACGGTGTCGAGTGTGATGTTGCCGCTGGCTTCAAGCGCGGCGCGGCCATCGGCCATGGCGACGGCCTTGCGCAGTGTATCGGGCGACATGTTGTCGAGCAGGATCGTGTCCACGCCAATCTTCAGCGCTTCTTCAAGCTGCTTGAGCGTGTCGACCTCGACCTCAATCTTGACCATGTGCGCGGTGCCCGCGCGCGCGGCTTTCACCGCCTTGGTAATCGAACCGGCGGCGGCGATGTGGTTGTCCTTGATGAGCACAGCGTCATCGAGGCCGAAGCGGTGATTGAAACCGCTACCGCAACGCACGGCGTATTTCTCCAGCAGGCGCAGACCTGGAGTCGTCTTGCGGGTTTCCACGATGCGCGCCTTGGTGCCTTTCACCGCGTCCACCAATGCGCGCGTTGCCGTGGCGACGCCGGAGAGGTGACCGGTGAAGTTCAGCGCCACACGCTCGGCGGTGAGAATGGAGCGCGCGGAGCCTTCAATGGTGGCGACCAGCGTACCGGCTTTCGCCTGTGAGCCATCCGGCAACTTCACGATGAATTTCAGATCGGGATCCACCATGTGGAAGGCACATTCGGCGGCGATCAATCCGGCGATGGTGCCGGGTTTGCGCGCGGCGAGTTTCACTTTCGCCTTCTTGGCCGCAGGAATGATGAGGTCGGAGGTAATGTCACCCGCGCGGCCGAGATCTTCTTCCAGCGCGTGCAGAACGATCGGTTCGATCAGCAGCGCATGGGGCGGATTGGTGAAAGGCAGGGCTAGAGACACGCGGCGCTCTTTGGTGATGAATTGTTGGCTGCGATCTTCTCCGCATCCGACAGCGTCAGGAAGCTGCGCTTCGCCACGGCATCGGTCTGCGGATAGTCGCTGCGGAAATGGCCCCCGCGGCTTTCGTGGCGGGCGAGGGCAGCAGCGGTGACGATCTTCGCGGCCGTGGTCATGTTCAGCAACGCCGGTTCGCCCGCGCCGGCACGCTCCACGGCTTCGATGGTGGCGAGCGCAGATGCCAGACCGGCTTCGTCACGTTCCAGGCCGACATTCAGCGACATGGCCTCGCGCATCGTCTTGGGCGGCGGCGGGGCATTGAAGCGTTCCGGCGCGGGCGGCGTGCCTTGCGCGGCTTGCACCGTGGTCGCGCTGCGGACGTCGTCCGCCGCGCGCGCGCCGAACACCAGCGTCTCGAGCAGTGAGTTGGATGCGAGGCGATTGGCGCCATGCAGTCCGGTCGAGGCACATTCGCCGACGGCCCACAGGCCTTCGAGCGAGGTGCGGCCATGTTCGTCGCTGGCGATGCCGCCCATGTGGTAATGCGCGGCGGGCGCGACGGGGATCGGCTGCGTCGCCGGATCGATACCGGCGGACATGCAGGCGGCATAAACGGTGGGGAAGCGGTCGGCGAATTTCGCACCGATGGCCTCGCGGCAATCGAGGAAGGTTTTGTGCCCTCGCGCAATCTCGCGATGGATGGCGCGCGCCACCACATCGCGCGGCGCGAGTTCCGCGTCGGCGTGAATGGCCGGCATGAAGCGGCGGCCGGTTTCGTCGATCAAGGTCGCGCCTTCGCCGCGCAACGCTTCCGTTGCCAGCGGGGCCGGATCGCGGCCGATGGCGATGGCCGTGGGATGGAATTGCACGAACTCTGCATCGGCGATCATCGCGCCCGCGCGCGCTGCCATGCCCATGCCTTCGCCACGCGTCTCCAGCGGATTGGTCGTCACGGCATAGAGCGCGCCAATGCCGCCCGTCGCAAAGATCACCGCTTTGGCGCGGAAGAGAACCAGCCGCGTGCCATGGCCGGTACCGTAGCGCGCGAACACGCCGGTGACGCGGCCATTCTCGATGGCGAGTTCAAGCGCATGGAAGCCTTCGAGGATCTGGATGGAAGGCGTCGCGAGCGCGCGTTCAGCCAGAGTGCGGGTGACTTCCGCGCCGGCGCGGTCGCCTTTCACATGCACGATGCGTTTGGCGGAGTGCGCGGCCTCACGGCCCAGCGCAAGCGTGCCGTCCGCGTTGCGGTCGAACGGCGCGCCGAGCGCCAGCAAATCTTCGATGCGCGACGGCGCTTCACGGGTCACGAGTTCGACAATGTGTGAATCGCAGGTGCCTGCACCGGCGGCGATTGTGTCGGCGGCATGGCTTTGCCAGCTATCGCCTGCACCCATGGCAGCAGCGATGCCGCCTTGCGCCCAGGCGCTTGATCCTGACGTGCCGGGACGTGCGCCTGCCAAAACCAGCGCCGGGAAGGGCGAGAGCTTCAGCGCGGTGAACAGGCCCGCCATGCCTGCGCCCAGAACAAGTGCGCCGGGCGCTTCGATGATGTTGTCGATGTGACGTGTCACTTACGCGGCCTTCTGAACCGGCATTTTGACGGCCAGCATGCGGTCCACCGCCGCTTTCGCGCGCGTTGCAATCGCCGGATCGACAAAGACTTCCGTCGTCATTGTCTGCAGCGAATGCAGGATTTTCGGCAGAGTGATGCGTTTCATATACGGGCAGAGGTTGCAAGGCCGCACGAACTCCACATCGGGGAATTCGACGGCGACGTTATCGCTCATCGAGCATTCGGTGACGAGAACCACCTTCTGCGGATGATGATTGCCGACATAGCCGATCATCGCGCTGGTCGAGCCGGAGAAATCGGCTTCGGCGACGACGGCCGGCGGACATTCCGGGTGCGTCAGCACCACGACGCCGGGATTGGCCGCACGGAAATCGCGAATGTCCTGCGGCGTGAAGCGCTCATGCACTTCGCAGGCGCCGTCATAGGTGATGACCTTGATCTTCGTTTGCTTGGCGACGTTCTGGGCGAGATATTTGTCCGGCACCATGATGACGGTATCGACGCCGAACTCGCGCGCAATCTCTTCCACCACGGCAACCGCGTTGGACGAGGTGCAGCACACATCGCTTTCCGCTTTCACGTCGGCGGAGGTGTTCACATAGGTGACGACGGGGAGGCCGGGATATTTCTGGCGCAGCAGGCGCACATCGGCACCGGTGATCGAGGCCGCCAGCGAGCAGCCGGCCAGCGCGTCGGGAATGAGGACCGTTTTGGACGGCGACAGGATCTTCGACGTCTCCGCCATGAAGTGCACGCCGGCCTGCACGATGACCTGCGCATCGGTGCGCGCGGCTTCGCGCGCGAGCTGCAGGGAGTCGCCAGTGAAGTCGGAGACGCAGTTGAAGATCTCCGGCGTCATATAATTGTGGCCGAGGATGACGGCGTTCTTCTGCTTCTTCAGCTTGTTGATCGCATCGACATACGGCGCGAACACCGGCCATTCGATTTCGGGAATGACATGCGCGACCTTTTTGTAAAGGTCCTGTGTCGCGCGCGCGATTTCGGGCGTGTAGGGCAGGGGCTCTGCGCCTTTCAGGTTCTGGACCACCGCGTTCATCGCCATCTCCTTATGCTCATCTTGAGCATATATATAAGACGAAAAGACCGGCCTTAAAGGGCCGGCACCGAAACTGGGGCTTATGCTACACCTGAGCATAAGTCCGTCAAGTCAGCTCGCACGAATCCCTATCCCGCAAAGCCGGCATGCGTTGCATACCAATTGTGATCGCTCCCCCTTGCAATTAAGGTCTTTACCGAGGCTGTGGATCGAATCACCCAGCATTACCAACATGTTAGCTGTGTCATAAAAGGCACGGCGCGGCCAGATCATCGCGCCGTGTGACCACAACCCCTTGGCGAAAACGGGCGCTGGGCCTACCTCACGCGGACGCTGCGGGGGACGCCCGCGCAATACAACGGAGGGTGACTTGTCACTTCGCACGAATCTTTTCGGAGCCGCCTGTGCGCTGGCGCTGGTTTCGGTTTCCGCCCCGGCTTCTGCCACGGACTTCCATGGCATTCTGGACGGTGGCTATTCGAATTATGACTTCAACAAAGGTGCCGGCAGCACCGACGATTGGCACATCAATGGCGGCGCCATGTTCGGCCTCGCGCCGAATTGGGCTGCGCAGGTCAACGCCGGCTACAACGACGCCAGCGGCAGCGGCGCAGACAGCAACGCCTGGAACGTGGATGGCACAGCCTTCTGGCGCTCCAACGCAGGCCGCGTCGGCGCGACGGTGGGTTATACGTCGCTCGACACCAAGACAGCTCTTCTGGGCACCATCCACACGACGCATTACGGCGCGTTCGGTGACTGGTACGCGACGCGCGCCATCACGTTCTCGGTGAAGGGCGGCGCCTTCAATGCCAGCCATGATTCCGATGGCGATTATCTCGGTGCGGCGCTGACAGGTTACATCATGCCCGACCTGTCGCTGACCGGCAGCTACGACTACACGCATATCAAACATGTCACGAACGAGAACGATTGGACGGTGCAGGCCGAATGGCTTGTTTCACACAGCGTTCCGGTATCGATTTATGGCGGCTTTACCCGCTCGACCTTCAGCGGCACCGGTGGCTTGGACGCGAACATCTGGTTCGCCGGTCTGCGCTTCTACTGCGATCCGGTGGACGGTTCGCTTGTCGAGCATCAGCGCGGCGGTGCGGAAATCTACGGCGCCCATTTCGGCCCGGCAGGTCTCCACCTCTAATAGCCGAATGAAAGTTGTGCAGCGCCGCGCATCCGAAAGGGTGCGCGGCGTTTGCTTTTGCGTCATGCTGGCGGCGTAGGAGGAAGGACCGATGCAGGGCATCTGGCGCAATGCAGCCATAGCGGTCGCGCTGGTTTTTGCGGTGCTGTTCGGCGCGCATCAGATTTCGCATAGCGGCCGCATCCAGATGCCGCCGGCTGCGCAAAGCGCATCGGTCGTCTGGTCGCATGGCCGCGATGGCGCCGCGCGCAATGCTGAAGAGCATTGGGAAAAACATGGCGCCGAATTCCCCGAATTCCGCACGGCGCTGGAATATGAAAGAGGCGCGCTGGCTTTCGTCACATCGCCGCCACCCGGAACGCTGACGAAGAGGAACGATCGCGGCGATACGCTGTTCTACGATCCGGCCTCGAACACGTTCGCTGTCCGCGACGCGCAAGGTGAGCCGCGCACCTATTTCCGGCCCAACAACGGTCGCGCCTATTGGGATCGGCAATGAGCGCGTTGCTGGCGTGTGTTTGTTGCGGCTCGCGGACGATCCATCGTCACGGTGCGTTCGAGATATGCCGGGTCTGCGGCTGGGAGGACGATCCGACGCAGGCGCAGGACATAAATCTTGCGGGAGGAGCCAACCGTGAAAGCTTGGCTCAGGCCCGCGCGGCATGGCTTAATCGCGGCAGCACATCTGGAGAGTGATGATGAACAAGGCTGTCGCGGATAAAGAATGGATCGAAGCAGGGCAGGCGCTTCTGCCGGATATGATCAAGCTGCGCCGCGCGATCCACGAAGATCCCGAACAGGGGCTGATGAATCCGAAGACCACGGCGAAGGCGAAAGCCGCGCTCGAAGGTCTGCCGCTGGAAATCTATGAAGGCAAATCGACGACTGGCTTCATCGCGCTGCTGCGCGGGCCGTCGAATGGCCGCACGGTGCTGTTGCGCGGCGACATGGATGCGCTGCCGCTCACCGAGGAAACCGGATTGCCGTTCACCTCGCGCAATGCCGGAACGATGCATGCCTGCGGCCATGATACCCATGTCGCAATGCTGGCGGGCGCTGCCAAAGCCTTGTGTGCGCGGCGGGAGAAACTCGCCGGTTCGGTGATGTTCATGTTCCAGCCGGGCGAGGAAGGCCATCACGGCGCGCGTTTCATGCTGGATGACGGCCTGATCAACCCGTTGCCGGATGCCGCGTTCGCATTGCATGTCACGCCCAATCTGCCCAGCGGCGTGTTCGCCAGCCGCGAAGGGCCGCTGATGGCGGCGGCCGACAAGCTGATCGTCACGCTGAAAGGCAAGGGCGGCCATGCGTCGATGCCGCAAGACGCTGTCGATCCCATTCCTGTGGCTTGCGAAATCGTGATGGCGCTGCAGAGCATGGTCACGCGGCGTATCCCGGCCTTCGATCCGGTAGTGCTGACAGTGGCGCAGATCGTGTCGGGCACCACGAACAACATCATTCCAGAAACGGCGCAGCTTGTCGGCACGATCCGCAGTTTCTCGAAGGGCTCGCGCGCGCTGGCCCATGAAGGTCTGCATCGCGTGGTGACGAATGTCGCTGCGGCTCACAAATGTGAGGCCGAGGTTGAGATCGAACAGGGCTTCCCCGTCACGGTTTGCGATGGCCGCGCGGTGGATCTGGCGCGAGAGACCGCAACGTCGCTGTTTGGCGATGGCGGCTGGATGACCTTGCCCACGCCAATGATGGGTGCGGAGGATTTCTCCTACATCCTGAACAAGGTGCCGGGCACGATGGTATTCCTCGGCGCGACGCCGGAAGGCGGGGATTTCAAATCCTGCTGCGCGCTGCACTCCAACCGCATGGTGCTGGACGAGAATGTCATGGCGCGCGGCGCGGCGATGCACGCGGCATACGCCGAAGCGTTTCTGGCGGAAGGCTTCGGCGCAGGCTAGCTGCAGCTCACTCTGAAGGAGTTTACTCCGTTCGCAACGATTCGAACTGCGAGTCGAAAAAGTCGAGCATTGCGAAAACGCCGATAGCTGTTCCAAAAAAGGCAAAAACTGCAGCCGTGCTATCCACAGGCACAAAAGCTCCGGCAGCTGTTGCTAAACCTATGGCTGCAAAGAATTTGCAAATGAATTTGTACATATGCCCCCCTAGTGATCTGTAATAGAACAGCACATCACGCGATGTGGCGTTCGACATGAAATGAGCAACTGTTGTCAAAACATAGCAGTGTTCAATCAAAGCTATCTACTGCAATTCTTTCATTCGATTTTTCTTCGTCACTACCGCGTGCTGCGAAGGCGGGTGGTCAGGCGCACGCCGGCCACCGGCCTCTCCGCCAGCACTTCGCGGCGGAAGCGGAATAGTTCGGCCGGGCGCCCCCGCGACTGGCTCGACGATTTTCCCGTGCCTTCGACAAGCCCCTGCGCCTCGATGAGGCGGCGGAAATTCTGCTTGTGCAGGCGCACGCCGGAAATCGCTTCCACCACGCGCTGCAATTCCAGCAAGGTGAAGGCGGGCGGCATCAGCTCGAACACCACCGGGCGATATTTCATCTTGCCGCGCAGGCGCGCGATGGCTGTCGCCAGAATGCGGCGATGGTCGAACATCATGCTAAGGCCCAGCGGCGTCGCCGGAAGCTGCGAGGCCTGCGCGCGGCCATCGCGGCGCGCTTCCTCGACCAGCCCGGCTTCGTAGAGAAGCTCATAGCGTTCCAGCACACGGTCTTCGTCCCAGCGCACGCCATCGAGACCGAAACAGAGACGCGCGCGCTCGCGGCGTTTTTCGCTGTCGGCGAATTTGATGAAGGCTTTCAGCGCGGGCACGATGACCTTTTCGATGATCTCCGGCTTTTTCTCGCGCCAGTCTTCCCACGGGAAATAGCGATACCAGTCGCCCCATGTCGCATCGGGTGCTTTCGGTTCACCGCTGGCGCGGGTGAGGGCGAGATAGCCCACCGACACCACACGCGGCCCTTCGCCGGATTTCACCAGATGCCGTCCGCGATCGCCGAAGGTGTAAAGCTGCTCGGCGTAATCGAGATCCAGATAGGTTTGCTCGCCCACCCAGGTGCGCAGGCCGCTTTCCAGGGTTCGATGCTTCTTCGGATCGAAGGGACCGAAGGGAAGAGCGTCTTCCGCTCCCTTGTGATGGACGACGAGCACGCGCGGCCGTTCCTCGGCGACGGACACGATCGCCGCCGAAAGGCCGATGCTGACAACATGTTGCGCGGAATTCGTCTTCATAGTTCGTCCGACAATGGCAGTTCGACGATTTCACCTTCCGGCACGATGGTACCGCGGCCGATGGATTCGATGCCCAGGATCATGCGCCCATTGCGGCCCAAAGCCTTGTCCGCATGCTCCACCAGAAGCGGATTGGGATAGGCATGCGGCGCGCGGGCGCGGAGCGACTTTGCGATCTCCTTCTCACGGAACGGCCCGAAGCGGTCGCACAGGATGATGTAGGCGGCAGCCATGGAGCGGCTGATTCCCGCCCAGCAGTGAATCAGCATCGGCGCTTTCGCATCCCATTCGCGCCCGAAACGGATCAGTTGCTCGACGTGTTTTTCATTCGGCGGGTCGTCCGCCAACTCGGCGGCGGAGACGTCGTTCAAGCCGAGCCGCAAATGGTGGCCAAGCGGGATGCCTTGGGGTGTCTCGATCATGTGCCCGGGCGAGAGCAGCGTCATCATGTGGGACGGCTTGTAGCGCTTGATCGTGGTTTCGACCTGCGACAGCGGCGTAACGAAGATGGCGGGCATGCAGCCTTGCTATCCGAGCTTGAAGTAATAGGGAAGGGTCATGCCGTAAGTCGCTTAAAACGCTCTAAAAACAGAGCCTGCGCTTCGCCCGTGGGAAGCGGAACCATCCGGGGGAAACGGGTGCCACGCGGAGGGACGCCGAAGATCTTCTTGGCTTCTTCAGTGGTGAATCCCGCGAGTTGGGTGGCTTCGTGGAAGGCGGAAATGATGTCCGCCTTTTTGAGAATCACTTCGAGATCGGAGGGCGGCTTGGGCGGCAGGCCGAAGCGGATATGGATGGCCGCCAGCAGGCGATGCTCAAAGGCTTTGTAGTCGATGCCCACCGCCGCCTTGAACGGGCTGATGAGGTCGCCGATGACGTATTCGGGGGCGTCATGCAGCAGTGCCATGAGCCGGGCCTCGCGCGACAGGCGCGGCTTCAACTCGACGGCGATCTTCTCCACGAACACGCAATGCTGCGCCACCGAATAGGCGTGCGCGCCCTTGGTCTGCCCATTCCAGCGGGCGACGCGCGCGAGGCCATGCGCGATGTCCTCGATCTCGACATCCAGCGGCGACGGATTGAGCAGGTCCAGCCTGCGGCCGGAGAGCATGCGCTGCCAGGCACGGGGCGGTTCTTTTTTGGTCGGCATGGGCCTGTGTAGCGCGGGGCATCCCTTGACGTGAAGCCTTTTGCGCGTGTTGTTCGTTATACCGGTAAGGAACGGAGGGCAGGCATGGCCTATGTGAAGATTCTGGCGCCGCTGACGGGCAGCGCCTCCGACACCACGGTGCTGGCCGGCGCCTTCGCCGCCGCCGCGCCGTTCAAGGCGCATGTCGCCGCCCTGTTCGTGCGCCCCGATCCAGCAGAAGCGATGCCGTTCTTCGGAGAAGGCGTTTCCGGCGCGATGGCACAGGAGATTGTGGATACGGCGAAGGAAGCGTCTGACAAGGCGTCCACCGACGCCCGTGCCGCGCTCGCTGCTGCCGCGAAGGATGCGGGCGCGGTTGTGATCGACCGGCCGGAGAAGCGGGACGCGATCAGCATCTCGTTCCGCGAAGTGCAGGGCAATTTCGCCGATCGCGTGACATTGGCAGGCCGCCTATCCGACCTCGTTGTTTTCGGTCCCCTGAAACAGAGCGACAGGCCGGGCATGGCCGAAGCTTTCGAAGCGACCCTGCTGGAGACCGGCCGGCCGGTGGTTCTGACGGGGCAAACCGCGACGAAAAACTTCGCGCGGCGGATCGCGATCGGATGGGACGGCAGCGGCGCCTGTGCGCGCGCGCTGATCGCGGCGATGCCTTATCTGGCGCGGGCGGAGGCCATCGAGCTTCTCAGCATCCGCAAACCTAACACCGAATGTGAATCCTGCGACGAGGCGCGCGACTATCTGGCGCTGCACGGACTTGCCTGTCAGGAGCGGATGATCGACGCGGGAAGCCGTGGCATCGGTGAAGTGCTGCTGGAAGCCGCATCACAGGGCGGTGCCGATCTTCTGGTGCTGGGCGGCTATGGCCACAAAAGCCTGCTGCAGATGTTCACCGGCGGCGTCACCAAGCATGTCGTCGCCAATGCGGAGCTGCCGCTATTTCTGGTGCACTAGGCGAACCAGAAGCGGATACAGACTGCAATTAACACAATCGCGAGCGTTACGCGCACGGCGGTATCCGAGGCGCGCGCCGAGACGATGCTCATAACGATGATCGCTGGGATCGACCCGACCAGCAATGACGACAGCACATGCCAATTGATCAACCCGAGCGAAGCATGTCCCAACCCCGCAATCAGCGTCAGTGGCACCGCATGGGCGATGTCTGAACCGACGATGCGGCGGGCTTCCAGCTTCGGATAGAGAAACACCAAAGCCGTTACGCCGATAGCGCCCGCGCCGACGGACGATAGAGAGACCAGAACGCCCAGAATGGCGCCCGTCAGGATCGTCAACTTGCGCACGCGATCTGGATGCATTTCAGGGACATTGTTCGTGTACCAGCGCATCAGCGGCTTGCGAATAAGCAGCGAGATCGCGGTGAACAGCAGTGCGACGCCGAGAACGCGGGTAAGCAAAAGCTGGGTCGATCTGCTGTCCACATCCATGAAATAAAGCGCGGCAATGGTCAGCGCCGTGGCGGGAATACTGCCAAGCGCAAGGCGCCCGACAACGCGCCAATCCACCGTGCGATTGTAGCCGTGCACGACGGAGCCACTGGCTTTGGTAAGCGACGCATAGATCAGGTCGGTGCCGACAGCCGTTGCGGGGTGCATGCCGAACAGCAGCACCAGGATCGGCGTCATCAGCGATCCGCCGCCGACGCCCGTCATGCCGACGAGACCGCCGACAAGAATGCCGGACAGCACATACAGCGGATCAACGTGCAGAAGGAAATCGAGCATGCAAGAAGCCTGGCAAATACAGTTTCAGAAATGGGCTTTGCACGCGAACGTGCTTCGCAGGGTATCTGCGATGCGGGCATGCTTCAAGCGATGAGAGTTTGTCAGTGCAGTTTGCGCAGGATGATGCTGCCGGCAGTGTAACCTGCACCGAATGAGCACAGATGACCGAGATCACCCTTGGCGAGATCGGAATTGTGCAGATGAAAAGCGACGATGGAACCTGCCGAGCTGGTGTTGCCGAATTCTTCGAGCACGTTCGGCGCTTCTGCCGGGGTCGGCTCACGGCCAAGCACCTTGGTCGCGATAAGGCGATTCATGTTGATGTTGGCCTGATGCA
>Ga0153956_1001896_pt1 | contig 16901 bp, 14 predicted proteins | sample TSFL040MetaG_FD_104704 | JGI IMG/M metagenome (GOLD analysis project Ga0153956, IMG submission 104704) | Attine ant fungus gardens microbial communities from Florida, USA - TSFL040 MetaG | ecosystem: Host-associated > Fungi > Mycelium > Unclassified | place: USA: Florida, Wekiwa Springs...
AACTTCCGCAGAAATGAAAAAGCCCATCAAGCGAAGGTGTTCGTCTCCAAAACCACGCCCCCGAAGCATCCCGGCCCACTTATCGATCAGCCAACTGTTTGAGAAACCCGGTTGCTCGCCCCAGCTCGGGCTGTATGTCAACCGCGCACGAACCGTCAGCTCTTCGTTTTCGTTCAATTCTTGATAAGCAGCAATCAGTTCGCCGGACACGCCGTGCTCTTCAAAGATGCCGGTCGTGCCGAAAGCGTTATACATCTTCATCGAATCGCGAATGCCTTGCACGCGATGAAGATGCGTAAAACGCGGCATCATGTTGAAAGCGGTCAACTCCATGATCGGCATGAAATTGTGGTCGCGGAAGATACCCGTAAGCTCACCCTTCTCGTCGCGATCGTATTCGATGCTGTCCGCGGCAGGCACGCTATCCTTAGTCAGCCCTGCAATCTCCAGCGCACGACTGTTGGCGACCGACACGACGGGGAGCAAATGGCTCCAGTATCCCCACGCGGGACGAATATAGACGGGATTATCCGGAGAAACCTTATCGAGATCCCAACGCGTCGGATAACGGCCTTCCTTGATGCCTTCCACCACCTTCCAATAGGTCGGCGGATTTCCCACCGGCATCGTAACGACCCACTCTCCGGGACGCTTGTTTTTCACCTCCTTTGCGACCATCGCAAGGATGTCATCAATGCATTTTGCACCGGCGAGAGAAGGGTACACACTCTTCAGCCCCTCCCGGTCCAAATGAGCATGACCGTCCGTCAACCCCGGCACCAGCACCCGGCCCTTGAGATCGACAACGCGATCGGCCTTGGGATAAGCACCACGAACATCGCTGTCCGAGCCAACAAGGGCGATACGATCATTCTGGATCGCGACAGCGCTCGCAATCTGGTCATTGCCGTCAAAGGTGATGACCTTCCCGTTAATGAAGACTAATTGGGACACTGTACACTCCTGCTGAATGGCTGAACGGGATTGATTGGTGGCGAGGTGAAGTCGTTCGGTTACCTGGTCCGCTCCAATACAGCGTCCCAACCTGGCAACCCCATCTTCTTAAAAGTCTCATCCAGGGATTTGATCGCCGATGGCCGCACCAAAACCCCATTCTTCATGGCCGCAGCATGATTGTGGCCGCTGTTCTCACCGGGAATGCGAACATCCTTGTCCGAAGCGGCCTTGAGACGCTTCAACAACACCTCGGAGCGACCCGTGAACTGCTCGACATCCATGAAATGACGAACGTTGATTGCGAGAAAGAAGTAGCACGATTTCTGAGGACGAGATGTATCGTCCGGTGAGCCGACATCGTCCGCAAAAGCTCCACCCGACAGCACGCCCGTCAGCATGTCGACGATCAACGACAGCGACCAGCCCTTATAGCCGCCGAAGGCGATCAGCGCGCCCTTCAGCGCCGCCGCAGGATCGGTGGTCGCATTTCCGGAAGCATCGGTTGCCCAACCCTCCGGAATGGATTGCCCCTCATTCTTGGCAGCGCGAATTTTTCCGTTCGCAACGATGCTGTTAGCCATATCCACCACGACGGGTGTGCCGCGGGTCGGAATGGCAACTGCCCAGGGATTGTTTCCAAGCATGGGCTTCATGCCCGCGTTAGGAACAAGACGGGGCGAGGCGTTGCTTGCAGCGATGCCGATCATTCCATGATCTGCGGCAAGCGAGGCAGGATGACCGGCCCGGCCGAAATTACCACCGTTGATAACCGTCACAGCGCCGAGACCAGCGGAAGCCGCCTTCTGGATAGCAAGCTCCATCGCGCGATAACCAGCAACCTGCCCAATGCCGTCGGCGGCATCGAGAATTGCAGTCGTTGGACTCTCCTTCACGACGGCCATTGCCGTCACCGGCCTAACCGATCCCTGACGGATTCGCTCGAGAAGGGGCGGCAATCGCAAGAGCCCGTGACTGGCAGCGCCTTCAGCCTCGCTCCGCACAAGCAACTGCGCAGTCAGTGAAGCATCTTCGGATGGCACGCCAACACTCACGAGCGCCGACGCGCAAATGCGCTCAAGATGCGCTATTTGAATTTTGTTATCGCCCATTGTGTTCCTCGACCTATTTTTTTACTTGGAGGTCCGTTACGGCATTCTAGGAAATGCTCATATTCCAGTAATAACCATTGTTAAATTGGTTTATCAAGCCGAAAGCGCCACCCCTCACGAATCGTTGTGAACGAAACTTGCGCAGTACTGGGTGCTTTGAAAATGAGCATGCAAGATTTCGGCAGCTCACAGGCCGCTCGTTTGCCAACGGAAAAACGATCCGAATTTATTCCGACGTTTCCAGTTCGTGCTCCATGGCGCCAGCCAAGCGGCGCTGCAAAGAGCGAATGTGCTCTCGCATCAAATTCGCACCGGCGGCACCGGATCGGGAGGCAATGGCCGCGCTGATTTGAAGATGCTGGCGGGCGGCAATTGCAGCCGTTTCGGAGGTTCGACCCTTGGCCCGATAAACGACCCAACTCTCATCTCTACGTATCGTCTCGACGAGTTCGAAGATGTCGAGAAGAAGCCGGTTGCCAGCCGCCTCTGCAATGGAGCGATGAAACGCGCCATCCCAAAGCACGACTTCGCGGTCTGTCGTTCCTGGAGGATGGTTTGTCGTTCGCTGGGCGGTGCGTTCAATCATCGCCACCTGCTCCGACGTGGCGCGCATGGCGGCAAGCTGGACGAGAATAGGCTCCAGATAGAGCCGCGCCTCCATCACCTCAAAAAAGTTCGTGCGGCTGGATAAGCGTTCAAGGCTTGGCGCAAACGATATACCTGCCGGCGCCAGGAACGTGCCTTTACCTTGGCGACGCCAGATCACACCTTCTTCTTCAAGCTGGGCCAGCGCTATACGCACTGCGCTGCGGCTAACCCCCAACATTTGGGCAAGCTCGCGCTCCGTGCCCAACGGCTTATCGAGCGCGTCACTATGTCTCTCAAAATGGCCGCGAAGGCGGTCGATCAATTGCGGCGGCGACATCCGAAGCTCTCAAAGGCGATATAAAGCCCATCGGGTTACGGTACTATAATAGCGCCATATTGCTATCAATCCCATCCCCTAGAAAATAATATATCCTAAGTGCCTTCAAAAACTACAATACGGCCCTGCCGTTACTCTAGTCACAAAACAGTCAGGCGCGGCACAATTTGTGCCGCGCCCTTTTAATTCAGCCGATCTCAAGCGACACTCGACTTCTGCAACAAAGTCGAAGCGCTTGAGGGCTCCGTCGAAACTGCGGCATTGCTCCGCTTGATCAGATTACGGCGCAGCGGCTTCAAAACAAACAACGCTAAAAGAGCCGCTGCGGCATTGAAAGCGACTCCGATGATAAACACGACCTCCCAGCCGTAGCTTTTCGCCAGAAGGCTTCCAACCGGCACCAACAATGCCGCCATGCCCTTCGCGGTATAAAGCATACCGATATTGGTCGTGGTGTATTTGGGACCGAACGTGTCCGCCATCGTTGCCGGAAACAGGCTGTAAATCTCGCCGAACGCTCCAAAATAGACCGCCATCGCAATAATGAACACAGTCGGATTGTGCCCATACACAGAGAGCACCCAAAGCATGACGGCACCAATGCCGAAAGCCGCGAACATCGTATTTTCACGGCCAATCAGATCGGAGATCATGCCGAAGATCGGACGACCGAACCCATCGAAAATGCGATCCAGGGAAATGGCAAACGTCAGCGCAGCCATTTGCAGGCCGAAAAGACTGACGGGAATGCCCGCGATCTTGTAGTCGTGCGCAATCGGCCCGATCTGGGACGCCGCCGTAAGACCGCCGACAGCGACCAATGCAAAGATCACGTACAGCAGCCAGAACGTCGGGCTCCGCAGGGTTTGGCCCGGGGTGTAGTTAACCGCCGACTGCGGCAGATGGAGCTTCTTTTTAGCTCCCGACATCATATGAACCGGCTTGGTCATCATCAAACCAAGAACGATAATAACGAGGCCCTGACCGATTCCGAAATTGAAGAATGCAGCCTCGTAACCGCTGGAAGCGATCATCTTGGCGATCGGAATAATCGTGACAGCCGAACCCGCGCCGAAACCGAACGCTGTTGCGCCGGCAGCGAGGCCGCGACGATCCGGAAACCATTTTTGCGCATTACCAACGCACGTTCCGAACACGGAGCCCGCGCCGATGCCGCCCAGAACAGCGCCCACATAAAGCAGGAAGAGTGAATCGGCATACGAATTCAAAACCCATGCCAACGCACCGACGAATCCGCCAAAAACAACGACGATGCGCGGGCCGTATTTATCAACGAACCACCCTTCGATCGGACCGAGCCAGGTTTCCGTAAAAATGAAGATCGTAAACGCCAACTGAATGGCCGCGCGGCCCCAGTGATATTTCTGATCAATCGGATCGACGAACAACGTCCAGCCAAACTGCATATTGGCGGCCATCGCCATGCAACCGATCCCCATGACAAGCTGTAACCAGCGATTCGGGCCGCGCGGAGCGGCGACCGAACCCGACGGTGCATTTCCAGCTTCGTTACTCATCACATCTCCCTGCGGCCGGCCTACGCGCCAGCCTCTCTTGGCTTTTACAAAATCCGCCAGGCCGCATTCGCAACCTGGCGAGAATCTCGTGATCTCCGGATCTCGGAAAAATCACCCCTCGGCACTGCCACACTCTTCGGGCATGGCCATAATCTTTCCGACTAAATATCGGCAGTTGCAGGGTGGAGTGTTCCAGCTAGCGCATGCGCTTGAGATGCAACGCTCTTCTCCCTGAAAAAAACTTTGGCTTGCCGCCAATATTTGACCAATTTAACATTGGTTGTATCGAAGAATAAGACCCTTCGAGAAGCTGTCAAGTTAAAAACGGATTTCGCAAAACCGTGAGAGCCTTAAACCATTTTATGGGAGACGCCGTTGACCTTACACGATGCCAGTTTCGCCACCGTCATCTCTGACTTTCAGACCGGCAAAGATTCTCCCTCAAACTTCCTTGAAAAATGCATCGGCCAAATCGAACGCCACGAACCTGAAGTTCAGGCTTTCGAGTGTCTCGACATTGAAGGCGCACGCCAAGGAGCTCACGCCTCATCCCTCCGGTGGAAAGCAGGAAAACCACTTTCCAACATTGATGGCATGCCACTCGGCATCAAGGACGTCATAGAAACCAAGGACATGCCAACGGGAATGGGCTCGCCCCTGTTTACCGGCATACGAACCAATCGCGATTCCGCCAGCGTGCGCGCCCTTCGCGAGGCCGGCGCCATTATTCTCGGCAAAACTGTCACCACCGAGTTTGCTGCGACCTTCCCCGGCAAGACCCGCAACCCTTGGGATTCAACTCGCACGCCCGGGGGATCGAGCAGCGGCTCAGCGGCCGGCGTCGCCGCCGGTTTTTTCCCCGCCGGCCTTGGCACACAGGTTGTGGGCTCCATCATCCGTCCTGCGAGCTACTGCGGCGTCGTTGGTTTCAAACCATCTTTCGGCGCGGTGAACCGCGGCGGAAGTCTCGACCACATGAGCCAGAGCAGCCAGGGCGTTCTCGCGGCCACGCTGCAGGATGCATGGCGTGTCCTCCACAATATCGTTCAGCGCGTCGGTGGAGACGCAGGATACCCCGGCCTGGAAGGTCCTGATGATCTGCCGAGCGCACGCAAGCCGAGCAAGCTTGCTTTCGTGGAAACCGCGAATTGGGCGAAAGTCGAGCCGGGCTTGCAGCAGGCTTTTCGCGATCGGCTTGATCAGCTTTCCAAGGCTGGAATCAGCATCATGACGCGCAGCAACAGCGCGGGAATCGAAAAACTTGAGGCGGATCTCGCGCCCGTCTTCCCGGCTACACGAACGATCGTGACATGGGAATCTCGCTGGCCGCTCAATATCTTCAGCGACATGGATGCCAGCAAGCTCAGCGAGAGCATGACAACCAGGCTTCAGGATGCGGAACGGATGACGGTGGATGAATATCGCCGTGCAATTTCAGAACGCCAACGCATCCGCGCCGCTTACGAAGAACTCATAAAAGCCGAAAACCTGGATGCCTGCATCACTTTGTCTGCGAACGGGCCAGCCCCGGTTGGCCTCGAATCGACCGGCGATCCAGGCTTTGCGACACCTTGCTCTTATTTAGGGGTGCCAAGCGTATCGCTGCCGTTGATGAGTGTGGATGGAATGCCAGTTGGCATCCAATTAATGGGCTCTCGCGACAAAGACGCCGACCTGTTTTCCGTGGCTTCCGGGATCACACCGATCTTGGATTGAATTTCGGTCTTCACGAAAGCCTGCACGTTGAAAAGCGTTGCAGGCTTTCGCAGATTCTCGATGCGGTTAATCTCCACCCACGAGCAAGCAATCCTCAAAACAAAACCCCGGCAGTTGCCTGCCGGGGTTCGTTCGACAATTCCACCCGGAGGTGAAAGAATTAGAAGTAGCGGGTCAGGCGCAAGACACCCGAGTACCCATCCGTATTGCCGAAGGTGACCTGGCGGGCAGCAGTACCCGTCAGAGTAGCAGCACCGCTGTTCTTCTGATCGAGGTGAACCCAAGTCGCTTCAGCAATAATCGAGAGATTTTTCACCGGCTTCCAGGTAGTCATCAGACCCAACTGACTAAGAGTGAAGTCCGGATTGCAGGTACCAACGTTGCCAACACGAATACCATATTTACCAGAGCAGATAGCGGCAGTAGCTATATCGTTGTAGTCGAACCTGGTCCACCCGCCAAAGATGCTGGACGACCAATTCCGATTCCAGTTGTGATTGAAGGCGCCATTGAAACCATAGCCCTTCGTCTTCTGGATGCTGCTTCCGGCACTACCATACACGCCATCGGCAATCGGCATGCTGGCAAAAGTGTAGCCCCCGTTGAGCATCTGGAAATTGGTCGGAACCGGAGAACCGCCCTGACCGAACACATAACGTGGCGCACCGTCGGTATAGGTCGCGCTGAACTTGATGTCGTCGCCGGGGCCGGTCGGCAGATTCTTGATCTGCAACGCACCCGTCACAGCGAAGCCCCATTTGTCGCTTGGATGACCGCTCACCGCCGTGGCACCATAATAGTCACCGGTGAGCTGATGAGCCGCCGCCGACACCTGGATCAGACCCCAAGCCTGATCGAGGCGGAAGTTGCCAACAACATCCGGAGCAGACGGCGCAGCATAGTGGTTGGTATAAACGCCGAAGATGTCCGGAGTGCTCTGACCGGCGCTGATAACACCAATACGGTTAATCTGCTCCTGCTGGTCGATGCCGACGCTCGCCGACAGACCGTTACCGAACTGGTAGGTATACTGGATGTTGTTCACACCCGTGTCGTAGCTCGGACCACCTCGGAGAGCCGTGTTGATGTTGCCCGGGACACCATCCCACGGCAGCACATAGGCCGACTTCGAGCGACCGAAGGTGAAGCCGGCGAACTGAACAAACGCTGCTTCAACGCGCATACCGCCATTGCCCTGTGTATCAGGGGCAGCCTGAATCGCCGTACCGCCAGTGGTGAACTGCGGGCCGAACCCTGCGAAGGTGCGAACGACGCCATATTCGGTCTCGGTGCGGGTATCGATGTGCATCATGATACGGGCGCGCGACATATAAGAACCGGCAGTCCGAAGACCAAGGCCACCGTCGCCGTTCATATAAGTCGCGTCAGACGGCGCACCCCCAACGGTGACTTCCGCAAGCACATAACCGCCAATGCGGATGCAGGTGTCTGTGCCTGGAATGTAGTAGAAACCGGCGCCGTAAAGAGAACAAACCTTCACATATTCAACCGCTTTCGCCTTCAACGGAAGATCCGCCGCCTGAACGCTGCCGATCGCAACGATCGCCGCCGCGGATCCGAGCACGAAGCCCTTAATTTTGCTCATTAAAAGTCCCCAATCTGATGTGCTGAGTCAAATCAGCCCCAAGCAACACCCATGCTCTTCGGGCACGGGCCGTCATTTTTTCCGACTAACATCGGCAGTTGCAGGGTTGAGGGTTCCAACTAGCGCACGCGCTTGGATGCAACGTTCTTCCCCCGAAAACTTTGGCTTGTCGCCAATATTTCGACCAATTTAACATTGGTTATACCAAAGAATGAAGACCGTTCCGAAAACTGTCAAGTCGAAATCAGACTTGCAGCAAATCGTGCGCCTCAATTTGCATGGGGGTGTTGCCGGCAAGTCTCACACCGAGTTCAAGGCACGATTTGATAAACTTAGCCTCAAACCTCACCGGTGATGACAATGAACAGGGCAACTCGCCCTGATCGACAAATTAGAAAGTCCGGGATCGGCCGACTATGGACGCGGCGCGTTGATGCGACCGGCAAGTTCAAACTTATTGCAGCATGTCGGCCTGCGGCTATCCGTTTAGAGACTGCTTGGGCCTGTCGTCATCGTCAGCAAAGCTCGTGGAGATGCTCGCGAACGGCGAAAGCCTTGCGGCGGCAGCCGGGCGGCTCAGCCTGAGCACGGGCAGCGCGCGGCAATATATCAAGCGCGCCTTTCGCAAGAACAGGTGTGAACCGCCAGGGCGACTTGATCTGCAAGGTGCTCGGCTCTCCGATGTGGGCACAGTATCCAGCGTGACGGACGCGGTGTCCGCACAACGGCGAAGGGATTCCTGGGAGGCGGCAAGATCGGTTACAACTATCAAGCTGGTGCGATCGTGACCGGCATGGAAGCCGACTTCAGCGGCGCATCGGTCGACGGCACCAGCATGCTGCTCAATCACACCGCGGAGGTTGCAGCGGCGAGCCGCGCAAAGCTTCGTCCCTCAGTGACTATGATGAAGCGTTCGGGGGACCAAGGCTTTGACCTTGGATCTCGGTTGGAGACAGCGGTATGCTCACGGGCTCAACATGCCGAAGCGACGAGCTCGCATGCGAAGCCGATGCAAATCACACAGGATCGAGGCCTGCCGCAGACAGGAGGCTTAACGCTGGTGGCCGAGCCCGATACCCAGCTTCAAGGCCTTCTGGCGCAATGAGCCTTCCGTCCGCTTCATCTGCTTGGCAATCTTAGCGACCGGGGTTCTGGCCTTCGAATGGGCTCGCAAGGTTTTGACGTCATCTTTCGTGAAAGGCCGGCGCACGAGCTTCTTCGGCGCTTTCTTCGCGGACTTCTTCACCTTCTTAGCCATTCAACTCTCCTGATCGCTGTCGAATGCGCTTTAGCACATCATCGACCGAGATCAAGAAGTGGAGATCACGACCGGTCTCCACTTCCATCAACTTCAGACGGCGTCCTTGGCAGCCTTGACCGGCCGCGCGCGAACGATCTTCCGGGCAGGCTTGGCCTTGAATGTCATCGGCTCGCCGGTGAACGGATTGGTGCCCTTGCGTGCCTTCGTTGCCGGTTTTTTGATCACAACAAACTTGGCAAAGCCCGGAACAAGAAACATCCCGTTTTTCTTCAGTTCCTTATAGCCAATCGTGGCGAGCGCTTCGAGAACGCCCTTCACATCTTTCTTTGAAAGCTCGTTAGCTTCAGCGATCTTTTCGATCAGCTGCGATTTAGTCATCTGAGTTGCCATATCGACTCCATTGATTCGAATGGCCGACAATACTCGATTTATCGCTATTTCAACGCCTCATAAGGGGTTTCCCACCGACATCCGAGGTTCCCAGACTGCCGCACGACACTTTTCAGGACTGTTTTCCTGCGAACCACGGCCCCGGCATCCCTTGCGGACATGCGGAAATACCAGCCCGCGCCCTCTGTTTCCGCGTCATCATCCGGCCCGACGCCAACTAATCAGCCCGCATCCGGCCCGACGCCAACTAATTAGCCCGCGGGAAAATCCGTAATGGCGCGACCATCTCCGCGAGCAATCGGCCGACACCGAATTGCCAGTCATGAAGCTCGACATCGAAAGTCTGCCGAAGTTTGCCGGTATCCAGGCGTGAATTCAGCGGGCGGCGCGCAGGGGAGCCGTAATCCCGCTCGCCGATGCGCCCGATCCCCGAAACATCGAGACGTACCGGCATTCCCAACCGTTTCGCCTCACTGGTGATGAACGAGGCATATCCGTGCCATGTCGTCTCGCCTCCGGCCGCGAGATGATAGATTCCGGAAGCAGCCCCGTCATGCCGTCCCTCACCTAATTGCCGCACGACCGTTCCCGTGACATCGGCCACGAGGGCCGCCGCGGTGGGAGCCCCCATACAATCGTCGATCACACGTAGGCTGTCGCGCTTGGCGGCCAGCGACAAAATCGTGAGAAGAAAGTTCTCGCGGCGACTGGAATAGATCCAGCTACAGCGAAAAATCAGATGCTTCCCGCCAACCTTGGCGATCGCGTTCTCTCCCGCAAGCTTGGTCGTCCCATACACACTGAGCGGCGCCGGAGTATCCGCCTCGGTGTAAGGGCCCGCCTTCTTCCCGTCGAAAACGTAATCGGTCGAATAATGGATCAGCCACGCATCCAATCGGGCCGCCTCTTCGGCAAGAATGCGCGGCATGTCTGCATTGATCCGATGGGCGAGCGCGGCTTCCCGCTCGGCATTGTCCACGGCCGTGTAAGCCATCGCATTCACGATGATCCGGGGATGCACCGCCCGGATCACCTCACGCAGCTTAACGTCATCCTCAACATCCACATCAGATCTGCCCAGCATCACAACCGGCCCCACAAGGCCGAGGGTCCGTTGCAATTCCCAGCCGACCTGCCCGTTTTTCCCGAGCACGAGGACCGTCATGAACCGGCGCCTTCGGTATCAACGACGTATTGCAGGTAGGCGCCATATCCGCTCTTGCGAAGCGGTTCGATCAGGCGTGTGAATTGAGCATCGTCGATCCACTTCTGCCGCCATGCGATTTCCTCCGGCGAGGCGATCTTGATACCCTGACGTCCTTCCAGCGTTGCAACGAACTGGCCGGCATCGAGAAGCGATTGATGGGTACCGGCGTCGAACCAGGCAAATCCGCGGCCCATCACTTCGGCGTGGAGATTTCCGTCTTCGAGATAACGGCGATTGAGATCGGTAATCTCCAACTCTCCGCGCGCGGATGGTTTCAGGCCATGCGCGTATTCGACAACATGATGGTCATAGAAATACAGGCCCACGAGCGCATAATTCGATTTGGGCTGTTTCGGCTTTTCCTCGATCGCGGTCACCCTGCCCTGGCGATCGAAGCTCGCAACGCCGTATCGCTCCGGATCATGAACATGATAGGCAAAGACAGTGGCGCCATCCTGCCGCAGATTCGCAGCCTGGGTCAGCCGCGTCAGATCGTGGCCATAGAAAATGTTATCACCCAGCACCAGCGCCGACGGGCTATTGCCGATAAATCTTTCGCCGATAATGAAAGCCTGTGCCAGCCCATCCGGAGACGGCTGAGGCGCATAGCTGAGGGACAAGCCCCATTGGCTTCCATCGCCCAGAAGCCGCTGGAACAGCGGCACATCCTGAGGCGTCGAGATGATCAGAATTTCGCGGATGCCGCTCAGCATCAGCGTCGACAGCGGATAATAAATCATCGGCTTGTCGAAAACCGGCAGAAGCTGTTTCGAGACGACCTGCGTCGCCGGATGAAGCCGCGTGCCGGAGCCGCCCGCGAGAATGATGCCTTTGCGGGTCATGCGATCACAACTCCAAGCCGTTCGCCACGATAGACACCCGAGCGAATGCGCTCCCACCAGTTGCGGTTTGCAAGATACCAGGCAACCGTCTGGCGCAGGCCCGATGTAAAAGTCTCGCTCGGCTGCCATCCGAGCGCGGCGTTGATCTTGTCGGCATTGATCGCGTAGCGGAAATCATGACCGGGCCGGTCCGTCACGAATGTGATGAGATCAGCATGCGGTCTGGATTTCGGCGACATCTCATCCATCAACGCGCAGATCGTTCGCACGACATCGATATTCCTCATTTCCGCGCCACCGCCGACATTATACGTGCTGCCCGGTTGCCCCTCTTTCAGGATGAGATCGAGCGCGGCGACATGGTCTCCCACATACAGCCAGTCGCGGACATTCTCCCCACGGCCATAGACGGGAAGCGGCCGTCCCTCCAAGGCATTCAGGATCGTCAGAGGAATAAGCTTCTCGGGAAACTGAAAGGGGCCGTAATTATTCGAGCAATTGCTGATGATGGTCGGCAGGCCATACGTGCGATGCCAGGCGCGCACGAGATGATCGGAGGACGCCTTGGTGGCTGCATAAGGAGAATTGGGCGCGTATGGCGTTTCTTCCGTGAAAGCCCCCTCGTCTCCCAGCTCGCCGTAAACTTCGTCCGTCGAGACGTGATGAAACCGGAAACGCTCCTGATGCCGCGCCTCGAGTTCGTTCCAATAGGCCCGCGCGACCTCAAGCAGCGTGTGCGTTCCCTGAATATTCGTGCGAACAAAATCAGCCGACCCGTCGATCGAGCGATCGACATGACTTTCCGCAGCCAGATGCATCACCGCGTCGGGCTTATGCTCACGAAAAATCGCAGTGAGCAGATGCCGGTCACAGATGTCGGCTTGAACGAAACTATAGTTCGGCGCTTGCGCAACAGCATTCAGGGAATCGAGATTGCCCGCATAAGTCAGAGCATCGACGTTGACGACCTCGACAGATGATTGGTTGACAAAATGACGAACGACTCCCGAACCGATAAATCCTGCTCCGCCGGTAACCAACAGCTTCATTGACAGCGTCCGTTAGAAGATCTGAGGAAGGTCGCGAAAGGCCGGCAATTTTCCGTCTTTTTCGGAAAGCTGGACCCCGGTTTGGCTCGGCCACGCGATCGCAAGATCGCGATCGTTCCACAAAATTCCCCGGTCATGCTCCGGGGAATAATAGTTGCTGACTTTATAAATCACCTCGGTATCCGGCTCCAGCGTCATGAAGCCGTGGGCGAATCCAATCGGCACCAGAATCTGATTCCACTCGCCGGCGGAGATCACGGCGCTGACGTATTTACCATATGTCGGCGAGCCGCTGCGAATATCCACCGCGACGTCAAAAACCGAACCCCTTACGACGCGGACGAGCTTATCCTGCGCAAACGGCGGAAGCTGGAAATGAAGCCCGCGCACGGTATGAACCGCGGAGGACAATGATTGATTGTCCTGAACGAAACCGATGTGAATGCCGGCTTCAAAGAAATCCTTTTGGCTATAGGTTTCAGAGAAAAACCCACGATGATCGCCAAATTTGCGAGTCCTGATCAGCCTGACGCCTTCGATGCCAAGGTTTTGGACCTCTATTGCAGCAGCCATGAAACCGGAACTCTCCATGACCCGCGATCTGCCGTCCGGCCGCGGGACCAAATCTCGATTAGCACGACGCGGGAACCCCATAAAAGGCGTCGATGACACGATCAATTATCATGAAAGCAGGTCTCTGGGCATCGGAAATTTTGGCGTGTTTATAATGGTTTGCCTGAAAATCGTATGCCGCCGTCATTCCCCGGCCAATGAAGCAACCGTGTTTTCTTCGCTCGATTCTCGTTGCTGCAGCCGGAAGAACGCGGCGTACCGGCCATTTTTTTGAAGCAGCTCGCCGTGCCCCCCCGACTCGACGACCACGCCCCCCTCGACCACCAGTATCCGGTCGGCGCGCATGATCGTATGAAGCCGATGGGCGATCACCAGCGTGGTGCGATCGCGGCACAGATGCGCGATGGCCTCCTGCACGAATTTTTCCGATTCAGAATCCAGCGCCGCCGTGGCTTCGTCGAGCAAGATAATCGGCGCATCCTTGATGAGAGCCCGCGCAATGGCAATCCGCTGGCGCTGACCGCCTGACAATTGGCTGCCATGCTCGCCGACCGGCGTACCGTATCCGAGCGGAAAACCCGAGATAAAATCGTGCGCATAGGCGGCCTTCGCCGCGGCAACAATATCGCCCTCCGACGCATCGGCCTTGCCGAAGGCGATATTCTCGCGGATCGTGCCCCGAAAAAGATAGACGTCCTGTCCGACATAAGCGATCTGCTGGCGAAGCGAGATGCGCGAGCATTTCGACAGATCCTGACCGTCGATCATCACCGCGCCCGTATCCGCATCATAGAACCGCAGCAACAGTGACAGGACCGTCGACTTGCCGCCTCCCGAAGGGCCCACCAGCGCCGTCACCTTGCCGGGCTCCGCAATGAAGCTCATCGCCTTCAGGACAGGCTCTCCCTGACGATAAGCGAACGTCACCTCACGAAACTCGATCTGCGCACGCGTCAGCTTCACCGCCGGATTATCGCCATCGTCCGGCTCCGAGGCCGGAGTATCGATCACCTGAAGCAGCATACGCGCGCCGATCACCAGGCTGCTCAGATCTATATTAAGGCGCGCAAGACGCTTCGCTGGTTCATAAGCCAACAGGAACGCGGTGATAAACGAAATGAACTGGCCGGGCGCGGCATCCGTCGCGATAACGCGATAGCCGCCATACATCAGCGCGCACGCAATCGCGATCCCGCCCAGCATCTCCATCAGCGGCGAAGAGCTGTTAGAGATTTTCGCCATCCTGTTGGCGTGGGCTTCCATGCTCGCAACGCTGCCGTCGAGCCGCCGCTGCATCGCATCCTCAAGCGTGAAGGCCTTCACTGTGCGAATGCCCTGCAGTGACTCCTGAACGACCTCCAGGATATGGGCGCCGCTGATAAACTGACTCGTCGCGACCTGCTTGATGAGACGCACGATCTTGCGAACAAACAAAAACATCGGTGGCGCGACGACAAGACCGAGCAGCGACATCCACGGGTCCTGCGTCACCATCACAGTCACAAGCCCGACCAGCGTCAGAAAATCGCGCCCTGCCGTCGTGACCAACAACGACAGCACTTGTGCAATGGACGAGGCACCCACCGAAAGCTTGTTCAGATGCTCCGATGAATGGGACTGCGCAAAAAAGTCGATACTTTCCTGCATCAATTTCGCAAACAGCTTTCGCTGGTTATTGGCGATAATGGAGTTGCTGATCCGCGACAGGATAATCGTCTGCCAGTAAGTCGCGAGCCCCTTCGCCGTAAAAATGCCGATCACGGCTGCGGACAACATCATGATGTCGTTGACGTTGCGATAGACATAGGCCGCGTTGATGACCTTGCCGAACAGATAGGCCGAGCCGGCGCTCGCGGCAGAGCCGATCGCCATCAGGACAAACACAAGAAGATAGCGCGGCCAATACGCTGCGCCCTGTTCAGCTACCAATCGCTTGACGAGCTGAAACATCCCATAGGGATCATCCGTGACCTTCGAGGGAAATCGCGACATCACCGTTCCGATTGAGTATAGCGGTGGCCTCATTGCCCGTTGTCATGCCCGTTTTCAAGGCATGATCCGGAATCCCGCGTGAATGCTTCGCATGAACGCCCCTGTTCACATGCTCAAATCGCCCCCCAATTTTGCCGGGCACATTCCGTCTGCCCCTTAAAACTTCGGCACCGCCGGAAGCGGGATCGACAAGCATCGCTTGCATTCTCCGATTGTGGCATGCTTTCTGAACAACGAATGTCCAAACTGCGACGATGACCGGGATGGCGATGTTTTTCTCTCATTCACACTTCAAACACGAGACTAACACCCAACCCTTCGTTCTCGCCCTGTCATCGGACAACGAACTGAACGAGATTCGGGTCCGGCCGTTTCTTGCGGCACTCCTCGCCCGTGGCGTGATCGCAGGCTTTCAGCTGGCTGACCGCAAGATGCACTCCATGGGATGGCACAAGGAATTCTCCTTCACGCACATCTGGTGCCACCGCAACGTATCGACCGAGCAATTTCGCTTCCTCCGGAAGCACCAGAATGTTCCGATCATTTATGATCTCGACGACCTCCTGACCGCCGTCCCCGACTTCGTCAAAAACAGGCCTCGCGTCGTCGCGCGCGTCCGCTGGTGCTTGAATCACGCACACGCCGTCACGACCTCCACGGAATTGCTGAGATCGCACCTGCTGAGCGATCCGGCCCGGCCGGGGAACGTCATAACCTTGAAAAACGGCCATTTGAGCGATGGATCTTCGCCACGATCCATCCAAAAAAAGATCATCTGGACATCGGGCGATCACCCATTCGTTCTGCGTGAGAATCCCGAATTCATCGACAGACTCGCGAACATCGCCAATCAGCACGACTACGAAATGATCTGCATTGGCCGCCTCGATCCGGCCATGGGGCTGAAGTTCAAGCGATGGCGGTATATCCAAAGGCTCGACGTTCACTCCTATCGGGAGTTCCTGCAATCTTTCGGCGGCGCGATCGGGCTGGCCCCCTTGCCGTCTGGCCTGTCGGCGCACAACCAGCAATTCTTCGACGCGAAGTCGGACATCAAACTGCTTGATTATATCTCGAATGGCATGGTGCCGATCCACACGAGCACCCCGCCCTATACCCAATCAGAACTCTATGTTCCGGAATTGGCAGCCGCCAACACGGACGAACTTCTCCGCAAGCTCGATCTCTGCATCAGGGATCATTCCGGCTGGCTCGAACGGATAGACCGCACGTTCCACGGCAACGGCGCGCTCGCGCGACGGCGCTACAGCGCCCTTTCGCAGCATCTGGATGGCATCTTCACCCCCTCCTGACGACACATACAGCAAGCCGCTCCGGCCAAAGGCCGGGGCGGCAACCGCCAGGCCTCAGTCGTTGAAATGGCGGCCTTCCTTCACCTCCGCGACATAGCCCGCGCGGATGGTGAAGTCGCCGAAATGCTCGCCGTCCTTGCGCTCGCGCGCGAAGTGGCCGAGCACCGTGTCGAGCGCCTCCAGAATCGCCGGTTCGCCGACATTCTCCAGATACATCTTGTTCAGGCGCTGGCCGTGGAAGCCGCCCCCGAGATAAAGATTGTACTTGCCCGGCGCGCGGCCGGTCAGCGCGATCTCGGCGATATAGGGCCGCGCGCAGCCGTTCGGGCAACCGGTCATGCGAATGGTGATCGGCTCGTCCTTGAGGCCGTGCGCCTCGAGCAGGGTTTCGATCTTGGTGACGAGATCGGGCAGATAGCGTTC
>Ga0153956_1001897_pt1 | contig 16898 bp, 17 predicted proteins | sample TSFL040MetaG_FD_104704 | JGI IMG/M metagenome (GOLD analysis project Ga0153956, IMG submission 104704) | Attine ant fungus gardens microbial communities from Florida, USA - TSFL040 MetaG | ecosystem: Host-associated > Fungi > Mycelium > Unclassified | place: USA: Florida, Wekiwa Springs...
AAGGAAAAAACGGGCGAAAAACCGGAGTTTATACGGAATCAATGAGGATTTTGAGCCTGTTTTTAACGCCGTATTTGCAAGCGCAGTCGTTTTTCAGAGGTTCCCGAAAGTTTTTCTCGACCAATCGTTGCTCCGTCGAGCCGCCGCTTGCCGCGCAGCAGACCGGAGGAGATATGAAAGAATTTCGAAATCGCGTGGCGGCGGGCCGCGAACTTGCCGCTGAACTCAATCGCCAGCTGTCGGAGCGGGCCGATACGCTGGTGCTAGCGTTGCCGCGCGGTGGCGTACCCGTGGCGCTGGAAGTGGCGCAGGCGTTGAACGCCGAGCTGGATTTGCTGATCGTGCGCAAGCTCGGCCTGCCCGGCCACGAGGAGCTGGCAATGGGCGCAATCGCCAGCGACGGCGTGCGCGTGCTCAACGACGACGTGTTGCTGATCGGCAGTGTCAGCGACGAGGCGCTGGCCGAGGTGACCCGGCGCGAGCAGCGCGAACTGGAACGCCGCGAGCGCGCCTATCGCGGCGCGCGACCTTATCCTTCATTGCAGGGGCGTCGAGTCATTCTCATCGACGACGGCATCGCCACCGGCGCGACGATGGCGGCGGCGATTGCCGCCGTGCGCAGCCGCGGCCCCTTTGAAGTCATTGTCGCGGTGCCGGTGGCGCCTCCCGATGTCGTGTCGCGATTGCGTAGCAGCGCCGATCAGGTGTTCGCCTTGCTGACGCCGGAGCCATTTTATGCGATCGGCCCCTGGTATCGGGATTTCAGCCAGACCGAGGACGAGGAAGTGCAGGTGCTGTTGAGTCTGGCCTGGCAGCGTCCGCCGCCATCCGGCCCGGGGCGGCAAAACGAAGCGCGGCTCTGAGATCAACGGCTGGCTTCGCGGCTATTCAACTACTGGCTTCTCAACTACTGGCTTCGCGGATAACCAGCTGCTGGCTTCGCGCATCATGTCGCCCATGCATCGACGATGCCCGGTCCTTGGTGGCCTTCGGGATGGCTTCGAATTCGCGCGGATTGATACAGACCGGTTCGAGCGGATCGAGCTTGTCCTGGAACCGATGCGCATTGAAACCGTGCCGCCGCGCGAGAGCGGCAATGCCTTCGGGGTATTTTTGCGCCGCGCGGTCGCAGGCGCTATCCAGCTCGGAGGGGGAGCGTGCATTTTTTTGCCGATGAGTTTTTTCTTTCGGCATTGCAATCTTCCTGATTAATCCTGGTGCCGTGGAGGATTGCCCGGCCTTTGCGCCCGGAACCTTGGCAGCAAAGCTCGCTTGCGCGCACTGTTGCTGTGATCCTCGATAATGAGACGAAGGACCCGGCTGATTCCGGAATTCGATTGTGAATAAATTGAGTCGACACAATTTGTGTTGAGTGGTGCCGCTGTGCGATTTTTGTTTGCACCGTGGTGCGATAGGTCGGCCACGGATGGCGGATGATTTTCATTTGCCGGCGCTTGCCGTCCGGAGGCCGATGATAGATGCGCGCAAGGCCGGGGGCGATTTCGTTTCACGCCGCCGGGCATGGTGCGTCGTCGCGCCGGTGGTTTATCGTGTCCGCCTGTGGCGAGACGTGCATCGCGTTCGCAACGACGACGAGGATGAAAATGCTGGGCAGCTGTTTATGCGGCGCCGTTCGCGCCGACGGCGGGTGTGCTGCGCGAACATTTCCGCTGGCTGTCGGGACGGGAAAAACTGTCGGCCTTCGAATCGTCACCGGGCAAGCGGCGTTATTTTTGTTCGGTGTGCGGTTCGCAGCTGCTGGCCGAGCGCGAGCAGCAGGCGCATGTCATCGTGCGCGTGGCGACGCTGGATGACGATCCGCGACAAGGGCCGCAACAGCACATCTGGACCGGGCACGACGCGGCATGGCTGGCTTACGAGGATTTGCCGATGCACGCGCGGTGGCCGCCCGCGCGCTGAACCGTGCTTGTCATTGGTTGGCCTGGGGCGGGAAGACCTTGTTCCAATCTTTTTTCATGTCGATCAGCGACCAGCCGCGCGAAGTGGCCTCGTCCAGCGCGCGATCGAGTTTATCGATGGGCAGGTTGCGGTCGTAGCGCCACTCGCGCTCGGCGTCGGTGTGATGCACGAGCGCCACGAAATAGCGCGGGTTGGTGGCAACCCATTGCAGCATTTCGCGATCGCCGTCGGAGTTGCCGATGGCGAACACCGGCCGACGCCCGATGAAGCGCTGTATCGCCACCGGCTTGCCGGGGCCGTCGTCCACGAAGTCGACCTTGGGCAGCAAGACCAGCGCGGGCTTGCCGCCGCGCAGTTGAAACTGGGTTTCGATGGATGAGCCGATGACCTGCTCCGGCGGAATGCTGTACAGGTATTGCGCGAACGGCCGCGTGAATTCGACACCCGCGCTCGACACAACGAAAATCTTGAAATCATTGGCGCGCAGGTAATCGATCAACTCCAGCATGGGCTGGTAAACCAGATCGGTGTAAGGCCGCTTGAAGCGCGGATGCTGCGCGCCGGCCAGCCATTCCAGCACGAGCTGTTCGAACTGGTCGGTGGTGATGCCGGTGTGCGTGGCGGCGACCAGATCCAGCAGGTCTTTTTGCCCGCTCGCCAGCAAGGTGTTCACGTCGTTGTCCAGCACCGCGGTATAAGGATACTGGCTCGACCATTCAGGGTGGCCGGAGGCAAGCTGGCGGATACGATCCATTTCGAACAACAGCTGGAAATAAGCGGGTTTTTCCGCCCACAACGTGCCGTCGCCGTCGAATACCGCGATGCGCTGGTCGGAGGAGAGATAATTCGGCGAACCGTTGGTGGTGACGTCGACCACGAACTGGACGATCGATTGTTTTACCGGTCCGGGATTCCACGACGGCATCAAGACTTTCGCCGGCTCCTGCGCGAGACAACACAACGCCGCCAGCGCGAAACACGCGCCGGCGATGAGTTGGCGCAGAGCTGGTCTCATGTTTGCTCTCCGCGTTGGTGGCGCATTGTCGCGTCGGGATTGGCCGTGGCCGCGCGGCGATTTCAGACAGTGCCGCCGCGGATGAGCGCCGCGCCGAAAAGCGAGCGCTCGCGCATGAACACATCGACCCGTCGCGAAAAGAAAATATCCGGCGGGCTGTCGTGTTTTGCAAAACCCGGCACAGCTTCGCGTGCACGCGCCGGAGCGCCACGATGATGGCGGATATCCGAATGCGGCCGCGCGGCGACGCCGCGCATTGTGAACGGCGTCGCGGCGGGATCGTCGCGCTGGCGCGCGCCCATGCGGGCCAATGTCGACATGAGCATCTCCGGCGAGCGCGTCGTCAGGCCGAGCCGCTCAGGCGTTTGGCGATGCCGGCGACATGCGTGCCCTGGAAATGCGCGATCTTGAGTTCGTTGTCCGTCGCCTGGCGGCTGCCGTCGGTGCTGGCCATGGTGCCTGCGCCGTAGGGTGAGCCGCCGGTAATGGCGTCCATATACACCAGCTCGGGGCAGGTGTAGGGCACGCCGACAATGATCATGCCCTGGTGCAGCAAGGTGGTATGAAACGAGGTGATGGTGGTTTCCTGCCCGCCGTGTTGCGTGGCGGTGGAGGTGAAAACGCTGCCGACCTTGCCGACCAGCGCTCCGCTCAGCCACAGCCCGCCGGTCTGGTCGAGAAAGTTGCGCATTTGCGAGCACATGTTGCCGAAGCGCGTCGGCGTGCCGAAGATGATCGCGTCGTAGCTCGGCAATTCGTTCACGGTGGCCAGCGGCGCGGACTGGTCGAGCTTGGCGCCGGCCTTGCGCGCGACTTCCTCGGGCACGAGTTCCGGCACGCGCTTGATCGTCACTTCGGTATCGTTGACGCTGCGCGCGCCGGCGGCGACGGCATTGGCAAGGGTTTCGATGTGACCGTACATGCTGTAGTAGAGAACCAGGACCTTGGCCATCGTGTCTCTCCTTGCATGGATGCGTTGTGAAGGCGCTGCTTCGATCCCATCGATCATGGTCGGTTCGATACAGTGCCTGGTTCGATGCAATGGTCGTTTCGATACAAGACTATTTCGATAAAAAATGGGTTCGATACGAAAGATGGTTCGGTACAACAGATGGTTCGGTACAAAGAACGCCAGCTTCTGACAGGGAGTTCGAGCGGCGCATCTCGTGTTGGGAAGAGCTTTGCGCGCCTTCCTGACGATCGATCGGTGGCGCGCCGGGAGAGTGGAGTGATTCGATACTCGGTTCTGGTCGCTGCGGATTCCGTGCGCGGCCGCGCACTGGCGCGCGCGGCCGCTGTCGATGCGTGGAGTTTTACGCGATCATTTCGCGCCATTTGCGCGTGCCGCGGCGGCCGCGTCGAGCTGGCTGCGGCGCGCGACGCGCCATCCGGCCAGCGCCGCTGCGAGCAGTACCAGCGCCGCGATGAAAAACGCGGTGCCGGGATGTGGCAGCGCCGGCTGTTCGCCCACCGACATCGCATACACCGCGCCGAAAAACAGCGGCGACACGATGCCGGCGATGCTGGCGACGCTCATCGTCGCGCCCTGCAACTGGCCCTGTTCCGATTCTGACACGCGCTGCGTCATCAGCGATTGCAGCGTCGGCATCGCCAGGCCCCACAACGCGTTGGGAAACACGGCGAGCGCGAACAGCCAGCCGGTCGGCGCGAGCCCCATCCAGGCGATGCCGACGGTGCCGCCGAACAAACCGAAAATCATTGTGGCGCGATCGCCGAAGCGGCGGCTGACCGGCCCCACCAGCAGGCCCTGGACCAGCATGTCGCACACGCCGACCAGCGCCAGCAGCGCGCCCACTTCCCAGGTACTCCAGCCGTAACGGTGACCGGCGTACAGCACGAACACGGCGGAAAAAACGTGATGGGCGAAATGCAATAAAAACGTCACCACCGACAGGCCGAACAATTCGCGATGCGAGCGCAGCAATTGCATGGCGCCGAGCGGATTGGCGCGCCTCCAGGAAAACGCCATGCGATTTTCCGGCGCGAGCGATTCCGGAAGAATGCACAGGCCATATAAAAAAGCGACGCCGCTCAGCGCGCCCGCCACCCAGAATGGCGCGCGCGGCGATATTTCCCCGAGAAAACCGCCGAGCAGGGGACCGGCGACAAAACCCGCGCTGAAGGCGGCGCCGATCAGCCCGTAGGCGCGCGCGCGCCGTTCGGGCGGCGTAATGTCGGCCATGTAGGCGTAAACCGTGGTGAAACTCGCCGAGGTGACGCCGGTGATGATGCGTCCCAGCGCCAGCCACCATAAATTCGGCGCCAGCGCCATCAATACATAATCGGCGGCGAGCCCGACGGTGGACAGCAAAATCACCGGGCGGCGGCCGTAACGGTCGGAGAGGCTGCCGATGACCGGCGATGCGACGAACTGCATCGCCGCCCACAGCGCGACGAACAGACCGTTGATCACACCGGCGCGGGCGGTGGAGCCGGCGAATTCCTCGATCAATGTCGGCAAGACCGGAATCACGATGCCCATCGCCACGATATCCAATACCGCGGTGACGAAAATGAAAGCGATGGCGGCCTTGCGGCCTGTGGACGGCGCCGTTGTCATGTTGAATCCGTGCGATTGAAACGTGGAGCGGCCGCGCCGCGCGGCGGCATGCCAGTGGAACACAAATCCCCGGGCCTGTTAACAGGCTCTGGATTTTCAGGGCCTCCCGCCGTGGCGGATGTGACGGTTGCAAGCGTTTGGCGGCACCGTCGATCAGGCGCTGACAGAGGTTTTGCGGCGTCGACAGAAATTTTCGCGAGAGTTTTTGCGGTGTCGATGCGCTGTCGACGTATCTTTAGCGAAAGCTCATCGCGTCGAATGCGACATTTTGCGCGGGTTGCGCGTCGACCGGCGCAGTATCGCGTCAGTGCGCGCTTTTTGCACAGGCGAATAAATGAAACTTGCCGGCGCGCGTTATCGCGAAGCGTCGGGAAGAGAATTCGTCGCGATGATCATTCGCAGTTGCCGATTCCGCCGGCAATCAGCCGCGAGATGGCCAAGGGCTTCACGCTCTATAGGCTCAAGGCCGTGTTCAGCGGGCGCGGCGACGAACTGATCGATCTGGCGCACACCCATCTCTGGCATCGCTATATCGGTTGATGACGATGAGTTGAGCGCGGCGATGCGTAACACTGAAAACGGCCGCGGCGCGCGGCCGTGTCGCGGATGGAATCGTCGCCGTTGATCAGCCGGCGAGTTGGCCGCCATCGACGATATGCACGATGCCGGTGACGAAGCGCGCGTCGTTCGAGGCGAGATAGGAAATGGCCGCGGCGATATCCTCGGCTTCGCACAATTCGCCCAGTTTCGGCCAATGGCGTTCGGCGACTTTTTGCACCATGGCCTGATCGACGCCGGCCGGGTTGGTGGTTTTCGAATGCATCGGCGTTTTAACGCCGCCCGGCGCGATGGCGTTGGCGCGCACGCCCTGTGCGGCGAATTCGACGGCGATGGATTTGGTGATGGCGATCACGCCGGCCTTGGCGGCGGCATAGGCGGTGACATACGGCAGGCCGGTGAGCCCGGCGGCGGAGGCGATGCTCACCACATTGCCGCGGGTTTTGACCAGGTGCGGCATGGCGCGCTGGGTGACGTAGAAAACGCTGCTCAGATCGATGCGCAGCATGCGTTCCCAGGCTTCCTCGGAGAATTCGCAGAAGGCGCCCCAATCCATGATGCCGGCGATATTGCACAACACATCGATACCATCCATTGCCGCCGCCGCGGCGTCCACCATGTCGCGGCAGGATTGCGGATTGCCCGCGTCGAATGCAATCGCCGTGGTGGCGACGCCGTGTTCGGCGGCGATCGCGGCGGCGACTTTGCGCGCGCCTTCAATATCGAAATCGGCCAGGGCCAGGGTCGCGCCTTCGGCGCCTAAGCGTTCGGCGGTGGCGCGGCCGATACCCGATGCGCCGCCAGTGACCAGGACGCGTTTTCCCGCAAATCGTAAAGTCGTCATGAATGCAAAGCTCGCTTGAATCGATGGTGGTTGTTGAATCGATGGTGGTTGAAGGGAAAATACCGCGGGGAGGGAAGCACGATCGCTGCGACGAAACCACGCGTTTGGCCCGAGTTTCAAAGGCTTTTCCGGGCTTGTCAACGACAAGCTGAGCGCCGTGCGGATCGCGTTCGGATGTGAAAAACACGAGGTTTTTTGCAAAAAACATCCGTATGAATGAAGACAGGGGTTTTGTGAGCGGACGCCGCCGGAGCGCAATTCCGCGCCGGCCGCAGCGCGCCTCTCGCGATTTCGGGAGAAGAAAAATCAGTCCGCGTATCGCCGGCCGCGCAATTGCTCCGCATGAGAGTTTGAGATCGAAACCGCGGCGTTGCCTCGCAGTGGCGTGCTTGCTCCGATGGTCTCGGTGTATTGATGTGGGCCGGACCGGAGCCTGATCGAGATCGCCGTGCACGCCGGCACGCTTGTTGTCTGAATGCACCGGCACGCTTGGCCGCCGGCGCGCGAGTCCGGCGTTGCACGCGCGCCGGGCTATCGTCTATGATGGGGAAAATCCAAAACAGTCTGATGCCTGAAAGATCTGTGATTCCCATGTCGCTATTCGCAAAAACAACCGCATCGAAACGTCTGTGGCGATGGCCGCAGCCGCGGTTTTTTTGTGCATAGGATTTAGAAAGATTCCCATCGCAAAAAGGCCGCCGTCGACGGCCTTTTTTTATGGAGCGTGTCAGCTCTCCTTCCTCGAAAAAGACCTGCGCCGGCAGCCGGAACTATCCAACGGAGAAGATGCTATGCGGGCGCTGGCCACGGAAAGAATTCAAACCATCGATGCGGGCATGCTGCTGGTCGCGGGCGCGGCCCTGCTGTTCGCTTGCAAAGGCACCCTGATCAAGATGATCTACGCGCTCGGCGCGAGCGTGGCCGATCTGATGATTCTGCGCCTGCTGTTTTCGATGCCGGTTTATCTGGCGCTGGCGCACCGCTACTGGCCCGCGCGCGGGCAGCTGCCGCCGCTCGCGCAGTGGCTGGGTGTCGCGCTGTGCGGCATGCTGGGTTATTACGTGTCGAGTTATTTCGACATGACCGGCCTGCAAACCATCAGCCCGGGCCTCGAACGGATGATTCTGTATACCTATCCGGCCTTCGTCGTGCTGATGTCCAGCGTGTTGCTGAAAAAACCGTTTTCGGCGCGCCTGTGCCTGTGCATCGCGGTGATTTACCTGGGGCTTGGCCTGGTGTTTTTCGCCGATCTGCGCGCGCAACCCGACGTGCCGCGCGCCGCCATCGCCACCGGTTCGCTGTGTGTGTTGATCAGCGCGATAACCTTCGCGGGTTATGCGATCGGCAGCGAATATTTCATGCGCAGGTTCTCCAGCGCGCTGTTCACCTCGGTGGCGATGCTGGCGGCGGGCGTGACGATGGGCGCGCATTACGTGCTGTTCAACGATCCTTCGCATTTGCTGACATTGTCGGCCGCGGTTTATGGCTGGTCGGCGTTGACCGCCCTGCTGTTTACCGTGGTACCGGCGCTGATGATGTCGGCGGGCGTGCGCCGGATCGGCTCGGCGAAGGCGGGCGCGGTCGGCATGGTCGGCCCGGTGGCAACGGTGTTGATCGCGGCCGGCGTTTTAGGCGAAAGTGTCAGCTCCATGCAGATCGTCGGCCTCGTGGTGGTCATGGCCGGCGTGCAACGACTGCATCGCGCCTGACGCCGCGCGCGGTATTGGGGATTCGAAACACAACCGTCGCCACAGGGACGGAAACACAACAAGGAGAGTGGAAAAATGTTGTCGCATACCACGCTGGGGACCAACGATCAGGTCCGCGCCGAACAATTCTACGATGCGCTGCTGCCGGATTTCGGTGGCTCCAAGCTGATGAAAACCGAGCGCGGCGTGTTTTACGCTTTCGGCGAGGGGGCATCGAAGCCGGCCTTGTCGAAGCCGTTCGACGGCGAGCGCGCCACGGCCGGCAACGGCAGCATGGTGGCATTCAGCGCGCGCGCTATCGAACAGGTCATCGCCTTGCATGCCAAGGCGCTGGCGCTGGGGGCGAGTTGCGAGGGCGAGCCCGGGCCACGCTACGACGGTTTGTATTTTGGCGCTTATTTCCGCGATCCGGATGGCAATAAATTCGCGATTTTCCACCGGCTGCGCAAACCGATCGCTTGAAGCTGTGCGATGATGCAAACACGCTCGCTCGCGCCGGATGCGCGGCGCGCCATCCGCAACCCGGGGAGAAAACATGATTCCACAACCACTCATTGCTGTTCGTGACGTCGAGGTCAGCAGCCGCTGGTACCAGGCCGTGTTAGGCATGCACAGTGGTCATGGCGGCCGCGATTATGAACAGCTTCTGGCCGATGGCCGCATGGTGCTGCAATTGCACCGCTGGGATGCGCACGATCATATTCATGTGGGCGATCCCGCTCACCGCTGCCACGGCAATGGCACGGTGCTCTGGTTCCAGACCGATAATTTCACCGCGGCTTTGCTGAGAATCCAGGTACAGGACGCGCAGGTGCTGGATGGGCCCAAGCACAATCCCAACGCCAATCATCGCGAAATCTGGCTGCGCGATCCCGACGGTTACGTGGTGGTGATCGCCAGCGCTTACGGCGATAAAAGCGAGTAGGGCTCAAGTTCGCGAAACCGCTGTCCGGTGATCCGCGTTTCGCGATGGTATTTCGATGGACGTGCCGCGTCGCGCATTCGCCGACGCGGACATTCACGGTTTCCGGGCGCTCCGGCAAGGCGTGTGCTTCGATATGCGCTCCGCGGCTTGCCAGCCACACTCCCAGGCGTCGATTTTATCCTGCCAGCATTCGAAGCTGTCGCCGGTTTGGCGGGGCATGTGTTCCGCGCGAAAAAATGGATTTTCCATTCTGTCCAGGCCGGCCTCGTGATCCTCATGGCCCTGGATTTCGATAGGATTGCAGAGCAAAACGGTATTGTTCGGGATTTGCCGGTCCCGTTGGGCGAAATGCGGGGGCATAAACATTCCTCATCGCTTCTCACAAAAAGCTGAGAGGACATGTCGTTGGCGGAGTTCCAGCGAATGCCTCTTTTCGGCGGCGGCGATCGATTTGTTCGCGGTGATGATTCGTTGCGATGAGATGGTTAAGGAACCTCTGAAAAACGTAGCGAGTGCCGCCGAGGCCAGGCAAAAATGAGCGAAACCGCAGTTTATACGTCAATCAATGAGGATGTTGAGCGCATTTTTAACGCCGCATCGGCAAGCGCAGTCGTTTTTCAGAGGTTCCTTAATGGAAGAGGGGCGCCGCCGGGCGGGCCCCTGGGTTGAGTTGTTGCGCTTTCGGATTGTTTACAAGGTCTTTATGGCCGGCGTGTGCTTTTGCCTTGCTGTTCCGGGGCGTTACCCGGAGCGGCCCTGCGCTCATTCGGCTGTTGGCCGGGCTGGGCGCTTTTGCGCGCGTTGTCTTTTTGCTGTTTGTCTCTGTTCGATGAACCGGAATCGCGTTGCGAAGTCATGATGAAACTCCTCTGTTGTGAAAAAATAAAAAGCATTCGCAGCGTGGCTGCTGCTGGAGAACAGTTACCTGCCGATGAAAAAGAGCAATCAGGTCAGATGCCTTTTGTGGCTCTGCTGGCCGGCCCGCGCCTGCTGCTCGTGCCCGCTGCTCTTTGACGATCCGCCGCGATGACTGGCCTGGCCGCCTTTGCGCCCGGCGGCGCGGGCCTCTTCGGAGCTGAACTCGTGCGCATGTCCGCTGGCATGCGCGCGACGGCCGGCCGCGCTGGCCTCGGCGGAGGAGAACTCGTGGGCGGTTCCCTTTTCATGGGCCGCGCGCCCGCCCTTTGCGGCAATGTCGCGTTGTTTCTTCTCATCCATGGATCCAAAACCGCGGCTGCTCGTATCTTTTGGATCAACCATAGGGCACCTCGCTGTGTTTAAAAAACGCTTGATGGGCCCCGTCCGTTTAGCAGGTCATGTGCCATATTTTTTTCCCGGCGCCGGATCAGCCGGCGAATCGGCCCCTTTTTAAACGATTTATTTTTCAGGCCCCTGATTCTTCTTTTTATTGGTCATAAAAGCCGGTGAAATCGGCGCCGTTACGGCTGTGTTCAGTAAAAAGATCAGATCGCTTGTAAGTTGGAAAGTCGCCGGAACGGCCGTGCGATGGGAGACACAACGTTTCATTGAAAAAATTACAGGCTACGAAACACATCGCCCGGCTCCGGGCGGCCGCGCGGAGCATTGCGGCGCCCGGATCATCATCATCGCGATATGCGCTGGGTACGAATTTACATGTGCTGGGTACTGTGCGCGTCGGTGCGCTGCTGGCGCCCGTGCGAGGGCATGCTCAGGCCCTCGCAGAGTTTTGCGCAATTCCGGCAGGCGGCAACGCAATCGCGCATGTCGCCGATCCGATCGCAGTCGTCGGCGCAGGCGGTGCAGATCTCGGCGCATAGCGCGCACACCGCGGCGTGATGGCTGGATTCGCAGAGCATGAAATTCGCCGTGGTCTGGCAGAGCTCGGCGCAGTTGAGCACCAGGCGCAGATGCTCGGCCTCCGTATGCTTGCCGCCCATTTCCAGGCATTGGGTCATTGCCGTGTGCAAGCAGATCCGGTGGCAGCGCTGACAGGCTTCGATGCACTCCTGCATGCCGGGAATTTTGTGGATTTTGCTGGTTGCCATGATGCTTCCTCCCCAAAAAATCACTCGATCGACAGGGCCGCGCGTGGCTCGACAACGCGGCCGCTGCAGCGATACGCAAATACCAGGCCGTGGGCGGGAACGAGCGCGGCATGGCGCGCGATGGAGCGGGCAAGTTGCGGAAAATGCAGAAGGTTATCGGCGGAAAGAATCGGCGCGCGCATGACGGCCGCCGTGTGTCGGCACCTGCTGTTTCAGTTTTTCGTATTTATTATTGCCGGGTACAGTAAGCGCGCCACATCCCGCGCAATGCGCTTTCCAGAGCGCGCGCGAAGCGCGGGCCATCGCACAGCGCCGAAGCGAGCAGGCGCGCGCGCAGTTGTTGTCGCAAGAGCGCGAGATTCCGCCAGTCCGCCGCCTGCCGGCGGGCGATGGCAATGTAGGCGTCGTTGTCGTCGGCAATCCAGTCCGGCATATTCAAATTGCGCAGAATACCTTCGCCCTGGCGCGAAATCATCCGGTCCCCGCGCCGGGTAATCAGCGGCACGCCCATCCACAAACCTTCCACCGAGGTGGTGGCGCCGGTAAAGGGAAACGGATCGAGCATGATATCGATGCGATGGTAGGCGGCCAGATAGTCCTGGTAACGGGTCTGTCCTTCCAGTTGTAGCCGGTCGGCGTCGATGCCTTGCGCGGCAAAACGCGCGCGGGTGGTTTCGCGGGTGGCCGGATTGCTGAGCTGCCTGGCTTTCAATAGCAATTGCGAACCGGGAATTTCCCGCAGGATTCGCGACCACAGCGAAACCACGTCGTCGCCCATCTTGGTCAGATTATTGAAGCAGCCGAAGGTGATGTGGCCCCGCGCGAGCGCGGGCAAGGGGCCGATGGCGAGCGTTGTTTCCGGCGGCGTGAAGCACAGGCGCGTATCCGGCAGATACCAGGGCTTTTCCGTGAAATAAACCGCTTCGTTTTTCGGCAGGCCGGCTTCATCGCAGAGGATGTAATCCATTGCACTCAGGCCGGTGGTTGACCAGTAGCCGAGCCAGGTGACTTGTATCGGCGCCGGTTTGCGCGCGAACAACAGCAGGCGGTTGTGGGCGGTATGCCCGGACAGATCCACGAGGATATCGATGCGGTCCTCGACGACGCGTTGCGCCGCGTCGTCGTCGGACATTGTCACCAGCGGTCGCCAGGGAAAGCCCATGTTTTGAAAACGCAGTGCCAGTTCGTCGCTGCTCAGATACGTGGGATAGAGCGTGATATCGAGCAAGTCCCGGTCGAGATGAAGCAATGTGTTTTCCAGAAAAAAACCGACGGGATGACGGCTGAAATCGCCGGAAACAAAACCGATTTTCAAGCGACGCAGCGGATCGCGCGAATTCGCATGCGCGGGCCAGCGCGCGCGCAAAGGCATTTCGAACCGTTCCGCGAAACGACGGTGATTGGCCAGGGTTTCCGACGGTGACCAGTCGCCGCTATATTGCGCGGATACGAGATAGTTGTTGTAGGCGCCGGAATAATCGGGTGCCAACCGTATCGACTCGCGATAATGCGCCAGCGCGCGTTCGATCTCGCCGAGATCGCCGAGCACGTTGCCCATGTTGTTGTGCGCCCTGGCGTGATCCGGTTGCAGCGCCAGCGCTGTTTGGAAGCAGGTGAAAGCCTCGCTGGCCTGGAATTGGCGGTGCAGCGCCAGCCCCAGATTGTTATGGGATTCCGCGTGTTCGGGATCCCGCGCGATGGCCGCGCGGTAGCGGGCGGCCGCGGCGCTGAATTCACCCTGGATCAGCAGTGCGTTGCCGAGATTGAAGTGCGCATTCGCGCTGTCCGGCTTGAGCGACAGCGCCCGCCGATAACTTTCGGTCGCCTCGCTCATGCGGTTCAGCTTCAGGCAGGCGTTGGCGAGGCTGCTGTGCGCATCGGGAAAATCCGGTTCGAGCGCCAGCAATTCCTGATAACAGGCGATGGCCGCTTCGATCCGGCCCTGCTGCTGGAGAATATTGCCCAGGTTGTGGCGGGCATGCCGGTGATCGTGCCGGGCCGCGAGGGCGCGTCGATAGCAGTGCGTCGCGGCGTCCAGCTCGCCTTTGCCATATAAAAGATTGCCGAGATTGTTGTGCGCGTCGGCGTGATCCGCCTGCAGCGCGATGACGTTTCGATAGCTGGCCATCGCGGCATCGGCGTCGCCCAGCGTTGACAGCAGATTGCCCAGCGTGAGGTGGCGCGCGGCATTGCCAGGCTCAAGGGCGGCGGCCTGCCGGTAATGGACCAGCGCTTCGCTGAATCTTTCCTCGTCGATGTACAGATCGCCGAGATGTCCATGCGCAGGCGCGTGCCCCGGAGCGAGCGCGAGGGTGCGTTGGTAACTCGCCATGGCCTCGCGCGTTCTCCCCGCGGCAAGCAGCGCGCCGGCCAGATAAAAATGATGGTCCGGTTCATCCGGCTCCAACGCGGCCGCACACTCGAACTGTGCGCTGGCGTCGCCGGGACGATCGGCCGCGAGCAAGGCGCGGCCCAGTTGCCAATGCGTATCGACGGAGTCGGGCTCCAGGTCAAGCGCTTCGCGATAACTCGCGATGGCCTCGCTCCATCGTTCCAGCATTGCCTGCGCATTGCCGAGGTTGTAATGCGCCTCCGCCTGTCCGGGCCTGAGCGCGATGCAGCGGCCGATGTGCTCGAGCGCCTTTTCGTATTGCTGATCCTGGTAATGAACCATGCCTCTCAGGTGCCGCGCATCGGCGTTGTCCGGATCGCCGCGCAGGGATCGTTCGAGATAATCGCCCGCCGTGGAAAATTGCTGTTGCTGGTAGGCGACGACGCCACGCAAATAGAGAATATCCGGGGCGCCGGGTTCGGCTTCCAGCAGGCGTCGATAAATCGCATCGGCCTGCACCAGGCGCCCCGCTTCGTGGAACTCCAGGGCGCGCTCGAAATCATCGGAATTGTCTTGCTGTTCCGGATGCATGGCGCATGTCCTCGGCCGACAATTATTGTTATCCAGCGATTGTTATCCGACGCCGAATCCCTGGCTGGCGGTGCGTCAATGGTAGGCAGGCCGCCGACGGCTGTGTATCACCCGTTTGCGACGCCGCACTCTTTTTCTTTCAAAATAAAAGCAGGGGTGACGTCTCTTTTTTTCCGGATGGGGCTGCTGAAAAAAATCACCCGCTTCGTTGAATTGTGCTGGATGGGATTTTTTGGGGATTGATGAAATTTTGACGATAAACGAAGAGCGTACATGCTTGAGTTGGGCGGTTTTTCAGATTTCACGCTCGGCAGGCGCAGTGTAAAAATGCTGTGTAGTGAGGTTTGGCATGAAAATGGCTGATTCCCGATGCTTCTTGGAAAAATCGAAACGCTGATCAGGAGGACATCGCCATGAAAAGAGCGGCATTAGGCTCATCGCTAAGCGTAATGGCTATCGTGCTGGGACTCGCGGTCGCCGCCCCATCCCATGCGCAAGACACGTCAACGCCATCGGACTCAATGTCCTCGGAGACCAAAGGGCACGACCATCACAAGGCTATGGCCGAGTGTGAAAACAAGACCGGCGCGGACAAGGACGCCTGCATGAAGAAGGTGAAAGAACAGCAGAAGGAGGAAAAACATCAAAAAGGCAAAAAAGGCTATGATCCCTGCGCGCCGGGAGGCCAGCAAAAAGCTCCGGCCAATGAGGAGCCTTGTGCAAAAACTCCTAAGCAGGAGTAAATATCCGCCGCCGATACGCAATCATCTCTCCGTGTAGAAAGGTCTTGCCGGCTCTTCGGTGTGGTGGTTGCGTATTTTCAAGCATCGCGTTCTTCCTCCCTGGTTAACCAGGTTAAAACGTTGTCGCGCTCATCCTGGATAGAGGGGCGTGATTGCCACTATTTAGCGGGAGATGAAAGAATTACAATCCTTCCGCCGTCCGTTGTTGGCGCCAGAGCCGGCTGCTGGCAACGAGGCTCGCAGTCATCGAACTGAAACATAAAAACATCAATGTCGACGGTGTATTGGACCATTTACCGTGATCGGATAGTTTGCGTTGCCCGAAAGCCGTCGCTGGGGCCGACGAGGAGAAGTGCGTGAAAGTAGAGTTTGCCCTGATGGAAGGCGGGTTGAAGCCCGCTGACGGCGAGTCCGTTGATGTTCAGGTTTACACCGATCCGGACGAAAGCGAACGGCGCTGGATTCTGAATTCGTTGTCGCTGGACTCCCACGATCTGGAGTCGGCCCTCGACCCGGATGAAATTTCCCGGGTTGAATTCTCCGAGGAACTGGTTTCCATTATCTGGAAGCAGCCCAAGAACGTATCCGTGAGCGAGCAACTGCGTTTCGACGTGTCGTCGATGGGCCTGTTCCTGCATAAGCGCAGGCTCATCATCATTCTGCGCGACGATGCGTTGTCCCTGGCGCCGCGAGAGTATCAGCGCGCGGGAGATCCCCTGGATATCCTGCTGAAGCTGCTGCAGCACACGGTGCGGCATTACCTGGGACACCTCAAGGTCATCAAGCTGCTGACGGTGGAACTGGGCTCCAAGATCACCGGCACGATGGAAAACCAGTATCTGTTGCAGATGCTGGCGCTCGGAGAAAGCCTGATTTACTACGTCAATGCCATCGAGGCCAATGGGGCGGTACTGTCCAAGCTGCTGACCCGCGCCAAGTCGCTGGGATTGACGCAAGAGCAGGTCGAATTGCTGCACGATATCAGCGTGGATAACCAGCAGTGCGCGCGGCAGGCGAGCATTTACAGCGAAGTGGTGACCGGCCTCATGGATGCGCGGGGCACCATCATCAACAACGACGCCAATACCCTGCTGAAAAACCTCACGCTCATCAATATCATTTTTCTGCCGCTCAATTTGCTGGCTGGTATTGGCGGCATGTCCGAATACAGCATGATGACGAACGGCATCGACTGGCGGATTTCTTACAGTTGTTTCGTTCTTTCCATGGTCGCGCTGGGCTGGGGCAGCTGGCACGCGTTGGTGAGGGTGATTGAACGCCGGCAACGGCGCCGCTGAATCCTGGATCCTGATCATAGTCCTGAATCGCCTATCGCCTTACCATGGAGGGGACGGGCGCTTGCTGTCTCTTGAGGAGCGGAGCAGCCAGGACTTCAGGGGCGGCTTTTTTATGTCTTTCCATTGGTTTTTTCCGCGATTGCATAACCCAGGCTCACCGCAAAATATGATCACAGAATTTTTTTGATTGCCAGGCAGTCAAGTGAGCGTGAGCGATCCTTTTATTTTTATTTAGCAGCCTGTTGAAATTCCCACGAGCCAGCACCGCGAATACAATGCGCCGATAAGACATTGAGAATCAGGACATATCGATGCGCGGACCAGACATAAGCCAACCGAAATTATTCGTGACCAA
>Ga0153956_1001898_pt1 | contig 16895 bp, 15 predicted proteins | sample TSFL040MetaG_FD_104704 | JGI IMG/M metagenome (GOLD analysis project Ga0153956, IMG submission 104704) | Attine ant fungus gardens microbial communities from Florida, USA - TSFL040 MetaG | ecosystem: Host-associated > Fungi > Mycelium > Unclassified | place: USA: Florida, Wekiwa Springs...
CCATTGTTCTTACGCCTTCTTGCTTGCTTCGTAACGGGCCTTGTTGGCGTCGTTCGGCGGATAAAGACCGGGCAGCGGCGTGCCCTTCTCGACTTCCGACATGATCCACGCTTCCAGCCGCTCCTGCTCGGGCGCGGCGGCCACCACCTCGTCCACGAGGTCCGCCGGAATCAGCACGGCACCGTCATCGTCGATCACGATGACATCGTTCGGGAACACGGCGACACCGCCGCAGGCGATCGGCTCCTGCCAGCTCACGAATGTGAGGCCGGTGACGGATGCCGGCGCGGCCGCGCCCTGGCACCAGATCGGCAACCCGGTGGTCAGCACGCCCGCGACATCGCGCATCACGCCATCGGTCACGAGCGCGGCGACGTTTCGCCTGGCCATGCGCGCGCAAAGGATGTCGCCGAAGATGCCCGCGTCGGTGACACCCATCGCATCGGCCACCGCGATGCAGCCTTCCGGCATCGCTTCGATGGCCGCGCGGGTGGAGACCGGCGCGCCCCAGGAAGCCGGAGTCGCCAGATCCTCGCGCGCGGGCACGAAACGCAACGTGAAGGCGCGGCCGACGACGCGCTTCTGGCCCGGCTTCAGCGGACGCGAGCCGCGAATCCAGACGTTACGTAGCCCTTTCTTCAACAGGATCGTGGTGATCGTCGCATTGGCCACTTTCGACAAAACGTCGATGACCTTTTGGTCCAGCGGCAATGTTGCGGGATAATTCTTGGGGTCCATCATTGGAACGATCCTTTTAGATACTGGTAATGAGGCCGCCATCCACGCGGATGGTCGAGCCGTTCAGATAAGACGCGCGCGCGGAGGCCAGAAACGCCACCACGTCGGCATATTCTTCGGGCCTGCCGTAACGGCCGGCCGGAATCGAAGCTGTGCTCTCGGCCGAGACCTGCTCGACGGAACGGCCTTCACGCTTGGCCTTGGCCTCGTCGAGAAACTTGATGCGGTCGGTGGCGATGCGGCCGGGCAGCACGATATTCGCGGTGATGCCGTCCTTGCCGACTTCGCGCGCAAGCGTCTTCGACCAGCCTACCAGCGACAGGCGGAGCGCGTTCGAAATGCCGAGATTGGGAATCGGCGAGATCACGCCGGACGAGGTGCTGGTGATGATGCGGCCCCATTTCTTGTCCCGCATCGCAGGCAGCACCCGGTCCGTGATCGCGATCACCGACAGCACCATCTGCTGGAAACTTTTGCTCCACAAAGCGGGGTCCTGACCGGCGGCAGGCGTCGGCGGCGGACCGCCGGTGTTGTTGACCAGAATGTCCACCGATCCGAACGCGGATTCGATCTTAGCAATATTGCCGTCGATCACCGACAGATCGGCGAGATCCCATTGCAGCGCTAATCCCTTGCCGCCGGACAACGACCCGACCGTCTTTTCAACCGCCGCCGGATCGATGTCGCCGACCGCGACGTTGACGCCCTCGGCCGCCAACTGCCGCGCAATCGCGCTGCCGAGTCCGCCACCGCCGCCGAGAACCAGCGCCGTCTTTCCGTTGAGACCGAAATCCATCTTCCAATACTCCGAATGCTTCTAGCCGGCCGTCGGCCAAGGTGTTTCCAGGACCGGCGTGAGCGGCCCCTTTCCGGCAAACCACGATCGCAAATTGTCGACGACAAGATCGCCCATGACCGCGCGGGTATGATGCGTGCCCGAGCCGACATGGGGTACCATCACGGCATTCGGCAACGCCAGCAGGGATTGCGGCACGTTCGGCTCATCGGCGAACACATCGAGCCCGGCGCCGTGGATCACGCCCGTGCGCAAGGCGTCGGCCAGCGCATCCTGATCGACCACCGAGCCACGCGCGACGTTGATCAGAATACCGCGCGGCCCGAGTGCGGCGAGAATATCCGCGTTGATCATATGCCGGGTCGATGCGCCGCCCGGCACGATCGCGATCAACGTATCGACATCAGCCGCCATCGCTTTCAAATCGGGATAATATCTGTAGGCGACGCCCGCCTGCGGCTTGCGCGCATGATAGACGATCGGCACATCGAACGCGGCAACGCGCCTGGCGATAGCCTGTCCGATGCGCCCCATGCCGGCAAAACCAACGGTGCGGTCGCGCAGCGTCTGCGTCAGCGGATAGGCGCCGCGCGGCCATTTGCCGTCGCGCAGAAACCGGTCCGCCTGCGGCAATTCGCGGATCGTGGACAGAAGAAGACCGACGGTGAAATCCGCCACCTCCTCATTGAGCACGTCGGGCGTGTTGGTGACGACGATGCCACGCGCTTTCGCCGCCGGAACATCGATCGAATCGTAGCCGACACCGCAATTGGAAATAATTTCGAGCTTCGGCAAACCGGCGATCAGGGCCGCGTCGGTTTTCTGCCGCCCGCGCGTGGCAATGCCACGGATACGATCGCCGAACGCAGCCACGATGTCCGGAATTCCCTTGACGCTCGCCTGATGCACGACGAACGTCTCCGCCAGCGCGGCATCGACCGCGGGCATCATCTCACCCATGCTCAGAACGTGAACTTGATCGGGCATCTGCGTCTTTCAGTGCTGCAGGATCTTGGACAGGAATTGCTGCGCCCGGTCGCTGCGCGGCGTGCCGAAGAAATCCTCCTTCGCCGCATCCTCGACAATGGCGCCCTGATCCATGAACACGACACGGTTGGCAACGCGGCGGGCGAATCCCATTTCATGCGTGACCACCGCCATGGTCATGCCTTCCTGCGCCAGCGACACCATCACGTCCAGAACCTCGTTGATCATCTCCGGATCGAGCGCCGAGGTGGGTTCGTCGAACAGCATCGCCACCGGGTCCATCGCCAGCGCGCGGGCAATCGCCACACGCTGCTGCTGGCCGCCCGACAGTTGCGCGGGAAATTTTCCGGCGTGGGCTTTCAGGCCCATGCGCGCGAGAAGCGTTTCAGCGCGCGCTTCGGCTTCGGCGCGGCCACGATTGAGAATCTTGATCTGCGGCAGCGCGATGTTCTTCAGCACGCTCATATGCGGAAACAGCTCGAAGTTCTGGAACACCATCCCGATCCGCGAACGCAGCTTCGGCAAATTCGTGCCCTTGGCGCCGACCGAAATGCCGTCAACGGCGATCTCGCCCTTCTGGAAGGCCTCCAGGCCATTCACGCATTTGATCAGCGTGCTCTTGCCAGATCCTGACGGGCCGCAAATGACGACAACCTCGCCCTTCTTGATACTCAGCGAACAATCATCCAGCACCTGAAAGCTGCCGTACCACTTACTGACATTGTTTATCTGGATCATAGAGCGTATCTCCGCTGCAACCGGCTCACCAGCCGCGAAGCCGTGAAGCAGATCACGAGGTAGGTCACCGCGACCATGGAATACAGCTCAATCGGCCGGTTGGTGCTGTTGGCGACGACGTCCGCCGTGGTCAGGAAGTCGCGCACGCCGACGACATAGACGATGGACGTGTCCTGAAACATGATGATCGCCTGGGTCAGCAGAACCGGCACCATGTTGCGCAGCGCCTGCGGCAGGACGATGTAGCGCATCACGCGCAAATAGGAAAATCCCATCGCGAGACCGGCCTGCACCTGCCCGCGCTTGACGCTTGAAATGCCCGCCCGGATGATCTCGCAATAATACGCCGCTTCGAACAGAATGAAGGCGACGAGAACCGACGAATAGGCATCGATCGCATGGCCGACGATCTTCGGCGTCAGCACATAGAACCAGAAAATCACCAGGATCAGAGGCAGCGAGCGCAGGAAGTTGACGTAGCCACCCGCAAGCGCCGAGACGATCCAGATCCGGGACATCCGCATCAGGGCCAGGAACGCGCCGATGAACATGCCGCCGATGATGGCGAAGAAGGTCAGCTCGAAGCTGACCAAGAGCCCCTGAAGCAGAAGATTCTTGTATTGAAGCAGGACGCTGAAATCGAAACCCATCAGGCGCCTCCCGCCAGGGCGACACCGGCAATGCGGGTCCTGCGTTCAAGAAAACGCATTAGCATGATAACGCAGAGCGTGACGCAGGAATACAGCACCGTGGCTGCGGCATAGGCTTCAAAGGACTGGAACGTGTATTCGTCGATCTGGCGCGCCGTTGCCGTCAACTCCATTACACCGATCGTCAGCGCGAGCGACGAATTCTTGAACACGCCCAGAAAATCGTTGGTCAGCGACGGAATGACGGTGCGGTAACCGATCGGCAGCAAAACGTAGCGGTAGGTCTGGGCACGGGTGAACCCCATCGCCAGGGCGGCCGATTGCTGGCCGCCGGGGATGGATTGAATCCCGGAGCGCACCTGCTCGGCCACACGGGATGCCGTGTAGAGCCCGAGCCCCACCACCGATGTCCAGAATTGCGGGTCCGGCATCCCGCGCTTGACGTAATGCTGCGCATCGGCGGGCAGGAATTCGGGAATCACGAAGTACCAGAGAAAGATCTGCGCTAGCAGCGGAATGTTGCGGAAGACCTCCACATAGACCGTGCCGATCAGCCGAAGTACCTTGTTATCAAGCGTGCGCAAAATTCCGATGGTCGAACCGAGGATGAAAGCGATCACCCACGCATAAATGGCGAGCAAGCAGGTCGTGATAAAGCCGGAGACAATCCAACCGGCATAGGGATCGCGAAACAGCAATCCCCAGTCCCAGGAATAATTCACCGCGCCTCTCCCGACCTGCTAGTCAGCTATCCAGAACGACTCATTCCGCGTATGCGTTCAAACGCAATGCTTCCTTCAAGTCGTCGCTCATCGGGAGATCGATCTTGGTCGGGCCGGGCTCGAACCACTTCTTGTAGAGTTCGAAAATCTCGCCCGACTTATACAGGTTCGACATCACCCGCAGACCCAACGCGCGGAACGCGGTGTCGTTCTTCGGGATCATGACCGTGAACGGGTCGTAGGAATAGAACGGCCCGACGATTTTGAAGTCGCTCGGGTTCTTGGCCATGCTGCGGATACCGTACAGCACCACGTCGTTCGACGTGTAGGCGTCCGCGCGTCCCTGCTCCATGTTGAGCAGCGCCTGCGGGTGATCCTTCACCTTCACGACGTTGACATGCAGATTCTTCTTTTTGATTTCCGCCAAGGCTGCTTTTTCGTTGGTCGTGCCTGCCAGCGCAAGCAACGTCTTGCCTTCGAGATCCTCGATCTTATTGACCGGGGAATCTTTCGGCACCATCAATTTCGTGCCGGTAATGAAATAAGGCGTCAGGAATTCGACCTGTTTCATGCGGCCCGTGGTGATTGTGGTCGAAGCGCATTCCACATTCGCGGTGCCGTTAGCGATCACCGGAACGCGGGTCTGCGGGGTGATCGTGACGTATTTCACGTCGAGCTTGTCGAGCTTGTATTCCTTCTTGATCTCGTCGGCGATCTTCAAGCAGATGTCGATGCCATAGCCCTGCGGCTTGCCGCTTGCATCGATGAACGAGAACGGCACGGATTCCTCACGATACGCGATCGTGAAGGTCTTGCTGGCGGCGATTTTTTCTAACGTGCCACCGGACTGCGCGGACGCAGGCTGTGACGTGAGTGAGACGATTGCGATGAGACTCGCAATGGCGGCAGTACGTTGCAGCATGATTCCTCCCTGGGGAATATGACCCGCAAGCCGTTAACCGGCCTGTCGTGCTTTCTTGCAGCCGCATAATTTGGCTGTGCAGCTTTGGCTCGCCCGGATTGATTGCCCTGATGCGATGCCGATTAAGCTAGGATCGACCCAGATCGACTGTCAACAAAATTATCGATAATCGAATTGCCCCGTCAAAAACGCCCGTATAGGCTGACGCCCAGACATACGCCTGACACCGAATGACATCACGATCCCCATGCCGCGTCCCGCAACCAGATCAAGAAAACCATCGACAAAAACCGGATCGACGATGGCCAACGTGGTCGAAAGCGTCGAGGAAGACATCGTTCTCGGCCGCCTGCATCCGCGCGAGCGCCTGATCGAAGACGAGTTGATGGAGCGGTTCGACGCCACGCGCCATGTGATCCGTCAGGCATTGCTGGATCTCGAGCGGATCGGCATCGTCGAACGCATGCCGAACCGCGGAGCGCAGGTGCGTTCCTATTCGGCCCTTGCCGTCAAGCATCTGTATGAAATGCGCGACATGCTGGAGACGACGGCGGCCAACCTCATTCCAATGCCGCTGCCCGCAGCCGCGCTGGAAGAGCTTCGCCAGATTCAAGCCAAGCATAATGACGCCGTCCGCAAGGGCGACCTCAAGCGCGTGTTTCGTGAAAACATCAACTTCCACTGGGCGCTGTTCGCCAATTGCGGCAACCCCTATCTCACGGAAGCCATCAACGACTTTTCGCACCGCGCGCATGTGATCCGGTTTCACTCGATCAACCAGCGCCGCTACATGCTGCGAGCCCGCGACGAACACCGCGCGATGATCGCCGCCATCGAGGCCTGCGACCGGTCCGCCTTGATCGAGCTATGCCGCAAGCACCTGATCCCCTCCAAGGAGGCTTATCTGAAACTGCTGCCGCGCGACTGAGGCGCGAGCGCGAATGCCGCGGGCAAGGCAGACACCGGCTGCAAAACGCAAATTCACGACTTCAAGTTCACGACTTGCGGAACTGAACCCCAAGCATGTCTTCGAAAAGAAGAATCATCGCGCCCTTGTCGAGATCGCCATGGCCTTTCTTCAAGGTCTGCTGATAGACGGCGGTGGCAGCCGCCACGATCGGCAACGGAATTTGCTCTCTGGCCGAAATTTGCGATGCGTGAACCAGATCCTTGTAGGCCGCCTTCATCGGGTAGCCGGACTGAAAATCGCGCTCCAGAATTCTCGGCAGGAAATGCTCGGACGCATAGCTTCGGCCCGTCCCTGAATTGACCACCTCGGTGACCTGCGCCGGATCGAGGCCGAGTTTCACCGACATCGGCAGGATTTCCGCAATCGCCGCGCAATTGACGTCGAACAGCAATTGATTGATGAGCTTGGTCAGCTGGCCGCTTCCGCTGCCTCCCATGTGCATCACTTTGTTGCTGAAGGCCGCGAAGCAGGGTTTTGCCCTGTCGACCGCCACCGTTTCGCCGCCGCACATCACGGTCAGCGTGCCGTTCCGTGCCCGCGCGGCCATCCCGGAAATCGGCGCATCGAGAAAATCGATGTTCGCGGTCTTCAACCGTCCCGCGATTTCAATCGTGGCTGCGTAGGAAATGGTGCTGAGGTCGATGACGAGACTGCCCGGGCTCAACCTGTCCGCAATGCCATTGCCGCCGAACAGCACGCCCTGAACGGCGTCGTCATCGGGCAGGCAAGTCAGAAGAATGTCCGAGCCGGCCAGATCATCCAGATTGCGCGTCAGCGCGCCGCCGGCAGCCGACAGAGCATCGTAGGCCCGCCCCCCGCGATGGAATGCCGTGACTGAAAAACCCGCACGGGCGAGATTGGCCGCAATCGGCTCCCCCATCTCGCCGAGACCGATAAAACCGATATCCATCGACAATCGCCCCACCCCATATTGCAATGTGAATGCTTCGGCACCCGAGCGGGCCCGCGATCTTACCAATGAATGATCGAAGATGGTGGCGCGCTGTTCAGAAGCGAATGCCTTTGATCTCACGCCAACCGGCCAGTTCCCTTCCACCTGTCGTCCAGACCGAATTCAATATGACCGTTCGCGTCTCTTCGAATAGCCGTTAACGGACCATAGTAAGATTCAACCACTTCACTTTTGACATCCGAAAATCTCTGATGGAACGCCTCTGTCAGGGGCGTGCTGGCGCGATCCTTTTCGAGACTTGCGGATGAAGCCGTCTCGGCATGAAATCGAACTTCACTGACAGCGCGCTGGAGTGACATTGAGCCGAAAAGATGTCGGCCCAGAACGAGTCCAATAATGGTTGGAATCCTGCGTGCGCCAGGACATCCGATGGCGATCGTCGCACCGTTCCGTAGCCGAGCGATAGTCGGCGCCATGTTCGTCACGCCCAGGGAACGCCCCTCCGACATGATCGCAGGCGCTCCCGAAAATAGCGGCATGCCTGCATTCATGATAACTCCGGCATCGGGCACAGCCCATCGTCCGCCAAACCAGAACGGACCATGAGTCAGCGTCATCGCCACCAGCGTCCCGTATCGATCAGCCGTATTTAAATGACATGTATGGCCAATCTCATCCGGCAGGTCTCGCTTTTCATGAAACGAGAGGGCTCTTTCGACCCATTCCTTCGTCGAGACGCTCCGAAAGTCGTTGCCATCCGGCGTGCCAAATCGAAAAGCCCACGATGAAGCGATCATCTGTGCCCAGGCAGCCATCGTTGCCGACGCTTCGAGACCATCATCAGAAAGCCGACTGGCCGCAGCAACAGTTGCAAACAGCGGTGGGGAGCCACTTCTTGAGAGTGGCGCAGAGTAAAAGAATTCGCCTGCGATCTCAAAAGACGGTGCCAGAGATTCGACGATGGACTGCGGAGCCTCCGCCCACTCTTTTCTCTCTACCTCGCAGCCGCTGTTCCGGAATACCTCGCATGCCCGGTCGCCAATGGGTCCCTCATAGAACCATTCCGGTCCGCGTTTGGCCATTTCCTCCAGCGTCGCGGCCAGTTTCGGTTGACACATCACACGGGCCGGCGTCTCATCACCAGACCTATCCTGACCGAAAGAAAAACAGCCCTGCACGAAAGACGCATCTTTGACTTCGGAGAAAGCACAATCCAGCGTGCTGTTCAGCAGAACGCCGTTTCTCGCCAGCGCAATGGCCGGTGCGCTGATTTCATTCCAGCTCTTTGAGCCGTAGCCTTTAAGTGCCCTGGCAAGCCCGGCCACGACGTTTGGAACAACGCTCGCTCCCGGACCGGATTGTGTCTGATTTTTTGTCCGTTGCTCGGAGGAGTGTGCTGGAAGCCACGGCCCGAAATCAATACAAACAGGATCAGCTTCGGATCTGGCAATGACCATGTGGCCGCCAAATCCGCCGATACCGGTGTTACAGGGATCGGCGACACATGATGCAAGAGCGGTCGCTACTGCGGCATCGACAGCATTTCCGCCGGAACGCAATATAGCGACACCCGCCTCTGCCGCCGCTTCGCTGCTGGCTGTAACGCCTCCCCTCAAAATGTCCGCCATCATGCCCTCTGCTCATTGAGTGCGCGCTGCCGTTCCCATGACTTTCCGGGAACCGCATCAAGAAGGGAGCGCGTATAGGAATGAGACGGAGACGCGAAAACATCCGCCGTCGGCCCCTCCTCGACAACCTCACCGAATTTCATCACGGCTATTCGGTCACAAATCTGCGCCGCGACACGAAGATCATGCGTGATGAAAACCATGGCCAGATCGAATTGCTTACGGATATCGTCCAGTAACGCCAGAACTTGTGCTTGAACAGAGACGTCCAGCGCCGAGACCGGCTCATCCGCGACGAGCACGGCCGGACGCATTGCCAGCGCACGCGCTATTCCAATCCGCTGACGTTGACCGCCGGAAAATTCATGCGGATAACGATTGATCGCATTTCGGTCCAATCCAACCAGCGTCAGGAGCTGACCGGCGAGATCGAACGCCTCTGTCTTCGATATTCCCTGAACGATAGGCCCTTGCGCCACGAGTTGGCCCACGGTCAAGCGCGGATTGAGGGAAGAATAAGGATCTTGAAAGACCATCTGAATGGTCTTCCGGTGGGGAGCAAGTTCTTTGCGAGGCAGTCCCGAGAAATCGATCCCCTTCAGCATAACCTGCCCACCGGTCGGCTCGATCAAACGGATAATACATCGCGCAAGAGTGCTTTTTCCGGAGCCAGATTCACCGACGATCCCTATCGTCTCTCCTTTTCGCAAATCGAAACTTACTTTCTTGACAGCGGCGACGGCCCGAGTCGAACCACCATAAACCTTATCGAGAGATTTCACCGACAAGACAGATTCGTAATTTGTTATCTCCAGCTTGGCGCGCGGAGCGAACCGCGGCACAGCCCTGATAAGCGCTTGAGTATAAGGATGGCGCGGATTATTCAGAACCTCTTGCGCGTCCCCGGCTTCAACGAGGCAGCCACGCTGCATGACCGCGACGCGATCGGCGATTTCCGCAACCACACCAAAATCGTGGGTGACGAACAACAACCCAGTCTGGCGCACCGACTGCAGATTCTTCATTAGCTTCAGGATTTGTGCCTGGGTCGTCACGTCGAGTGCGGTTGTCGGTTCGTCGGCGATGATCAGTTGCGGGTCGAGAATAAGCGCCATCGAAATCACGACACGCTGGCGCTGCCCACCTGAGACTTCATGAGGGTAAGAAACATAGATCCGCTCTGGATCCGGCAAATGAACATCCCGGAAAAGTTCAAGTATCCTTATCTTTCGCTGAGCCCGCTCCAACTTAGTATGGATTTTGAGAAGCTCATCGAGCTGACGCCCCATCGTCATCAGCGGGTTCAGCGCCGTCATCGGTTCCTGAAAAACCATGGCGATCTGCGATCCGCGTAGCGCCCGCATTCGCCGATCGGATGCCTTGAGAAGGTTCTCACCAAGAAAGTTGATCTCGCCCGACGACACTCTCAGCTTCGTGCGCCCCAGCAACCCCATGACTGCCCGGCCGGTAATCGATTTTCCAGATCCGGATTCGCCGACCAAACAAAGGACTTCATTGTGTCCAATGTCGAGCGAGACGTTTTCCACGGCATATTTGCGATCCGCCGTTTTCGGCAAATCGACGGTGAGATTTCTGATTTCCAGCAACCTGTCCGAGGAATTCAAAATTATTCCTCCTTCAGGCGGGGATTGATCGCATCGTTCAATCCTTCACCCACCAGATTGATCGACAACACCGTCAGGAGGATCGCTGTCCCGGGAAGCGCGCAAAGCCACCATGCATTGCGCAGAAATGTTCGGCCTGAGGCAATCATGAAACCCCAGCTCATTAAATTGGGATCACTCAATCCAAGAAACGCAAGCGCAGACTCCGTCAGGATCGCCGTTGCAATCATCAGAGATCCAGTCACGATGATGGTCGAGACGCAGTTAGGCAGAATATCCCGCGTCATGATCCAGAAATCGGACGTCCCAAGGCAGATCGAAGCCTGAACGAACTCCCTGTTTCGTAGCGACAAGAACTCCCCACGCACAAGACGAGCGACTGGAGGCCATGAAACCGCGCCGATCGCCACCACGATATTCAGCACCGTCGGCGTCAAAATTGCGACGATCACGATCGCAAAAATAAAAAACGGGATTGTCTGAAAGAGTTCGGTAATACGCATCAAGACGTTGTCGATCCAGCCGCCGTAAAATCCGGCGACGCCCCCGATAAGCACGCCGAGCAAAACCGCAACCAGCGTCGCCAGAACTCCTATCATGAGCGAAGTCCGCGCTCCGAAAGCCAGTTGGGTCGCAACATCCCTACCGAGACTGTCTGTTCCAAGCAGATAATTCGAAAATGGAGGAAGAAACGGCTTGTCGACGATTTGAAATGGTCCATTGGCAGCCAGGATCGGGCCAACGAGCGCGCCCCCGACAACCAGGACAAGAATGAAAAGGCCAAGAAGACCTGATTTACTTCGTGAAAATCGATTCAGAAGATTCATCTTTGCCCCCCTAACGTAGTTCGATACGGGGATCGATGAAGGTGTAAAGGATGTCGACGAAAAGATTGATGACGACAACCAGACAGGCCGAAAAGAAGAAAATACCGAGCAACAAATTGTAATCACGCGCAAAGAGCGCTTCATACGCCAGCAAGCCAAGCCCAGGCCACCCGAAAACAGATTCGACGACAACAGATCCCCCGAGCAACGCCCCGACTTGAATCCCTGCCAATGTGATAATCGGCAAAATGGCGTTTCGGATGACATGCCGCATCATAATCTGTCTTTCGTTCAGACCCTTCGCGTAGGCTGTCAGAACATAATCCATACCGTATTGATCAATGACGGTAGAGCGCATCAGCCGAGTATAGGTTGCCATATAAAACAGGGATAGCGTCACTGCAGGCAGTACAAGATGCCATGCAATATCCTTCACGCGGGCCCATCCCTCATTGAAGGCTGCAACAGTTTCCATGCCACTAGCGGGAAACCAACCCAGATGGATGGAAAACAACAAGATCAGCATCAAGCCGATCCAGAACAACGGCGTTGCATAGGCAACGATGGCCAGGAGCGAAATGATGCTGTCGCGCCAACCATGAACGCGGCTTGCTGAAATAATACCCAACAAGCTTCCGAGCCCGATCGAAATAACAAATGTCGTGCACATCAGCAGCAGCGTCGGCCCCAAACGCTGCATGATAAGTTCCGAAACAGGCATACTGTTTCGAAATGAATAGCCCAAATCGAGCATCAGAACATTTTTGATGTAGAGATACAGCTGAACATAAAGTGGCTGATTCAAGCCGAAACGTTCACGCAGCGCCGCGACAAATTCAGGCGTCGCCGAGCCGGATTCTCCGGCCATAACATCTGCCGTATTGCCCGGCGCCAGGCGCAACAGCAGAAAATTAACAACAATAATTGCAAGTATAATCGGAATAGCCTGAATAAGCCGCCGCAGGAAATACGCAACAATTCGCTTGAATTTATCCATGCGGCACCTTGAAAGATTACACGTTCATGGTCGTCGAATCCTTCACGTTATTTTGCCACATACGCATCCGCGAATGACGTGTAGATACCAAGCGGGCTGACGATCAAATCCTTGAATTTCTTGTTGTAAACGGTGACGAATTTGAGCTCGTGCACGAATGCAAGCGGACTAGCCTCAACGATTTTCTTTTGAAACTGGTGATAGAGCTCATTGCGCTTTGCGGGATCCAGCTCCACCGCCGCATCGTTCATGAGTTTGTCGGTTTCCGGTGACGACCACCCACTCGCATTGACGAATACTGTTCCGGGTTGGATTTGGTTGGAGTGATAAAGCCGATGAACGCCGATAACGGGGTCGGCTAGCGTCTGAATCCAGTTGGACGTCATCTGGAAGTCGTAATCGGTGTAAACGCGCTTCAGCCAGGATGGGACATCCTGATAACGCAACGTCATCTTGATCCCGACTTTTTCGAGTTGCTGCTGAACCACTTCACCGAAACGTTGCCATTCCTCGCCGTAAGGCGTCAGGTCATGAACGATTTCGAATCGTGTTCCGTCAGCTTTACGCGGGTAGCCAGCTTCATCGAGCAGCTTGTTGGCAATCTCGACTCCCTTCGGATCGTTGTAATTCGTGACATCAGCCGTATAGAGACCGGACACCTTAAAATTCGAGCTGATCGGCCCGGTCGCAGGCTTGCCAAAACCGAACCAGATGTTGTCGATGATAAATTTCCGATCGATAGCATAGGCCACCGCCTGCCGGACCTTGACGTTATCAAACGGCGGTTTCCGCGTGTTGAAATCGAGACTCACGATCGGAGATTGCATTTCATAGCCACGCGTTGTGGCTACCAGCGCTGGGTTCTTCTCGAGCCCTTTCACATCGCTATAGGGAATCGCACCGAACCCGGCGATATGGGCCTCTCCGCTTTCTATCGCCGCCGTGCGCGTAGCCGAGTCGTTGATAAATCGCGCGACGATGCGATCGAGATACGGGCGCCCCTTCTTCCAATAGTCCGGGTTGCGGTCAAACCGCATAAACTGCCCGCGGCGCCATTCCACGAATTTGAAAGCACCCGTACCAACAGGCTTGTTGGCATAGGCATGCGTCAGGATATCACCGGTGCCATAGATGTGCTTGGGCAACATTGGCGATTCATAGCTCGACAGTGCCATCATGATGTATGGCGCCGGTTTGTTGAGAACGAAGACGGCCGTGTAAGGATCCGGCGTTTCAACATCCGTCACTTCGCGGAACGTTGCCTGACCGCGTGGATGATACTTCTTCAGGACATCCAGGATCGTAAACTTGACGTCTTCACTTGTGAACGGCTTACCGTCATGAAATTTGACGTCATGACGAAGATGGAAGGTTATCTTTTTTCCGTCTGGCGCAACTTCCCAAGAGTCAGCGAGACTCGGCTGGGGCTTTAAATCGAAATTGTACTCCAGAAGGCCATCAAAAACCTTGGTCGACACCTGCCCGACCGGACCCGCTGTACTCACGTAAGAGGCCAATGTGGGTGGCTCTGGCTGCACGATCATCACAAGCGTTCCGCCAGCCTGCTGTGCGGAAACACCGCTGGCCATTAACGCCATGCCTATCCAGGCAAGCAGCAACCGTGCGGCATTCTTAAGAAAGATCGCGCCCATAATTGTACTCCTGGAGATCGCTTCCAATCCTGAATGTTTTTTATTTTATATAAGATATCATGCGCACAATGGCGTCAACTCGGCTTTTAAACCTTTAGCACGGTACGCCTCGCGTTGACGCTATCGGCCAGTCTCGATCAGGCATTTCGACATCTGACAGAGACACTATGCGGATAAGATTATCTCGAGTGAGAGCGATCCATCTCGCTTTCTGAAACGAGAGCGGCATCGAGAATAGCGTCAAGGGCTTTCCGAGATGGCAAATCCGCGGAACCAACCCCGACAAGAACAATCTCATACTTGAGTACCATTGAAGACTCCTCGCACGATGAAATCGAAACATCCTTGCCAACGAGATGCAGAATGGATTTGGTCGGCTCACCGTTGATCTGGCATTGCCCTTTGAGCCGCAACAACGAGTCCGGGAGTGTCTTTAACGCAGTATCGAGTTTCACTCCATCAAAAGCACCACGCCTCTGATAAAGCCAATCGGAATATTGGTCGGCGTGATTGACTTGCGAAATCGCTTCTGCACGAAAGCCTACTCGATTTGGAAACATGACAAGCGATGACAGCGAAGGCATCGTTTCATATGATGTAACAACAATGCGGACCGGATCGGCACGGGAACCTAAAATTGCCCGGCGCGCGCGCTCGATTGCGCTCTCATCCACGACATCGCACTTATTCAGCAACACGCAGTCACACTTCGCGAATTGCCGACGCGCCGTCTCTCCGATACGCGGATCAGTCAATTGATCCGCTATTCGGCCGGCATCAGCAAGTACGACCACCCCATTCAAAACTAGCGAATCCTCGACAAGAGCAATTTCGGCAATCTGCCATGGATCCCCGACACCGCTCGCTTCGATGACGATATGGTCAAACACCATATCGCCTTCGAGCAACCGAATTAGCGTTTCAAAAAAACTGCTACCCATGCTGCAACAGATGCAGCCATTCGCCAGTGTGAGGGTGGTTCCGCTATGCTTCGCGATCAGCGATGCATCGATATTGATCTCACCGAAATCGTTGACCAGTACGGCAAAACGCTCCGTACCAAGATTAAGCAGATGATTCAGAAAGGTCGTTTTTCCCGCACCGAGAAAACCCCCAATCACCGTCACCGGGACTTTGACCGGCCTTCCCTCACACATGCCGGGACGCCTCGAATATCCGGCCTCCGACCACGGTGCCCCAAATATCAATGTCCTTTAGCTTCGAACCCGGGGTCTTGAGCGGATCATCTTCCAGTACGACAAAGTCCGCGAATTTTCCGACTTCAATAGAACCCACCAAGTGATCGAGCTTGAGAGTGTAAGCAGCTCCGATAGTGATCGCAGCAAGCGCCTGTTCGACGGAGATTCCTTCCGTTTCTTTTCCAAGAACGCGACCGCCCGATGTTGTGCGGTTAACCGCACACCATGCGGTAAATAGTGGCCCGAGCGGCGTTACCGGAGAATCTGAATGAATCGAGAAAGGCACCCCGCAACGTTGCGCCGTTTGCGTGGCATCAAGCCGTGCGGCCCGTTCCGGGCCCATGGTGAGCTCGTAATGCGCGTCCCCCCAATAATATATATGATTGGCGAACAAATTAACGCACACGCCTAGCGCCTTCATCCGCTTGAACAACGATGCATCCGCCATCTGACAATGCTGAATCGTATGTCGATGATCGGGCCTGTAGAATTTCGTTTGAGCAGCTTCAAGCGCATCGACGGCAAGCTCTGTAGCTTCGTCGCCATTTGTGTGAATATGGAGATGTATCCCGGCCTTATGATAGGACTCGATCATCCCGAATATTTCATCTGGATTGATATACCAAAGACCATTGGGTGCGCCGTTATGATAGCCCGGCCAGCGCAACCGTGCGGTAAATCCCTGGATCGACCCGTCCACGACGAGTTTTACGATCCCGTAGTGAAGCATATGATTGTTGTGAGCCTTGACGGCTTCCAATTTCTTGATGGCCTCGTCAGTCGAATAAGCAGCTGCCGCCAAAGCAGGTACGATACGTGCCCGTAGCGACTCGCGCACGGAGGCCGTCTTATAAACTTCGACGATATTATCACTAAGCTCGTTATGCAGATCGGCAATCGTGGTTACACCGTTCACACAGGCAGATGCCGCAAACCGATCTACGTCAGAATGACTCAAGTCATCCGAGAACGGATTCGATCCGAGCGCCCTGAAAATCTTGAAGCGAGCGGCAAGGCCCTGAAGTTCTCCGTTGGCGAGGCCATCGTCGCCTATCGTAATCCCGGAAATATCGGAACGATTGAGCAGATTCGCGCGCTCAAGCGTCACCGTATTTACATTTATAATATGGAAGCTTGCATGCATGATAACGACAGGTCTGGTCGTCGAAACCCGATCCAGATCATGTCGCGTCAACTGTCGGCCTCCGATATGCAAAAAGTCGAATCCCCATGCGAACAAGGGAGCGTTTCGATCGGTCATTTCGGCGTCCGCCTTCTTGAGCCGTTCGACAATGCCATCGACATCCAGAACACCCTTGACCAGCTGCCCGTCAGGAGACTTCCGGTCGCCTGCCCCGACATACGGTAGTAGCCACACCATACCTTCACGGGCATGTGCATGGCCTTCGACAAATCCTGGCATCAAAATCTTATCTTGAAAGCGATCATCGACGATCGGCGTCGCGCCATTGACGATAAAGTCTTCCAGTATTCCGACGCCGACGATGCGCCCGTCTCTCACGCCGACATA
>Ga0153956_1001899_pt1 | contig 16895 bp, 29 predicted proteins | sample TSFL040MetaG_FD_104704 | JGI IMG/M metagenome (GOLD analysis project Ga0153956, IMG submission 104704) | Attine ant fungus gardens microbial communities from Florida, USA - TSFL040 MetaG | ecosystem: Host-associated > Fungi > Mycelium > Unclassified | place: USA: Florida, Wekiwa Springs...
GGAAGTATCACAGATAAGCGACCTGATCATTTATTCGGTCGAGGCTGAGCGTGTGGCTAAAGTTGTTGCTGAATACGCTGCGTTCACTAAACCCGGCGCCATCGTTGCCGGGCACACATCTGTTAAAACCCCCGAGATACTGGCGTTTGAAAAATATCTGCCCCAACATGCGCAGATCATTACCTTTCATGGTATGCATGGCCCGGGGTTTGAACCTAAGGGGCAAACACTGATTTTGATTGCGCACCGTGCCGATGATGCTGCACGCCAACGCATGGTTGATCTGTTTACGGCCATAGGTTCAGAGATTGTTGAACTGGCCGACTACCACGAGCATGACCGTATAGTAGCCGATACGCAAGCAGTAACTCACGTTGGGTTTGAAAGTATGGGCACCGCGTGGAAAGAGGCCGGTTTTTTTCCCTGGGAAAATGCCTCGTACATTGGTGGTATTGATAATGTGAAGATATTAACCACCCTCCGCATATTCAGTTACAAAGCACACGTATACGCTGGGCTGGCTATATTAAACCCTTATGCGCGCCAGCAGGTGAGGCAGTATGCAGTGTCTGAATCAGAGTTGTTTAAGCTGATGATACAGGAGGAGGAAACTGCCTTTCGCGAACGGCTGTACCGCGCGCGCGATTTTGTTTTCCATGAAAGCCGTAAGCCTATTATGTTAAATGATAAGGTGATGAAAGAATTTTCGTTAGGTAAAGATCATGATAAACAAAAACCAAACTCGCATCTCAGTATATTAAGTATGGTTGATGCCTGGTATCATTTGGGTGTTAACCCTTACGACAACCTGATCTGCCAGACGCCACCTTTCCGTTTGCGATTGGGTATTGCTGAATATCTGTTTAAAGAAGAAGAGCTACTGGAAGAATCTATCCGGGCCGCTTTATATGATAAAACTATTCGTGGCGACGATCTGGAGTTTCACTCTGCCGTACGCGAGTGGGCGGCAATCATTGGCTATGGCGATATGGAAGGTTACAAGAAGCACTTTAACGAGGTGCAGAAATTCTTTGACGGCAGGCTCGAAGAAGGTAAACGTCAAAGCGCTGAACTGATCAGAAGGTTAATGACGGAGTAATAGTGTATCATGATGCAGGTGATACACCTGATACAGTATTTTATTAGTCTATGTAAAAATGCATTGTTAAATCCGCAATATCTTTTCCTGCTTATCACAATTTGTTAAGCATTGTTAAAAAAACGTCCCGGAAACATTAATCATTTACTTTAGTGATAGCTAAAGACAAAGAAATAACTGTTTTTCTTCGCGATAGCAGACCAGCAACTTTCTAGGCTTCACTATTAAAGTTGGAAAGCGATTCGCTTAATAGCTTATTTTAAATACGGCCAGGATATTGATCAACTCAGAAAGATGACGGGCTATGGGTTATACTATATACCCAAAAAGTCATAAAGAATTCTAAAACCTAATAACAATGAAAGTAAATCGCTATTTGACAATTAACCTTAGTTTCTTGATTTTGAGTTTATCATTACTTGCTTGCAAACAGCGTTTAGAAAAAAAAGCATCGAGCCCAGAAATAAAAGAATTTAAATATTTTTCTAAAAATGTTAAGGACACATTTACAATATCAGTTCAACTACCATTGGCGTTTCAACAACATCCTGAAAGGAAATATCCAGTAGTTGTGCTTACGGATGCCAACTTTTATTTCCCAATGCTTGCTCCTGTATTACATCAGTATGAGGTTGGTGGTTTATTGCCGCCGCTTATTTTAGTAGGCATTGGTTATAAGTCTTTTCCAATAATGAATTCTTTAAGGGTAAGAGATGATCTGTATCCTGCCGCAATTCCGTCGGATGAAATGAAAGCTCCTGGTGGCGGTAAAATGTTTTATCAATTTATCACCAAAGAGTTGTTGCCAGAGATTAATGCTAAATATCCATCACAGCAAAACAACAGAACACTGTTAGGCCATTCATTCGGTGGGTATTTTTCTTTATTTTCTTTGTTAGAACAAATAAATAATAGCAGAGATGATTTCTCCGGATTTGTATCGGCAAGCCCGTCTTTGTGGTATAATAATTTTTACTTAAACCAATTACCTCAAAAACTAATTAAATATCCAATAAAAGATACCTTAAATATTGTTCTGACAGTTGGCGGTGCCGAGGAGAAACAATGGTCGGTTGAGCCGGTTAAAAAGCTTTCAGGCCAATTTGGTAAACTGAATCTGCCCCGTATTAAATTTAGCAATGAAATATATAACAATTTAACACATATGGATGTGGGCCTTCTATCTTTTACAAGAGGTTTAGAATTAATATATAACAAGAGCAAATAGATTAAGGCCTGAAATACTATGTCGAATTGTTAAAACTTCATAAGTCTTAAAACATTTTTATTTCAGATAAAGAATTGCTAAAAAGGCTTGGTGATCTTAAAGACCAAATTTTACTCCCTCAACCGCTCATCCGTATAAGTTATCTCCGTTCGCCCATGCTTAATGGGTTTACCATTTTCGTCAACCGCAACAAAAACAATCTTATCAATGGTTAAAATAGTTTTTTGGGTGATCTTGTTACGTACGGCGCAGGTAAGGGTTAATGAGGTGTGTCCAAAATGGGTGGCCTTGATGCCCAGCTCAATAATATCGCCCTGGCGCGCCGAGCTTACAAAGTTTATCTCAGACATGTATTTGGTAACGCAGCCGTTGGTGCCCAATTGGATAATGCTGTAAATGGCAGCCTCTTCGTCAATCCAGGCTAGCAGGCGGCCTCCAAATAAGGTTCCGTGAGCGTTCAGATCTTCGGGCTTTACCCATTTGCGGGTGTAAAAATTCATAGGGTAGTAAATTGCTGTACACGGCAAAGGTAGTAACATAAAATGGTTTAGTTGTATGTATCGTTATCTTACATATTATGGTGGTTGCTGCTTTAATCAGGCTGAAGCGTAACTTATTTATTAACTTGCATGGCGTTGCTAATTTGGCCGCGATATTTTACCCGACAGTTATCGCAGTGTTTTGGTAGAATAATAGTCAAATGAAAACTAAATGTGCTGCTTACTTAAACTTGACGGCAAGAGCATGCATCAAGTTAATATAGCCCAATAATTGATTGCGCGTTGTGATGTTATACCACTCATATAATCAAGTTTTTACCCTATTTGAATATTTATTTAAAAATAACTTGGTAACTATTTGACAATTAAAGTAAAGTTGCTATCTTTGCCGTCCCTTTCGAGGGGAAAATTATATGCCTTGAACGAAGCCCTACTGCTTCGATGGGCACAAACACATAAAAAAATGTCAGGAATAATTGGTAAAAAAGTAGGAATGACCAGCATATTCGACGACTCAGGGAAAAATATCCCTTGCACAGTTATCGAAGCTGGCCCTTGCGTAGTAACACAAGTAAGGTCTGTTGAAACAGACGGCTATGCAGCTGTACAGCTAGCATATGGCGAGAAAAAGGAGAAAAACACTTCTGCCCCGTTAAAAGGCCATTTCCAGAAAGCCGGTACTACCCCAAAACGTAAACTTGTTGAATTTAAAACTTTTGAAGATCAAAAATCTTTAGGTGACACTGTTACCGTTGAGATTTTTGCTGAAGGGGATTTTGTCGATGTAGTGGGAACGTCAAAAGGTAAAGGTTTTCAGGGTGTGGTTAAGCGTCATGGTTTTGGTGGTGTGGGTATGCAAACTCACGGTCAGCACAACCGTTTACGTGCTCCGGGTTCATTAGGTGCTTCATCTTGGCCATCAAGAGTATTTAAAGGTATGCGCATGGCAGGCCAAATGGGTAATGAGCGCGTTAAAATTCAAAACTTAGAAGTATTGAAAGTTTACGCTGAGCAAAACCTGTTAGTAGTTAAAGGTTCCATCCCAGGGGCTAAGGGTTCATTCGTAATCGTGGATAAATAAGATGGAAGTTAAAGTATTAAACGTATCAGGTAAAGAAACAGGTGCCAAGGTGCAACTTCCTGAAGCGATTTTCGGTATCGAACCTAATGATCATGCTATCTACTTAGACGTTAAGCAGTTTTTAGCTAACCAACGTCAGGGTACGCATAAATCAAAACAACGTAATGAAATTGCCGGTTCAACCCGCAAATTATATAAACAAAAAGGTACAGGCGGTGCACGTGCCGGTAGCGTAAAATCTCCATTGTTTAATGGTGGTGGCCGCGTGTTCGGTCCGCAACCGCGCGATTACAGCTTTAAGCTGAACAAAAAGCTTAAAGCATTGGCTCGTTACTCAGCCTTATCATACAAAGCTCAAGAAAGCAATGTATTGGTTTTAGAAGATTTTAGCTTTGATACTATCAAAACTAAAAACTACGTAAAACTGGTTGCAGACATTAAAGCTACTGATGTTAAAACATTATTAGTGCTGCCTGCAGCAAATAACAATGTGTATTTATCAAGCAGAAACCTTGCAAAAACCAAGGTTATCACAGTTGACCAAATTAACACTTACGATGTGTTAAACGCCGGTAAACTGGTGTTAACTACCGGTGCTGTTAAAAAATTGGAGGAAGCATTAGCTAAGTAATATGGAAATTTTAAGAAAACCCTTACTTACTGAAAAGGTAGCTCAAATCACTGAGAAGCTTAACCGTTATGCTTTTATAGTTGACCCGCGGGCTAACAAAATTCAGATAAAAACAGCAATCGAGGCCATGTATGGCGTTAACATCACTGCTGTTAATACAATGAGATACGTTGGAAAACTGAAAACTCGTAACACAAAAGCTGGTTTGGTTCAAGGCCGCTCAGCTACCGTGAAAAAAGCGATTGTGACGTTGAAAGACGGTGAAACAATAGATTTTTATAGCAATATATAAGTAGAGAGATGGCAGTAAAAAGATTTAAACCAGTTACGCCGGGTACCCGCTTCAGAGTTGATGTATCTAACTCAGATATTACAACAAACGTTCCTGAAAAGTCGTTGGTTGTTTCGGTAAATACCAGGTCAGGTGGTCGTAACCACAGTGGTAAAATGACTATGCGCTACCTGGGTGGTGGCCATAAACAAGCATACAGACTAATTGACTTTAAACGCAATAAGTTTGACATCCCTGCGAAAGTTGCTACAATTGAGTATGATCCAAACCGCTCGGCACGTATAGCTTTGCTGCACTTTGCTGACGGCGAGAAAAGATATATGATCGCTCCTGAAGGATTAACCGTTGGCATGACCGTAGTGTCAGGCGAGAACGCGGCTCCTGAAGTTGGTAACACTTTACCATTAAAAACTATCCCTCTGGGTTCAATCATTCATAACATTGAATTGAATCCTGGTCAGGGTGGTGTAATAGCCCGTTCTGCAGGTACTTACGCACAGCTTTCAGCTCGTGATGGTAAGTATGCAATTATCAAATTGCCTTCAGGCGAAACCCGTATGATCTTAGCTACTTGTTTAGCTACTATCGGTACTGTTTCAAATGGCGAAAAAGCAAACTCGGTATTAGGTAAAGCTGGCCGTAACCGCTGGTTAGGCCGTCGCCCAAGAGTTCGTGGTGTTGCCATGAACCCGGTAGATCACCCTATGGGTGGTGGTGAGGGTAGAGCCTCAGGTGGTCATCCACGTTCACGTAAAGGTTTATTGGCTAAAGGCTATAAAACCCGTGACAAGAAAAAAGGGTCTGATCGTTATATCATTGAAAGAAGGAAGAAATAATAATGGCACGTTCAATTAAAAAAGGACCTTATATTGACCATAACCTTGACAAAAAAGTCTTGACGTTAAATGAGTCAAATAAAAAATCGGTTGTAAAAACATGGTCACGTCGTTCCATGATTTCTCCTGATTTCGTTGGTCATACATTCGCGGTACACAACGGTAACAAATTTATCCCTGTGTATGTAACTGAAAATATGGTTGGTCATAAGCTGGGAGAGTTTGCGCCAACCCGTACATTCCGCGGTCACGCAGAAAAGAAAAAATAAGCAATGGAAGCAACAACTAAAATTAAAAAGTCTGTATTGATCAGACAACGCAAAGAGCAAGAGAAGGCTCAGCAAGGTGGCGCTTCTGTTGCGAAATTGCAGAACTGTCCAACTTCGCCGCGCAAAATGCGCCTGGTGGTTGACCTGATTCGCGGTGTTGAGGTTGAAAAAGCATTAAACACATTGAAATTCTTGAATAAAGAAGCAGCAATACGTGTTGAGAAGCTTTTGGTATCAGCTATCAAAAACTGGGAAGCTAAAAACGAAGGTCAACGTGTTGAAGACAGCAACCTGATAGTAAAAGAAGTATCAGTAGGCGGTGGTCGTCAAAACAAAAGAATGCGCCCGGCACCTCAAGGTAGAGGTTACCGTATACGCAAACGTTCAAACCACGTAACGCTAATTGTAGGCTCTAAAAACGATATCAACTAAGTAAAATGGGACAGAAAGCACATCCAATAGGTAACAGATTAGGAATCATCAGAGGTTGGGATTCTAACTGGTTCGGTGGCAACAACTACTCCGATAAATTAGTTGAAGATGAAAAGATTCGCAAATACTTATCAGCACGTATCAATAAAGGTGGTGTATCGAAAGTAGTTATTGAGCGTACGTTAAAACGTATCACCGTAACTATCCACACTGCACGCCCGGGTATCGTAATTGGTAAAGGTGGTACTGAAGTAGATAAAATTAAAGAAGAGTTGAAAAAACTTACTAAAAAAGAAGTTCAGATCAACATTTTCGAGATAAAACGCCCAGAGCTTGATGCACAACTAGTTGCTGAAGGCATAGCAAAACAACTTGAAGCACGTATCTCTTTCCGTCGTGCTATGAAAACTTCAATAGCTTCAACCATGCGTATGGGTGCTGAAGGTATTAAAGTAATGACATCAGGCCGTTTAGGCGGTGCTGAGATGGCACGTAGCGAGCAGTACAAAGAAGGTAGAATACCATTGCACACTTTACGTGCAGACATCGACTATGCTTTAGGTGAAGCTTTAACTACTTATGGTAAAATAGGCGTTAAAGTTTGGATCTGCAAAGGCGAGGTTTACGGTAAACGCGACCTGTCACCAAACATTGGTGGTACCAGCAGCGCGAGCGGTAAAGGTGGCCGCCCGGAAGGTAATGCCGGTTACGGCGACCGTCGTGGTGGCGAAAGAGGCGGTGAACGCGGTGGCGAACGTAGAAACGATCGCAGCAAAGGCGGCAACAACCGTCCGGGTGGTCAAAACAGAGGCGGTAACAACCGCGGTGGTGGCCCAAGAAGATAATAACAGAAGTTGAATTAATATATCGAGACGATATAAAAGCTTAAGAAAATGCTACAGCCAAAAAGAACGAAGTTCAGAAAGATGCAAAAAGGCAGAATGAAAGGTTTAGCCACTCGTGGTGCTGAACTGTCATTTGGATCTTTCGGTGTAAAATCACTCGAAGCGGCCTGGATCACCAGCCGCCAGATCGAGGCTGCACGTATCGCTGTAACACGTTATATGAAACGTGAAGGCCAGGTTTGGATCAGAATATTCCCTGACAAACCGGTAACTAAAAAACCAGCAGAGGTACGTATGGGTAAAGGTAAAGGTGCGCCGGAATATTGGGTGGCGGTAGTACGCCCCGGGAGGATCATCTTTGAAGCAGAAGGTGTGCCTTTGGAAGTTGCTAAAGAGGCATTGCGCCTTGCAGCCCAAAAGCTACCAGTACAAACCAGATTTATTGTACGTAACGATTACGTAGAAGCATAAATAGCGAATGGTTATAGGTGAGTAGTGAGTTGAAATTGGATATATACTCACAATTCACTATTGGCTACTCACAAAATAACTAATAACAAAGAGAAATGAAGAACTCAGAAATTACAGGCCTCGCAACTGAAGAGTTGGTTGCAAAGATCAGCGAGGAAAGAGCGAATCTTACCAAGCTTAAATTTGCACACGCAGTTTCAGCGATTGAGAACCCTAGCCGCATCACTAAAGTGCGCAAGGATATTGCTCGTTTAAACACTGAATTAACTAAGCGTAAGGCAGCGCAAGCTTCTGAACAAAATTAATTTTTACGCGTCGAGGAAAATGGAAAGAAATTTAAGAAAAACACGTACCGGTCTGGTAGTAAGCAATAAAATGGAGAAATCTATTGTAGTTGCGGTAGAGCGGAAGGTGAAGCACCCGATCTATGGTAAGTTTATTAAGAAAACTACCAAATTTATGGCTCATGACGAGGACAATACTTGCGGTATCGGCGATACAGTATTGATCATGGAGACTCGTCCGCTGAGCAAAAGCAAAAATTGGAGATTAGTTCAAATTTTAGAAAGAGCTAAATAAGATGGTACAACAGGAATCAAGATTAAATGTAGCTGATAACAGCGGCGCTAAAGAAGTTTTAGTGATCCGTGTGTTAGGCGGTACCGGTAAAAGATATGCCTCCATAGGTGACAAGATTGTAGTAACTGTTAAAAGTGCACTGCCATCTGGTAACATCAAAAAAGGTACTGTATCAAAAGCCGTTGTGGTTAGAACCAAAAAAGAAATCCGCAGAAAAGATGGTTCATACATCCGTTTCGATGACAATGCGGCTGTTTTGTTAAACAACCAGGATGAGCCGAGAGGCACACGTATCTTTGGCCCTGTTGCAAGAGAATTGCGTGAGAAACAATTTATGAAAATTGTATCATTAGCACCGGAGGTATTGTAACATGGAAAAGAAAACACAAGCAAAATTAAAGATCCGTAAAGGTGATTTAGTTAAAGTTATAGCCGGCGATTCAAAAGGATCACAAGGTAAAGTAGTTGAGGTAATAGTTGCTAAAAACAGAGCTATTGTTGAAGGCGCTAACATGGTATCAAAACATACCAAACCTAATGCTGCTAACCCTAACGGCGGTATCGTTAAACAAGAAGCTGCTATACACATTTCAAACCTGGCTTTGGTTGATCCAAAAACAGGTGCTGCAACACGTGTAGGCCGTAAATTGAATGATGCCGGTAAACTGGTAAGAGTAGCTAAAAAATCAGGGGAGGAAATCAAGTAATGGAATATACACCACGATTAAAATCGAAATATAAAGCAGAGATTCGTACTGCGCTGAAAGATAAATTTCAGTACAAAACCGTAATGCAAGTGCCTAAATTGCAAAAAATTGCAATTAACCAGGGCGTTGGTGGTGCTACAACCGATAAAAAATTGATTGAGAACACCATTACTGAGTTAACTACTATCACCGGTCAGCAAGCTGTTGCATCGAAATCTAAAAAAGATATCTCAAACTTTAAATTGCGTAAAAACATGCCGGTAGGCGTACGTGTAACTTTGCGCGATAATAATATGTATGAGTTCTTAGATCGTTTGATCTCTGTTGCATTACCACGTATCCGCGATTTCAAAGGTATCAATGATAAAGGTTTTGACGGAAGAGGTAACTATACTTTAGGTATTACCGAGCAAATTATCTTCCCTGAGATCAACATTGATAAAATTAACAAAATCCAGGGTATGGACATTACCTTTGTAACCTCTGCTACCAATGATGTTGAAGCATTAGAGTTACTTAAGCAATTTGGTTTACCATTTAAAAATCAAACTCCAACTAACAATGGCTAAAGAAGGTGTAAAAGCACGCGAAGTAAAACGTGCTAAGTTAGTAGCAAAATATGCTGAAAAAAGAGAGGCTTTAAAAGCAGCCGGTGATTGGGCAGCTTTAGATGCGCTTCCAAAAGCGTCATCACCTGTAAAACTGCACAACCGTTGCAAATTAACAGGCCGCCCTCGTGGTTACATGCGTCAGTTTGGTATTTCACGTGTTACTTTCCGTGAAATGGCATTAGAAGGCAAGATCCCGGGAGTGAAAAAAGCAAGCTGGTAATAACGGCTAACTACAGATTAATGAATTCAAAGCATACACGGTATGTTTTGAATTTTTTTATATCTTTGCCGCTCGATTTTTCGAAAAAAGTGAATTAACCGATGGCAGGTCGTCTCAGATGTTATGAGAAGGAAACCACCATCATAATCAATAAATAATGAATACAGATCCAATCGCAGATTATCTTACCCGTGTAAGAAATGCTATCAAAGCTAACCACAGGGTAGTTGAGATTCCTGCATCGAACCTTAAAAAAGAAATCACTAAAGTTCTTTTTGACAAAGGTTACATTGCAAACTACAAGTTTGAAGAAAATGGTCCGCAAGGCATAATTAAAGTAGCTTTAAAGTACCACCCAATTACCAAAATTTCTGCTATCCGTTCTATCGACCGTATCAGCAGACCAGGTTACAGAAGATACGCAGGCACCAGTAATATGCCACGTGTACTAAATGGTTTAGGTATCGCTATCCTTTCAACTTCTCACGGTGTAATGACCGATAAAGAAGCACGTCAGCAAAACGTGGGTGGCGAAGTTTTATGCTACGTTTATTAATCAGATAAGGAGGAACAAGCAATGTCAAGAGTAGGAAAAAATCCAATACCAGTACCGGCAGGCGTAACTATTACCGTATCTGAAGATAATTTGGTTACCGTAAAAGGCCCTAAAGGCGAGCTGCAGCAAGCGGTGGATAAAGATATTAAAGTTGTTCAGGAAGGTGCTGAGCTATTAGTTCAACGTCCAACTGATCAAAAACGTCACAAAGCATTACACGGTTTATACCGCGCTTTGTTAAATAACATGGTTGTTGGTGTAACAACCGGTTATAAAATTGAACAAGAATTAGTGGGTGTGGGTTACCGTGCTACTAACCAGGGTAACACCTTAGACCTAGTGTTGGGTTTCTCTCACCACTATGTATTTGAGTTGCCAAAAGAAATTAAAGTTACAACCACTGCTGAGAAGGGTAAAAACCCGACCATCATCCTTGAGTCGAACGACAAACAGCTGATTGGTCAGGTAGCAGCTAAAATACGTTCGTTACGTGCACCAGAGCCTTACAAAGGTAAAGGTATCAAGTTTGTTGGCGAGGTATTGAGAAGAAAAGCAGGTAAATCAGCATCTAAAAAATAATCGTCATGGCACTAGGTAAATTATCAAGAAGAGACAGAATTAAAAGAGGTATCAGAAAACGTATTTCTGGTTCAGAAAATCGTCCTCGTTTGTCAGTGTTCAGAAGCAATAAAGGAATTTATGCGCAAATCATTGACGATGTAACCGGTAAAACATTGGTATCAGCATCATCTTTATCAAAAGATTTCAGTGCTAACGGTACTAAGTCAGATCAATCATCAGCAGTAGGCAAATTAGTTGCTCAGAAAGCTGTTGCAGCTGGCATTAAAGATGTAGTTTTTGACAGGAACGGATACTTGTATCACGGTCGTGTTAAATCACTGGCTGAAGGTGCACGTGAAGGTGGGTTAAACTTTTAATTGAAAAAGAGAAATGTCAACAATCAACATAAAAAGAGTAAAAACCAGCGAGATCGAATTAAAAGACCGCCTGGTTAGCATACAGCGTGTGGCCAAAGTGACCAAAGGTGGTCGTACCTTTAGCTTCTCAGCCATCGTAGTAGTAGGCGACGAGCACGGTGTTGTAGGTTACGGCTTAGGTAAAGCCAAAGAAGTAACTGAAGCTATTGCAAAAGGCATTGATGATGCTAAAAAGAACCTAGTAAAAGTTCCAATCATCAATAACACTATTCCTCATGAGCAAATTGGTAAATTTTCAGGAGGTTTTGTATTCTTAAAACCTGCAGCAAACGGTACCGGTGTTATCGCCGGTGGTGCGATGCGTGCGGTATTAGAGTCGGCAGGTGTACATAACGTCCTTGCAAAATCAAAAGGATCATCAAACCCGCACAACGTGGTTAAGGCAACCGTATCAGCATTATCGCAATTGCGCGATGCTCATACTGTAGCACAACAGCGCGGTATTAGTTTAGGTAAAGTTTTTAACGGATAATTATCATGGCGAAGATCAAAATTACCCAGATCAAAAGCGTAATCGATAGAACCGAGCGCCAAAAAAAGACAGTGCAGGCACTGGGCTTGAAGAAAATTAACCATAGTGTAGAAGTTGAAGCTACTGCAGCTATTATTGGGATGGTTAGAAAAGTTAACCACCTGGTGGCAGTAGAAAATATCTAAGATCATGAATTTAAGTAATTTAAAACCTGCAAAAGGTTCAACTAAAAATAGAAAAAGAATTGGTCGTGGTACAGGTTCTGGCCGTGGTGGTACATCAACCCGCGGTCATAAAGGTGCCGGTTCACGCTCTGGTACAAGCACTAAAATAGGTTTTGAAGGTGGCCAGATGCCATTGCAACGCCGCTTACCTAAAGTAGGTTTCAAAAATCCTAACCGTGTTGAGTACGTTGGTGTAAACCTTGACGTGTTGCAACAACTTACTGAAAAATTCAACCTTTCAACTGTTGACTTTGCTACTTTAAGAGAGCATGGTTTAGCATCAAAAAACGACTTAGTTAAAATTTTAGGTCGTGGCGAATTGAAGGCCAAATTAGAAGTTACGGCACATGCATTTACTGCTACTGCGCAGAAAGCTATTGAAGCAGCAGGTGGTTCAGTTGTTAAGCTTTAATTACAAGCTATAAAAATTTCAAATGAAGAAGTTTTTCACCACATTATCCAATATCTGGAAAATTGAAGACTTAAGAGTGCGTCTTATAAACACATTCTTATTTCTTGCAATATATCGTGTAGGATCTTTTGTCCGCCTGCCTGGAGTTAGCGACGCGGTTGCTGCCAAAGGTAAAGCTGAAGGTCTGGTAGGTTTATTAAATATGTTCGCAGGAGGCTCGTTTTCACGGGTCTCTATTTTTGCGTTAGGTGTTATGCCTTATATCTCTGCCTCGATCGTGATGCAGTTATTGGGTATTGCAGTTCCATACTTCGCTAAAATGCAAAAAGACGGTGAAAGCGGGCGCAACAAGATCAACCAATGGACACGTTATCTGACCATCCTGATCACTGCGGTGCAAGCTGCTGCTTACCTGCGTTCGCAGGTAACCGCCGACGAAATGCTGATTGGTAACCCGCTATTTACCCTAATGAATACGTTTGTATTAACCGCAGGTACTTTATTTGTAATGTGGTTGGGTGAGAAGATTACTGATAAAGGCATAGGTAACGGTATTTCGTTGATCATCATGGTGGGTATCATTGCTCAATTGCCAGGTGCGTTTGTGGCCGAGTTTCAGAACCGTACCACCGGCAGCGGCGGTTTAATTACCTTTATTGTTGAGCTGGTTGCTTTATTAGGCGTGGTAATGTTTACCATCCTGATTGTGCAAGGTACACGTAAAATAGCCGTACAGTATGCCAAACGTATTGTAGGTAACAAACAATATGGTGGTGTGCGTCAATACATCCCGTTAAAAGTAAATGCTGCCGGTGTAATGCCTATCATCTTTGCTCAGGCTTTGATGTTTATCCCGGCTACTATTGCCTCAATGTTCCCGTCGGTATCTTCAAACAGCGTGTTGATAGCTTTGTCAAACTATAATTCGTGGCTGCATAACTTGCTGTTTGCAATTCTGATCATTGTGTTTACTTATTTCTATACTGCTATCACGGTTAATGCTAAACAGATGGCCGAGGATATGAAGAAAAACAATGGTTTTATCCCGGGTATTAAGCCTGGTGATGCTACCAACAACTATATCGATGATGTAATTTCAAAGATCACCTTGCCAGGATCTATCTTCTTAGCAATTATTGCTATCATTCCGGCTATTGCAAACTTAGTTGGTGTTAACACCTTGTTTGCTCGTTTCTTTGGTGGTACTTCATTGATCATTCTTGTAGGTGTAGTGTTAGATACGCTGCAGCAAATTGAAAGCCACTTGTTAATGCGTCATTACGATGGTTTAATGAAAACCGGCAGAATTACCGGCCGTACTTCAATACCTGCTGCTAGCGGTACAACACCGACAGCAATATAATATAGAATGTCAAAAATTCACTATAAGTCTGCCGAGGAGATAGAACTGATCAGAGAGAGTTCTTTGTTAGTAGCAAAGACACACGGGGAGATAGCGAAAGTAATCAGACCAGGCATCAAGACTATAGAATTAGACAAATTAGCGGAAACTTTCATACGTGATAACGGCGGCATCCCCGCCTTTTTAAACTATGGAGGTTTCCCTTATTCGCTTTGTATCTCACTAAACAATCAGGTAGTTCACGGTTTTCCCGGCGAACACGTTTTAACAGACGGCGACCTGGTTTCTGTCGATTGCGGCGTAATCCTAAATAAATACTATGGCGACTCAGCCTTTACTTTTGCCATTGGCGAAGTAAGCGATGAGGTTAAAACATTGATGCGCGTAACCCGCGAGTGCCTGGATAAAGGTATCGAAAAGGCGGTTGTTGGTAACCGTATTGGGGATATTGGCTATGCCGTACAGGAACATGCTGAAAAGCATGGCTTCGGTGTAGTGAAAGAATTGGTGGGCCATGGTGTTGGTTTAAAACTGCACGAAAAACCGGAAGTGCCTAACTATGGCAAACGCGGATCAGGCATAAAGCTGGAAGAAGGTATGGTGTTGGCCATTGAGCCAATGATCAACGCCGGGCGCGCCGGAGTGAAGTTTTGGGATGACGGCTGGACGGTGTCGACCATTGATGGCAAAGCATCAGCACATTATGAACATACGGTGGCGGTTAAGAAAGGTAAAGCAGACATCCTTTCGTCATTTGAGTATGTAGATAATGTTTTAAAAGAAAAGAACAATTAATTAAATTTTTTTTATTAATTTTGCGTCCCGGTTTTTAGGGCGGATAAACAAGTAATAATCAGTAAAATATGGCAAAACAATCATCGATTGAGCAAGACGGTACAATTCGGGAGGCGTTATCAAACGCAATGTTCAGGGTTGAACTTGAAAATGGTCATGAGATAATTGCGCACATATCTGGTAAAATGCGTATGCATTATATCAAGATTTTACCTGGCGACCGCGTGAAACTGGAAATGAGCCCTTATGATTTAACTAAGGGTAGAATAACGTACAGATACAAATAATAAATACAGAGATGAAAGTTAGAGCATCGATCAAAAAACGCAGCGCCGATTGCAAAATCATTCGTCGCAACGGGAAACTTTATGTGATCAACAAAAAGAACCCGAAGTTTAAACAACGTCAGGGTTAATTTTTAGAAAAAAAGGTATTGTAAGAATCCCGTACAACGGTGGCCCGCCGTTCGGTCTTACTTAAAAACAAATTACAAATATGGCAAGGATTTCAGGTATTGATTTACCAAAGAATAAAAGAGGCGAGATAGGTTTGACCTATATTTACGGTATCGGCCGTTCAAAAGCCCAGGAAATTTTAACTAAAGCCGGTATTGACTTTAATACTAAAGTTCAAGACTGGAATGACGACCAATTAGCTGCAATTCGTACTATCATCAATGATGAAGTAAAGGTTGAAGGTGCTCTACGTTCAGAAGTACAATTAAACATCAAACGTTTAATGGATATTGGTTGCTACCGTGGTACACGTCACCGTAAAGGTTTACCATTACGCGGTCAGCGCACTAAAAACAACTCACGTACCCGTAAAGGTAAACGTAAGACAGTTGCTAACAAGAAAAAAGTTACAAAGTAATAATTAGTTGATTGGTGATTGAAGATTGGTGATTAGTTGCCATTCTTGATTGCCAGGAATAGAAAAATTAAATCGATTGTTGAGTCCGGATTATTCAGTGATCCAGTAATTCATCTAATCAATAATTAAAAAGAAAATGGCTAAAGCTAAAAAAGTTACCAAAAAACGTATTGTGGTTGTTGAGCCGGTTGGCGAAGCACATATCAATGCAACTTTTAACAACATCATTATCACCCTAACTAACAAAACCGGTCAGGCTATTTCATGGTCATCAGCCGGTAAAATGGGTTTTAAAGGTTCAAAAAAGAACACTCCTTACGCTGCGGGTCAGGCTGCTGCCGATTGCGGTAAAGCTGCTTACGATTTAGGCTTACGTAAAGTTGAGGTATTTGTAAAAGGCCCGGGTTCAGGTCGTGAATCTGCTATCCGTACTTTACAAACTACCGGTATCGAGGTAACTACTATTAAAGATATTACACCGCTTCCGCACAACGGTTGCCGTCCTTCAAAAAGAAGAAGAGTTTAATTAATCTATTTTTTAAAGCTAAGATTCAGCAGCTGCGGGCTGCATGATACTTTAAAACACACAAACAATGGCAAGATATACAGGCCCAAAATCAAAAATTGCACGTCGTTTCCGTGAGCCGATCTTCGGTCCGGATAAAGCGTTAGAAAGAAAAAATTACGGCCCCGGTCAGCACGGTGCTTCTAAAAGAAGAGGCAAGCAGTCTGAGTACGCGGTACAGTTAATGGAGAAACAAAAAGTTAAATACACTTATGGTGTATTAGAGCGTCAGTTCGAGAACTTGTTTCACCGTGCTTCTGCTAAAGAAGGTATCACCGGCGAGAACTTATTGAAGTTTTTAGAAGCCCGTTTAGATAACGCTGTATACCGTTTAGGTATTGCCCCTACGCGTTCAGCCGCACGTCAATTGGTTGGCCACAAACACATCACTGTAAACGGCGAAGTAGTAAACATTGCTTCTTACCAGGTTAAAGCGGGCGACGTTATTGCAGTACGCGAAAAATCAAAGTCTTTGGAAGCTGTCGTTAATTCAGTAGCTGGCCACAGAATTTCAAAATATAGCTGGTTGGAATGGGATGCCAATACCTTAACAGGTAAATTCCTGAACTACCCTAACCGCGATGAGATTCCTGAAAATATCAAGGAAAACCTGATCGTCGAGTTGTACTCTAAATAAGATATGAGAATTGAGGTGTGAGATCTGAGACTTTTGAAGTCGCAGATTTCGCATTTTATAAAATAACCAACAACGGTGTAAAAATTTGAGGAAAAATATAGAGATTAGACATCTTTTAACTCAAATCTAACATCTCAAATCTATTAACAAACAATAAATAAAGGATATAAATGGCAATATTAGCATTTCAAAAACCAGA
>Ga0153956_1001900_pt1 | contig 16893 bp, 12 predicted proteins | sample TSFL040MetaG_FD_104704 | JGI IMG/M metagenome (GOLD analysis project Ga0153956, IMG submission 104704) | Attine ant fungus gardens microbial communities from Florida, USA - TSFL040 MetaG | ecosystem: Host-associated > Fungi > Mycelium > Unclassified | place: USA: Florida, Wekiwa Springs...
CATCTCGCTCTTCATCGTGCCGAAGTTCATTGTTCAGGCGGGTGGCGCGCTCGGCGCGCGCAATGCGGTTTCCTGCGGCGCCATCGAGCACAAGATGGGCATTCACGGCAATGCCACCTGCGTCATGAATTACGACGGGGCGACCGGCTATCTGATCGGTGAGGAAAATCGCGGCCTCAACGCCATGTTCGTGATGATGAACGAGGCGCGTCTCGGCGTCGGCCTGCAGGGGCTTTCGATTGCCGAAGTCGCCTATCAGAACGCCGTTGCCTACGCCCGCGAGCGCATCCAGGGCCGCTCGCTCTCCGGCCCGAAGGCGCCGGACAGGCCGGCCGATCCGATCATCGTGCATGCCGATGTGCGCCGCACGCTGATGACCATCCGCGCCTTCAACGAGGCGGGCCGCGCCTTTCTCCTCTGGACGGCGCTGAAGTCGGATATCGCCCACCGCGCCAGCGACGAGAAGGAGCGTCAGGCGGCCGACGATATCCTCGGCCTCGTGACCCCGATCCTCAAGGGCGTGCTGACCGACAAGGGCTTCGATCACGCCGTCATGGCGCAGCAGGTCTTCGGCGGCCACGGCTATATCGAAGAGAACGGCATGAGCCAGTATGTCCGCGATGCCCGCATCGCGATGATCTACGAGGGGGCGAACGGCATCCAGGCGCTCGATCTTGTCGGCCGCAAGCTCGGCATGAACGGCGGCCGCGCCGTGATGGCGCTCTTCAAGGAAATCGGCGATTTCTGCGAGGCGCACCGCGCCGACGAGGCCATGAGCGGCTTCACCAAGGCCCTGAAGAAGGGCCTGAACGATGCGCAGACCGCCACCATGTGGTTCATGCAGAACGCCATGGCCAAGCCCGACAACGCTGGCGCGGGCTCCACCGATTACATGCATTTGATGGGCCTCGTCGTGCTCGGCTACATGTGGGCGAAGATGACGAAAGCCGCAGAAGACGGCCTTGCTTCAGGCGACGCCGCGCGCAAAAACTTCCTGGAGAACAAGCGGATCACCGCCCGCTTCTTCATGGAAAGCATCATGCCGGAAACGGCGCTGCGCAAAGCCCGCATCGAAACCGGCGCCGACACGATGATGGCGCTCGCCGCCGAGGCGTTCTGACGGCTTGCCTCCGCTTCCCAACCGGGAGAAGGTGGCCCTAATTGAGATGGTTCGGCTCGCGGCCGACAGGGAGAAGAGGAATGACCGAGGTTTTCATCTACGATCACGTGCGCACGCCGCGCGGGCGGGGCAAGAAGGACGGCAGCCTGCATGAGGTGCCGTCGGTGCGTCTTGCCGCGAAGGTCCTCGAAGCCGTGCGCGACCGCAACGGCCTCGACACGAAGACCGTCGACGACATCATCATGGGCTGCGTCGATCCGGTGATGGATGCGGGCGCGGTCATCCCGAAGGGAGCCGCCTTCGAGGCCGGCTATGCGATCACCGCGCCCGGCATCCAGATTTCCCGCTTCTGCGCCTCGGGCCTCGACGCGGTGAACCTCGCTGCCGCCAAGATCGCGCAAGGCGCGGACGATATCGTGATCGCCGGCGGCGTCGAAAGCATGTCGCGCGTCGGCCTCGGCATGGCGGGCGGCGCCTGGTTCATGGACCCCTCGGTGAATTTCCCGGCCTATTTCATGCCGCAGGGCGTGTCGGCCGATCTGATCGCCACCAAATACGGCTTTTCCCGCGACGACGTCGACGCCTATGCCGTCGAAAGCCAGAAGCGCGCCGCAAACGCCTGGGAAAAGGGCTATTTCAGGAAGTCCGTCGTGCCGGTGAAGGACCAGAACGGCCTCACCATCCTTGCCCATGACGAGCATATGCGCCCCGGCACGGACATGCAGGCGCTGGCCGCCCTCAACCCCTCCTTCCAGATGCCGGGCGAGATGGGTGGCTTCGAAGCCGTCGCCATTCAGGCCCACCCGGAACTGGAGCGGATCAACTACGTGCACCACGCCGGCAACTCGTCCGGCATCGTCGATGGTGCGGCAGCCGTGCTGCTCGGTTCCAAGGTGGGCGGTGAAAGCATGGGGCTGAAGCCGCGCGGCCGCATCAGGGCCTTCGCCAATATCGGCTCCGATCCGGCGCTGATGCTGACCGGGCCGGTCGACGTGACCGAGAAGCTTCTGAAGCGCGCCGGCGTGGCGCTGTCCGACATCGATCTCTTCGAGCTGAACGAGGCCTTCGCCGCCGTCGTCCTGCGCTATTGCCAGGCCTTCGACATTCCGCGCGACAGGATCAACGTCAATGGCGGCGCCATCGCCATGGGCCATCCGCTGGGCGCCACCGGCGCCATGATCCTCGGCACCGTGCTCGACGAACTGGAGCGCCGCGATCTCAACACCGCGCTGGTGACGCTGTGCATCGGCGCCGGCATGGGCACGGCCACGATCGTCGAGCGGGTATAAGGGGGAGCGTTAGCCATGACTTACAAGAATTTCACCGTCGAAACCGACGCCGACGGCATCGCGCTCGTCACCTGGGACATGCCCGGCAAGTCGATGAACGTCTTCACAGTAGAGGTGATGGACGAGCTTGACGCCATCATCGACGCCACCGTCGCCGATGCGGCGGTCAAGGGCGTCGTCGTCACCTCCGGCAAGTCGTCCTTCTCCGGCGGAGCGGATCTTTCGATGATCCAGTCGATGTTCTCCTTCTATCACGAGGAGAAGGCGAAGGACCCCGCGGGAGCCGCGCAAAAGCTCTTCGATATGGTCGGCCGGATGACCGGCCTCTTCCGCAAGCTCGAAACCTGCGGCAAGCCGTGGGTCTCGGCGATCAACGGCACCTGCATGGGCGGCGCCTTCGAAATGTCGCTCGCCTGCCATGGCCGCGTCGCGTCGAATGCGAAGAGCGTCAAGATCGCGTTGCCTGAGGTCAAGGTCGGCATCTTCCCCGGTGCCGGCGGCACGCAGCGCGTCTCGCGGCTTGCCAATGCGCAGGACGCCTTGCAGATGATGACCACCGGCTCGTCGCTGACGGCATCGCGCGCCAGGGCGATGAACCTCATCCATCAGGTGGTTGAGCCGGATCAGCTGATCCCGGCCGCGAAACAGATGATCAAGGACGGGCTGAAGCCCGTCGCCCCTTGGGACGAGAAGGGCTTCAAGGCGCCCGGCGGCGGCATCTGGACGCCGGCCTCGGCCCAGCTCTGGCCGGCCGTGCCCGCCATGCTGCGCAAGGAGACCGCCGGCAATTATCCCGGCGCGCTCGCCATCGTCAAATGCGTCTATGAGGGCCTGCAGGTTCCCTTCGACACCGGTCTCAGGATCGAGCAGCGCTATTTTACGCAGGTGCTGCAAACCACCGAAGCCTTCTCGATGATCCGCTCGCTGTTCATCTCCATGCAGGAGCTCGGCAAGGGCGCCCGCCGCCCGGCCGGTGTGCCGAAGACGGAGTTCAAAAAGGTCGGCATCGTCGGCGCCGGCTTCATGGGCGCCTCGATCGCCTATGTGACGGCCGCCGCCGGCATTCCCGTCGTGCTGATCGACCGCGATATCGAGGCGGCGGAGAAGGGCAAGACGCACTCGGAGGGCCTCGTCAAGGAAGCCGTCGGTAAGGGGCGGATGACGCAGGACGAGGGCGCGAAGCTTCTCTCGCTGATTAGCCCGGAAGCCGGTTATGAGGGGCTGAAGGATGCCACGCTCGTCATCGAGGCGGTCTTCGAGGACCGCGACGTCAAGAAGGCCGTCATCGAGGGCGTGGAAGCCGTGCTTCCCGAAGGCGCGATCTTCGCCTCCAACACCTCGACGCTGCCGATCACCGGTCTTGCCGGCAATTCGAAGCGTCCGGTCGATTTCATCGGCGTGCATTTCTTCTCGCCGGTGCACAAGATGATGCTGACGGAAGTGATCCTCGGCGAGCGGACCGGCGACAAGGCGATCGCCGTCGCCCTCGACTATGTCGCGGCGATCAAGAAGACGCCGATCGTCGTCAACGACACACGCGGTTTCTATGTCAACCGCTGCGTCTTCCGCTATATCCACGAAGCCTACGACATGCTGATCGAAGGCGTGCCGGCGGCGATCATCGAGAATGCCGCCAAAATGGCCGGCATGCCGGTCGGCCCGCTGTCGCTGAACGACGAGGTCGCCGTCGATCTCAGCCAGAAGATCATCAGGGCGTCGCTCGCCGATCTCGGCAAGGATTCCATCGATCCGAGGCATGTGGCGCTGATCGACCGAATGGTGGACGAACTCGACCGCCGCGGCCGCAAGAACGGCAAGGGCTTCTACGACTATCCGGCAAAACCGGCCAAAAAGTCGCTTTGGCCGGGCTTGAAGGATTTCTATCCGCAGCAGAAGCCGGAAGACGTGGACGTCACGGTCATCAAGCAGCGCCTGCTTGCGACCATCGCGCTCGAAGCCGCCCGCACCGTGGAAGAGGGCATCGTCACCGATCCGCGTGAGGCCGATGTCGGCTCCATCCTCGGCTTCGGCTTCGCGCCCTATACCGGCGGCACGCTCTCCTACATCGACGGCATGGGCGTGAAGACCTTCGTCGCCCTGTGCGAAAAGTTGGCCTCCGCTTACGGAGAGCGCTTCAAGCCGACGCCGCTGCTGCTCGACATGGCCGCGAAGGGCGAGACCTTCTATTCGCGCTTCGACCCCTACAAGGCCGGCAAGGCGGCCTGAGCGGCGAGCCATTTGCCCATCCCCAGGCGGCGCTTGGGGATGGACTTCGCTTGCGGCTTCCGGATCAGCGGCTGGTGTTTGCCGGCTTGCTCCCCTTGCCGTCCATCTGCTTGTAGACTTCGGTGAGCTGCGACGGCGGCAGCTTGCATTTCTTGGTGCGGGCGATGTCGGTGAGCACCATGTTGCGGTTGCGCAGGGCCTCGATCTCCACCTTTTCCGGCGATTTGGGGTCCATGAAGAACAGGGCCGGGAAGAAGAGAAGCACGCCGGTCGCGCCGAGAATGACGTTCTTGCCTTCCGCCTGCGAGCGCTCCTTGATGGTGGCGATGATCTGGCGTTCGTTCGCGGTGTATTCGCGCGCGAGGCCGGCGCAATCGAAGGCGCTGTCGGTCGGATTGGTCGCGGCGATCGGATGCGCCTCGCGGCCGCCGCAGCCTGAAAGAACCACAGTGGCGGAGAGAACCAGCATGCGTGCAATGGAAAGCGGCTGGGAATAGGATGTCTTGAAAATGCCTTCGATGGTCATAGCTGTCCTGCTTACGATGAACGGCTGCACCGCGCGCAACCGACGCTTCAACTAAGGGTGGACCTATGCAATCGGCACCGGTGGGCGTCAACCGGAGGTACAATTTACGGTAAAGCGCTGATTAGCGTTTCCGGCCTTGCCCAAGGGGCTGCCGAATAAAACCGTCGGCCGGCGTGTTTACCGAATGCCCGCTTTCGGAGAGGGCGTTTCGCGGCAACGACAGGAGAGCCCGATGGACCGACTTCAGCCGATCGCAGTCTTTATTGCGAGGCTCGGCCTTGCATGGATCTTTCTTCTCGAAGGGGTCGGCAAGATCGAAAATTATGCCGCCACCGCCGGCTACATGCAGGCGAGCGGTGTCAGCCCCGCGCTTCTTCCGCTGGTCATCCTGACGGAACTCGGCGGCGGGCTGCTGGTGGTGCTCGGCCTGTTCACCCGCTTCGCGGCCTTCGCGCTCATGGGCTTCTGCCTGCTGACGGCGCTGTTCTTCCACACGAATTTCGCCGACGTCGAGCAGGCGATCAATTTCAACAAGAATATCGCGATGGCCGGCGGCTTCCTGGCGCTCGTTGCCCTGGGCGGCGGCGCCTGGTCGCTAGATGCGATGTTTGCCGCGCGCCGGCCGGCGCGGTCCTGAGCCGCGTCGGGCGCGGGCTTCCGCCTATTGCGCCGCCGCCCGCTTCATGCCCGACACCTGTGCCAGATAGGCGCGCAGAGCGGCCGGGCGCACCGGCTTCTGCTGCAGGCCGATGCCGTAGCGCTCGGCTTCGGCGCGCAGTTCCGGCGTGCGGTCGGCGGTGATCAGCAGCGCCGGCAGGTCGCCGCCGAAGGATTGGCGCAGCATCCGGATGGCGTCGATGCCGGTGCCGTCGCCGAGGTGATAGTCGGCGATGATGATGTCCGGCGCTTTCGCCGCCGCTGCCGTGATCCCCGCAAGGGCGGCGAGCGAGTCCGCCACCGTCACCTCGCAGCCCCAGCCGGACACGAGAAGACGCATGCCTTCGAGGATTTTCGGCTCGTTGTCGATGCAGAGGATGCCGAGCCCGGTCAGCGATGGTGCGGCCCGGTCGGGCCTTGCTGCGGGAAGAAGGGTGCCGCCTGCCGGCTGCGACAGGTCGATCGGCATGACGATGCGGAAATCCGTGCCGCGCCCCGGCGTCGAGCGCAACTCGACCGGATGGTCGAGCACGCGGCCGATGCGGTCGACGATGGAGAGGCCGAGCCCGAGGCCCGAGGCGGTGCGCGCGCCTTCGTCGAGGCGGGCGAATTCCTTGAAGACGGTGCGGAATTTCGAAGCGGGAATGCCGATGCCGGAATCCATCACCTGAATGATCACCGTGTCGCCGCGCCGGCGCGCGCCGACCAGAACCTTGCCGGTCGGCGTATATTTGATGGCGTTGGAAACGAGGTTCTGCACCAGCCGCCGCAGGAGATTGGGGTCGGACCGGACCTTGAGCGCGGTCGGCATGACGACCAGCTTCAGCCGTTTTTCGCGGGCGATCGGCGCGAAATCGGTCTCGATGCGCTGCAGCAGCGCGGAAAGGGGGACGGTGGCGATATGCGGCTTCATCGCCCCGGTGTCGAGCCGCGAAATGTCGAGCACGGCCCCAAGGATCGCCTCGACCGATTCCAGCGCGGAATCGATGTTGCGGACCATGGAGCTGATGTCGCCGTCGCCGAGCCGCTCGACCAGCGCCGAGGAATACAGCCTTGCGGCATTCAGCGGCTGGAGAATGTCGTGGCCGGCGGCGGCGAAGAAGCGCGTCTTGCCGATATTGGCCTCGTCGGCGCTGGCCCGCGCCTCGCCGAGTTCGCGGTTGACGCGCGTCAGCTCCGCCGTGCGCTCGGCGACGCGCTGCTCCAGCGTCTCGTTCGCCTGTTTCAGCGCCCGGTCGGCGGCGACGCGCTGGGTGATGTCGGTGAAGGTGGCGACGATCCCCTTGTCCGGCATGGCGTTGGAGCGCACCTCGATGATGCGCTGGCCGCCGTCGAGCACCAGCGGGAAGGGCTTGTCGAGCGTCAGCACATGCCGCACCGTCTGCTCCCGGTCGGCGCTGGAGATATCGCCGCGCTCGACGAGGATGGCGACGATATCGGCAAGCGGATAGCCCACCTGGCCGACGGTCTCCGGCAAATCGAGAAGCTGGCGGAAGCGCCGGTTCCAGATCGTCAGCCGCCGCTGCGAATCGAAGACGGCGATGCCCTGGTCCATCTGCGACAGCGCCGTCTGCAGCATGTCCTGATTGTATTGCAGCGCCTCGCTGGCCTGGTCGAGCAGCCATGCGGTGTCGGCCGACGCGTCCTCCACCTTCTGCAGGATCAGCGACAGCACCAGCCGGGCGGACGACGAGCCGATGGCGCTGCCGAGGAGCTGTTCGGAGAAATGGATGAGCGCCATGTCGGCCGGCTGGTCGTCCTCGAGCCGGCGCCCGGCGGTGCGCTCATAGGTGTTGAAGGAGCGCTGCATGCGCTCTTCGCCGAGATAGCTGGCGATCGCCGTCTTCAGGTCGCCGATGCTGACGCGGGTCTTCCAGCCGCGCGTCTTGAACTGCGAGCGCGAATGGCGCTTGACGAAGATGCCGGCCTGGATGCGCTCCAGCGGCCGGGCGTTGCGCGTCAGCGAGCCGAGCACGAAGGCGGCGGTGTTGACGAGCAGGCTGAGCGCGGTGGCGTTGACCAGCGGATCGGAATGCTTTCCGAAGACCGCGGCCCCCGGAAAGACGAAGGAGAGGATGGCCGAGGCGACATAGGAATAGTCCGGCCCGCCGAGGCTCGGCAGGAAGAGCAGATAGGCCCAGACCACGAAGCCGGAGACGAGGCCGAGGATCGCGCCGCGCGCATTCGCCCGCCGCCAGATCAGCCCGCCGAAGAGCGCCGGCCCCATCTGCGCGATGGCCGCGAAGGAGAGAAGGCCGATGGAGGCAAGCCCGGCGCCGCTGTCGGTCGCGCGGTAATAGGCATAGCCGAGCAGCAGCACGCCGAAGATCGAGGTGCGGCGGATATGCAGCAGGCGCTTGGCGAAATCGTCGCGCTGGCTGCCGCTGCCCTTCAGCTTCTGCCGCAGGAAGAACGGCATGACGATATCGTTTGACACCATGATCGACAGCGCCACCGATGCGACGATCACCATGGCGGTCGCTGCCGAAAAGCCGCCGATGAAGGTGATGAGCGAAACGACCGGCATCCGGTCGGCGAGCGGCAGCGACAGCACGTAGAGGTCGCCGTTGCCGCCGCCGCCGAAGGTGATGACGCCGGCGATCGCGATCGGAATGACGAAGAGGTTGATGGCGATCAGATAGAGCGGGAAGAGAATGCCGGCGAGCCGCAGCTCCTTGGCGGTGCGGTTCTCGACCACGGTGACGTGGAACTGCCGCGGCAGCATGATGATCGCGAAGGCGGAAAGCACGGTCAGCGCGATCCAGCGGCTGAGCGGCGTCCTGTATTGCAGCGCCGTCAGGGAGGGCGCGTCCCGCATCGCCTTGGCGAACAGGTCCGAGGGGCCGTCGAACAGGAACCAGATCACCCAGACGCCGACCGTCAGGATCGCCACCAGCTTGACGACCGATTCCATGCCGATCGCCAGGATCAGCCCGTCCTGATGCTCCGTCGCGTCGGTGTGGCGGGTGCCGAACATGGTGGCGAAGAAGGCGAGCACGACGGTGACGATCAGCGGCAGGTCGAGGAAATAGAGATTGCCGTTGCCGATGCCGTAATCGGAAGGGTTGAGCATCGCCGAGACGCTGCCGGAAATCGCCTTCAGTTGCAGCGCGATATAGGGGATGGCGCCCACCAGCGAGATCAGCGCGACAATGGTGGCGACGGTGGCGTTCTTGCCGTAGCGCGCCGCGATGAAATCGGCGACCGAGGTCAGCTTCTCCGCCTTGGCAAGCTCGATGATGCGCCTGAGCACCGGCATCCCGAGCGTGAAGACGAGGATCGGCCCGATATAGATGCCGGTGAATTCCAGGCCGCGCTCGGAGGCGAGCCCGACGCCGCCGAAATAGGTCCAGGAGGTGCAGTAGATGGCAAGGCTCAGCGCATAGACGACCGGCCGGCCGCGGTCCGGCGAGGGCTTCGCATGCGCGCGCCGGTCGCCGTAGCTTGCGACCGCAAACAGCGTCAGCAGATAGCCGAACGCGGCTGCGAATATGACCCACCCTGGAAGCATGCCTCCTCCGAAACCGCTCGTCGCCTTCAGCTTAGGTCAAATGAGGGGCGTTGAACATCGGCGGCAATCTTAGCCTAAAGTCAAAAACGGTGCGAAACATAGCCGGCGCTTCACGGTTGACTTTTCGCCCGCATGCAAAAAATGTAACGAATGAAATCAAGGGCATGTTTCAACGCACGCAAAGGGGACTATCGATGCTCAATGAATTCAAGGCCTTTATCGCCCGCGGCAATGTGATGGACCTGGCGGTGGGTGTCATTATCGGCGGCGCCTTCGGCGGCATCGTCCAGTCCGTCGTCAACGACCTCATCATGCCGATCGTCGGCGCGATCGTCGGCGGCTTCGATTTTTCGGATCATTTCATTCCGCTCTCGTCGAAGGTGACGGCCCAGACGCTCGCCGCCGCCCGCCAGCAGGGCGCGGTGCTTGCCTATGGCAACTTCCTGACCGTGGTGATCAATTTCCTCATCCTCGCCTGGATCATCTTCCTGATGGTCAAGGGCGTGAATACGCTGCGCGCGCAGATCGAGCGCAACGAGGAGAAGGCCGCCGAGATCGCGCCGCCGCCGGAAGACGTCAAGCTGCTCACCGAAATCCGCGACCTTCTGGCCAGCAAGCCGGCCGCGTAAGGGCCAGCGTTTTCGAGCGCCTGCCGGCCGGCATTTGCCTTTCGTCTAATGCCGGCCGGCAATTGGGGCCTTGCCTCCCCAAACCAATTCCGTGATCGTAGGGGGAGGCGACCGCTTTGAGGGGAGCGGCCGACCGGGACGGGAAAGCTGTATTCTGAACAATCTCGGGAGGAGAGAGATATGCGAAAGAATCTGATTGCGTCGCTGGCATTCCTTCTTGCAGGCACCACCGCGGCCTTTGCCGCGGATGCGGCGGTGTCGGACGGCAAGGTGAAGATCGGCATCCTGAACGATCAGTCCGGCGTCTACGCCGATTTCGGCGGCAAGTCGTCCGTCGAGGCCGCCAAGATGGCCGTGGAAGATTTCGGCGGCAAGGTGCTGGGGGCGCCGATCGAGATCGTCGATGCCGACCACCAGAACAAGCCGGACATCGCCTCCAACATCGCCCGCCAGTGGTATGACACCGAGCAGGTCGATGCGATCATGGAGCTGACGACCTCGTCGGTAGCGCTGGCCGTGCAGGCGATCGCCAAGGAAAAGAAGAAGATCGACATCGTCACGGGGGCTGCGACCACCGACCTCACCGGCAAGCAATGCTCGCCCTACGGCTTCCACTGGGCCTACGACACCCACGCGCTTGCCGTCGGCACCGGCGGCGCGCTGGTGAAGCAGGGCGGCGACACCTGGTTCTTCCTGACCGCCGACTATGCCTTCGGCTATTCGCTGGAGCAGCAGACGACGGATTTCGTCACCGCCAACGGCGGCAAGGTGCTGGGTTCGGTGCGCCACCCGCTCTCGACCAACGATTTCTCGTCCTTCCTCTTACAGGCGCAGTCCTCCGGCGCGAAGGTGATCGGCCTTGCCAATGCCGGCCTCGACACGGCCAACGCCATCAAGCAGGCGGCCGAATTCGGCATCACCCAGGGCGGCCAGCATCTGGCGGCGCTGCTCTTCACGCTCGCCGAGGTGCACGGCCTCGGCCTGCAGGCGGCGCAGGGGCTGACGCTGACGGAAGGCTATTACTGGAACCGCGACGACGAAAGCCGCAAGTTCGGCAAACGCTTCTTCGAGCGCACCGGGCGAATGCCCAACATGATCCATGCCGGCACCTATTCCGCCGTCCTGCAATATCTGAAAGCGGTGCAGAAGGCCGGCACCGACGACACCGAGGCGGTCGCCAAGGCGCTGCATGACATGCCGGTGGAAGACGTCTTCGCCGGCAAGGGTACGGTCGGGCCGAACGGCCGCATGTTCCACGATATGTATCTCCTGCAGGTCAAGAAGCCGGAAGAAAGCAAGGAGCCGTGGGACTACTTCAACGTGCTCGCCACGATCCCCGGCAAGGAGGCCTATATCGACCCCGCCAAGAGCGGTTGCCCGCTGGTGACGCAGTAAGCCGCGGGCCGGGACCCATGCCGGTCTCCGCTCCCGAACCTCGGAACGAGCCGCGGGTGGTGCTCTCCGCCCGCGGTCTCCGCCGCGATTTCGGCGGCTTCACCGCCGTCAGGAACGTCGATCTCGACGTCCACCACGCCCGCGTCCATGCGCTGATCGGCCCGAACGGCGCCGGCAAGACGACGGTCTTCAACCTGCTGACCAAGTTCCTGCAGCCGACGCACGGCACGATCACGCTGCTCGGCACCGACATCACCCGCACGCCGCCGGCCAAGGTGGCGCGCATGGGGCTGGTGCGCTCCTTCCAGATATCGGCGGTGTTTCCGCATCTGACCGTGCTCGACAATGTCCGCGTCGCGCTGCAGCGCCCCGGCGGGCTGGCGCACCAGTTCTGGCTGCCGCTCTCGGCGCTCGACCGGCTGGACGAGCGGGCGGAGCAACTACTGGCCGCCGTCGGGCTCGCCGCCGAGCGCCATGCGCTGGCCGCCGACCTCTCCTACGGCCGCAAGCGCGCGCTGGAGATCGCGACGACGCTGGCGCTCGATCCGCAGGTGCTGCTGCTCGACGAGCCGATGGCCGGCATGGGGCTGGAGGACGTCGCCGCCATCTCGGCGCTGATCCGCGACGTCGCCCGCGAGCGCGCCGTGCTGATGGTCGAGCACAATCTCTCCGTCGTCGCAGACATCTGCCACCATGTCACCGTGCTCCAGCGCGGCGAAATCCTCGCCTCCGGCGACTATGCGACGGTGAGCCGCGATCCCCGCGTCCGTGAAGCCTATATGGGAACGGAGGAGGCGTGAGATGGCGGCCTTGCTCGACATTCAGGGGCTGAACGCCTGGTACGGCGAGAGCCACGTCCTGCACGGCGTCGACATGACCGTCGCCGAGGGCGAGACGGTGACTATCCTCGGCCGCAACGGCGTCGGCAAGACGACGACGCTGCGCGCCATCGTCGGCATCCTCCGCGCGCGAAAGGGCCGCATCGCCTTTGCCGGCACGGACATGATGCCGGTGCCGCTGCACAGGACGGCGCACAAGGGCATCGGCTTCGTGCCGGAGGAGCGCGGCATCTTCGCAAGCCTCAGCGTCGCCGAGAACCTGAAGCTGCCGCCGGTGGTCGCGGACGGCGGCATGACGCTCGACGAGATCTTCGCGCTCTTCCCCAATCTCTACGAGCGCCGCAACAGCCCCGGCACGAAACTCTCCGGCGGCGAGCAGCAGATGCTCGCCATGGCGCGCATCCTGCGCACCGGCGTCAAGATGCTGCTTCTCGACGAGCCGACCGAGGGGCTGGCGCCGGTCATCGTGCAGCGGATCGGCGAGGTGCTGAAGACGCTGAAGGCGCGCGGCATGACCATCCTGCTGGTCGAGCAGAATTTCCGCTTCGCAAGCCGCATCGCCGATCGTTTCTATCTGATGGATCACGGGCGCATGGTCGCCGAGTTTCCCGTCGGCGCGCTGCCGGAGCGCATGGACATGCTTCACAAGGTTCTGGGGGTGTAGAGGCGAATGACGACGATCTTCGGCATTCCGCTGCAGGCGCTCTATGGTCAGCTCCTGATCGGGCTGATCAACGGCTCCTTCTATGCGCTCTTGAGCCTCGGTCTCGCGGTGATCTTCGGCCTGCTGCGCATTATCAATTTCGCCCATGGCGCGCAATATATGCTCGGCGCTTTCGTCGCCTATCTGCTGCTCGCCCATGCCGGCCTCGGCTACTGGCCGTCGCTGATCCTCGCACCGCTCATCGTCGGTCTTTTCGGCGCCGTGGTCGAGCGCCTCTTCCTGCGGCGGCTCTACGGCATCGATCCGCTTTACGGCCTTCTCTTCACCTTCGGGCTGGCGCTGACGGTCGAGGGCACGTTCCGCTATCTCTATGGCGCCGCCGGCCAGCCCTATTCGCCGCCGCCGGCGCTGACGGGGGCGGCGAACCTCGGCTTCATGTTCCTGCCCGTCTATCGCGGCTGGGTGGTGATCATGTCGCTGATCGTCTGCATCGGCACCTGGCTCCTGATCGAGAAGACCAGGCTCGGAGCTTATCTGCGCGCCGCCACGGAAAACACCGTTCTCGTGCAGGCCTTCGGCGTCAACGTGCCGATCCTCCTGACCTTCACCTACGGGCTCGGGGCCGCCCTTGCCGGCTTCGCCGGCGTGCTCGCCGCGCCGATCTATCAGGTCTCGCCGCTGATGGGCTCGAACATCATCATCGTCGTCTTCGCCGTGGTCGTCGTCGGCGGCATGGGGTCGATCATGGGCGCCATCGTCACCGGCTATCTGCTCGGCGTCGCCGAGGGGCTGACGAAGGTGTTCTATCCGGAGGCGTCCAACACGGTCATCTTCGTGATCATGGCGATCGTCTTGCTTGTCAGGCCCGCGGGCCTCTTCGGCCGGGATGCGTGATATGGCAAATATCTCCGACACGGCGAAATCGAAAGCGGCGCCAGCGCAGCACGCCGTCCAGACCGCCTTGCTGGCGCTGGGCCTCGTGCTCCTGCTGCTCGCGCCCTTCTTTTTCTACCCGATCTTCCTGATGAAGCTGCTCTGCTTCGCGCTGTTCGCCTGCGCCTTCAACCTGCTGCTCGGCTATACCGGCCTGCTCTCCTTCGGCCATGCCACCTTCTTCGGGGGCGCTGCCTATTTCACCGCCTTCACGGTGAAGGAATGGGGCTTTCCGCCGGAACTCGGCATTTTGACGGGCGTTGCGGGCGCGGCGCTGCTCGGCCTCGTCATGGGCTTCTTCGCCATCCGCCGCCAGGGCATCTATTTCGCCATGGTCACGCTGGCGCTGGCGCAGATGTTCTATTTCTTCTGCGTGCAGGCGAGGTTCACGCAAGGCGAAGACGGCATCCAGTCCGTGCCGCGCGGAAAACTCTTCGGGCTGATCAATCTCGAAAGCTCGGCGGCGATGTATTACGTCACGCTCGCCGTCTTCGTCATCGGCGTCCTGATCATCTGGCGCTTCGTCAACTCTCCCTTCGGCATGATCCTGAAATCCATCCGCGAGAACGAGGCGCGCGCCGTCTCGCTCGGCTATTCCGTGGCGCGCTACAAGCTCGGCGCCTTCGTCATGTCGGCGGCACTGGCGGGGCTTGCAGGCGCGGTGAAGGCGCTGGTCTTCCAGTTCGCGACGCTGACCGACGTCGCCTGGCAGATGTCCGGCGAGGTCATCCTGATGACGCTGCTCGGCGGCATCGGCACGCTCGTCGGTCCGCTCTTCGGCGCGGGCTTCGTCGTGGCGCTGGAAAACTATCTGGCGACCTCGGAATTCCCCGTCACCATCATCACCGGCATCGTCTTCATGATCTGCGTCCTCATTTTCCGCCGCGGCGTCGTCGGCGAATTCTACGCCTCCCGGCTCGGCCGCCGGCTGGGCTTCGAGTACCGGCGGTAAGGCATGGGATACGAAGCCGGCGGCGGAATTCTGGGGTAAGATCGGGCATGGATCGTTTCGATTACATCATCGTCGGCGCCGGCAGCGCCGGCTGCGTGCTCGCCAACCGCCTCTCCGCGGACAAGGGCCGCCGCGTGCTGCTGCTGGAGGCCGGCGGCCGCGACAACTATCACTGGATTCACATCCCGGTCGGCTATCTCTACTGCATCAACAACCCGCGCACCGACTGGTGCTTCACCACCGTCGCCATTCCCGGCCTGAACGGCCGGGCGCTGATCTATCCGCGCGGCAAGGTGCTCGGCGGCTGCTCCTCCATCAACGGCATGATCTACATGCGCGGTCAGGCGCGCGACTACGACCTCTGGCGGCAGCTCGGCTGCGAGGGCTGGGCCTGGGAGGACGTGTTGCCCTTTTTCCTCCGCTCCGAGGATCACTATCGCGGCGCCGACGAGATGCACGGCGCCGGCGGCGAGTGGCGGGTGGAAAAGGCGCGCGTGCGCTGGGCGGTGCTCGACGCCTTCCAGAGGGCGGCGCGCGAGGCGGGCATTCCCGAGACGGAAGACTTCAACCGCGGCGACAATGAGGGCTCCGGCTATTTCGACGTCAACCAGCGCTCCGGCATCCGCTGGAACACCTCGAAAGCCTTCCTGCGCCCGGCGATGAAGCGCGGCAACCTGACCGTCCTGACGGGCGCGCAGGTCCGCCGGCTGCTGGTCGAGGAGGATGCCGTCGTCGGCGTCGAATATCAGCACGACGGCGGGACGAAACGCGCCTATGCCGCGCGGGAGACCGTGCTTGCCGCCGGCGCGATCGGCTCCCCGCATATCCTCGAATTGTCCGGCATCGGCCGCGGCAGCGCGCTGAGCAAGGCCGGCATCGAGGTGGTGCGCGAGGTGGCGGCGGTCGGCGAAAACCTGCAGGACCACCTGCAACTGCGCATGGCCTATAAGGTCAGCGGCGTGCCGACGCTGAATGAAAAGGCGAGCAGCCTTGTGGGCAAGGCGGCGATCGGGCTCGAATATCTCCTTCGCCGGTCCGGGCCGATGGCCATGGCGCCGAGCCAGCTCGGCATCTTCACCCGCTCCGGACCGGACAAGGAAACGCCCGACCTGCAATATCACGTCCAGCCGGTCTCGCTCGACAAGTTCGGCGATCCGGTCCATCGCTTCCCGGCGATCACCGCCAGCGTCTGCAACTTGAGGCCCGAAAGCCGCGGCTCGGTCCATGCCGCAAGCCCGGATTTCGCCGCGCAGCCGGCGATCGATCCGAACTACCTCTCGACGCAGCGCGACCGCGAGATCGCCGTGCGCGCGATCCGCCTGACGCGCAAGATCGTGGCGCAGCCCTCCTTCGCCCGCTTCAAGCCTGAGGAATTCAAGCCGGGACCGGACTGGCAGAGCGACGCGGATCTGGAAAAGGCGGCCGGCGACATCGGCACGACCATCTTCCACCCGGTCGGCACCTGCCGGATGGGCGGGGACCGCGACAGCGTCGTCGATCCGCGCCTGAGGCTCAGGGCGCTGCGGCGGCTTCGCATCGCCGACGCCTCGGTGATGCCCGCGATCACATCGGGCAACACCAATTCGCCGACGATCATGATTGCAGAAAAGGCGGCGGAGATGATCCTCGCCGACAACCGCTAGGAGCGGCCGATGAGTGAAACGGAAGACGTCGCCACCGAACGCCGGGGTTCCGCCGGCATCGTCCGCCTCAACCGGCCGAAGGCGCTGAACAGCCTGACGCTGCCGATGGTGCGCGCGATTGCTTCCGCGCTTGCGGGGTTCGCGGCGGATGACGCGGTTGCGAGCGTCGTCATCCTCGGCGAAGGCGAGCGCGGCTTCTGCGCGGGCGGCGACATCCGCGCCCTCTATCACAGCGGCCGGGAGGGCACCGGCGAGGCCGCTTCCTTCTGGCGGGAGGAATTCCGTCTCAACTATGCCATCGCCACCTATCCGAAACCCTATGTCGCGCTGATGGACGGCATCACCATGGGCGGCGGCGTCGGGCTTTCCTCGCACGGCAGCCACCGCGTCGTCACCGAGCGGACGCGGCTTGCCATGCCTGAAACCGGCATCGGCTATTTCCCCGATATCGGCGCCACCTGGCTGTTGTCGCACGCACCGGGGGAGACGGGCACGTTCCTCGGCCTCAC
>Ga0153956_1001901_pt1 | contig 16885 bp, 9 predicted proteins | sample TSFL040MetaG_FD_104704 | JGI IMG/M metagenome (GOLD analysis project Ga0153956, IMG submission 104704) | Attine ant fungus gardens microbial communities from Florida, USA - TSFL040 MetaG | ecosystem: Host-associated > Fungi > Mycelium > Unclassified | place: USA: Florida, Wekiwa Springs...
AGTCGCATCGGGCGTGCTCGTGTTGTTGCCAGCGGCAAAGAACTGATTCTGCCGGTTCTCGGCGTCATAGCCAAACCGCTGCCCCACGGCATCCTGCGTAACGCTGCCTTCCGGGTCATAGCTGTAATTCTGTCCGGATGACATCCGGTTGTTCGCCGTGCTGATTGACGGACTAACGACATTTCTATCCGCCGTGCAGACGGTCAGGTTAGGCGGTGTTCCACAGTTCTTTGAAAGCGTTGTTGTGTTCAGATCGTTCTAGGAATAGCTTTGATCGCGCTGAACCCCGGCGGTGCCTCCGACCGGCGCAACAGCGCTCTTGCTTTGGAAGGCTTCTTACCGGTAATTACGAGGGCCAGAATGAATGTTGTTTTACGTTGGATTCTTGATTCTTGATCCGAGTCATAAGTTCGGTCGGCAGTACGCGGTTTCTGTCGGGCACCTGATCATATTTCAACGAAGCATCATGTACTAAATCACCTACTTTGCTCTCCAAAATCAATCGTGTTTTTGACAACTCTTTCGCTTGGATACGTCTCGTTGATTATTGAAAATAATTTCGTTTGATTGAACAACTCCACGCCAAATCTCGATATTCGCATAAGATGTCTGGATGAACTGACCATATTTAATCAATAGGCCGTACTCGCTATCAGAACAAAAGAATTTGTCCGATAAGTCAATTGAACGCTTGGCTATAAAGCTCTCCCCAGGTTCTAGTACTACATAACGGCCTGCATATCCCGGACCCACATCGCCAAGCTTTGTGAGAGTGTCGTCTCCCTTTCGAAAATGAAGTTGATAAAAAACAAGTGTCTCATCTACGACGATCGCCGAGTGTGAAACATTGATAATTTTTGCTTGAATCTCAGCATACATCTTTGTCTTAGACGCTTTTGCGCTCAAAAGCCTCAGTTGCAATGGGGTTTCACTGTCTTGTTGGGCAATTACAGATCCAACCCAAAGACCACATACGACCAAAATCGTAAACGCAATTGTTTTCATGCCGATACTCCTAATATTCAATTCCTTTTTCTTTCAGTTGCTTCGGACTTAATATATGTCCGGTTACCTTGTCGTAGTTTTCCTGACGAGAATTATGATTTGCAAAGCCGGTCTGTATTGCAGTTGTAATCTGCGGGGCATTTAGAAGCTTCCGAGCCTGAGAGAGCATCGCGTTTTTATCACCAGATTTTGTTACAAATGTTGCCTGGCTGCTGGTCGGCAGTACGTCTTTTATCGCTTTTTCAATTTTTGCCGCCTCAGCATGCAAAATTTCAGTATGCCCTTCTTCGTGGTTTCTAGTACTCGCTATGGTGGAATCCCAGATTTTCTGCTGTTCTGGACTCGCTGAACTATAGCCTTTCCATTCCGGTAGAGTGGTAGTGCCGGTCAACGATATGTTTATATCCTTTATAGTGGCTGTAACCGTATAAGTTCCGTTCTTCTCTGTATAAGTATAGTCAACATTAGGCGCACCATTTATACTGGTTTCCCATGCAACTTCGCCCAAAAAGCCTCCATTAGCCTTTCTCGCGTTTTCAAGAGCTTCAGTTGCATCGGCCCCATCAACCGTTATCGTCGCAGTCTTTTCGATAACGTCGACTTTGACGTTAGGTGGCGGCGGAGGCGGATCAGGTTGCTGCTGAGAGTCAGCAGGTGCTTGTTCCGTTTCATGAGTCGCCGGAGTTTCAGCTTGAGATGTATTACTGTCCTGGGTCGGGCCGTCATTCCACGTGCCCCATCCATCATCGCCACAACTTGCGAATTCCGCACTGCAGCCATAAGAAGGCGGGCTTGAGTGACTCTCGGGAAGCAACCCCAAAGGATCGCTGAACTTATAAGGCGAATTCAATACGTAACTGTACCGATTAAACGTCTGCGGATTCTTGATCGTAGCCGATGCGATCATCGGATCAACGCTTGTGTACCGCCCATGAGCCGAGTTGTAGTATCTCGCCTGAGCAAAATCCAACCCGCTTTCACTATCCTTCTCGTAACCGGTATAGTCTTGCCTCAGTTGGTCAGTGGTCGCGGCGTAGCCGAGTCCGTTAACCCGTTGCGACGAGGTCGTCTCCTCACCAAAAGCAGAATAATCCTTGCGGCTTGTAATCGCTCCGTTTTGATCGGTGATGACCCGAGGACTGCCCAAGTGATCTGTTGTCAAATAACTAACCTGCGGCGTCTGACTGATTTGAGTTGAATACTCGGCCACAAGTTGCCCGCCGCCGTCATAAACAAAGATGGTCGTTTCCGTTGCTGTGACTTTCTTGATCCGCTTTCCATTTCCGTCATATGAATAAGTCGCATCAGGCATAGTGCCGGAATTGTTCGCGGCAAAAAACTCTTTTTGGTGACTCTCCGAATCGTAGCCAAACCGCTGGCCGGTCGCGTCCTGAGTCAAATTGCCGTTTTGGTCATAGGCGTAGCCCTGACCGGACGTGAATTTATTGTCTGAAGTGTTTATGCTCGGATTACAAACCGCAGTCGTGCAGCTTCCGAGAGTTGTTGTCAGCCCGTTTGATGAGGTATCAAACCGCCTGTTTCCGTAACGGTCGATGGAGAAAGTCTGTTTCCATGTCGTGCTTCCGCCGACTTTTTCTTCGGCGGACTGCAAACGATTCAAGCTGTCGTAAAGGTAGGTTTGCGTTGCCGTAAAGCCAGATGTGCCGCCAACAGTCGGAACTGTGATCTTTTGCTCAAGCAAACTGCCGTTATTGTCGTGACTTGTTGTTGTCGTGTCGTATTTGTATTCGAGTTTGAGCAAGTTCTGGCTTGAATCAGTTGCACCGAGGCCGATCTGCGTAACCTCGCTTCGGTTGTTATAGCTTGCCGTCTCCCAACGCCCATTGCCTAACTGCATCTTTGTGACATTTCCCGAAGTGTCACGTGAAAAGCTCCCCGCATACTGCCAGTAACCATAGTTAGAGTTCTTTCGGCTTTGAACCTGTTCCAATTCTCCGTTCTCGTCAATCGTGTTTTTGACGACGCGGCCGGATGGATATGTTTCCTCGATCAACGCACCCGAAAGATTGTAGGTGTAACCAGTCGAGTAGGTTTGTCCATCCGTGATCTGCTGGTGAGAAAGTGCCCGTCCGAAAACGTCAAAGCCGGTAAAATTCGTCTTTGAAACCGACGATGTGGTTCCAGTCGTTTTTCCTTTCACACTGCCAGTCGCCATTTGCACGGTGTCGGTTGCGTCAAGATATTTGCCGTCGTAATAGAACGAGACATCCGGCATCGCAGTGTCCGAATAATCCCTGACGGTGAGCCGGTTTAGATGATCGTAAGTTGCCGAAACTGATTTATTCCGTGCATCAGTAGTCGATGTAATATTTCCATTATCATCGTAAACATATTTCACCGACCACGCGGTGTTACCCGTAATTGGATCGGTTGTTACGAAGTTCGAGTTGGTGTCCTGTTCTACTTGTTTTGCATAGAGCAGCCGGCCCAAACTGTCATGCAAGAAGAAACGGTTCTGCTCGCCCTGTGTCGTCTTCCGAAGATTTCCAAGAGTGTCGAATACGTAGTCGGTCGATAGGTTTTGACCGGTCGGGTCTTCGATCACGCGGATCATATTTCCCAAAGCGTCAGAAATGCCTTTGCGTTTCTTGCCCGCCTGATCCGTGATCTGTTTTGTGATGCCGATTTTTCCTGTAATGGAAACCCCATAATCCGTCAGTATCTTTGAACTATCGGGCAGATCGATTTCCTTTACGCGGCTGGCTTCGTCATAGACATTTGTCGTCCACTGCTTTGTCTCGCCCGAACGATACGGATTAGTTACTCTCTTAACCCTGCCCTGATCGTCAAATTCCTTTTCGACAAAAATATTGCCTTGAGAGTTTAACTGCTCCGTCTTGTAGGCACGGCCCAGTCCGTCGAAATAAGTCGTAGATTCGGCAAAGTGCGTATCATCAATTTGCTTCCTGCTTTTTGTCCAGTAGTTTCCAGTCTCGTCGTGATAGATCGTTTCGCCGATGCCGCCTACCTGAGAATTGTTGAAATAAGTTTTCGTATTCAGCGGCCGCAAAGTGACGGGATCGTAAGTGATTCTGGTCTCAAGACCGTTCGGATCGGTTGTTGTCAAAGGCAACCCAGTCGTCGTATCAAAGGTAGCAGTAGTTACAAAAGCAGTATTCGAGCCATTTTGTCCGCTTGGGTCGGGAACGGCCGATGTCGCTTGAATCGGAAATGCGTGATATGTCGAATCGAATGTCGTTATGCTCGTATTTCCCAAGGCGTCCGTCGCCTCGTACTGATTGCCGTAGGAGTCGAATCTGGCGTGTGTCCCAATAAACGCACTTGTATTTGTTACAACTCCTTTAGTGCTGTCCCAAACTTTGGCGGTCGTCGGGTTCCCGCGATAAGCAGGTGAACGGTCTGATTCGTCATAGACCGTTTCGCTTTGACTGACGATGTTTCCCGAACCGTCCTTGACCTTAGAGACAGTTGCCAGTCCGACCATGTTCTGAGCAGTGTAGTAACCGGCGACACCGGAATAATTCGGGTCATGTATCAAATATGTTGTTTCGACGATTTTGACCGGACTTGCCGAGGGCGTCGGAAGCGGCGTTGGCGTTGGGGGCGGACTAGGCATGCAGTTCGGGTCAGACGGATCGCACGGTGGCGGTGACATATTGAAACTCTGACCGCCCGTAATCGCCTGAAACGCATATTGTGTCGTTTTGTTTACAAGTACTGGTGTCTCACGCAGATTAAGATCACCTTCGTATTCGTATTTGACAGTCGTGGACACGCCGTTGCCAGATGAGTCATAGGTAGTGCTGTCTTCTTGTGTGACGCGCGGATGCCAGTCGGCGGTTGTCGGCCAATCCGTAAAAGTTTTCTTTGTCCAGGTTCGAAGGGTTCGGGAAATGAGCCTATTAGCAGAGTCAAACCCCCGCTCCTCGTATGCCATTCCAGCCAACCCGTTGTCGTAGCCGTAACTGCCCTCCACTTCGCCGCCAGATGAATTACCCTCGTATAAAAATCTTTGCGCCTTTGTGCCGTCAGGGTTGTTGACTGTCGCAACATAGCCGCCACCCGAATAGCCTGCGGTGTATGTCCATTCATATGGCGTTGGATCACCAGAATTTTTGTAAACTTTGCGGTTTGTGACACCAAGATTCGAAGCAATTGTCTCAGTTTCGCTTGGGGTAAGTGGCGAGATAAAGGAATAGATAAAGTGCTCTTCGCCGCCGGTAGGATAAGAGATATGTTCGATCTGTCCGAAAACGTCGTAGCTGAATTTGTATTTTTGACCGGTTAGAAGCTCTATTTCGGTAAGCACGATTGGATTGAAAAGGTCGGAACCGGCTAGGACAAACGAAGCTGGCGAACCGAAAACAGAGTGGAAGAGCGAAGGGCTTTTCCAGGCCCAATTACCGTTCGATATCTGGTGGTCCGCATCACCCCGATATCTTAGAGCCTGACTGAAGTCCGTCAGCCCGCTCTCTGCCGCTGAGCTTCCCTTAAGTTGTTTCCACGTAAATTTGTAGGTCCCGGTCATTCCGGGCATCGAGTACGTCTGGGTAGTTGGCGACACAGGTGCCGACATTCCGATTGGTGCAGTTAATGTTCTGCCTAAAGTATCCGTCCAAGCGCCCGTCTGCGAGTTATAGCTTGTAAAATTTCCGTTCCGATCAGTAAATTTGTTCGCCTTTCGCGCGGTTGTTCCGTAGAATCCGCTTATAGAATTTTCGAAGTCGTAATAGGAACCATCCGGCATTTGCAGACGGTAGGTGTTTGTATTCGAGCCCTCGACGTATTTAAGGTTTGAACCATCGACGGCGTAGAAGGTTCGATCCCAGTTATATTGAAGCCAATATGAATTTGGATCACAACCATAACCGTTATAAGGCGGACAGCTGCTGCTTCTATCGTATGTGACTGGTGAATCGTCAGCTCGCAGCTCATGTGTTTCACCGCTTGGAAGGTGGACCGAAATTCTCCTAACATATGCCGCTAAATTATCTTGTGGCGGTGAGGCGTTAACACACAACCCCATGTCAAGAGGAAAGCCATGACTATCGTAAAGATTATCCTTACCTGTATATTCGATATAAGGCACGGCCAGACTTGTCGTCCAGCCCGATGCGGAGGTTTCGCTATACTCCGCTCGACTTAGCGAACGGCAACCGCCCGAAACAATTCCTCCGTCAATCGAACCCAGCCATTTCATCTGCCATACCTTTGAGGAATAACTTATCGAGATTGGCACGTTGATACCGCGTCCCGGATAGCTGCCGAGCGGGATTTGTATTTCCATTCCAAGCGTGGAGGGATTGACCCTTCCCGATCCGCGAAGCGTCTGATCCGCCCCTCCCCGAGAATCAGCGAATCCTTGTCCGAAAACTCCCGCAACGGTACCCAAAATTATCAGTGTGGAAATGGCTAATCTCGTTTTCATAGTTTCCCTTTACATCGGTTCGTAACTAACGGAACGCTATTTTCTTCATCACTACCTTCTGTAATACGCCGGTACGGGAATGTCGCCGGTCATTCCCCATTGGACGGTTCGGGTTGAGTTGTCGTGGCTGTTGCGGATGTACCAAGTGCCGTTTGAGGGACGCCAAACTGCGATGTCAACTTTGCCGTCACCGTCGTAGTCGTTTTGAACAGGAATGTCGCTCGACTGGTCGCCGGACGGCGTGGTTGTAGTCGCCGAAGAAAGGGCAGAGTTCATGACGATCCAGTCGGCATTGTGACGAAGGGCATAGTTCGCTTTGCCATCCCCGTCGTAGTCGCCGCAGACCGGAGTGCCTGACGATCCCATAGGTGTGTTGGCGTCGCTGTTGGTGGCTGGGAAGAAGGTATAGAAAGCTGTACTGGAATTGCGCCAGACATTGATATCGGCTTTGCCGTCGCCGTCAAAGTCTGCTGGTGCCGGGATGTCACCCGTTCCTCCCCATGACTTGGTCCATGTCGAGCCATTTGAACTATTAATGATGTACCAGGTGGCATAACCCGTGGTTTCGAGGCGATAAACCGCAAAGTCCGATTTCCCGTCGCCGTCATAATCGGACACGACCGGAATATCGCCGTTCATGCCCCAATATCCGTAGTGCACCGTTCCGTCCGAACTGTAAACGACATACCAGATGCCTTCGGATGGTCGAAACACGGCAAAGTCGGTCTTTCCATCACCGTCGAAATCTCCTGGTGTTGTAATATCGGTGCTCGCTCCTCAACTAAAATAAGTCTGTGTCGATCCTGGCCCGCCGAGGACATACCACATTCCATTAGAAGGCCGCCAGACAGCAAGGTCGGCGGGAGGTGCGGCGTTGGCGTTTGCATCCTCGACCGCGAGCAGCCGTCCTCCACCAGCCCAAATGTATTCCTTAGAAAGCTGTGGAGTTGCCGTTGGCAGCGGTGCGGCCAAAGGATTCCAACTACTGGAAGCATTTTTCGGCAGTTCCTTTCCGAACCAGCCGGTCTTTTTTCCGGTCAAAGGATCGGTCTTAGGAAGCCAATCATTCGCCGCCATCACCCCAAAGGAAATTAAGCCAATAACCAAAAAAATCGACAAAAAAATGAGAAGCCTTCCGAGCTTCTCATTCTGTCGTAGTGTAAGTATCGACATAACTTCTCCCTTATGGATCGGAATTTAGAACATTGGCGCGCATTCTAGCAAAAAAGTTTTTGGGATTAAAGTTCGCATGCAAGATTTAATAAAACAAAGACATGATATTTTCTGTGTAAGGAGCTTAGCCTCTCGCACGGTCAACAAGTTGATTTCGTCAATATTTCCATGTTTACTGCGCCCCGCAGTAAGTGGCTTTATTTATTCCCTTACTGCATAGCCGCCCCTCCGCCGCTCCGTGAAACCCACGGTTTCGGGACACAAGGGACAGGCAAGCCCTAATACTCCCGTTTAGCTGGATCGGTGTTGCTCTGCTGGTAGAGAACAGCTACGCAAAAACCGCACAGACTTTCTCTAATTTCTGTGCGGTTTAGGCGGTTTTGGATCAACACTTTACGATAAAGTTATGTGTTTCATTCTTGATCCGATTTTGCGACTTATATTCGAATCCATTGCCCGCCTAAGTTTTCTGGTGAGTCGTGATTCATCTTTTGTCTCACATTCCCACACGACCAAGACGCTCCAACCCAAACTCCTCAATTGCTTTACGTGCGCCTTATCTCGTCTAATATTTCCTTCAAGTTTCGCTTGCCAGTAAGACTCGTTGGTACGAGGTGTTGTGCATCTTTTGCAACCCTTATGTTGATGCCAAAAGCATCCGTGAACGAACACAACAGTTTTGTGTCGTCTTAGAACAATATCCGGCTTTCCGGGCAGTCCTTTTTGATGGAGTCGAAACCTGAAGCCAGAACGGTGAAGGATAGATCGCACCCGCAACTCAGGGAGAGTGTTCCGGCTTCGAATCCGTGACATGTTTAGGCTTCTTTGTTTAGACGAAATAGTATCTGACACATTTACTGATGGATCACGAGGCCCTCATTTTCCGCCTTTTTTGCAAGATCATGAAGAATTTTAGATTGTTTTTCCGAGGGAAGAGAAAGAGTTCCGTTCGACATCTTTTTCAAAATATCCATTTGTGTCATAGACACACCGGAAGCCGTATTTCTTAAAAAATAGTCATGCAATTGCCGCCACGTAGACCTGGGCGTGTCGATTGCAAATTGCTGCATATGAATGCCAGACTCCAATGCTTTTTCAGCCTTTTCAGTCTTTACCTCGTACTTTTTATCCTCTCGGCTCACCAGCAAACTTTCAGGAATCGATACATTTAGATGCATCTCTTTCACGCTTTCCCAACATGCTTCACGTTTACACCACTGTGAGATATTCGCGACCCCTTCCGGCGGATCAGTTATGTCTTCATAAACCCTCTCGGTAATCTTTTCCAGCACCTTAACTAATTCCTTTGGTAATTCCTGAAGGTCCCAAATCAGGCTGAAATTCAAAAACTTCTTAACTTCTTTTATGACGTAGGAGAGATACGCTACAGAATACGTTACGGTCTGGGCGCGAAATCCACCGTCGTACCAATCAGCTTTGGATACCAATTTCTCCACTTCGCGGAACAGGATTACCCTAGCTACCGCTTCCTTGAAATAAAGTTCATTGATTGAAAGATTGTCTTCCTCGATCTGTTTCGTAATATTCTCTGCGAAATATTTGAAACTCTCTTGAGCACCTTTTGCTACGATGTTCGGCTTCTGCTTCCACGACACTTCGCTCTTAGCGAGAAAAGTTTTATCGATGTATTGACTCTTAGGATTCTCAAGCAGAAAAGCCTTCTTTTCACGGTCCGTAAGATACCGCTGCTCTGTCAAGTACTCTCCTCTAGCTCGCTCGTAGAACCAGTGAGTGCGGCGTTGAGAACCCGACGCAGGCGACGCCCACACCTTCCTCGAATATTCCTTCATGTCCTTGTGAAAGGGGCTGTTTGAGAAGAAATCTGAATCGTTGACCTTATTCTGCGTGTTTGCGCAACGCGAGACATCGGATACAAATGAGTGCTCTTGATCCTTGTCCTTAACAACGGAGAGCTTCATTTGAACCGCTACCTTTGAGAGGTCCGACTTTTTGCTAGCAGCGTATATTGAAGATGTGGTTTGGCCGCCATTCACAATTTGAAAATTAAGTATTTTCTTGATTTGCCCAGCCTCGAACACCAAATCCGATGCCGTCGCTGTAATTCCATTGTTGTAAGCGAAGAACATCTCGGGCTTACCTTCGATTGTATTCCTAAGACCGATGTTCGTTTTTCCGCGAGCGCCTAGGAAGGTCCGCACATTTTGCTCGAAGAGTTTTTGACCGTACTTTTCAAAGATTGATGCGAGAACGGTCGCCGGAATCACAGACAAGTAAGATTGGTACTGATCGTTGTCCGTTGGAACTTTCAAAGCCGGAAGGTTCACCTCAATCTCGAAATTTTGATCGGTGAATTCGGACAGGTAGATGCGATATATGTAATCGATGTCAATGACCCTGAATTCAAGTGGCATTCCCGCGATTGATTCCGGCGGCAACTCCTTCAGGTTTTTTGTCATTCGGCCATCAGTAATCACAATTAGGCGGACTCTTTCAACTTGCTTTCCAGTCAGATACTGAGCCACTGCATAAGCCATAGAGTACCCATCCGATGTCTGCTCCATATCGTGGTACTCATTTTGAGCGATCATCCTAAAGAAGCCCTTGAGACGGGTAAACTTCGTCTCAATCAGAACCTTCGTAAGAGTCTGAATCTCGTCTTCTTGAAAAAATTGGTGGGCAATAAGCGAAAGAAGGCGTCTATCTTCATCAAAATCGTATCCGTGAACCTCGACTCCCTTTTTCAAGTATTCGGCGGCGGCATAATTCGTCGTAAGGTCGCCACTGGAAACTAATTCTTCGCAGACGTTTTCGAAGAACGCCTGCGGTTTCATAAGGCCGCGACTCTCCGTATCTGACAAGATCGACTGCAGGAAATCTTGGTGGAATTCTTCAAGGGATATCATATCTAAAGCGAAAGTCCGTCATTCTGAATCTCAAACTGAGAGCTTCGACTTAGGTCAATTACGTATTTCACCGTTGTAATCGGTGGTGCAACAGTCTCAGGATCAATCCGAGGAAATTGTTCAGCGACCCTGTAAGCTCTGACCGTATCGTGTATAAACTTTTGCAAGTCTAATGAATGAAGCTCAGGTATAAATCCATATTGTCCAATTTTAGCGACAAATAATTCTTCCAATTCCTCACTGCCTCTAATAAACCCCAGGATCTCATTGGCTAGGTCTTCTACTGTATTTCCGGTATCAGAAGGCGACAACCCATAAGCGACGAGGTACATTTGTTCCTTGTCGGTCCAAAGCTGCTGGACGGATGAAATGAGCACACTAGGCCCTTTCGACGTTGTGTAAGACTTGACTTCGACTGCCGCCGAATCGCAAACGAAATCTTGTTTGTCAGAGTCAGGTCCACCCCATTTCTTAATCGCTAAATCGAAGCCGATTCGTGGTGCAATAACGTCTCGGAGACAAAGCAGTTCTGAGAACAAACCCATCTGCGTCTCAATTGCTAAGGTTTTTTGTAAGTCACTCCTTAGGAGCTGTTGCCACCTGCGGAGTCTGCGTTCGACAGCGGCGATCATTCTCGTATCATCCGATGTCTCAATTGCCGCCGAGATCAAATCAGAGCACAGAACATAAAATAGTTCCCAATCTTTATTACGCGAAAGGACGAGAAAAAAGTCCGCTCCCTCATCAGTATTCCGCTTCGCTATCGCAATGCCTTTTAATTTCAGCTTCGCGGCAGCATCCTCGAAGGGCGCGGAGGACTGAATATAAAAGCCGTATGAACCGTTGATATCAGTGATCCAAAAGAGATTTCGTTCAGACCAATCCTCGATTCTTCGCTTCGCATTTGGCGGCATTTGTGTCCAAGGATTTTCAGCCATCATCGTCCTCGTCTGATTCCAAGTCTCTTAGCAAATCTTGATAGTAGACAGTGTTAATCTTTAGTTTCACGGTCTCCTGAGTTGAAAGAACGTTTCCGGGGAAGCTAATACCAAACGCGGCGTCAAAAGACTTTTCCCCTGTATCTAGTACATGGAGCATCAAGAGCGGCCGTAGGAGTTTTTCGCGCGCAAGGCGGCGATCTCCGCCAACCAGTTCGCGTTCAGGCTGACCAAGCGCAAGAGACTCCGAATTTCCACTCGAAACTTGGCGATTCCTTAATTGATAGTGTGTGCCCTTGAAATCGAGTTTTCGTTCCTCGGTTTTGAGTTTTACTTGTCCCCGTTCAAATAATGCGCCCCGGCCAGAGTAGAGAGCGACATCCCATAACGTGTCTCTTTCGGACACGTATTTCTTAACAAACTCGATCGGCATACGTGTAGTGATGCCCAAAGGATCAATCGAATAAACTCTATAGTCTTTGAGGAATGCGCTGATTGTTTCGCGTGAGATGTTCCGCCACAGGTAACTGCCGTCTACGGGCACCGTCTCCGATCTCATAAGAGTATCGATCATTCTTTCGATGGCCCTTAAGTTGTGTACTCTATCGTCGGCCTCCTTCGAAATGTACGCAGTCTCTTTCAGTTGACCGTCTAGCTTCATACTGAAATAAAACTCGCGTACGTTTCTCTGCTTGTTCCGGGCGGTGATCTGCAATGCGCTTTCAGGATGCTGCCTGACCGCCAATCCAAACTCATTAGGAGTTCGATTGTTTGCAGCCATCACTTTTAGATCGCCGATTAGCTCCTCAGTGGCTTCGATAATCCTTTGGAAATGTTCAATTGTTTTTTCGGGCATGTAAATGCGACACAGATCCTCGTACCCCCTCCGGTAACCGAACCAGCGGCCCATTTGCATGAGCGTGTCGTAGAAGACCGTGTTTCGCAGAAAGTAACTTACGCTTAGCCCTTCAAGGGTATACCCTCTGGAAAGACTTGCCCCTCCAACCGCAATTACATTTGTCGTGATGTCTCCTCGATACTCGATAGGAATAATTGCTCTTTGATGTACTTCGCGAACAATAACGGACGAGATAGTGTCAGCTATTGAAGAGCTAACATTGACCCAACTTTCAGCATCGTCTGTCGGAGATACCAAGTCGGTGAAGGTTTGACGGACTTTTGCGACAAGCGAACTTTGCGAATAGCCTTCCCTTAATTTTCCGAAAGCTCCAAAATCGGCCGCAAGTTCGCGTAAATATCCCGCGATCATCGGTGCAATCTGTTCATGCATCAAAGTAAAACGCGACGCATGTACCAACATACTGTTGTGATTTTTCCCTTGGCCGCGAATATCTCTAATTGCTATATTTATCAGAAAAAGCCGAACGGCTTCATAAAGGCTCTCAGGTAGCTTTGCGATTTGAGTGTCTTTCTTATGCCCTAAGGGAAGCATTTCTAAGTCTGCTTCCGGGATAGTGAGCAAATGTTGATCGTCACTCTCAAGAAAAATCCTGCGTGCACCAAAATAATTGTCTGGAGCATCGAGCGCATAGATAAAGTCTTTAGGAAACAAATCATCCCCTAACACCTCGCTTGTCGCCTCATGGTCTATGAATATATTTGCGTAAGGTGTCGCGGTATAGGCGACATAAGACCCTTTTCTAAACATGGTGATTAGCTGTCTAATGCGACGGTTTATCCCGGTCGGGTCTCTATCTGCGTCATTAGTATTTATTGACGCGTAGTCGGACTCGTCGTCGATAATCAACATAGAATGATCTGGTATCTGGTTCCTGTATTGATTTCCCAGCCATGTGATCACATTCTTTAACGCACTGACATTCTTCTTGATCACGATGAGAACGGGTACTGTTATGATTTGAAAATTCAGGCCCTGAGAATTTCGGTCCGCATCCCTCTTGTTAAAATCTCTTTCGGTGGTGGTGAGGCATACCGGCATTTTTTCGGGAGGCGAATTGCCGATCCCGGCTCCGACCTGTTGCCCTTTGTCGAGTCCTACAAAAGCCTCATTTAGCCTGTTTTGAGTCTGATTTCGTAGGTTATTTGTCCCTCCCGCAATTACAACAATAAACTTGTATCCCGCGTCCGCTGCTTTGCATACCAGACCCGCGTAATTGCCAGTTTTTCCGGACTGGACGTGTCCTACAACCATTCCCTTAATCTCGAATAACGGCAGTGAAGGATCACCGATATTGTTCATTACGCGATCCGTGTCCTTGTCGATTGTCGACACAACCTCGGGCGGCAACTGACGTTTTATGTAGTTTTCATATCGGTCCCAATAGAAATTTTCCCCTTCGATCTTTACCTTGTTGCTCCACCACGTTGTGTCTCGAATCTGCTGATCGACTCCACGGATAAGAATGCCGTCCTTCATTTTGACGTTGAAATGCGATTCAAGATCGCGTTCCATTCGCTGCCAGTCCTCGTCAGTCAACGTTGAAATTGGTGATGAGTCCGGCAGCACCCGAGCAAAAACCTCAGGGCCTATGGTCGCAAGCAAATCGCGTGTATTAACGACCTCCGCCCCAATGTCACCATCGTTCAGCTGACTTTGACGGCCTTTCAGTTTGCCTGAAACGTAATCCTTTATTCGCTCGTAGGTGTCCGACATGTTATTTAAGTAGCCCCTGTCTAGCCTTGAAAATTTCGGTTTTCAGAAACTCATCGATGAAGTCTTTTGATAGACATGAAGTTTTTAGGCGCTTAGCCAACTCAGCTATTTCCTCCTCCGTGAGAGCGCCTTCCTGGTCGATTTGATGAGGACTCTGCTGTAGTTGCGCCTGTATCGCATCCAGAGGCAGATACGCCTGAATGCCACCGAGATAAGTTCCTAGCAAGTCGGCATCCGTTTTTGCGGACAGTTCAAGATACAGCGGGTGCTCGGTATTTAACGCGAATCGGATGCGATCTCCTGAGGTCGCGATAAGCTGCCAGAACCTGATGACCGCTTTGTCTACAATTTTTCTGCCGCGCACCGAATACGTTCTAGAGCCTTTTTCTGTCATTTGGCGGATGATGCGCGTGAGATCGCTGCGAACTTCGGGAATCGGAGTCGCAGTTGATTTCTTTATGTCGATGCCCCACAAGCGATCCTGATCGTTGAAAATATCAATTTTTATTCGTACAAGCTTGTGTGCATCGATAGCCCGGTGCAAACCCCACCAAGTCCCATAGATCAGGAGCCTATTCGCCCTATATAGATAAAATCCTTGCGACTTCGTATATCCTTCTTCAGTGGCATACCGTTCGTATTCTTGTTGAGACAGTTTCGAATGGTGAGGCAGGACGAATGGCTGAATCTTAATTTTTGCCCCGCGAACCTTAATCGTTTCTTCCGGCGACTGCTGAGTCGCCTTGTGTTCAGGGTTAAATGGATTAAAAGCCTTGACCTCGTTGCCGTTGATATAAATCTTTAAGCGTTTTGTCGGCGTAATTCCCTCAAGAAACCGGTGGAATACCAGAGCTAAATGGCGTCTGAGTTTACCTATCTCATTTACAAAATTCGCTTTTTCATAGCGGTCGAGAATTTCCCAGACAACGAGCGTTCCGTGATTGGACGCTACGAATTGATCCATCATCGGAAATCTCGCAAGATCGGATACATTCGGAGTGATCAATACCCATTCATTTCGCGCCGCTAACAAGTCGAGATCCCACACGCGCGCTGAAAGGACACCCGACTTTTTGCTAACTACGGTGAGTCTTTTGCACTGCGAAAAAGACGCGGTTTTGAGACCAAGACCGAAACGGCCTAGATCGTCTTTGCCCCGCAATTCCTCAGGCCCCCGAGTGGCGAGTCGCATTGCCTCAACCAATTCTTTCTCGGTCATTCCCGTGCCGTCATCAAGCATGGCAAAACTCGGCTCTGGATCAGAAAGAGCTTCGATCTTTACGATTTTGGCTGAGGCGGATATCGAATTATCGAGCACGTCGGCGACAGCAATCTCGAAGGTGTAGCCAACATCTCGCAAGGAAGAGATAAAATTGCCGAGAAAAGGATTAACGATTTCGGTTTTCATCCCAAGACCCTCACAATTTCCTTGGCAATTCTCTCGACAACGGGAACGACGACGCTATTTCCGCATTGGCGGTATAGGTGAACCCTAGACACGTCGCCGGGAACTTTGAAATCCTTGAAGCCCTGCAAATTGAAACATTCTTTTGGTGAAAGTCTTCGGGGATAAGGATCGTCCAAGACTATTGGAACGTTATGACCGCCAAGCCCCATGTTCGCCGTTAACGTAGGGCAAACGTTTGACTTGTTTTCTCTGACAAACCAGCGACGATATTGATAAACGACGCCTGCCTTTGTGACGCATTCACGTACCCTTTTATGAATCATGCTAGACGGGTCGGAATAGAAATCGGATTCGTCCGCCGTTGAGCTTTCAAGAAAATCAGCTACTGGCGCGGGTAGGCCGTCAACGGGCTTCGGAATGCGGAATTTAGAAGATAACGGACTGTCTTCTCGACAGTCCGTATTTATTTTGATTGGTTTTTGATAGAAGAAATCCGGTTCGTCTCGGAAGCCGACGATATAGATTCTTTCCCTTCCTTGAGGAACATGTGTGTATTCAGATGCCTTAAGAATGAATGGAATAAAAGAGTAGTTAGCCTTCCGAATCTCCTCGCGAACTATTTCAAACGTTGCGCCGCCGTCATGAGTCGCAAGATTCTTTACATTTTCCAGAAATATCACTTTCGGCCTGAGTTCGCGCATGAGCCGCGTAACGTCGTAGAACAAGTGTCCTCGCGGATCATCGAAACCAAGTGCACGCCCCGCCTGTGAGAATGGCTGACACGGAAAGCCTGCGGTAAGAATATCGACGGATTCAGTGTTATCCTTTGTTAGGAACTGGACATTATGCTCTTTGGTAAAAGGAGTCTTTGCGTGGTTCAGTTCATATGTCTTGCGCGAGTTTTCGTCTAACTCGTTTGCCCAAGTGATTTGACAACCAACATTTTTGAAGCCTTGGCAGATGCCGCCCACGCCCGCGAAGAGACTGCCAACCTTTTGCTTTGCTTTCGCCATTCTTTCCGAATTATGTAAGGATCTGGAAGTTTGCCAGCCTTCAATTGATAAATATAAAAGTATAGCTCGAAGCAACTACGACGGTCGAGCCGCGGAATAGCGAATCAACGACAAGTCCGTACCCAAATCCCACGTCGATTTTGCGGCAACTTAATCTCTCGTCTTGCTGTATCAGCATTCGCAGTTTTTGATGGAGCCGGCAACGCAGAAACCCCGCGACGGTCGATCTCTACCTTCCGAACGGGTTGGGCGGCTTTTCACAATTTGTTTGCAAGCAAAATTCAATGCTCTTAAGTTTTGGGAGAAATTTACCTTCGTTTATAATTCCTTCTAATTAAATGGCAGCCAAACTGATATGACCGACAAACTCACAACACATTCGCCGACGGTCTTTGAGCAGATCAAAAGGACTGACGAA
>Ga0153956_1001902_pt1 | contig 16884 bp, 16 predicted proteins | sample TSFL040MetaG_FD_104704 | JGI IMG/M metagenome (GOLD analysis project Ga0153956, IMG submission 104704) | Attine ant fungus gardens microbial communities from Florida, USA - TSFL040 MetaG | ecosystem: Host-associated > Fungi > Mycelium > Unclassified | place: USA: Florida, Wekiwa Springs...
ATTAGACAGCCTAGCAAGTACCAAACCCGTATTTAAAGCCGAAGAATTGGGTTATACCATAGCCGGCACGGTAACCAATTTGCAGCACCGCATTTTGCCAAACGCCCGGGTTACGTTATTATCCATGAATGCACGCATCCATAAGGATACCGTTACCGACGCCAACGGCAGGTTTAAGTTTGACAATTTAGTATTTGCCGACAGCGCCAAATTTGCCATACAGGCGCGCACCAGGGAAAACTCGGCTAATGCCATTCTTACTTTGGACAGCATACCATCACTAAAAATGGGTATTCAACCAAATATAGCCGATGTAAAGATCATCACGACTAACCTGCAAAAAGCAAAGGACGAGGGCATCCTATTAAACCTGAACGGGCAGCATATGCTCAGACAGGTTAATATCAAAGACACTAAAATCCAGGAAAAGAAGAATGTTCTACCCCAAGGACCACGTACTCTACCCGATGAGCAATCAGCTGATCATGTCTATACTATCACTGACCCGGAAAACTATGTTGACTTAATTACATTTATACAAGAACGCATTCATGGTATTATCGTTGGCACGGACGGAATGGGAAATATAACTATTAAAGATATCCGGCCACCCAACGGTAATATCGCTGTTATTGTCGATGGCGGAAATTCAAAATTTTCTAGTATTGAAAATATCGATCTAAATGAAATAGATAGGATTCAAGAGGTAAGGACCAACTATGCCATGGTAAATTATTTACGTGGGGGAAATGACGAAAGTGTAACCGGATTTTTAATAATTATTACAAAACCGGATTTTATGCACAAACGTTATGACCCAAACATAGCCAACATTACCCCCAAAGGCTATAATAAGGTGCGCCAGTTTTACTTACCAAAGTATGATAAGCCCAATGCAATAAATAACAGACCCGACCAGCGTACAACCATTTACTGGAACCCTTATGTAAATACCGATGCCTCAGGAAAAGCTACCCTCGATTTTTATAATGCCGATGGCCCGGGCACTTACCGCGTAGTAGTTGAGGGGATAGATACAACCGGTGAGTTGGGCAGGCAGGTATATACCTATAAAATTGAATAGGTCTAGGTGCTCAAAAAAAATATTATTTGTGGATGTTTTTGGAAAGTATTTCACTCAAATGTGAACTACTTTCCATCTGTTGAAAAATAGCGCCGATATGGGTCGTTTTTACAGCTAATTTGTTAGTAAAAAAGGACAGATAAATCAGGCAAATTCTTAACTTCGCAGGTCGACTTATATTATAGATCGATTATAAATCAAACTATCTACAAATAATTAAAAATGGCTGAAGGAACAGAGAACGATCCAAACAAAGAAGACAAGATAATTTCGATTAATATTGATGAGGAAATGCGATCGGCTTACATCGATTACTCGATGTCAGTTATCGTATCGCGTGCTTTGCCTGACGTGCGCGATGGCTTAAAACCTGTTCACAGGCGTGTGCTTTTCGGCATGCTTGACCTGGGTTTAAATAACAACAAGCCCTACAAAAAATCGGCCCGTATTGTAGGTGAGGTTATGGGTAAGTACCACCCGCACGGCGACTCGTCGGTATACGACACCATGGTGCGTATGGCGCAGGAGTGGAGCTTACGCTACCCGCTGGTTGAAGGTCAGGGTAACTACGGCTCAATAGATGGCGACAACCCTGCGGCAATGCGTTATACCGAGGCAAGACTGGAAAAGATTGCCGAAGAGATGCTGGCCGACATCAACAAAGACACCATCGACTACCAGTTAAACTTTGACGACTCGCTGCAGGAGCCTACCGTACTGCCTTCAAAATTCCCTAACTTATTGGTTAACGGTGCTTCAGGCATAGCAGTAGGTATGGCTACCAATATGGCGCCGCATAACCTTACCGAGGTCATCGACGCTACAACGGCATACATTGACAACCGCGATATCGAGGTAAGCGAGCTGATGAAATTTGTGAAAGGCCCGGACTTCCCGACGGGTGGTATCATCTACGGTTTTGACGGCCCGCGCGAGGCGCTGGAAACCGGTCGTGGCCGTGTAGTATTGCGTGCCCGTGCCGAGATTGAAACCTATGGCAGCGACCGCGAGCGGATCATTGTTACCGAGATACCTTACCAGGTAAACAAAGGCCTCATGATTGAGCGTACTGCCGACCTGGTAAACGACAAAAAACTGGAAGGCATTTCGGCTATCCGCGATGAATCAAACCGTGAAGGTATCCGCATAGTTTATGAAATAAAACGTGAGGCTAATGCTTCTATCGTACTCAATAACCTATTCAAATACACTGCTTTACAAACTTCATTTAGTGTAAACAACATTGCGCTGGTACATGGCCGCCCAATGCTGTTAAACCTGAAAGACCTGATCCACCACTTTGTGGAACACCGTCATGAAGTAGTAGTGCGCCGTACTAAGTTTGAATTGGCCGAGGCTGAAAAACGTGCCCACATTTTAGAGGGCTTGCTGATAGCCCTGGATAACCTGGATGCGGTGATCAAGCTGATCCGTGAGTCGGCTACGCCGGATGATGCGCGCGAAGGCCTGATGGCTAACTTTAATTTGAGCGAAATTCAAGCACGCGCCATTCTGGACATGACCCTGAGAAGGTTAACCGGCCTGGAACGCGACAAGATCAAAGAAGAATATGCAGCCCTGATGAAAACTATCGAGTGGTTAAAATCTATTTTAGCCGACGAAGGTTTAAGAATGCAGATCATTAAAGACGAGCTTGCCGAGATCAGAGATAAATACGGCGACGAGCGTAAAACCGAGATCGTTTACTCATCGGCCGAAATGCAGACCGAGGACTTTATCGAGGACGAAAATGTGGTGATCACCATATCTCGCGAAGGTTATATCAAACGAACCTCATTAACAGAATACCGCAGACAGGGCAGGGGCGGCAAAGGATCAATAGGCAGTAATAGCCGCGATGAAGACTTTATAGAGCACCTGCTGGTGGCCTCAAACCACAACTACATGTTGTTCTTTACCGAATCGGGCCAGTGTTTCTGGTTACGTGTGTTTGAAATACCTGAAGGCTCACGCACCTCAAAAGGCCGCGCCATCCAGAACATTATCAACATCCCGAAAGAGGAAAACATCAAAGCTTACATTAAAGTTGTTAACTTGAAAGATCGCGATTACCTGGAAAACAACTTCATTATTATGTGTACCAAAAAAGGTGTGATCAAGAAAACCTCTTTGGAGGCCTATTCTCGTCCGCGTGCTAATGGTATCAATGCTATTAACGTTAATGAGGGCGACTCATTACTTGAAGCAACCTTGACAACAGGCGCCAGCGAAATTGTAATGGCGCTGCAATCAGGCCGTGCTATCCGCTTCAACGAGTCGACCGTAAGGCCGATGGGACGCACCGCTACAGGAGTTCGTGGTATTAGCCTGGACAGCGATAAAGACGAGGTTGTAGGTATGATCAGTATTGATAATCCGGAGACTACCGTGCTGGTGGTTTCAGAAAAAGGATACGGTAAACGTACTGATATTGACGACTATCGCGTTACTAACAGAGGTGGTAAGGGTGTTAAAACTTTGAACATAACTGAAAAAACCGGAAACCTTGTTGCCATAAAAGGTGTTACTGATAACGAAGACCTGATGATCATTAATAAATCGGGCGTAATTATCCGTATCGCTATAAGCGAATTAAGAGTAATGGGCCGCGCAACACAAGGCGTGAGGCTGATCACCCTGAAAGGCAATGACGAAATTGCCTCTGTTGCCAAAGTAGAGCATGATGAAGACGAGGAGATCACCGAGGCAATTGAAGGAGGAGAGGATAACACAACCTCTGACACAGAGGCCGAACCAACATCAGGTGATGTAACTGAATAAAAGACTATGAAATACAGCCGTAAAATAATTTTATCGGTTTTATTGGTGCTGTTTACTGCGCCCTTTGCTTTCTGCCAGTCAGAAATGCTGAAGGGCATAGTAAACAATTTAGCGTACTATAAAGAGAAAAAAGAGCTAAAGTTCTTAACCAATGCCAAAAAGTCCATTGACAGTTTGTTAAAAGTGTCTCCGGATACCAACAACCTGGAAAGAAACGTGTACAGAGCCGTTATCAATTCGGCTTTATTATATGTTGATTCAACCAACCAAAGCGGTCAGCCTGAAAATTTTTTCAGGCAAACTGTATACCAGTTAGACATGTTGAATACCCGTAAAAAGATATACAGATATCAGCCGGAAATGGATTTTTCGAGGGAATGTCTGGCTAATGTATATATACGTAAAGGCTTTGCCTATATGCGCGTATCTGATTATACCAATGCAGGTGACATGTTTATCAAAGCCCATCGGTATGCACCTTCGTTCAAGCCCCTTAACGCTTACATAGCTTATACCAATAATAAATTAGGTAACGTTACCGCTGCCGAAAAATACTATAATAATTTGATTAAAAACGACAGTACTCGGGCAGATTACATTGAAGCGGCGTCAATGGTTTTTAAAACCGTAGGTGATACGGCCAAAGCCCTTGAAATGGTCAGGAAGGCGCGTAAATTAAATCCAAATGATAAATCGTTATTATTGGATGAAGCCCAGATATACAATAATAATAAAGACTATCGCTCTTTAGCACCATTGTTACCAGCTTTGCTTGATTATAATATAAATAACCCGGATATTGTATTTGTAGCTGCAAATTGCTATGATCATTTAAAACAATATGACAAGGCCGAAAACCTGTATTTAAGGGTTATTGACCTGAACAGCGCAGCTTACGACCCGATATTTAATTTAGGATTGCTATATTTAAAGAAAAGCGTGCTGGCAAAAGGAGGGGAGTCTGATAAAAATTTAGGGTACGCCCAGCAATGGATCGAAAAGGCTAATGAAATATCGCCAAATAATGTAAATTGCCTGGAAATTTTAAAATTGGTATATGCTAAAAATGGCAATACCGACCAAATAGAAAAAGTAGATAATAAATTAAAACAGTTAACTAATCAATAAATAATTATGAGACTTAAATTTTTGTTAGCGGGCTTGTTGACCATTGCTTCAACAGCAACTTTTGCTCAAAAGTGGAGAGTGACCAGTGCTAAGGAAAAATATGAAAACTACCTCAAGTTAAACACTAATAAAGCTACTTATGAAGAAGCTGATAAAAACTTAATTGAGGCACATACTGAAATTGACCAGGCTTTAACTAATAAAACAAGCGTGGCTATGCCATTAACTTATGCCGTTAGAGCAGCCGTTTACGCAACGCTTTCCATGCGCGACACGGTTAAAGCAAAAACGCTTCCGTTGTTTAATACGGCAGATTCTTCGCTTACCGTAGCTAAAAAAATGGATACCGGGGGCGAAAACAAAACGCTTATTGACGACGCCGCCAAAAACCTTGCACAGTATAAACTGAATGAGGGAGTTGCCGATTATCAGGCTAAAAACTATGCTGGCGCATACAAAAACTTCAGCTATTACCAAACGCTGTTTCCGAATGACACTACAGCGTTATTTTATACCGGTTTGGCTGCCAGCCAGGCTAATGACGATGCTAACGCTATCGCGTCATTTTCTAAATTACTGCCGCTTAATTTCTCCAAAAACTCATCGGTTTATATGACAATGTCAAACATTTACCTGGCTAAAAAAGACACAGCTAACGCTTTGAAATATGCGTCAGAAGGAGTGGAGAAATACCCGAGCAATGCTGATTTAAGAAGAAGAGAAATTGAAATCAGCCTGTTAACCGGTAAATCAGCCGATATTTTAAATAAAGTACAGGCTGCCATTTCTGCCGATCCTAAAAACAAATCGTTATACTACTACGCAGGCTTAACCTATTCATCTTCGGCTGCTGCAGTTGGCGATGATCTGGTAAATGCTAAAAAATCTTCAAAAGATGCTGCTGCAATTGCGGCGCTGCAGGCTAAGAAAGATGATTTCCTGACTAAAGCAGCTGACATGTATAAAAAAGCAATCGAAATAGATCCTAATTATTTTGAGGCTAATCAGAGTGCTGGCTCAACTTTATTATCGCCGGCAATTGATATGTTCAATGACGCTAACAACTTGCCGCCAAGCAAACAAAAGGAATACAATGCGATGGTGGCAAAAGCAACTGCGCAGGCTGATGTTGCTAAACCATATTTATTAAAGGCTGTTGAATTGCAACCAAATTCAAGAGATGCCTTAATGAACCTGCAGAACTATTACAAAGTAACCAAGGACATGACTAAGGTTACTGAGCTAACTCAAAAAATCAATAACCTAAAATAAAAATTAAAAGCCCATCTGAATAGGTGGGCTTTTAAAAGTATCTGTTACTTAACATAATGTTAATTATATGAAATAATAGGATATAACTAGAAGACCCGGCTAACCGGGTCTTCTAGTTATCAAAAATATCTTACCGTGTTAATACTCTACAGTATCCTGAATGGTTTTTGCAGGTCTTGCCGTATCTTTTTGCATCTGTTTTCTCATCATTTTAGCTTTTTGAGCGCTGTCCATGCTGGCAGTGTCTACAGCGGTTGAGTCAGAGCTGCCCGCTTTTTTTTCAGAGCTGCAGCCAACAGCAACCGAACCGATCGTCATCGCAGCAAGTGCGAAGCTTAAGATTTGCTTTTTCATAGGTGTTATTTTAAAATTTAGTTTAATATTTTAACTCTTTAATTAACCCGGTTTAAATCACTTTGTTTATAATTATTTGCGTAATATTTTGATTAACAGCCCCCTAGGCAGTCAGCCTTAAAATTGATATCAGTGCTAATAGTTTTTTAGTTTTAATTGCAGATATTTAAACCTTATGAAAGTATCAGAGAGATTATCAAAATGGGGTATGCGCTTCTACCCTCCTCTGTTTTTTCAGCGTATTTGGGTGGTTAAAATCTATGAGGGATTTCGTGGGGTAACGGTCAATGTTAACCGCAGCATTTTCAACAGAAATTATAATAATTCCATATTTGGCGGAACAATTTTTGCCGCTGCCGATCCGTTTTATCCGTTATTATTTCACCAGATATTTGTGCACAAAGGCTACAACGTTATCGCCTGGTCAAAATCGTCAGAGATCCAGTTTTTAAAGCCTGGATTAACCAGGCTGCAGTTTAAGATCCGCATCAGCGATGAAGAAGTTGCCGAGGCCGAGCATATCTTGAACGTGGGCGGCAAATACGTTAAATCGCACCCTATAGATATTTACAATACGCACGGCGAGGTTTGCGTTACCATAACTAACGAGGTTTACCTGCGCAATCTTGACTTTACCGAAGCTGCCCTATGAAAACGATCATGAACGACCAGGCCTTTCTGAACAAAGGTTTTACCATATCGACGGACAGATCATTATTGGATTTTGATGTGATTCACCGTTATCTGGACCAGGAATCATACTGGTCAAAAGGAATACCTGTTGAGAAGTTGAAAACTGCCATTGAACACTCTATATGCTTTGGTGTTTATCATAACAAAACGCAGGTAGGTTTTGCCCGCGTCATTACTGATGAAGCTACTTTTGCCTATATTGCCGATGTGTTTGTTCTGCCGCAGTTCAGGAAACAAGGATTATCAAAATGGTTAATACAAACCATCAGGAATTATCCCGTCTTGCAGGGACTAAGGCGGTGGTCGTTAGCTACTGCCGATGCGCACGGGTTATACACTCAGTTTGGTTTTACGGTCATATCAGGTCCCGATAGATGGATGGAGATATTTACACCTTATCAAACACCTAAAAAAGACAGCGATGAACCTAAAAAAGCAAATATTTGAGGGCGAAGGTGTAACACTCGACTTTAAAAAGACCATTACCAGCTGCGAAAAAATTGCCCGCACCATGGTGGCTTTTGCCAACAATAAGGGCGGCCGTTTGCTAATTGGTGTTGCCGATGACGGTACCATAAAAGGTGTTAAAAGTGAAGACGAAGAACGCTACATGATAACCCGGGCAGCTACTATGTACGCACGCCCCGCGCTCGACCCCAAGTTTGAAGAGGTTTATATAGATGATAAACTGGTGCTTATTGTTGACACCCCCGAGAGCGACCTGAAGCCGCACTACGCGCTTGCCGATGATGGCAAGTGGTGGGTTTATGTAAGGGTAAAAGATAAAAGCGTACTGGCCAGTAAAATTATTGTCGATGTGTTGAAACGCTCTTCTGGCGAAACCGGTGTGCTCATTGAATACTCGGCTAATGAAAAGTCATTGCTGGAGTACCTGGAAACATCAGAGCGCATTACGGTTAAAGAATACTGCGACCTGATAAAAGTAGGCCGCCGCGCTGCTCAGCGCATTTTGGTTAACATGATATTGTCGGGTGTTATCAAGGTGCATACCACCGAAAAGGAAGAATATTACACCGCCGCTTAACGCAATAATTCATGTCTTTCGCCCACAAAAAATACAGATCGCACTATCGCGATAACTTGAAGCTGGCTATACCGGTGGTGATATCGCAACTTGGTCATACACTGGTGCAAACATCTGATAATATTATAGTTGGACACTTTGCCGGAACTATCAGTTTAGCTGCAGTGTCATTAGCTACCAGTATTTTTGTGGTGCCCATGATCATTGGTATCGGTATCTCCTATGGCTCTACTCCTCTTATTGCTCAGCACAATGGCCGCAATGAAAAAGCCGAATGTGGTGAATTGCTCTCTAATAGCTTGCTAATTAACCTGGTCACGGGCATAGCATTGTTTGGGTTGGTTTATTTAGGTTCAATTTTCTTTTTAGACAGGCTGCACCAAACCCCTGAAGTACTAATTGAGGCCAAACCTTTTTTTATGTTGCTGGGCTTGTCGGTAATACCGATGCTGATATTTAATACCTTTAAACAATTTGCCGAGGGCCTGGGCTTTACCAAACAGGCCATGCTGATATCCATTTGGGGAAACATCCTGAATATTTGCGTGGGGATTGTTTTGGTAAAAGGGGTGTTTGGCATACGCCCGATGGGTATTATGGGCGCCGGTTATGCTACTTTGATTGACCGTTGTATAATGTCTGTTGTAATGGGAATATATGTGTTCCGGTCAAAAAACTTCAAGCAATATCTGTTGGGTTTTTCCCTTAAAGAAGTAAGCCGTGCACGCGGCTTAAGCATCTTAAAGATCGGTGCCCCGGTGGCTTTGCAGTATACCTTTGAAGTTAGCGCCTTTAGTGCCGCCGCGGTTATGGTAGGTACTATAGGTGTACTGCCCCAGGCTGCGCACCAGATAGCCATTAACCTGGCCTCGATGACTTACATGATGTCGAGCGGTTTATCGGCCGCCGCGGCCATCAAATCGGGCAACTACTTTGGCGCCAAAGATCATGGCGGGTTAAAGCTATCAGCCAATGCCAGCTATCATATCGTATTGGTGTTTATGGCTTTTACCGCCCTGATATTCACTTTTGGAAACCATTTGCTGCCTTGGATATATACTTCAGATAAAAGTGTTATAAGCATTGCATCACAATTACTTATACTGGCAGCGGTTTTTCAGTTATTTGACGGTACACAGGTTGTAGGTCTGGGTGTTTTGCGCGGCATGGGCGATGTGAACATCCCCACCGGCATTACCTTCCTGGCTTATTGGGTGGTGGGTTTACCTACGGGTTATTACTGGGGTATTTACCTTGATCAAGGTGCTGAAGGCATTTGGTACGGCTTGGTTTTGGGTTTGGCTGTATCTGCAATATTACTGTACATCCGCTTTAAGATCGTCAGCAAGCACCACCGTCTGCACCAGCAGATCATCATCGCCAAGGATTAAAAGTACATGTCGGCAGCCAGCCTAAAGGTATTGCAATGCGCATCAATAACATCCCTGATATCCGGCGAATAACCACCACCCATACTTACCTGCACCGGTATTTTGTTGGCCAGACATTGCTCAAATACAAAACGGTCACGCTCCTTACAACCCTGCTTGGTTAGTGCAAGTTTGCCCAGTTTGTCAGTTGCCAATACATCAACACCCGACAGGTAAAAGATAAATTCAGGTTTTTGTTGTGCGATAAGTTTGGGTAAAGTTTCTTTGAGGATAGCCAGATATTCATCATCGGGCGTGCCGTCTGCTAAAGGAATATCCATATCTGACGCCTCCTTGCGGTAAGGGAAATTGTTAGCCCCATGCATAGAGAAAGTGAATACACTGGGCTCATGCTCAAATATCTGCGCGGTACCATTGCCCTGGTGTACATCTAAATCAATAATTAATATAGAGGATGCTAATTTATTATTTAGCAAATAATTGGCGGCCATAGCTTGGTCGTTAAGCATACAAAAACCCTCGCCCCAGTTACTGCCGGCATGATGCGTACCACCGGCAACGTTGAAAGCTATGCCATATTTAAAAGCATAGTCGCAACCATCTATTGTACCCTGTGCAATACGGCGCTCGCGCTCCACCAGTCGGTCTGACAACTCAAAGCCAATACGGCGCTGTTCTTTAGGCGGCAAGGTCAGGTCGCGTAGTTGCCGCCAATAATTCCCATCATGCGTTTGCAAAATCATTTCCTCGCTCACCATCTCGGGGATAAACTGATTGGCCTGCGTTATCAAGCCTTCATGCAATAGTTGCCCCGGTATTAACTCGTACTTTGACATCGGAAACCGGTGGTTCGGCGGCACCGGGTGCACATAAGTACTATTAAAGGCAATCTTAAGCATTTAAAGTGATTAGAAGTGTGCTGGTAAAGTGGTAGTAAAGTGATACAAAAGTACAGTAATTTCCAATCATGATGGACGATCTTACTTATTTGGGAGGCTCACATATTGGTCGCCTTTAACGTAAAAACGGTAAGGCAGCAGGGCATCTTCTTTGGCATAGGCCACCCCGATTCTGGGCGCTGCTGCAATCTGATCATCAGGTATAATCAAACCGCGGTCTTCAATCCACAGCGTATCGCTTTGCAAGCTTATGGTATTGATTTTCCGCGATATAGCAAGAGCTTGCGCAACCGAGCCGGGGCCTGAAGTAATGGTTCGTTTTAAGGTTTCCATCTTGCGCCTGTATAACATAACATCCAGTCCCTCAGTTGGATGCAACGCCCTGATCAACACCGCATGTGGCTGACCTTCAACAGAGGTAACTACGTTAAACATCTCATGGATACCGTAACATAGGTATACATAGGCAATACCGCCCTGCTCATACATTACCTTGGTGCGCGGCGTTAAACGGTTGCCAAAGGCATGTGAGGCTTTGTCAATAACGCCATTATAAGCCTCTGTTTCAATAATATACCCGCCAGTAACTTCACCGTCTATACAGGTAAACAAATACTTACCTAACAGCTCACGACTGATAGTAGCAACATCACTGCGTTGATAAAATGATAGCGGCAGTTTCATTTTTTCTTAAGTACTCCTTTCAGTATTTTATTGATTTGCTTGGCTTTATCAAACACCATAATATGCGTTCCGCCTTTAATAATGATTGGATTTTTAATTCTTTTATAATTAAAAATCAGGTCTTTATCCCCTATCAGATGGTACACATTGGGTGATACAATTGTGTTGTCAAACTTCAGGGCAGCATCTATGGCCCACTTTAAAAACTTAGGCGATGACTTACGTACCATATCGTGAAACAACCAGGCATCATGCTCATCCATGTGTCCAAATAAAGGTTTTATGAGATAACCCAACTTACCCAGCATCTTACCGCTGATTAATCTTTGAACGGGCACCGCATTAAAGAACTTGAAATACCAGGGAGCTTCGTCAATGGTTTTAATGGCAGATATTAATATGACTTTATTAAGCCTCAATAATTTAGAAATTTCAACCGCCAGCAAGCCACCTAATGAAACACCGATCACAATTGAATTATTATCTATAAAGTATTGATGAATAAGTTTTTGAGCGTAGGTGCTTAAAGTATCATTTTCATTGGGTTCGATCCAATCTACCGGCATAACGTCATTATCCCCCAGGTCGATATTATTATAAAGACGGGTGTCGGCACCCAGGCCTGCTATCAAAAATATCTTACTCATTTAAGTTTGATCAGCCCTATGATCTGTTGCAGATATTGAGCGTCGGTTTCATCAAAATGTGCCAAATATTCGCTATCTACATCTAACACGCCGACTACCTCATTGTTGTGAAATAATGGTAAAACAATCTCAGACTTCGAAGCCGAGGCACAGGCAATATGGCCCGGGAAAGCATCCACATCAGGCACAATCAAGGTTTCAGCCTGTGCCCATGAGCTTCCGCACACACCCTTACCTTTGCCAATGCGTGTACATGCTACCGGTCCCTGAAAAGGCCCAAGCACCAGCTCATCTTTTTTAACCAGGTAAAATCCAACCCAAAACCACTTAAATTGTTCCTTCAGGGCTGCGCATACATTAGCCAGGTTAGCTACCAGATCGCTTTCTCCGTACAATAGGGCTTCAATTTGCGGAATAAGCGACAGGTATTGCTCCTTTTTATCGGTTGATGTAATGATTGTTAGATCTTCTGCCATAATGCCAAAGTTAAGTACCGCGCGGTAAAAGTAAATAAGGCAAATCTCATATTTAATTTTTTATTTAGCAGTTGCATGATCGTCAGCCTCACTATAGTGCGTTACCGCAAGCTGTTTATCCCATTTGCCTTGATGGCAATGGCTGTACACCGGTTGCTTATGTGGCTTCAAAAAGGCTGCACATTCTGGAAGCTGTTAGGTAGCGGTAAAAACGGAACATTCGACCTGAAACCCGACTGGCAGCAATGGGGCTTACTGGCTGTTTGGCAAACGCAAAATGACTTTGAAAGCTTTTACAAACAATCGACCGTAAGCCGATGGTGGACACTATTTGGCGTTGAGCGTTGGACGGTATTACTATCTCCATTGCAATCTCACGGCAAATGGAGCGCTGAGGAGCCTTTTATTTGCGCGGACGACCCGAACTATACCGGCCCTGTTGCGGTGCTAACACGAGCTACTATAAGGCTTAATAAGCTTAAAAACTTTTGGTGCAATGTAGACGAGGTTTCAAACTTGATGGCAAGCGCTCACGGATATATCACATCGCTGGGTATCGGCGAGGCGCCATTTTACCGCCAGGCTACTTTTTCTGTATGGGAAACTTTGGATGATGTGAAAGCCTTTGCCTATCGATCAAAAGAACACGGCGAAGTCATCAGAAAAACAAGGGCCGAAAATTGGTACAGCGAAGAGTTATTCGCTAGATTTAAACCATTGGCTACTTTTGGCACCATAAAAGGACAAAACCCCTTAAAAGACTATTTAAATTTAACTGAGCAATGAGAGTAATAGCAGAACTGCCGCACCCCGATTTTAAGATCACCATATTCAGCATGAACCAAAAGTATATTGTAAAAATGGAACGCGGTATATTGGAACAAACCTATAAAATATCCGAAATGGATATTTTGGATGGCGTAAATGGCGTGTTTGAGATATTGGACGAAGCGTTTCTGAAAACCGTAACCGAACGTTTTGTTACTATGGGTGCAGATTTCAAAGATGCTTACCATCGCTATAATTATTAAAACTATTACTTTATATATTATCCGCAAATTTTTGATATATAGATGGTTTTATATAAAAAAATAAGTCGCTAAAATCAGAGCAAAATTTTATTTGGTTCCCCCGGTACAGTAATTAAGTACAACAGAAACCAATCAAATTCCCGATAACGATTGCACAAATATATCCCCCGGTTTTCACAGGCATTGGACGATTAAATTGTAAAATTGCTACTCAAACCAATTTACAAAAATCTGCGACTTATATAATGATGAAAAGATCCTTAACTATAAAATCTGTAGCTATCGGCACATTAGCCGTGGCCGCCGTTTTTGCTGCGGCCCTTACCTTACCTGCTTTTACTAAAAATAATGATCCGGCAGCTATTACCATCAGCTCGGTTAAGGTTACCGATGGTATCAAGGCTCCTACCGCAATGGCCTTTCCTGCCCCTAACAAAGCTTGGGTTACCGAGCAAACCGGCGCTATCCGCCTCATTAAAGATGGTAAATTAAGTGACGTACCGGTGCTTGATGTGAAAGACAAAATGGTAAAGGTTAACACCGGCTATGAAGAGCGCGGGCTGTTAAACGTAACGCTGCATCCTAAATTTGCAGGCAACGGAAAGTTCTATATTTTTTATAGCCGCCCCTACAAAAATGAGCAGGGTAAACCACGCTTTAACCATACCGATGTAGTTGCCGAGTATAAAATGATGCCAAACTCAGACCAGGCCGATCCAAACAGCGAGCGTATTATTCTGACTCAGGATAAACCCGATGGCAATCACAATGGCAGCGGTATAGTTTTCGGTGCCGATGGTTATTTGTACGTTACTTTTGGCGATGGCGGCGGCCAGCATGACCAGCATGGCACCATTGGCAATGGCCAGGATATGAACACCTGGTTAGGTAAGGTGCTGCGTATTAACATAGATGTTGATTCTACATATTCCGTTCCGAACGACAATCCGTTTGTAGGCAAAGCCAATACCAGGCCTGAGATATGGGCTTATGGCTTCCGTAACCCGTACCGCATTTCGGTCGACAAGGCTACTAAAAAGATATTCATAGGCGAAGTTGGTCAGGACACCTGGGAAGAGGTTGATATTTTAGAAAAAGGCGCCAATTACGGCTGGCGATTGGTTGAGGGTAATCATTGCCATAACCCTGCCGAAGGTTGCAGCTTTACCGGCATAACCCCGCCTATCACCGAGTATAAGCACAGTGAAGGTGTATCAGTTATCGGCGGATATGTTTACAATGGCAAACAGCTACCAAACATTAAAGGCAAATATATTTTTGGCGATTGGACAGGCCCGGTTTGGTACCTTCAGCAGCAAGGCAACACCTGGCTGCGCGGTAAAGTTGCTATAAACGGTTTCCCGGCTAACGCAAAAATTACAGGCTGGGGCGAAGATCAATCCGGAGAATTGTATTATCTTACCAACTCTGAAACTGGTCCAGGTGGCCCCGGCGTAACCACGGGCAGTGTTTATAAGATAGTCAAGAATAAGTAATGAGAAGATATTTTAAGTTTTTATTTGGGGGAGCCGGCTTATTGCTGCTCCCCTCTTTTATTTTAACAAAATCTGACCCGGCCGCGTTACCAGCTCCAACCCTAACCTTCAAAGCACAAAAGATAGTCGAGGGCTTACAGGCACCGCTGGATATGGCCTTCATTGGCAATAACGAATACCTGGTGGCCGAGCAAGGCGGCAAGATCAAGCTGATTAAGAACGGCAAACCGGCGGATGCTCCTGTTCTTGACATCAGCAGCAAATTAACTAAACTGATGCCTGTTGATGTACGTGGTTTGCTGGGTTTTGCCGTTCATCCTAAATTCAAAAGCAATCATAAGATCTACGTGTTTTACAGCGCACCTAAGTCGGTAGACAACGCTGATCACCAAGATGTGATAGCCGAATATACTTTACCGGCCGATTTATCAACTGCCGACTCCAAAAGCGGGCGTATTTTGTATACTACTGATAATCCCGGCCAGGGCGATAACGGAGGCTGCCTGAAATTTGGGCCCGACGGCTATTTATACATTGCTATGGGCGATGGCGGGGGCGGAGGTGATAAGCACGGCCCTATTGGCAATGGGCAAAATATGAATACTTTACTGGGTAAAATATTGCGTATCGATGTCAACAGCGAAACTGGTTACACCATCCCCAAAGACAATCCTTTTGTTGGCAAAGCCGATGTTAAGCCAGAGATATATGCTTATGGTTTGCGTAACCCCTGGCGGTTTTCGTTCGACAGTAAAACCGGTCAACTGTTAACCAGCGACGTTGGCGAGGGCGCTTGGGAAGAAGTGGATATCATTGAAAAAGGCGGCAATTACGGCTGGCGCATGGTTGAGGGCAATCACTGTTTTAACCCGCGCGAGGACTGCGACTTTAACGGCACCATTAAACCTATAGCCGAATACGACCATAAATATGGCATCTGCATCATCGGCGGTTATGTTTATAATGGAAAGCAGCTATCTAACCAAAAGGGCAAATACTTCTTTGCCGACTGGACCGGCCCAATCTATTACATTGAGAAAAAAGACGGTGCATGGCAGCAAGGCAAGGTACAACTGCAAAACTATTCCCAAAACCTCAAAATAACCGCCTTGAGCGAAGATCAGGCTGGTGAGCTATATGTACTAACCAACGGCGGTAACTTGCTTAGCGAGGCTAAAGGAGCTATTTACAAGATCGTAAAATAATTAGGCTGATAGCAGTTGTTTTACCAATTTAGGTACACCGGTGCCGGCCTTCTCCTCTATCCGTATAATATTTCTGATGCGGTCAATATCAGGTATGTTTGGGTCGACGATATATTTGGGGACATTGTAATGCACATAATTGACCAGTCCGGCTGCCGGGTAAACCGCCAGCGATGACCCGACCAAAATAAAAATATCCGCCTGCTGGCAAACTTTGGCCGCAGGAATGATCATCGGCACATCTTCGCCAAACCAAACTACATGCGCGCGCAGTTGCGAGCCTAGTTCGCACAGGTCGCCCATTTTTATTTCCCAGCCGTCCACAGGGTAAGTTAGTGCCGGGTTAATACTTGATTGTGAACGGGTAATGACACCATGCAAGTGCATAACCTGCGTCGAGCCTGCCCGCTCATGCAGATCGTCAATATTTTGGGTAATGATGGTAACATCGTACTGTTCTTCAAGTTCGGCCAGTGCAAAGTGCCCAACGTTGGGTTGGGCACTTTGCACATCTTTACGGCGCATGTTATAAAAATCCTGAACCAACTGCGGGTTTTGTGCCCAGGCCTCGGGTGTGGCAACGGTGCGCACGTCATAGCCTTCCCAAAGGCCATCGCTATCTCTGAAAGTTCGCAGTCCGCTTTCGGCACTAATGCCTGCGCCGGTTAATACAACAATCTTTTTCATGGGTATAAATC
>Ga0153956_1001903_pt1 | contig 16873 bp, 14 predicted proteins | sample TSFL040MetaG_FD_104704 | JGI IMG/M metagenome (GOLD analysis project Ga0153956, IMG submission 104704) | Attine ant fungus gardens microbial communities from Florida, USA - TSFL040 MetaG | ecosystem: Host-associated > Fungi > Mycelium > Unclassified | place: USA: Florida, Wekiwa Springs...
CGACGTACTCCAGATTTTACGGCTAATCGTCATCATTGCTTTTAAGTGCGGGCTGCGGCGCTCGGAAATCCTCAAGTTGAGGCTGGAGGATTTGCACGATGCGGGGCGACCGGAGTTGTTGGTCCGCCAGCATGAAGGCCGGCGCCTCAAAACGCGCAGCTCGACGCGCCGTGTCCCCTTGTATGCGCTGCTGGATCCGGACGAGCTTGTGGAGTTGACGGAGTGGCACGGAAAGCGCCTCGAAGAGGAGGGGCTATTCGAAGCTTGGCGTATCGACTATGACCCCGTCACCGCCAGTGGTGAATTGGTGCCTTTCAGCAAGCGGTTTAAACCGAAGTTTTCACGCTACTTATTCGCTGTCGTAAGTAAGGAGCAAGAGTGTATCTCGGAAGATTTCGCGATACGCACTATTCATGCCTTCATACGACAGGTCACTGGCGACGCACATCTCCGCCTGCATCATCTCAGGCATTCATTCGCCACCTGGACCTTACTGAAATTGTCTCTACCTGATGGTGCGAAACCTCCGGAATTACTCGAAAGACACCCGAAGGCCCAGCAATGGCTTGCGGATAGCAAAGCGTTCAAGGTGAGGCTTTACGGCAGCGCCGAAGCAACTCGGAAGCATCTGTACTTGGTCACATCCATGCTGGGACACAGCGGGTCCGACATATCGATGGAGCACTATGTCCACTGTTGTGACATGCTGATGCACAGTTACCTGCAAGAAGAATCTTACAAGTTGAGCGCAAAGCTGTTGTCTCGGGTATCCGGCCTATCACTGGCCAGGGTCTATCAGCTGCTGGATCGGCGAGGCTTGCATGGAGTCCTAGAAACGACGAGGAGGCATTATTCTGGCCGATTTGTTGGTATAGATGCCCGATCCAAAGAACGAAAAGCTAAGAGCCAAAAAAATAAATCGGATAAGAAGTCGCTCTTCGCAGAGCTGGAATCGATTCGCTGGTTCCTGCTGGATTACAGCAAGGCATGTATAGAAGCTGATGAGCGCTATTGCGACGGATGGATTCGGACGAATTCAAAGAACTACGATATTACCAATGAGCAGGGTAGGCAGTACATTGAGGCTGCGCAAACGCTGATCAGGGAGCGGCCGCACAACAGGATTCGGATGGAGAAATTTGTTCCGGCTGGCGGCGATAAGGAGATGTATTCGCTAGCGCCGGCAAGGCCGAAGAGGAAGCCTGGTATAGAGTTCGCTAAGGAGGTTGCTGAAAAGTTGGAGCGTACGTTGGGGAAGAAAGTTTCAGTGGAGGATTTTTTATGGCTTGCGCAACAATTTGCTACAAAAAATATCAAGGATGACAATGGGGTTGTGTGTAAGTCGGTGGTCGATGCAACGCGCTGCATTACCCTAATCAAGTCGATTGGATTTGACAACAGCCGGCTAAAGTACAAGTTGTTCTACGGTTTGCTGTCTCCTGGTGAATTAGAGCGGATAAAAGAGTCGTGGATCAAAAAAATTAGAATCGATGGCTTAGCCTGCAAACTGCTTAATGGGCAGAGGCCTTTGGGTAAGCGAGGTTGTTTGAGTATTTCGGTTACGGATTCGGTGGAAATAGGTGCGAGAAGCTCGATTGGTTTTTGGTTTATTCTGTTGCTGCTGGCGATAAAAGAGAGAATAAAATATTCATGAAATTAGCAATGTAAAAGAAGTCTGGGGATTCGGGTTTTTGAATTTTAGCGCCCAGGCGGAAATCGGCCTGGGCGTCATCCATCGATGCTCAGCCGGTTCCAGCGAGGTGCGCCCGCATCAGCTCGCGCGCAGCCGCATTATAGCGGGGCGAGTCGAATCGAACGCCATTTTTGGACGGCGCTGTCAGTGCTAGTACGGTGCAAGGCAGACCTGCGGCGTCGAATTTGCGCGCTATAAACTCACCCTCTGCCCGATCATGACTTGACATGATTAACTGATAATCCTTCAACTCGACCAGATTACGCATCATGTCAACAAAGGCAGCCGCGTGGATAATGTCGTTATGCTGGAGTGGATCGTCGAGCAGCAGTGCGCGCCAATTCGACCAAGGATACGCGGTACTCGCAGCGCAAAGGATGCTGACCCCGTTAGCAGCCATCTGTCCCTCGCTTAGCACCAGCTGCGGTGGAAGCTCGGTGTTATAAAGGGCATTGTCGACATCGTCGGTATAGCGCAACTGCATTCCGAACTGTGTGCGATCGATCGCGGTGTCCGCGCTGAACTGTACCATCTCACCGGGCGTGCTGAGCAACGCGCGGTTGAAGCCATCGATGAGATCGTTGAGTGGCCTCAGAAACTTCGTTGAAAACTCGTCAGCTTCGGCCTTGAGGTGTCCAGCGTAGGCGTTGACAGCGGCTTGGGTCGACTCGGTGAGATTGAGGGCTTCGCGGGCCTCGGTGAGAGTCTGCTGGAGCCGTCGCTCGTACGCTGTTGGATCGCTGGCGCTTCCGGCTCCGCCCTGTTGCTCCATGCTGCCGATCACTATCTGCAGCTCGCTTTGCGCCGCGATCGCCTCATGCGCGCGCGCTAGTGTGGACAATGCCTCGAGAAGGAGTGTCAGATTAGCTGAATTCCGCTCAAGAGTATCAGAGCGGGCGGCCAAGGTTTCGTGGGAGGGCATGCCGGGAAGGCCTGCCTTCGTCCACTCCGCAGTTGTCGCATCCATATCGCGACGGGCAGCGGCTATGGCGGCAACTAGCCTATCATGCTCGGCCTGAATCGACTCCAGGCGCTGACGTGCAGTCACTTCCGCTGCGACCGCGGCTGCGCGCTGTGTCTCCAGCGAGGCCTGCTTTTTGCGCTCGATGGAAGCCTCTTGCTGCTGCACTTCGATTATTTGGGTGAGTTCTGCGGCTGTCGGAACTGGGGTTGCAAACGTTGCAAGCCTCTCATCGATGGTGAGGATCGCTGCATCAAGCTCTGCATGTCGCTGCTTGCCAGTGCCCAGGCGACTGCGTAGCGTCCTCAGCTCGGCCTCAATCGTGGTGATTGAGGCTTGCGCGACCGCAACCGATGAATCACCGGCAGCCTCGGCGGCGAGCAGAGGGGCGAGGGCAGCATCGACTGCGGCAAGGCGCTCCGTGACAGCCTGGACCAGATCCGCCTGCTCGGGCAGCTCTAAACTGAGCGCCACGGCAGCGCGTGCAGAAGCAAGCTCGGTCCTTGCAGTCGCGGCCTCTTGGGCCGAGTGCGCTGCCGCATTTATGATGCTCTCAGCTTCAGCGAGCGCACGGCGTTTTTGATCGCGCTCAGCTAGCAGCATTTGATTAATGCGGGCCTGTTCTGTGAGCACCATGTCCTCTCTAGTGGCAGCTGTCTCAGCCAGCGCCTTCAGCACGCCCGGTGGAAAGGACGAGGAGCAAACAGGGCAAGCCTCGTCATGTTCGCTCAGATGGGCCGCAATCTGTGCCAGGGCATCGGCCATTTCCGATCCCACTCGCCTGAGCTCGGAGAGGCTCTGGCCACTTTCGGCGATCTTGCCGTCGAGCGTAGTTGTGTCGATACGAAGATTAGCGATCGATCTACGCGCACTCATGGCCGCAGCGTCCGCCGCGCTGGATACCTCGTGCTTGCTCCTTGCTGTACCTTCGAGCAACGAGATTTTGCTGGCACGCACCGCGATTTCGCGAAGCGCGGCTTGGCGGCTCTCCAGAGAAAGGCGCTTCGATTGGTCCTCTATTGCTTGGGCGAGCACGGGCCGCGCAGCAGCAAGCGCGTTTTCCTGGGCGGCTAGAGAGGAGAGAAGCTCCGCATGCTCTTTAGCTAAGATCTCACGCTCGCCATCGAGTCGAGCTCGCTCCTCGACTGACTGGCGGGTCGATAAAAGCCGCTCGATCTCTTCGGTCTTGTGTGCGACGGTCGCGGCCTGTGCGGAGACCGCACGTTCCGCTGCTCCACTGGCGAAAATATCAGCCGACAGAGCGATCGTGGCATTTGCCACCCGAGTTTGTGCTGCAGTCATGGTCGCGTCAGACGGGTCCGACTGCGAAACCAGGGTGAGGTAGCGGTCCGCGATTGCCCGCATTGGTTTCATCTTGGCGATTTCCGCGCCGATCCTCGCCGATTCGCGTTCGATAGATTGGCGGAGGACAACTAGGTGATCGCCCGGTTCAGAGGGCGTCGGATTAATCCCTACGCCTGTGAACGTAGCAAGATCCGCAGCGAGTTTGTTGAGACTGGCTTCCAAGGCGGCCTGCGGCATCGCACCCGAGGCGGCGGCAGCTCGCTGCAAACGGATTAGTCGCTCGCTAATCTCTCGCCATGCAAGGAGCGCCTTCTCCGCTTGGGTGACGTGCAGTTGCTGCTCTTCGATCCTGCGGCGAAAAGCATTTCCGGTAGATCTGCCTCTCAGGGTAGTGCGGATATCTTCTAGTCGATCGATCCCGCTTGGACCCTTGAGGGCCTCCCATTGTTCGGTCTGCTGTCGGCTGGTGAATCTCTGCTGGGCTGCTTGGCCGAGGAAATGGGTGAAAGCGAGATAAATGCCCAGATCCCTTATGTCGCCCCATCCGGACGTTTTCAGAAGGTCGATTAGGCTCGCTTCACTCGGCTTCATCGTTGCTGTGCGGACGATTGGATCGCCTGCTGTGAATTGCAGAGCCACTCGGTGGGAGTCCTTGCGCGCATCACGGCGAGTGAGATAATCGCCTTCCTTCAGTCGGGAGATATGTTTGCTAAAGCGACGGACCTCGTTGGTGAGGCACCATTCAATACCGTCGAAGAAGCTGCTTTTGCCGAGCCCATTGGTTCCCACCAACAAAGTCAGGCCGGGTCCAGCCGGAATATCCAGCGCAAAGCGGCCGAAGGTGCGGAAGTCTTCAAGTTCCACCCGTGAGAGATAGATCGCACTCATGTTGTTCCTCTACGCTCCCAAGCCTGAACCAACCCATCCACCAAAGCTGTAGGATCGGATGAGATTTCGGTTGCGAGCTTGATCCATTCGCCAGCAGTTGTGCGAGGAACCCCGCCCTCGGTTGCGGCACGACTGATATTGTCGAGCGGTGCCATTGAGAGGTCTTCATGCTCCCAGGGCCGTGCCAGAAATGTCCTCTTGATGAAATCGTTGAAGCTCTCAGCGTCTTTGGTGGCCTCGGCTGGGCGGAGCCATACAAGTTTGCGGGCCACTCGCTCGTCGCGCTCCACCATTAAAGAAAGAGCATACCAAGAGTCACTGGGTTCGCTACCTCTTGGTCCAACGAGGATAAGCTGAAGATCGAGCGTTGCGTTCGGCGCAAGATGCGACCGGGCCACTACACACTGATTTCGGAAGCGCCGCAGGGTCTCGACGATCTCGCCCTCTCGTGCGTCTTCGGGCAGAAGACCGAGTAGTACCGCATAGCGGCCGAGCTGCAAACCGCGAACAATGGAAGGCAAGTCCCGCGCCTCCAGCTGCGCCGACGGACTGCCCTGCCCACCCTGGAATGTCTGCGATGCAAGTTTGGGCGCCGGTTTGACGCTCAGCCCGATTTTGGCCGCGTAGTGTAAGAGCGCATGCTCGACCCAAACGAGCGTCTCAACACCTGGGGAGAACTGATCGTTATCTGTCATGCACTTACTCCTACCGCATCTGCTTCCTCAATGGCGGCCTTCAGGCGCCTGAAATGGCTATCTTCCACGGCTGCCAGCAACTCACCCAATGCCTTGCATCCCACCTGTACGGCCGTAATGAACGCGTGGTCGACGGTCAGGAACAGGTTCGCGCCATCATCGACCTCGCTCAGACGCGGTACTTGTGACTGCGTCGTAATCAGCGGTGTCGCGGCAAGTAGAGAAACGCCTATCGGGCTGTTGACCATGGGCAAGACGACGAAATGGGTCTTCCACATGAAGCGAGCGGCACTGATCGCAATCGGCTCTCCCTCGATCAGATCCGCCGCGCAGGCGTGACCTGTCCACGCCATGCCGTCGCTGGCTCGAACCAGATTGCCGGGCACCTCTCCATGAGGCGCTATCACCTGCCAGCCGGTCGCGACGGCGAGCGCAACCGCGGTTGCGCGCACCAGAAGCTTGAGCTTTTTAGGGCCTACCAGTGCCTGTGCTTCGCTTTCATGGTCGATACCATCCTTAGCGCAGACCTCGAGACGAAGGAAGCACGCCAGAATGCGGGGCGATGCGGCAAAGGACTGGCACCACTCTTCCCAGACGACTTTCATGGCGATACGCAAATCGTCGGCGGCTTTGAAGCCAACTACGCGGCCGGGATCATCGCCGCTGGCCAGATAGGCCTGGAGATGGGTATCGATGGCGCCAAGAACCCAGCCGTCCATCGCATGATTTAGCTGCGCGGCCATCACCTCTGGTGTGAGGTCGGTTGCGTTCAAAATAGAGGTGTTGTCGCTAACAGGCCGCATGGGCGGAAGGGCCAAGTCCTCGGCATGAAGTGATGAACAAGAGAGACGCTCAAGGAAGGGCTGCCACTGGGATACGTTGAGGTGGAGAGTGCTGCGATCGGCATGGATGCCGAGACGTGCAATGGCGAAACCGAGCGATTGGAGTTCATCCGGGTTGGCTTCGATGTTCATTTGGACGGCACGCGCCCGCGGCCCCCAGACACTAGTTGCATCGGCAAGGCCAATGTCCCCGGACCAACGAACACTGCCGTCCTCAAGGGATAGTTTGATCCGATGAGGGAGTTGATCTTCCAGTGTTACTTGTAGATAGCGCGGTAGGGGAAGTCGCCGTGCTTTTGCGAGACGGCTGAAGTGGTCCCGCACGTCCTCACTGATTGTCGGCGCGATGCTGTCCTCGGGGAAACGAGCGATCCATTGTCTATGGGTATCTTCATAGCCATCCAACACCGCCGCAAACGGTGCTCGGACAGAGTCGCGCCCCGGCCCGCGCCGAACAATCACCTTGTCAGCGGCAATCTGCCGGCCATCACAATCGAGGAGAAAAGTCGGCTGATTGAAGCCCACAGGTGGGTCGAGCGAAGTTACATTAGCGCAGACAATATGCTCGAAGTATCGGCTGGGATCCCGCCTGCAGGCTTTGATCACCAAGTATACGACGAGCCGGTTGAGCGTCGCTGTTCTAATCGACATGAGATCAGCTTCGCGGGTCTGGAAAAATAGTTGTACCCCGGGCCGCAATCGACCCGCAATCTCGTCAACAAGGCCGAGTGCCTCGATGTCGGCACCGATGCTCGCTTCATAAGCAGCCATGAAATCGAAACCTTGGCCAGCCGAATCAGCTGAGCGTGCATCTGTGTCGATTGTAAGCAGGCGCTCGGCTAGCGTACGGACACCAGGACGCTGCGCAATCGCACGGATCATTGCGCTGTGATCGAATGTTGCGCTTGCAGCCGCGACGAGGTCGATGAGGCCACCGTCTCCATTACCGCTGACAAAGAAGCGTGGGCGAGGATTTCCGTCGATTTCCTGACTGGGTACGCCCGCGTCGAGCCAATAGCTCTCGGTGATGGTATTTGGGATGCCGCGCTTTGGTTCGATACCGAAGCCGAAAGCAAAGATTACGATATCGACCTCGGTCTGGGCTGATTGACGCTCTCCGCCGACGCCTTCACGTTCGAAATGGATATCGAAGCCATTCGCCTTGGGGGCAACCGATGTCACAAGGTGTGAGAGATTGACAGCAGGCCGGTCGCCGGCCGCGGAGCGTAGCTCGTTGAACTCACGAAGGACCGCCTCGCGGACCTGGACCGCCGAGCCGGACTTCCAGTCCAGCAGCGGCAACTCGGCAAACTCATGCTGGGAGTCTCGGCGCGGCCAATCATAGATGTGCGGATCGAGACGGCGGCGCTGGGATTCGCGCTGCAATGGAATCAGCACGTCTGATTGCTCGTAGAGAAAGATGGTCGCATCGCTTTGCAGAGCCAGCGCAGCGGCTACAGTCACGCCACCGGCGCCACCACCAATTACTGCGATGCGAGCATGGGCGGCGACATGATGTTGGTTATGTAGCGCATGAGCAAGCTCCAACGCGCGGACCTGTTGCGAATAAAAGGTAATCCGTGAGTCAAAGCAACCAAGGACATAAGCCCCCGGCTTTCCAGCAATTCGTGCACCATCAATAATATCGGCTGGCCTCAATGCCAAAGCAATAACCTCCGACGCCCGTGACGGCTATGAAACTTACTTGTTTACGTTATGGTTGCTACGCTCCGCGACAGCGGATTGTAGTTGCCACATTCCTACCACTGCAAGTAAGTCTGGAACAGGGGTTCGTTTTCGCACCGATGGTCGAAGAGTGGATCTGGCCGAATCGAGATTATTTCAATGAGCCACATAGCGATTACTCATTGACGAGTAAGGAGCATAGCTGTATCACGCTCCTTTTTTGCGGTCCGAGTGCTCTACGCATCCTTCAATAAGATATTCCCAGATTACGCCCGATTCGTAACGTTTACGTCCACCACCCGCTTCTGGGAGCTCCAACATGATATTCCCTATGCCAGACCAATAGCTTTCCCAAATACAACTAACATTAGTAATCATTGAGATTTTGTAAGCGAGTCGTGCTAGCGAGACATGCTCCATATTGACTTTAATGACACGATTGAAAGGGTTTTCTTTGAGGCGAAATTTTTTAACGGAGTTTAGGGGCCAGCCATATTTCATGCTGACCTGGTGACAAGTATTCATGTCACTGAATGCATATATGGACGAAAGACGTGATGGGTATAGGGAATGTTTTGCCATTCGATGCATTTCAGCGTCATATTCAATGCGGTAGTCATTGATGGCTGTTAAGAAATACGGTGAAAGTGCTTTGTTATCCATCGCATGGCTCAAAGGGAAGGTAGCTAGCGGAGCCATTTATGTATTTTTCTGCGAATTCGGGGAGCGTAGCTAAACTACCGAATGCACCCGAGGTGAAAGTTCCGATTAGGTTGAAGTTGTGATGGGTTATTGGGTTGAATTGATCCACAAAGATGAAAAATTCGTCTGGAATTGGTTCGTTAAGATTCATCAGTCTAGACATTCCGTTTGCTCTTTTTGTTTGATTTTCAAGGCCGAATGTTTTCAATGATCTTTTGCGGCTTAGGCGGTACGCGAAGAGTTTTTCATTTTCTATCGTTACGAGAGATTCGTTACCACTAACTGATCGGAAAAATGAGACTTATCCCCGCTGTCGAATTTTCTGCACAGGCCCCGGATACTGAGCTACCAGCTCATCCGCTGTCAGCAACGTGATGCCTTCGACCATCGCCTGCGCCACCAGAACCCGATCAAACGGATCCTTGTGAATCGGCGGAAGGCTATCAATAGACACAGCATGTGCGCTGGTAATCGGTAGTTCCTGGTAGCCGTTATCCAAAAGCCCGCGCCGCAGCACCCGCGGATTCACTTTAAAATCGCTGCGCCCGAGACCGCGTTTGATGGCAATTTCCCAGAGGCTCGCCGCACTAAAAAGCAGCTCGTTGTTTAGGTCTTCCAGTAGCGCATGGGCTTCGGGTGAAAGGCGGTCGGGAGAACCCGCCGCCCACAGTAGTACATGGGTATCCAGCAACCATTTCATGCGTCGTCGCCGCCGAAGAGTCGTTCGATTTCCTCTGCCCCCATTCGATCGAAGTCGTCCGGCACATCGATTTGTCCTGCCATGAAGCCCAGCCGCCGGGCTTGGCCGGCAGCTGGGGCGTCGAGCGCCGTGACTTTGACCAGGGGTTTGCCGGCCTTGGCGATGACAAAGGGTTCACCTTTGGCGGCCTGGTCGATCAGCCGGGAAAGATGGGTCTTGGCTTCATGAACGTTGACGGTCAACATGATGGCTCCGGATAGACTAAGTCTGGTTAGTCTAGTCTGGCTGGCGGCCGGAGACAATCGCTGGCCAGGCAGGGCTGGGGTATCAGGCAGCATTCTGGTTTCTCCGGGCGTTGAGCAGGGCTTGAGCCATTTCCAGGTTGCCCTGGATATCCCACAGAGCATTCAGCAGGACGTCGTCGGTGAGTCGGTTGGTTTCCGCGTCCTCGAACTCATTGGTCAGCAGCATCGTGACCGCATGCGCGCGCAGGAGTACGCAGGAGAGCGCGTCGATCGGTAGGCCTTCCTTACCTTCGATCAGTACGGCGAGAATTCTCTCGGGAGTATCCAGCCACGGGCTGGGTGTGAATGTAGTTTCCGGGCCGGTGGTATCATTGTCGGCAGCCATAATTGCACCTCTCGTACAGGTCGATTGTGGTCAGGGGATGTCGGTGTTGGCGCACCGGCATTCCCGCTTCTTCTTTACTGCGGGTTTGCTAAAAGTGGTTTTGCAGGAGCCGCTCCATGGCGGAGCCGTCGCGCCGGGTCAGGTTCGGCACGTAGCGCGAATACACTCGGAACAGCATTTCTGTCGTGGTATGCCCCATCTGGCGCGCGATCCATTCCGGATTTTCGCCGGCACCCAGCCATAACGTGGCCGCGGTGTGTCGCGTTTGGTACGGCCGGCGTTTTTTCAGGTCGAGCAGTCGCAGCAGCGGATACCAGACTCGCTTGGTGATGTTGTTGTGATCCAAGGGCTGTCCTTTGCCGGTGCAGAACACGTAATCGAAGTGGCCCGTGACTTCTCGCTGAGCGGATAACGCATCGAACACCAACTGGCGCATCTCGATCTCGCGTTGCGAGCCGTCGGTTTTGGTTGTGGTCATCTCTCCGGCGACATAACTTTCGCGGACCAGAATTTGCCGGCGTTCGAAGTCGACGTATTTCCACAGCAGTCCGTCGATTTCTCCGGTACGTAACCCAGTGAAAAAGCGCACGGTGTAGTAATTGCGAAAATCCGCACGCACAGCGTTGATGATTTTCCTGACTTCCTCCAGCGTGAACGGTTCGACTTCGGTGCGCGGCACTTTCAGCGATTTGATCCCGCGCCAGGGAGACGTGAACTCATAGCGGTCCGCGGCTTCAGTCAGGATCATGCGCAGAGGCGTCATGATGTGATTGATGCGCTCGTTGGATAGTCCTTTGCTCCCGTCCTTGCGTTCAATCCGAGCCAGGCCTGCCCGAAAGCCGAGCAGTTCTGCCTTGTTGACGGCTTGGATGGTTTTCTCGCCAAATTCGGGAATCAAATAATTATCGAGCGTGGAGCGAACCATTTGGCTGTGGGATTTGCGCCAGCGAACGATATTTTCCGAATACCACGTTTCCGCGAAATCTTTGAACAAAGGCGAGTCTGTATCTGCTGCCTGAGTTAGAGATTTTCGCTTGTTGAAGAGCGCGACTTTGCTGCTGTCGGGAAAGTACTTGGCATAGTCGAAGCTGCCCAAAGTGATTTCAGCTTCGATGCGCGCAAGGATTTGCTCGAGTCGCTTTTTGTTCGGCGGTGTGTTCTTCAGCTTCGTGTATTCCTTGCAGCGCTGTCCCAGGTAGCGGAAATCGAAGAACAGGGTGCCGTTTTCTCTGCTGCTGATACTGCCCATGGCTGAGTCCCTCTATATAACGCCAGCCATGAGCGCATCGATCGACGGACCTTTCACCATGTCCTGCTCGATCTTTTCCCAGAGATAAAGAATCTTTCTGCCGCCGAATGGGCGGATGTAGTGAATGCCTTCGAGCAGGACGGAATCCTTCAGCCGCTCCCGGATCGTGCGCGGGTCGTATTTGATGCGGGTGGCCAATTCTTCGGTAGTGAGGTAGGTGTTAATCATCTTTTGTCTCCTATATGCATCAAACGATGCGTATAAGCGACATTTTATCGGTCGAAACGTGATTGCCAAGCACGCTTGATGTGTATCGTCTACGGTTGCTGAGCTGACGCTGCGTGCTAAACACGCTACTATTGCCTGAAATTTCAATGGGGTAGTGGGCGTCGGCCTATGATTCGCTTTCGGTTAAAAGAAATTATTTCGGACAAGGAATTTCGCGAAGGGCGGCGAATTACGTTGGAGGAGGTCGCGCAGGCGACTGGAATTCATCGCACGACGCTTTCAAAAATTGCGGGTCAGAAGGGATACAACACTACGACCGATGTGCTGGATAAACTCTGTGCACACTTTGGTGTGGGTGTTGGTGATCTGGCGGAGTATGTGCCGCAAGAGGCCGATAAATAAAACGAGAAAATTGCAGAAGAGAAGTTTTCGAAAAACTGGTTTTCGATCTTCTCGCGGCGCGCGCATACAAGCCGATTGATGCGGCCGATCCCTGAATTTAGCTAACGGTCAAAAATTGCGAACGTGGTTGTTGAGATTCAACGGCCGCGATTCTCCACGGTCCCAAAATGGTCTCAATCTGGTCCCAACGGGAGCTGTGTTAGCAGGTAATAACGGCCCCTAGACGAATTGAATAGTCGACACAACTGAATGAAATACATTGGTTTTTCGCTATTCAATTTTGGGTTGTGCCCCCGGAAGTGCCCCCAAAATATTTTTGCTGTGAAAGTCTTTCAATGCTCGTTCGGAGTTGTCGCATCTCATGACTGTTGGTGATTTTCGAAAGGACTTCCTGCCCGAACTCCATGATAGGTGGTACGCATAGACAGGTACGCAGAGCGGTACGCACGAAAATCAGCTTTTTGCATTCTGATCAATCCAGGGGGGACGTGTCATTCTCGTTGATTTCAAGCTCCTGACCTGGCTCTCAATGACTCGTAAAGCTGTGCTGGTCCCAATAATATATCCCGCAGGCCGTCACGCAGCCGTTCTGAGCCCAATGCCTGGCTACTCATTACTTGGTGCGCATCAAGCGCGTCCATAATGGCGTGAAGTAACGCATCTCTGAGATCCGGAGAGTTCGCGAACTGTTCCTTCGTGTTGCTCGCTGCTTGTTGCACCAAGGTTTCATTCTCGAGCAGTTTGCCCTTCAGCACGCCGTTGACATAGACAAGTTGGTCGTCGTCAGTCAGATCGCCTTCGAAGAGGCCGTTTACCTTTTGGATGATTTCTGTGAGGTAAGTTTCTTGCTTTTCTTGTACTGAGCCACTGCCCACGGCGTCCATTGGTTGCAGTTTGTAGTTTCCATCGGCATTCATGCCCATCGGCTGTTTACCGAGGCTTTTCAGGGTGTGATGCGTGAGCACGACCTTGCTGAGATCCACGGTGTCACGCTCGCGACCAAACTCCAGCAACGGAATAAGCCGCTTATAGAAGAGAAAGCGTTTTTCGATGTCGGTATTGCCATAGTCGAAAATTTGGCTGAGGAAGGCGTACAAGCGGACATAAGCCCCCATGTCATTTTTGAATAGCAGCAAGGCATCGAGTGTATCCTTGGCGGCATGTGCTGCGCTGTCGTCGCCTCTTTCCTCGGCTGCGGCTTTCTCATGCTGCGCCGCCTTGTAACGCTTGAGCAGGCGGTCGGCTACGGGCGCAATGGCTGCCTCAAGTTGTTTTTGCGTTCCTTGCGGATCCAGGTCTACCTTGGCAACGCGCTCCACTTCGAATTCATCGTAGTGCCCTGTTGCATCGAGTTTGGCGCGTAAGTCATAAACGAGGTGTGGATCGGTGACCGCCTCCAGCGCCGCCGTTTCGTAATAGGTTTTGAACGCCTTGAGAATTTCGGAGGGCTCGTTGACGAAATCGAGAATGTAAGTGGTGTCTTTACCTGGATGAGCACGGTTCAGGCGTGACAGTGTTTGCACGGCTTGGATACCACCCAACATTTTGTCGACGTACATGCCGCACAACAGAGGTTGATCGAAGCCGGTTTGGAACTTGTTAGCCACGATTAGCAAGTGGTAGTCGGGTTCGGCAAAGGCATCCCGGATATCGCGACCTTTGAGGCCTGGATTTAGATCGCGACTGCTTTCAGTCACAGCCGCGGGGAAGCTTTCGGGATCATTCACTTCACCTGAGAAAGCCACCAGAACACCCAACGGGTAACGGCGACCTTCGATGTATGCGCGTATTGCCGCCTGCCAGCGCACGGCCTCCTTGCGGCTACCGACTACCACCATTGCCTTGGCTTTTCGGCCTAGCAGTGGCTGAACGTTCTCGCGAAAGTGCTCGACAACGATTTGCACTTTACTGGCGATGTTATAAGGGTGCAGTCGTACCCACTGCATGATGCCCTTCATCGCTGCATTGCGCTCGACCTGCTTCTCATCGAGCTCCTGGCCATCGTGCGCCAGTTTGAATGCGAGTTTGTAACTGGTGTAATTCTTCAATACGTCGAGGATGAAGCCTTCTTCAATGGCTTGGCGCATCGAATAAACGTGGAATGGCTGTGGCACGCCGTCTGGTCCTGGACGTCCGAACAATTCAAGCGTCTTGCCCTTGGGCGTGGCGGTAAAAGCCACATAGGTCAAACCCTTCACTCCTGTGCGCGCTTCCATCTGCGCGGCAAGTAAAGCCTCGGTATCGATCTCCCCGCCATCTTGCAAATCGGCCCATTCCTCAGCAGAAAGTAACTGCTTGAGTTTAGCCGCAGCCTCGCCGGTCTGTGAGCTGTGGGCTTCGTCGGCAATGACAGCGAATCGTTTGCCCTCGGTGGCCGCCAGCTCTTGTACGGCCTGCAACGCAAAAGGGAAAGTCTGAATCGTACAGACGATGATTTTTTTGCCGTCTTTCAGCGCCTGCGAGAGTTGGGCGCTCTTGCTGCCATGTTCGTTGGTGATGCTGGCCACCACGCCGGTGGTACGCTCGAAATCGAAGATGGCTTCCTGCAGCTGCGCGTCCAGCACCGTGCGGTCGCTCACCACCAGTACGCTATCGAAAATCTTGTTGTGGTTAGCATCGTGTAGATCGGCCAGAAAATGCGCAGTCCAGGCAATTGAGTTGGTTTTGCCGGACCCGGCTGAATGCTGAATCAGGTAGCGCTGTCCGGCGCCGTTCGCGAGCACGTCAGCCACCAGGTTGCGTGTGGCGTCGAGCTGGTGATAACGCGGAAAAATGACCGCCTTGAGTTGCTTCTTGTCGTCGCGTTTGCCGATCAGATAGCGGTGCAGGATATCCAGCCAGCTCTCGCGAGCCCAAACTTCTTCCCAAAGATAGGATGTGGCGAATCCGTTGGGGTTAGGCGCATTACCCGCGCCACCGGCATTACCACGGTTGAATGGCAGGAAGGTGGTTGCCGGTCCAGCGAGTCTGGTGGTCATCATCACTTCCGACTGGCTCACCGCGAAATGTATCAGCGCACCACCCGGAAAGCTCAGCAGAGGTTCAATGAGACCACCTTTCGGTTGGGGGTGGCGGTCAAAGCAGTACTGGTCCACCGCGTCCTGCACACTTTGGGTGAAATCGGATTTCAGTTCGGCCGTGGCGACCGCGATGCCGTTCAGGAACAGTACCAGGTCCAGTTCGGCCTTGGTGTTATTGGGCGAGTGAGCGACCTGCCGCACGACCCGCAGCCGGTTGGCGGCGTAATTCGCCTGAATGGCCGGGTTGATAGCAAGCGCCGGCTTGAACTGTGCCAGCACCAGTGGCTCTTTTAGACCAAGTAACTCGACCCCGCGCCGGAGCACATCCAGGGTGCCGCGCTCATTAAGGTTCTTGCGTATCCTTTCGGCCAATACCGTGGCTAGGCCGGAGCCGTGGGTCTTGGACAGCCGCTGAAAGCTCTCGGGCTGAGTCGTCTCAACCCAGGCCAGCAAGTCGGGCAGAAACAGTCCGTTGGCGCGGTCAAACAGCGCTGCGTCGCCGTCGGCATAGAGCCAGCCATGGGCAGCCAGGTGTTGGCAGATTTCTGATTCGAAGTGGTGTTCTTTGTGCAGGCTCATGCCTTGCCTTCCCCTGGGATCAAATAGCCGTCAAATAAACGGCTTTTGTCCATCCTATTGATTTAAATTGGTTTTTATGAGGTTTTTAATCGCTTGCCCGGGCTTGCCATCGAATGAGCATCAAATAGGACAACCCAAGCGTGGCAGGCATCGAGGCCTCATTGCCTTAACTTAGCTTGAGGCTAAATTAAGGAAAGTCGGTTTCCTTTAATTTAAGAAGAGCCTAAAGTAACGATCGAACACAAAGATCCGGCCTTTCTGCCGGCCCGTGCTTTCTCTCAGAATGTTCAATTTTTCGAAATCCTTGATCAACGCGTTCGCCGTTGGGACGCTGATGGACAGCCCCGTCGCAAGGTCATTGGCGCTGACTATCGGGTTCCGGTAGAGCAAGTTCAGTCCGGCCCGTGCGGTCGGAATCCGCTTGCCCAGGCTCAGTACGGCTTGTTCTACTTCGGTGCGCAAAAGCAGGATGGCGCTGAATACATCCCGTCCTTTCTGTGCCGTTTCAGCCATGCCGCGAAGGAAGAACCGCACCCAATGAATCAAATCGTTACTGGTGCGCACGCGCATTAGCGCATCGTAGTAGCTTGCCCGGTTGCGTTCAAAAAAGTCTGATAAATAAAGAGAGGGCTTGCTGAGCACTCCACAGCTCACCAGATACAGGGGAATCATCAACCGTCCGATCCGTCCGTTCCCATCGAGAAACGGATGGATGGTTTCAAATTGGTAATGGGCAATGGCGATGCGTACCAAGTGCGGTACTGCAATCGCGTCGTTGTGCAGAAATTTCTCCAGATCGCTCATGAGCTCGATGACGCCGTCGTGATGCGGTGGGATAAACGCGGCATCCTGCAAACTTGAGCCACCGATCCAATTTTGACTGGCACGGAAATCGCCCGGTTGTTTGTGCTCGCCTCGCACGCCTTGCATTAATGTCGCATGAGTCTGTTTGAGCAGGCGATTGGACAGCGGCAGCTCGGCGAGTTTTTCCACCGCCTCATTCACTGCATCGATATAGTTGCGCACCTCGCGCCAGTCGTCCCGTTTCTCGGGGGACACCTGATCTTCAGGCAGCAGTGCTTCGTCGATTTCGGTTTGCGTGCCTTCAATGCGGCTGGAGGTTTGCGCTTCCTTAACGACGTGCATCTGAAGGAATAAGTCGATATCCGGTACGATCAGCGAAAACGCATTGAGCTCGCCCGGGGCGCGGTTGGCTTGTTCTAACAAAACGCCAATAGTCGGATCTTCCCAAAACCACTCGTGATTTACCGGCACCGGCTCGAAGCTCTTGTA
>Ga0153956_1001904_pt1 | contig 16866 bp, 14 predicted proteins | sample TSFL040MetaG_FD_104704 | JGI IMG/M metagenome (GOLD analysis project Ga0153956, IMG submission 104704) | Attine ant fungus gardens microbial communities from Florida, USA - TSFL040 MetaG | ecosystem: Host-associated > Fungi > Mycelium > Unclassified | place: USA: Florida, Wekiwa Springs...
CCCGCCCACCACGCTCGCGTCGTTCCCGCCCACCACGCTCGCGTCGTTCCCGCCCACCACGCTCGCGTCGTTCCCGCCCACCACGCTCGCGTCGTTCCCGCCCACCACGCTCGCGTCGTTCCCGCCCACCACCCCGATGATCGGGACGTCGGCGCACAGCTCGGGACGAAAACTCATCCGCCCGAACCGCTCGGCGGTGATGAACACCCGCGGCCGGCTGGCGGACAGGATGAAGCCCAACTCCCTGGGGCCGTAGAAGTGCACGACGGGCACCACGACCGCACCCAGAAACGCCGCCGCCCAGAACGCCGCGGCGGCCTCCATCCAGTTGGGCAGCTGCAGGGCCACCACGTCGCCCGGACCGACGCCGCGGGATCGCAGGCCGGCCGCCAGCCGGCGGGCAACGAGCTCCACGTCGGCAAAACTTCCCCGCCACGGCCGAACCGCCGAGTGCACCTCGAACCCGGCCTCAGCACTCGCCGCCAACCCGGCGGCGAGCAGGTCACCGAGGGTTTCGCGGGTCCACCATCCCTGTTCTTCGTAGCGCCGAACCAGATCGGCAGGAATCTTTCGCATCTTGCCCGTGATGCTATTCTCCGTTTTTGAGAATGCCAATATCTTGAGCGGAGAGCCATGGGTCACGACTGTCCGGACGAGCTGGACGTCCAACTCGATGACGGCCTGGCCATCATCACCATCGACCGGCCTCAGGCCCGCAACGCCATCGCCCCCGAGACCATGGAGCAACTCGACCGGGCGCTGGACAAGGTCGCCGGGGCGCAGGCTCTGGTGATCACCGGCGGCGGCGACCGTGCCTTCGTCTCCGGCGGCGACCTCAAGCAGCTCGCCGCGCTGCGCACCGAGGCCGAAGCGTCGGCCATGGCCTGGCGGATGCGCACCCTCTGCGATCGGATCGCGGCGTTCCCGGCACCGGTGATCGCGGCATTGAACGGCCACGCGTTGGGCGGTGGCGCCGAGGTGGCGGTCGCCGCCGACATCCGGATCGCGGCCGCCGACATCAAGATCGCGTTCAATCAGGTGTCCCTGGCGATCATGCCGGCCTGGGGCGGCGCCGAGCGGCTGGGCAAGTTGGTCGGACACAGTCAGGCGTTGCTGCTGGCCGGCACCGGGACCATGCTGGACGCTTCGGCGGCCGAACGTATCGGCCTGATCAACCGGGTGGTCCCGAGGGAGTCCTTCGACGCCGAATGGCGCGCTCTGGCCCGGTCATTGGCCAACCAGTCGGCCGGTGAGATCAAACGGGTGCTCGGAGGCGCCACGGCGGACGAGGCGGTGGCGGCGTTCGCCCGGTTGTGGGTCGCCGACGAGCATTGGGAGGCCGCGGATCGTCTCCAACAAGGCAGGAAGCAGCGCTAATGCTCCGCGGGCACCGAAGCCAGTGCGACGCCGGAGAGCGGCGTGTACGGCGGCGGGTCACCCTCGAGCCGTTGCAACCAGCGCTCGACGAACTCGATGGTCTCGGGATGGCCGAGGGTCATGCCCAGCGCCTCCTGCTCGATGATCAGCATCCGCGAGGCGCTGGTCATGAGAACCATCAGCACCGTCGGCGGGAACTCCGCGTCGTCGACGCCGTACCGGGCAAACAGCCCGGATACCGCCTCGATCTGTTCGGCGCGCAGCCGCTCGGCGTAATTGGCGATTTCGGCCCGCAAGGCCTCACGCTCGTTGGCCACGGTGATGAACTGCATGGTCAGCGCCGTCCACGCCGGATCGGTGTTGAATCGCCACAGCGCCCACAGCGGCTGCGGCGACGCCAACACCGCCGCCTGTTCGGCCAAGCCCTGATCGCCGCGCCGGCGGAAAATGGCCAGGAACAGGTCGTCCATGGTGCGGAAGTAATAGTGCACGAGCTGATGCTTGAGGCCCGCCCGCTCGGCGACGCGACGAGAGCTGACCGCACCGGCACCGTCGGTCAGCAGAAGCTCTTCTGCAGCGTCGAGCAACAGAGTCCGGTTCTTCGCGTCCGGGGCGCCAATTCTGCGCTGTCCCTTAGCCGATTCGGGCATCCAGTTTGCTCCGCATCGTCGTCGTCACCTTTACACCTTCGGCGGCCATCGTAGTGGCGCCGCAACCCTTGACCCCCCAACCCCGCCCATGCTAAGCAGGTGCACAGCATCTGTCAGCCCGTTCTGCAGAGAGGTCCCCGTTGACTGACTTCGCGACGATCGATTTCTTCACCGATCAGTCCCTGGTACCCGATCCCCACCCGTACTTCGACTACCTGCGTGCCCGCAACCCGGTCACCCCGCTGGGCGTGTACGGCGTGGTCGCGGTGACCGGCCACGAAGAGGCCAACGAGATCTACCGCGACTCCGACACCTTCTCCAACCTGGTCGCGGTCGGCGGACCGTTCCCGCCGCTGCCGTTCACGCCCGAGGGCGACGACATCAGCGAGCAGATCGAGGCGCACCGCCACCTCATGCCGATGACCGAGCACATGGTCACCATGGACCCGCCGATGCACACCAAGGCCCGGTCGATACTGAGCCGGCTGCTCACCCCCAAGCGGCTCAAGGAGAACCAGGACTTCATGTGGCAGCTGGCCGACCGCCAGCTCGACTACTTCATCGACAGCGGCAGCTGCGAGTTCCTCTCCGAGTATGCGAGGCCGTTCGCGCTGCTGGTGGTCGCCGACCTGCTCGGTGTGCCCGAAGCCGACCGGCCGGTGTTCCAGGAGGTGCTGGGCGCGCCGCAGCCCGGCGCCCGGATCGGCTCGCTGGATCACGAAGAGCTGGCCCACGATCCGCTGGCCTGGCTGGACGACAAGTTCAGCCGCTACCTGTCGGACCGGCGGGAGAACCCGCGCGGCGACGTGCTGACCGACCTGGCCACCGCCACCTACGAGGACGGGTCGATCCCCGAGATCATCGACGTGGTCAAAAGCGCCACGTTCCTGTTCGGGGCCGGGCAAGAAACCACCACCAAGCTGCTCAGTGCCGCGTTGCGGTTCATGGCCGAGGATCCGGCCCTGGTCGAGCAGCTCCGCGGCGACCGCAGCAAGATCCCGAACTTCCTCGAGGAGACGCTGCGGCTGGAAAGCCCGGTGAAGACCGACCCTCGGCTGGTGCGCAAGACCACCACTCTGGGCGGGGTCGAGCTGAAAGCCGGCACCGTCGTGGTCATGTTTCCCGGCGCCGTCAACCGTGATCCCCGCAAATTCGAGAACCCGCACGAACTGCGGATCGACCGGCCCAATGTCCGCGAGCACCTGGCCTTCGCCCGCGGCAGCCACACCTGCCCAGGATCACCGCTGGCCCGCGCCGAGAGCCGTATCTCGCTGGAACGAATCCTGGATCGCATGACCGACATTCGGCTCGACGAGACCCGACACGGCCCGGCCGGCGAGCGCCGGTTCACCTTCGAACCGACCTTCATCCTGCGCGGATTGACCGAACTGCACCTGGAATTCACCCCGGTGGCCGCTCCGGTCAGCGCCGGCCTGTAGACCGCAGCTCTGCCGAAGGGACCAACAACATGACGGTGACCACCACCGACGAAGCGCGCTACGACCCGTATGACGTTGACCTCAACAGCGATCCGTACCCGATGTTTCGTCGGCTTCGCGACGAGGCACCGCTGTACTACAACGCCGAGCACGACTTCTACGCGCTGAGCCGGTTCGACGACGTCAACAAGGCCCTGGTCGATCACCAGACGTTCAGCTCGGCGCGCGGAGCGATTCTGGAGCTGATCAAAGCCAACACTCCGATCCCGCCGGGACTGATTCTGTTCGAGGACCCACCGATCCACGACATTCACCGCAAGCTGCTGGCCCGGATGTTCACCCCGCGCAAGATCGCCGAACTCGAATCCAAGATCCGCGAGTACTGCGCCCGTTGCCTCGATCCCCTGATCGGTACCGGCCGCCTCGATTTCGTGGCCGACCTCGGTGCCCAGATGCCCATGCGCGTGATCGGCATGCTGGTGGGCATTCCCGAAGCCGATCAGGAGATCATCCGGGACCGCTCGAATGACAACATGCGCACCGAAGCCGGCAAGCCGATGACGATAGCGTCCGAGGGCTTCGATGACGGCTCGATCTTCGCCGACTATCTGGACTGGCGCGTCGAGCATCCGTCCGACGACATCATGACCGAACTGCTCAACGTCGAGTTCACCGACGAATCCGGCACCACCCGGCGACTGACCCGCGACGAGCTGCTCATGTACGTGATGCTGGTGGCCGGGGCCGGAAACGAGACCACCACCCGCCTGATCGGCTGGACCGGCAAGGTGCTGGCCGAACATCCCGACCAGCGCCGCGAATTGGTACAGAACCCGGCGCTGGTTCCGCAGGCGATCGAGGAGCTGTTGCGTTTCGAACCACCGGCACCACACGTGGCCCGCTACGTCACCCGCGATGTGGAGTACTACGGCCAGACGGTGCCCGAAGGCAGCGTGATGATGATGCTGATCGGCGCCGCCAACCGCGACCACCGCCGATTCGCCCCCGACGGTGACGTTTTCGACATCCACCGCGAGGCCCGCCAGCACCTGACTTTCAGTGTGGGCGCGCACTACTGTCTGGGTGCCGCGCTGGCTCGCCTGGAAGGGCGAATCGCGCTGGAGGAGATCCTCAAACGCTTCCCGGACTGGGAGGTCGACCTCACCAAGGCAGCGCTGTCACCGACTTCGACGGTCCGCGGGTGGGAGTCCATGCCCGCTTCGGTCGGATGAATCCACTTCTACAAGTTACGAATTGAGGTTTCCCTATGGCTGGACGTGTTGAGGGCAAGGTCGCGTTCATCACCGGCGCGGCCCACGGTCAGGGCCGCAGTCACGCGGTGCGGCTGGCCGAGGAGGGCGCCGACATCATCGCGATCGACGTCTGTAAGCCGATCGTCGAGAACTCGCCCATTCCGCCGGCAACCCCGGAGGAATTGGCCGAGACCGTCGATCTGGTCAAGGCGCGCGGCCGGCGGATCTTCACCGCAGAAGTCGATGTGCGCGACTTCGACGGACTCAAGGCCGCCGTGGACGCGGGCGTGGAGGAGCTGGGCGGCCTGGACATCATCGTGGCCAACGCCGGTATCGGCAACGGTGGCGACACCCTGGACCAGTGCAGCGAGCACGACTGGCAGGAGATGATCGACATCAACCTGTCCGGTGTGTGGAAGACGGTCAAAGCGGGTGTCCCGCACCTCATTTCCAGCGGCAAGGGCGGGTCGATCATCCTGACCAGCTCGGTCGGCGGGCTGAAGGCCTACCCGCACTGCGGCAACTACGTCGCGGCCAAGCACGGCGTGGTGGGCATCATGCGCTCGTTCGCCGTCGAGTTGGGGCATCAGAACATTCGCGTGAACACCGTGCACCCGACCCACGTCAGCACCGGCATGATCATGAACGAGGGCACCTGGAAGATGTTCCGCCCGGACCTGGAGAACCCGGGTCCTGACGACATGGCGCCGATCTGCCAGATGTTCCACACCCTGCCGGTGCCCTGGGTGGACGCGATCGACATCAGCAACGCGGTGCTGTTCCTGGCTTCCGACGAAGCCCGCTACATCACCGGCGTCACGCTGCCGGTCGACGCGGGAAGCTGTCTGAAATAACCGTCTCGGCCATTCCCGACAGCTGGGACGCGATATCCCCGGAGTGGATGACCGCTACGATCAGCGGTCACCACCCCGGGGCGGTTGTGGATGCCGTGACGGTGGCATCTCGCGACGACGGCACTAACCGCCGAGCGCGCCTGGCCCTGAGCTATTCGTCCGGGAGCGGGGGTGGAGCTGTTCGTTCCGTTCGCCGGCGCTGGACCTGGGCTACTTCCTGCAGGGTGCGCTGACCATCGCCGACCGGCGCGACGGCGAACGTGCTGGCGCTCGCCCAGCGTTATGCCGCGGCGTTCACCGATCTGGATACCAGTGGCGCACTGGGCGCGCTGGACTCCGGCCCCTGCTGAACTCCCGCGAGCCATGCACCACCCGGGCAGCAAGTGAGAGAATCTCGGCATGGAGTGGACTGGAGCTGTTTACGCCGACGCACCGACGGTGGAGGTCTCCACCTGGATCGACGCACCGCCGGAACGCGTCTGGGAATTGGCCAGCGACATCCACGCGGTCGCCGAGAGCAGCCAGGAACTGCAGCATGTCGAATGGGCCGACGGTGACGGGCCCCGGCTGGGCGCGAGGTTCACCGGTTACAACCGGCACCCCGCCCTCGGGGAATGGTCCACGATCTCCGAAGTCGTCGAGTTCGAACCGCTGACGGTGTTCGGTTGGGCCGTCAGCGATCCCGCCAATCCAACTTCCTCGTGGCGGTTGAGCCTGGCGCCGGAGGGCACCGGCACCCGCCTGACCGAATGGATGCAGTTGGGCCCCGCACCATCCGGGCTGTCACTGGCCATCTCCGCGATGCCGGACAAGGAGCAGAAAATCGTGTTCGTGCGGCTGCGTGAATTCGAGACGGGGATGATGGCCACCCTCGATCACCTCAAACAGCGCGCCGAGCACTGATGCGCGCGGCCATCACGCTGGAGGCGGCCAGCGTCGGCAGCTGGGAACACCAGAAGCTGCTGGTCCGCGAGGCCGAGAAGATGGGCCTGGACATCTGCTGGGTCGCCGAAGCGTGGGGCGCGGACGCGGTCTCCGCACTGGGCTACTACGCCGCGTGCACCGATCGAATACTGCTGGGATCGGGCATCATCCAGCTGTCCACTCGCACTCCGGTCGCCATCGCCCAGGCCGCCATCACACTGTCCAACCTCTCCGGGGGACGCTTCCTGCTCGGTCTGGGCGCCTCGGGACCTCAAGTCATCGAGGGGCTGCACGGTCAGCCCTTCGACCGGCCGCTCGGCCGGATGCGCGAGACCATCGACATCATCCGGCAGGCGATCGCGGGAGACCGAATCGCCTATAGCGGCAAACAGTTCCAGATCCCCCGCCTCGGTTCGGCCACCAAGCCGATGCGGTTGTCCATGCGCGCCGAACACCGGATCCCGCTGTATCTGGCCAGCCTGACCCCGGCGATGCTGGCCCTGACCGGCGAAGTCGCCAACGGCTGGCTGGGCACCAGCTTCGTGCCGGAGGGCGCCGAGGCGGCCTACTTCACCCACCTCGACAGCGGTCTGGCCCGCGGCGGGCGCACCCGGGCGGACCTCGACATCTGCCAGGGCGCGGAAGTCTCATTCGCCAGCGACGAGAAGCACCTGAAGGAATTGATCGACAACCGCAAGTCCGAGCTGGCCTTCAGCCTGGGCGGAATGGGTTCGGCCACTACTAATTTCTACAACCAGGCCTACAGTCGCCAGGGCTGGTCGGATGTCGCGGCCGCCGTGAAGCACCGCTGGCAGGCCGACGACCGGGAGGGCGCCGCCGCGCTGATCACCGACGAGATGGTGCTGGCCACCACCTTGATCGGCACCCCCTCCATGGTTCGTGATCGCCTACAGGTCTGGAGCGACACCGGCGTGGACACCGTGCGGGTCTATCCAGCCGGCGAGACCCTCGAAGATCGGATCGCCACACTGGGCGCCGCGATCGACCTGGTGCACTCGATCAAGCGGCGATAGCGGCTCGGCTAACCGGGTGAGCTGCCGATAACCCCGTCGGCCGCCAACGCGGCAATCTCGGCCTCGGAAAGTCCCAACTCGCTGAGCAGCTCATGATTGTGTTGGCCCAGCAACGGTGCGTGGCGGGTATGAATACGCCGCGGGCCCTGCGACATCCGGGCCGGCAGTGTGCTGTGTGGCGCGGGACCGTTGACCGGGTGGTCGACCTGCTCGAAGAAGCCCCGCTCAGCCAGTTGCGCCAACTCGGTCTGGCGATGCGGTTGCATGACCTTGCCGACCGGAACGCCGGCCTCCCACAGTGCTGCGACGACGTCGTCGGCGCTTCGGGTCGCGCACCAGTCGGACAGCTGTTCGTCGATGAGGTCGTGGGCAGCACGCCGTCCGGCCGCGTCCGACAAGCCCGGATCGGCGGCCCAGGATGGGTCACCCAGTGCGCCGCGCAGGCTGTCCCACTGCGCATCGGTGGCGACCGCGATCGCGACCCAGCAGTCGTTCCTGCCGAACTCGTCGATGCCGGCAGTCTGATAGAAGTTCTGCGGAGCGGCCGCGGGGCCGCGATTCCCGTCCCGGTACAGCAGCGCACCGTTGGCGGAGTGTTCGATGACCTGCTCGGCGGCAATGTTGAGTGCGGCGTCGATCATGGCCGCCTCGACCAGTACGCCCTCACCGGTGCGACGCCGATGCTCCAGTGCCAGAAGCAGACCCGTCAAGGCATGCACGCCCGCGTTCGGGTCCCCGATCGAGTACGGCTCGTTCGGGTTGCGATCGGGGTAGCCGGTCAGCCAGCTCAGCCCGGAGGCGTCTTCGATGACGTAGGCGAAAGCAGGGTTGTCCCGCCACGGGCCGTCCAGACCGAATCCGGGCATTCGCAGCATGATCACGTCGCTGCGCAGCGACTGTACGAAGTCGAAGTCCAGACCCAAGTTCTCGATGACACGGGGGGTGAAGTTCTCGACGATGACATCGCAGCCGGCGATCAATCGGTGCAGCACGTCGCGGCCGGCCTGCGTCTGAAAGTCAAGCGTCAGGCCCTTCTTGTTGGTGTTGAGCGCGGAGAAGATCGGGGACTTCTCCCACCACGACTCCTCGCTGACCGGTATCCCGGCGATCAGCCGGGTGCCGTCGGGGTGCCGGGTCGACTCGAGATGGATCACCTCGGCGCCGAGCATGGCCAGCAAGTGCGTGCACGACGGTCCGGCCCAGAAGGTGGTCATGTCCAGCACGCGGATTCCATTGAGCGGCAGCCCCTCCCCAGCGGGTTTCGGGGCGGGGGCGTCACGCCGCGCCGGCGGCGACTGCCGATAGAAGTCGGTGTGTTCGCCCAGCCGCGGCGCCGGGAACGGTGCCTGCAGCGCCACACCGCTGAGCCGATAGGGCGGGACCGGCTGGATGAAACCGTCGCGTGGATTGCGGGTGAATACCTGGCGATGCCGAAAGTGATCGAACGTCGGGACGTTCTCCCCATTGCCGACCGGTGAGTTGGGTATCCGGAACGCCGACGCCAGGTCGCGGACATCGTCGACCTTGTGACTGCGCACCCACTCGTACAGCTCCGGCGCGTGCAGGTTCGCCTGTTCGGTGATCGACAGCGGCGAGTTCTCGTCGATCCACTCGTCGTGACCTGACATCGCACACAGGTCGAACCACTGCTGCGCGGTGCCGCAGCCCAGCGCGACCAGACCGTCGGCGGCCTCGGCCACGCCAGGCACCGTCGGCCTGCGTTCGGACCGCCAGGGACGATCGAGGACCTGAAAGTAGGTGACGGGATAGTAAGTGAGACCGAGGATCTGCGATTCCAGTGCGGACAGGTCGATCAGTTCGCCGCGACCGTCGTGCAGCGCGCGGACCCGCGACGCCAACGTCATCGCCGCCGCGTAGGCCCCCACGAGCCACTCCCCGGCCTGACCACCGATGTGAACCGGCGCGCGATCCTGCGATCCGCGGCCGAGCCCGACCGCTCCCCCCGACCAGGCCTGCAAGGTGAACTCGGTGGCCGGACGGTCCCGCCACGGGCCATCCAGTCCGAACGGCGAGATGGCGGTGACCATCAGGTGCGGGTGACGCCGGTGGATCTCGGCGGGCGCCAGCGACGGGTGGTGGCCGACAGCTCCGTCGGACGACCACACCACCGCGTCGGCGCAGGCCAACAGCCGGTGCACGAACTCGACGTCGTCGGCGTCGTTCCGGTCGGCGATGACACTGTGTTTGGAGCAGCCCAGGAAGCTGAACAGCGCACCGCCGGCTTCGGGATCGATCTCAGCTCCCGAAGCCGACCATCCCCGCAATGAATCACCTTCGGGCGGTTCGACGTTGACCACCGTCGCTCCCCCGTCGGCGAGCATCTTGGTGGCGTAGGCGCCGGCAATACCGTCGGACAGGTCGACGACGGTGTAGCCGTGCAGCGGTCCCACGGCGTCAGGATTCCTTGTCGCGGCTGGACTTGCTCAGCCGGAAGTCGGGAGGAAACCTCGAGTCGTTGTCCTTGACCGCTCCGGACAGACCGGAGTCGATGGCGTTGTCGAGCATCAGGTCGTCGGCGTCGGGCGCCACACCGGAGCCCATCGACTCGAAGAACGCCGACAGCAGGCTGCCCATGTACTCACCCTGATGCTGCTTGTAGACCTCGAAGAACATCTTCTGCATGAACACAGTGTCGACCGGGCGGTTGCGTGCGCAGGCCAGCGCGTACTTGTCGACCTCGGCTTCGAGCTCCTCACGCGGGACCACCTTGTTGAGGAAGTTGCACTTCTCCATGTCGGCGGCGGTGAACGGCCTTCCGGTGAACACCATTTCGGAGAATTTGCGAAGCCCCATCATCTGCACCCAGGTCCACATCCGCGGCCCCCAGCCGTAGTAGCGGAAGGACGGGTGGCCGAACAGTGCGTCGTCGCTGGAGATCACCAGATCGGCGTCGGCGGCCTGATAGAAGTGCCAGCCGTAGCAGTAGCCCTTTGCCTCGACGATGCTGATCTTCTTGAGCTCCTGCAGCGGCCGGTTGCCGGCCTGCGCATTGGCGTACCAGGCGCTGATGGTGGCGCCGTTGCGAAAGGTGCCCTTGGGCGGATAGTTGACATCCATACCTTCCAAACGCAGCTCTGCCAACCGCTTTTCCGGCTCGTCGACGCCCTCCATGAACTCGGGCAGGTCTGCGCCGCTGCCCAGGTTGTCCCCGACACCGCGGATCACCACGACCTTGACATCGTTGTCCACACTGGCCCCGCGCAGCAGGTCTGCGTAGCGCAGCCGCGCCGATGACGTCGGAGCATTGAGGTATTCGGGACGGTCGAAAGTGATGGTGGCGATCTTGGTGGCCGGGTCCTTGTGGTAGCGGATGATCTCTTCCGCGGACGGCCGTCCCGAGTCCCCTGGTGTGCCCGACGCAGCAGCCACCATCAAACCCCCAGGAACGCTTTGACGTTGGCGCTCACCACTTTCGCCGCGTCCTGCGGTCCCAGGGCTGCGACAACGTTGGCCAATGACTTCTCCGAGTAGCCAAAGGTGCTCTCGTTGTGCGGGTAGTCCGACGACCACATCACCTTGTCCACCCCGATCTGATCGATCAGTCGCAGGCCAAGCGGGTCAACCATGAACGATGCACTCATGTGGGTGTCCCAATAGTGGCGGATGTCGTGTTGCAGTTGGTGGGTGAACATGTGCTGATAGGAGGCCAGCAGGTGTTCGGCGTCCTGCAAAGCGGTGGGAACCCAAGCGATTCCGCCTTCGAACCAGCCGATCCGCAGACCCGGGTGACGGTCGAGGATGCCGGAGAAGATGTATTTGGCGAACTGTTCGCGGAAGGAGTCGACATTGACCATCATCCCCACCACGACGCTGTTGACCTCGCAGGGCGTCTTCGGCGGGGTCTCACCGATGTGGTGAGTGATCGGTAGCCCGGCCTGCTCGATCTCATCCCAGACCGGATCCATCACCCCGGCACCGAAATCGATGATGTTGCCGTCGTCGTCCTTGCCGGGGTTCAGCGGCAGCAGGAACGTCTTGAGTCCCAAGGACTTCAATTCGGCCAGGGTGCGCCTGGTACCGGCGGGGTCCCACCAGTTGATCAGGCCCACCCCGTAGAAGTGGCCGTTCGACCGCTCTTGCAACTCGGCCATGTACTCGTTGTAGATGCGGAAGACCCGCTCCCGCAGCTCTTTGTCGGGGAAATGAAACAATGCGAGTACAGCATTCGGGAACGCCAGTTCCTTGTCGACGCCGTCGGTGGCCAACTCCTGGATCCGTGCCTCGATGTTGCTGCTGGCCGCACCGGCCAGATCGTCGTACTGCATGAGCACCGCCGAGAAGTCGCCCGGCAGGAATGACTGCCCCTTGCGGCCGACCATGTACGCGCCGTCCTCGTACCAGATGCGGGGCGCCTTGTCCTTGAGGTCCTCGGGAAACCGTTGGTAGAAGATGTCGTCGGCGATCGAGATGTGGTTGTCGGCGGAGAACACTTCGGTTCCGGCCGGGAGGCCGACACCGGCTATGCCCGCACCGGCGCGCCCGTGCCGGTCCTTGGGCGCCCCGTAGCCGCCGACGGGATAGAACGCTGTGCCGTGAAACGCGGCGGCTTGAGTTGATGTGCTGGCCATGTCAATCCACTTCCAATCGGGGCGGTTACCAGGTGACGGGGAGTTCGTAGACGCCGTAGGCGAGCCGGTCGTTCTTGAACGGGATCTCGTCGATGCCCACCGCCAGCTTCAGGGTGGGGATGCGCTGAAACAGGGTGCGGAAGGCGATCACCATCTCGGCACGGGCCAGCTGCTGACCGACGCATTGGTGGGGGCCGAATCCGAACGCCATGTGCTGGCGAGCCGGTCGCGCCAGGTCGAGCGCATCCGGCTCGGGGAAGACCGAGGCATCCCAGTTGGCCGGCGCCAGGTCGATGACGATGCCCTCACCGGCGCGAATTGTCTCGCCGCCGATCTCGATGTCCTCGAGGGCCACCCGGCGCTGGCCGGTGTGGATGATCGACAGGTAGCGCAGCAGTTCCTCGATCGCGTTGGCGATCGCGGCGTCGTCGTTGCCGCGGAACACCGCGGTCTTCTCGGCGATCTTGTCGGGCTCGTGTAGCAACGCCACGATGCCCAGGCCGATCATGTTCGCGGTGGTCTCATGCCCGGCGATGAGCATCCCGGTGCCCAGCTGGGTGGCCTCGCGCACCGACAGCTCACCGTTTTTCACCCGCTTACCCAAGTCGGAGACCATGTCGTCGGCCGGTTCGGCCATCCGAGTCTCCAGCAGCTGGACCAGGTATTTGGAGAGTCCGGTGGCGCCCTCGGCGAGGTCGTCGGAGGTGGCGTTGCGGTCCACACCCATGGTGGCGTGCTGCTGGAAGAACTCGTGGTCCTCATAGGGCACGCCGAGCAGTTCGCTGATGACCAGGGAGGGAATCGGCAGCGCGAATCCCTCGATCAGGTCGGCCGGTTGCGGACCGGCCAGGATCGCGTCGATGTGTTCGTCGGTGATGCGTTGCGCGACCGGGGCCAGGGCGTCGACCCGTTTCATGGTCAGTGCCGGAGACAGAATCCTCCGGTACCGGATGTGTTCGGCTCCGTCGGTGGTGAACACCGACTTGGGTCGGTGGTCGACGCTGGCACGCATCATCTCGTTCCAGTGTGGGAATCCGGGCTGGTGATCGTCGACGCTCACGCGGGGATCGGAGAACAGGGCGCGCACCGCCTCATAGCCGGTGATCAGCCACGGGGTGCTGCCGTCCCAGATCCGCACCCGGCTCAGCGGCCGCTGCGCGGCCAGCGCCATGGTCTCCGGCGGCGGCGCGAACGGGCACCGGCCGTCGCGGCTCATCGGATACTCCGGCGTTGCGGTGCTGGCAATGGTGGACGCTTCGGTCACGCTCACTCCTCGACGATCTTGATGGCTCCGGATGGACAGACTCGGGACGCCTGGCGCACAGCCTCGGCCAACTCCTGCGGCGGGGACTCATCGAGCAGGACGACGACACCGTCCTCATCACGCTGGTCGAACACGCGGGGCGCAAACCCCACGCATTGCCCCGAGGAGGCGCAGATGTCTTGGTCGACAGTCACTTTCATTGCGGGACTCCCTTAACTCCGGTGACCGGAGCCAGCCACAGCCCCACGATTGCGTCGATCAGGTCAGATCCGGCTTCGGCCCAGCTGGCGGATGCGCCCAGCCCGGACCCCAGCGCTCGCTCGTGTTCGGCACAGGTGTGCATCAACAGGTTTCGGGCCATGACGTTGCGGGCCTGGTGGACCCGGACCGGAAGATCCGGAAGGCAGCCGTTGATGCCATCGATGACCTGCACCAGAGACGGCGAACTCAGCGCGTCCTTGGCAACGATGTTGTGGTAGGCCGGGTCGGCCATCACCTGGGCGGCAAAACGCGCGTACCAGGTCGGATTGCCCAGCGCGGCAAGGTGATCGGTGAGCGGGCAGACCAGGCACGACACCCAGTCGCGCAGTTCGGTCGACTCTGCCGCCTCCGACACCATCTCTTCGCGTAGCCGCTCGACCGGCGCTCGGTGGCGGCGTTCGATCTCACGAACCAGATCGGTTTTGGTACCGAAGTGGTAGCCGACGGCGGCGTTGTTGCCCTGGCCGGCAGCTTCGCTGACCTGCCGGTTGGAGACCGCGAACACCCCGTGTTCGGCGAACAGCCGTTCGGCCGCGGTCAGGATCGCCTCCCGCGTGCTGTTGACTCGTTCAGCCCGCACTGCCCGATCAGCGGTGGTCACGGCGTCAGTCAACCGTGATGCACCGGTTAAGTCAAGCGATTGATTTAATTTTGGGCACTGTCCACCGGTTTGCTGCGCCGACGGATCGCCTTGCCAGCGACGGTTCCACCGTCCACCGGCAGCACCACGCCCGTCACGTACCGGGAGCGTTCGCCGGCGAGGTAGAGCGCGGCTTCGGCGACGTCGGCCGCGGTACCCTCCCGTTTCAGGGGCCGGTCGGCCCGCATCGTCTCGCGAATCGCCGCTTCGTACCGTTCCAGGGCATCCGGGTCCAGGTTCGCCACCGCCGACGACGCCACGAACGGCGTCGGAACGTTGCCGGGCGCAATGGCATTGACCCGGATGTCGTAGTGAGCCAGCTCGATCGCCGCGGACTTGGTGAACTGGATGACCGCCGCTTTCGACGCGCGGTAGGTCATCACCCCGCCGCCGGCCTGGATGCCGCCGATCGAGGTCAGATTGAGGATCGACCCGCCGCCGGCCTTGGACATGTGCCGGGCGGCGTCGCGAGTACCGGCCATCACGCCGAGCACGTTGACCGCCATGATGCGGTGAAAATCGGCCAGGTCGTCGTCGAGAAACCTGTTGTGCATGGTGCCCGAAACCCCGGCATTGTTGACCATGATGTCCAGTCCGCCGAACGTCGCGACAGCCGATTCGACCAGCGCACCCACCTGGCCCGGGTCAGAGACATCGGCGAGCCGGAAGGTCGCCCCCGCACCGAGTTGGCCCGCGAGCGCTTCGCCGCGTTCGCGATCCATGTCGGCGATGACGACGCGCGCCCCCTCGGCGAGGAATCGCTCGGCGATCCCGCGGCCGATACCCGATGCACCTCCGGTGACGATTGCCACCTTGCCGGCCAATTCGTTGCCCATCTGCACCCTTCCGCTGCGCCCGCGTCCGCGGTTCGACTCAACCCGTTCGTCCGGGTTCAGTCAAGCGACTGATTTAAATGGTGCGGCCGAGCCGACTCCGTAGGCGGCACGCAGTCCCGGGTTCGCGGTGGTGACGTCTTTGGGAAGTGCCAGTCCGTCGCCAGCCAGGGTGGTACGGCCGCTGTAAGCGTCAAACGGCGACCGCTGCTGCGTGATTCCCGGCTGCGGGGCCACCCGGGGGATATGCACTCATCGATCAAAACGCATCGGCGGCACTGGACGAGCTGAATACTCGCCCGGTGCACCGGTTTTCATCGCGCGGGTTACGAGGTGCGCTGCGGCGCCGGCGCCTTCCATGCTCCGTCGAGTGCGGCCTGTTCGGGCCAGTACAGTCGCATGATCACCGCGAACGGACCTTCCGGAGCCGGCAGCCAGTTCGACTCCTTGTCCGCCCCCGGGGAGTCCTTCTGCACGTAGATGGTGTAGCCGCCGTCGGCATCCTGCTTGAGCGCGGGCAACATCGGCGAGTTGATCAGGTAACGGTTGATCGGGTTGGCCACCAGCAGGCTCTGCGGCATCCGGTACATCGTGGCCGACCAGAAACCCTTGACCGGCGGCAGCTGGCCGGGGGCGAACCGGACGGTGTAGGTGTTGGCCCCGTCGAGTGTCACGCCCGCCGCGTCGGTGCGGAAGATCGGGTACAAAGCCTCGGCGGCGTCGTTGCCATAGATGCCGTTGACCGCACCGGCCATCCGGTACAGGTAGTTGGTGCCGAGGGTCTTGCGGTCGCCGAACAGGTCGGCCGAGGTCACTTCACCCTTGTCGACCTTGGCCTGCAGCCCGTTGTATTCGGTCCAGGCGTCGGTGATCGCATCCTGAAACGCCTGCTGCTTATCGGCGGGCAGCGCAACGATGTCGAGCTTCTCATCGCCGCCGATACCGATCGAGGCGAACTTGGCCCGCAACTCCTTCTCGGTATCGAGCACCGGCACGTACTTCAACACAAAATCGAGCGTCTCGAAGAACGTGGTCGACTTGCGCTGCTCCTCGGGAGTCTGGGGTACGGCGAAGTCCACCGCGGGTGAGGCCGCTGGCGCCGGCTTGCCCTCGAACGTCGACAGCGGTTCCATCGTGTAGCCAGCCTGAATGGCCTTCACATTATCGATGTCGTCAGGCCCGAACAACTGGGTTCGGTACAGCGCGAACGCGAATTCGGTGTCCGAGTGGATCACCTCGTCGATGCCGGCGGGCTTCTCGCCCTTCCAGCCCGGCCCCGCCAGCAGATACTTACCGGCCTTGTTGCCGGTGGCCCGGCTACCCACATACGCCGTGTTGTAGGTGTAGGCGTCGATGAACTGGATCGAGTAATACCGGTCGCCCGGCACCTCGGGCACCGTGAGCACCAGCGGTTCGGCGCGCAGATCAGCGCCCAGCGTCGAGTACGGGGTGTCCGAATTCGGGGTTTGCACCGTGCTGTCCGCGGGGGTGTAGACGCGATCATCGGAGTGCATGGTGTTCCACGGGCTGACGTACTGCCCGCTGTCCTTGTTCTGGAAGTAGGCGTACTGGATCCGGTAGTTGTCCACCATCGGATAGCCGTAGATGTAGGCCTGCTTGGCGATTTCGCGGACCTGCGCGACGCTCACCTCGTTGCCGCCCTTGGATTCTTGGCCCGACTCCTTGCCGCCGGCACAGCCGGTCATCGTGATCGCCAACGTCGCGGCAGCCAGCAACGCCGGCCACCG
>Ga0153956_1001905_pt1 | contig 16866 bp, 16 predicted proteins | sample TSFL040MetaG_FD_104704 | JGI IMG/M metagenome (GOLD analysis project Ga0153956, IMG submission 104704) | Attine ant fungus gardens microbial communities from Florida, USA - TSFL040 MetaG | ecosystem: Host-associated > Fungi > Mycelium > Unclassified | place: USA: Florida, Wekiwa Springs...
ATCACTCGCACACCAACACCGAGAAAGATCCCGACATCGTGGTGAAGGGAACGTTCGGCGAGCTATTGATGAAGTGGGTTCGTGGTCTTCCCACCGCTCTGATCCCAGTGGCGTTACTGCGCATCAGCAATCCGGCGTTTTATGAACGGTTGAAGGGTGTCTTCAGTCCGGCCGACATCGCCCAATCTTCCGCCGTGACGCTGTTTACGGACGCATTGCTCGTCGTCGCCATCGCCACCGGGCACATCGCGGACTGGTTTTGCCTGTGGTACCTGCCCCAGCGGCTTGGACTTTTGATCCTCAACATCTTCTTCCAATGGCTGCCGCATCATCCATTCGACCAAACCGAGCGGTATCGGAACACGCGCATCAGCCTGTGGTTTGGCGGCACCTTCGCGTTGCTGCAGCAGAATCTGCATCTGGTGCATCACCTTTGGCCGAGCGTGCCGTTCTACAACTACGCGCGCCTCTACCGGGCATTGCATCCTGTCTTGCGGGCGGAGGGATCGCGGATCGAGGGGCTTATGGTGGGAGAATATACAAGGGCCATCGCAGAATGCGCGGAAGCGCACGGCTGACGTTTCATAAGGTTCCGGTCTCATGGAAACGGGTTGTCAGCGCCAGAAAACTGCGGCAGACAGGTCGGGCACAAACGGGGAGTGCCATTCATGAAATTCGGAATTTTCGTTGCATCCATCATTGCCATTGCGGGCCTGACCGCGACGGCCGCACAAGCCTATGACGTCACTGCTCTTCGCAACACACCCGCGAGCGCCGCACCGGGCGTGTTGCAAGCCGAAGGATTCAAATTCGTCGGCAACTACAACGATTTCGATAATGACTGGAAGATGTGGTTCAACCGCCGCAGCGGCGAATGCGTCGGCTACACGCAGAAGGGGCGCGAAGTGAAACGCGCCAAGGACTTCAAGAACGACAAATGCCGCGATGCGGATCGCGGCGGCTATGGCGACCGTCACGATCGCGACGATCACTATGGCCCGCCCCCGCCGCCGCCCGGTTATGGCGATCGCGACCGCGGTCATGACCGTTATGGCGACAACGACGTTCCGCGTTGGATGACCGGCTACTTCCAGGGCTACAACCGCGCTTATGGCGCCGTGGTGTCTCTGGATATTTCGCGCGACGGCAGCGTGGTCGCCACGGTGAACGGCAAACGCACCACCGGCGAATATCGCAACGGCAAGCTGCGCATGGGGATGTTCAAATTCACCGTCGACCGGACCGATGACGGCTTGACCACGCGCCAGATCGGCGACGAGGGCAACGTCGTTCACTATCGGCGCCGTTAATCGCATCGCATAGAAACGGAAGGGGCAGCCGCTCAGGCGAAAACATCGCCGTCGATCGGCTGCTTCTTCCGCTTTGCACCCGTCCACATCACGCCGGGAAAACCTTTCAGGGGCTTGAGCAGTTCGCCGCGATATTCCCACTCCGCGGCTTCATCCAGCGCGATGTGGTAGAGCGGCTCGCGGCCCGTGCGCGTGTCGAACAAGGCACGCGGAATGTTCACCATCTTCGGGGCGCGGGGCCGCTCGTAGAAGATGGGCGTGCCGCATTTGCTGCAGAAGCTTCGCGCGGTGCGCGCTTTGGCGTCTTCAAAACGCGTGATGCTTTTGACGCCCTTCACGATGTGGGTCTTGCTTTTCCAGACACCGATATAGGTGGCGTAGGCACAGCCCTGCGCGCGCCGGCTCGCGCGGGAGTGATCGTGCCAGGCCCAGAAGGCGGGTACGCCGATCTCGACCTGCACCGCGCCGCACAGGCATGCGCCAACGGCTTTGGCGGCGGCTGTCTTTCTGGATTTGCTTTCCGGCATCGTGCGCTCCTTGCGGCGCGCAGGTTATCAAAGCTAGCCCGGATGATCTTGTCGAAGGCTAGCCTTCTTCGAACACGCGCTTGAGCTGGGAGTCGTTGTAGGGCTTGGGCAGGAAGCTCACATCCTTGGGAAGTTCGGCGTTGTCCGCGGATTCCGTCGAATAGCCGCTGGCGATGACGATCTTGAGCTTGGGCCGCAACGCGCGCACCTGCTTCACCAGTTGAACGCCGCTCATGCCGGGAAGCCCCAGATCGGTGAGCATCACGTCGATGTCCGGGTTGGCTTCCACCAGCGCCAGCGCCGCCGGGCCGTCGCCTGCTTCCAGAATGTCGTGGCCCAGCGATTCCACCATGTCCACGGTGGTCATGCGAATCAGCGCCACGTCTTCGACGATCAGCACTTTCAACTTGCGATACTCCGCATTGTTCGCACCCGAGGTTTCCCGCGGCGCGACGTCTTCCATCTGATCGGGCGAAGTATTCGGCGCGGGGGCGGGCATGTCCAGCAGGCTGCGCAGCTTCCGCGCCAGATCGTCCTTGCGATAGGGCTTGGACAGCAGGAAAACGTCGTCATCCAGCTTGCCGTTGTGGACAATGGCGTTCTGCGTGTAGCCGGAGGTGAAGAGCACGCGCAGGCCGGGGCGCGAATCCTTGGCTCGCCGCGCCAGTTCACGCGTGGGAATCTGGCCCGGCATCACCACGTCGGTGAACAGCAGATCGACATCGGCACCGGCTTTCAGAACCGTCAATGCTTCTTCGGCGTTCGAAGCCTTGAGTACGGTGTAGCCAAGTTCGCTTAGAAGATCGGTCACGGCCGCGCGCACGCCGTCATCGTCTTCCACCACGAGGATGGTTTCGGTGCCGCCGATCACGGGCTGTTCGTAGAGCGATTCTTGTACGTCCTGCGGCTTGCGCGAACGCGGCAGGTAAATCTTGATCGTCGTGCCCTCGCCGATCTCGCTGTAGATCTTCACATGGCCGCCCGACTGTTTGACGAAACCAAACACCTGGCTGAGGCCGAGGCCCGTGCCCTGTCCTTCCGGCTTGGTGGTGAAGAACGGATCGAAGGCGCGCGCGATCACCTCGGCCGGCATGCCCTGGCCGGTGTCGCTGATCGCCAGCATCACATATTGCCCCGGAACGACTTCGCTGTGTGCAGCGGCATAGGTGTCGTCGAGGAAGGCGTTGGCGACTTCGATGGTGAGCTTGCCGCCGTCCGGCATGGCGTCGCGTGAATTGATGGCGAGGTTGAGGATCGCGTTCTCCACCTGGCTGCGGTCCACCATCGTGTTCCACAAGCCGCCGGCAACCATGGCCTCCACCTCGATGCGCTCGCCCAAGGTGCGGCGCAGAAGGTCGGTCATTTCCTGAACCGTGCGGCCCAGATTGGTGGATCGCGGATCGAGCGCCTGGCGGCGCGCGAAGGCGAGCAACTGCCCCGTGAGGCGCGCACCGCGCTCGACCGCAGCCACGGCCGATTGCAGGCGGGCCGCGCGCTTGGAGGCGTCGCCTTCATTTTTCACAAGCAGATCCAGATTGGCGCTGATGATCTGCAGGAGGTTGTTGAAGTCATGCGCCATGCCGCCGGTGAGCTGCCCGATGGATTCCATCTTTTGGGCGTTGCGCAGCGATTGTTCGGCACGCACACGCTCGGTGACGTCGGCGGCGGCGACGACGAAGCCTTCCTGCGGAATGTCGGCCTTGTAGACGTCCAGCGCGCGGTTGTTGCGCTGGAAGCGGGCGTAGTCCTGCGCGCCCGGCACGCTTTCCGGCAAGGCGGCGAGTGTCTCGCGCGCGAGCTTCTCATCCACATCGTTGAACGCCTTGAGCGCGGTGCCCATCGCGGCGAGCGAGGTGGGAAAATCCATCAGGCGGAAGAATATCTCGTTGAAGGCGGCAACTTTCGCTTCTTCGTCGAACACCAGAATGCCGTCGCGGATGTTGTCGACCGTCGCTTGCAGAATGCGGGCCTGCCGCGCGCGCAAGGCTTCGCTGAGTGCGAGGCGCACATTGTTGCGGACAAGAAGGAACGCGGCGATCAGAAAAACGAACAGCGCAATCACAGCGACCAGGATGGCCGCCAGAATCTCATTGCGTTCGGTCGTGCGGCGCGCCTCGATCCGCGCGTCCAGCAAGCGCCGTTCCTCGGCCATACCGATGGCGACGACGCTGCGCGTGGTGTCCATCGTTATCTTGCCCTGATCGAGCAGCGTCAGCAGCTCGGGCGGTAGCTTGGGAACGTAGGGACTGAGCGTTATGCCCGCATTCAGAATCCGGAACCGCTCCGCGAACAGCTTGCGCAATTCTTGCGCGCGCTTTTGCTGGTCGGGATTGTCGCGCGTCAGCGCTTCGAACTGGTCGATATGTTGGTCCAGCCGCGCCTCTGCGGCGTGAAAGGGAGCCAGATAGCTCGGCCTGTGCGTGAGCAGATAGCCGCGCTGGCCGGTTTCCGCGTCCACCGCGTCCACCAGAATGGCGCGCATGGTGCTCATCACTTCATAGCTGTGAACAACCCAGCCCTGTTCCTCGCGCGCGCCGGCGGCGAACTTCACCAGCGCGAAGGCCATCAAAGCGAGGATGAGGACGACCGGAATGCCGCCGAGAAAAATAGCCCTATTGGCCCGCAAGATGAGCCCTACCCCTGTGCCACCCGAGGGCGAACGCGCCTGATCGCTAATAGTTCCGCCCGATTTTATAAAAGAAGTCCCGAATCAACCTAGCGCGGACCAAACCGTCCGCAAATGGTCGGAGAGAGAGGATTCGAACCTCCGGCCCCCACGTCCCGAACGTGGTGCTCTACCAGGCTGAGCTACTCTCCGAATTCCCGGGAAGGGCGCCCTTATATAGAGGCGATTTCGGGGCTGCAACCGGGGTTTTTGCTTGGGTTTATCGGGCCTTTGTCGAGCCCCATGCCCAAACGGAGAGCGTTGGCGGCAAAACGGGTACCGGCATTTGTCCGTCCGGCCGCGCAGGTTCGCCTGCGATTTTCTCATGGCAAGAATTCCGTCGCGTCAACGCCATGGCGCCGGCCGATATGTTAGGCAGCGTCATGATCCTCGTCGGCCAATATGACTCGCCTTACACGCGCCGCGTCGCCATCTCGCTGATGGTGCTTGGCATCCCTTATGAACACGACACGCGCTCGGTGTTCGGCGATTTCGATTCCATGCGGAAGACCAATCCGCTGGGACGCATTCCCAACCTGATCCTCGACGACGGCGAAGTGCTGATCGACAGCGCCGCCATTCTCGATCATCTCGATGAAACAGTGGGGCCGGAGCGCGAGCTCATGCCGCGTTCGGGCAAAGCGCGGCGGGACGCGTGGCATCGCATCGCGCTCGCCAATGGCGCGGTGGACAAGATCGGCGGTGGTCACAACTACGAAGTGTTGATCCGTCCCTCGCAATATCGCTGGCCGGAATGGATCGAACGCTGCAAGACGCAAGGCCTTGGCGCGATCGAAGCGCTGGATGCGCTGGACTGGCCCGACGCGCCCATCGATCAGGCCCAGATCACCACCGTCTGCGCATTCGACTATATCCAGGTCACGGCGCCCGGCCTTCTGCCCGCGGGGCGATACCCGGCCCTCGACAAGCTCGCGGCAAAGCTTCGCGCACGACCGGAATTCCAGAAGACGAGCTTCTCGGATTACGCGGTGCCGAAGGCCGATTAGGCCGCATTTCCCGCCGTTGAAAGGGGCATGTCGAGCCAGTATGGTCCGCCACCTTTTTGCGGGAATACCGCATATTGGGGCGTCGCCAAGTGGTAAGGCACCGGATTTTGATTCCGGCATTCGAAGGTTCGAATCCTTCCGCCCCAGCCAACTTTCCGTATAGTCGAATCCAATCGGGGAATACGGAATGTCCATCCAGCTTTTCTTCATCGATAAACTGCTGCGCCTGACGGCCAAGCGGCGCTTTCGTCGCAACCCGGATGTCATGGAGCTTCGCGCGCTGATGTCCGAAATGCCGCTGCGCCCGGCGCCGGGGCACGTGACGGTGGATTTGGTTACCGTCGGTGGCATCAAGGCCGAACGGCTACGCACCGCGAAGGCCGATGAGAGCAAGGCGATTCTCTATATCCATGGCGGCGGCTTCGTCGCCGGCGTGCCGGGCAATCATCGTCCGCTGACATGGCGGCTCGCGGACAAGGTGGGCGTGCCGGTCTATGCCGTCGATTACCGCTTGGCACCGGAGCATCCCTATCCCGCGGGCCTCGACGATTGCGTCGCCGCCTATCGCGGCTTGCTGGAGAAAGGCATTGCCGCGAAGTCGATCGTCATTGCTGGTGACAGTGCGGGCGGAAATCTCACGCTGACCACCGCGCTGAAGCTGAAATCGCTGGGAGTCGAACTGCCTGCCGGATTGGTGGCGTTATCGCCCGCAACGGATCTCGAAGGCGTCGGCTTTGAATCGCGCGAGACCAACGCGGCCTCCGATGCGCTGTTCAGCGACGGCATGTTCGCGACCTTGCAGCCGCTCTATTGCCCGAATGCCGATATCCACGATCCGTTTATCTCGCCCTATCGCGGCGATGTCGCGGGGCTGCCGCCGACGCTGATCCATTGTTCGGGTGCGGAAATGCTGCGCGACGACGGCGTGAAGATGGCGGAGAAGATGAACGCCGCCGGTGTGCCGGTGACGCTGGAAGTATGGCCAAAAGTGTTTCACGTCTGGCAGGTGATGGCGGACATGCTGCCGGAAGGCCGCCAGTCCATCGACAAGGTCGCCGCCTTCATGCGCGAGCAACTCGGCACGCGGCACTAGCTTTCCGATCCGACAGACCGATCACGGCGGCTTGATCGCGGGCGCGGCCGCTTTGCGGTTAGGTTCCGCGCGATCATTCGAGGGATTTTTCATGCGCGTTCTGTTTGCCGCTGCGCTCCTGGCCAGCGTGTCCATTGCTCCCGCTTTCGCCGAAGATAGCTGCGCACTACTGCTCAAGCAGACGCAGGCCTTTTCCGATGCGGGACAACGCGGCGACGGCGCGGCGATGGCCAAAGACCTCGATCCCGACGTGATCTTCTTCAACGAGACCGGCGAACAGGCCACGCGCGCCGACATGGCGAGCGCTACCCCGCCGCCCGCCGGATCGCCCGTGCGCACCATCACCACGACCGATTGGGGCTGCAAGATCCATGGCGACGTGGCCGTGACGAGCTTCATCGACGTACTGCAGCAGGGCAAACCGGACGAAATGAAATTCCGCTCCGTCGAAAGCTGGAAGAAGGGGAAAAGCGGCTGGACCATGATCGGCAGCGAAACGCTGACCTTGCAGCAGGACCCGGATGCCATCGCGCTCGACGGCAAGGCACTCGATGAGTATGCGGGCACGTATGAAGCACCGGGTGGCCTGAAATTTGTCTTCGCGCATAAGGGCGACGATCTTGTTGCGTCCCTGAACGGCGGCGCGGAAACGGCGCAGAAGGCGCAGGCGCGGGACATCTTCTTCACGGCGGGCCACGGCAACACGCCGAAGGTTTTTCAGCGCGGCAGCGACGGCAAGATCACCGGCTTCATCTATCTGCGCGGCAAGAACAGCATCGCGTTCAAGCGCGTCGGCTAGAACATGCCGCGCGCGATGAAATAGACGCCGAGCACCGCGAACAGGACCGACGCGCCTTTGTGGATGGCGTTCATCGGCAACTTCTCCGCGAACTTGCTGCCCATGAACACGACCGGGACGTTGGCGATCAACATGCCGGTGGTGCTGCCCGCGACGACGCCCAGAAGATTGGAATAGCCCGCCGCCAGCGCGGCGGTGGCGATCTGCGTCTTGTCGCCGATCTCCGCGATGAAGAACGCAATCAAGGTCGCGACGAACGCGCCGTGACCGCCGGCCTTGGCTTCGCCGTCATCCAGTCTGTCGGGGATCAAGGTCCAGATCGCCATGCCGAGCATGGAAATGCCGACCACGATGTCGAGCACATGCGGCGTCAGATATCGGCCCAGCCACACGCCGAGATAACCGGCGATGGCATGGTTGGCGAGTGTGGCGAGCAAGATAGCTGCGATGATCGGCACCGGCTTGCGGAACTTCGCCGCCAGCACCAAGGCGAGAAGTTGCGTGCGGTCGCCCATCTCGGCGATGGCGACAGTCGAGAGCGAAACGAGGAAGGCTTCCAAAACGCGGCCCTAAAAGAGGATGGCGCGTCTTAACATCTTTCGCCCACATCGCCATGCGCTTGCTTCAGAATGTCAGCGGCCAATCGCCCTTCTGGTTCGCCCTCTGCCAGTGCGTGTTGGGAGGGGTGCCGGGCTTGCTGTCATCGGCTTTAAAATCCAGCGCCGCGTTCAGCACCGGATCGCGGCCCGCTTGCCAATCCGTGAAGGTATTGCCCGCCGGAATATCGGGCTTCACCCAGCCGCGGTCGTCGCGCGGATCAGAGTTCTCCCAATAGAGCGTGGACACCATCGGATGCAGATGGGTGTGCGGCAGCTCGAACTGCTTGGCATCGCCCCACAGATTGGGCGCGGAGCCCGTCGGCTCGCCGACGAACAGCGCCTGCGTCCAATGTTCGGTCTCGTTCACGAAGTTCTGCGCTGCCGAAAACGTCTGGCTGCTGGTGAGCACGAACAGATGTCCCGGCCGGTCCAGATCGCGCGCCTTGATCATGCCGAGCAGAAGCGGCTGGTTGAGATAATTGTCACCGCCGCCATTGTTGCGCACGTCGAAGATCAGCTTGTCCGGCTTGTTGGTATCGACGAACGCGAACAGGCGCTTGGCGAACTGTGCCACCGTTTCCTTATCGCCATCGGACACGGCGTTGTAGGCGACATAGACGGCGTTCTTGTCTTTCAGGAAGACGAAGCCGAACGGATCGTCCGGATTGACGAGCGGCTTGGGCGCCTTGGCTTCGTCGCGCGCATGAATCCATGTGTCTTTCATTCCGGCGGTATCGGCGGCGGCGGAAACGGGCGTGATAGCGAAATCGCGCCGCGCGCCGTTTTTCTCGATGGTGAAGGTGACAGGCGCAGTCACGTCCTGCGCCGTGACGCCCATGCCCGCAAGATAGCCGGGGCGGCGCAGCGCGAAGGGAAACCAGCGCAACGGCCACATCTTGTTCTCGTGATCCCAATGCGAAGTCATCGTGGCGAACACATCGGCGGTGGGTTTGCCATTGATCGCAACGATCCGCCCGCCGACCGCATCCGCATAGGCGGGATCGGCGGCCGTGATGAACACGCCGTCGGAGAACACGGCGGGCAGGATCGGATAGCGCGTGTCGAAACCGGGGCCGGCGTCGGGTTGCGGATAGAAGGTGGTGTGGCCGTCGCCCACCAGCGCCAGAAGTTTGTAGAGGCCCATCACATATTGTGGCCACGTCATGTGCGGAATGTCGTGGCGGAGTTCTGCCACGGCGGCGTCCATCGTCGCCTTGTCGGTCTTGTGATGCAGCGCCGGATGGATCGCCTGCATCTGGGTGTAAAGAAAATCGAGATCGCTGCGCCATTCGGCGTGGTTCATCGACGGCGCCGGATCATCCGCCAGCGCGGGCGAAACCGAGAGCAAAACAAAAAGCGAAAGAAAAGCGGCGACGCGGCGCATGACGGCTCCCGAAATAGGCAGAGCCAAGCATGACCGCGCACGGAGCATCTGTCGCGCGCGATGGCGGGCCGAGCGGCACCCATGCGCCGCCCGGATGAATTCAAACTAGCGCTATTTGAACACAATCCCGATGGCTTCGGCGATGCAGGCGGGGCGATCCTGACCTTCGATCTCGATGGTCACTTCGCTGATCATCTGCATGCCGCCCGATTTCGGATTGAGTTCGGCGGAAACGAGCTTGGACCGTGCGCGCACTTTGCTGCCGACCGGCACCATATTGGTGAAGCGCACCTTGTTAGAGCCGTAATTGATGCCGCGCGTCACGCCTTCGATGCGCAGGAAACCGCCGGTGAGGAACGGGATCAGCGACAAAGTGAGATAGCCATGCGCGATGGTCTTGCCGCCGGGCATTTCTTTCTTTGCGCGTTCCACGTCGAGGTGAATCCATTGATGGTCGCCGGTCGCGTCCGCGAACTGGTTGACCCGCTCCTGCGTGATCTCCAGCCAGTCGGAAACGCCGGTTTCCTGTCCCACCATTTTCGGCAGGTCGTCGAATGTCACGGTCTTGGTCATCGGATTCTCCTGTTCAATCGCCTCCCCCTTGTGGGGAGGCCGACAAAATTCGAGCGAAGCGAAGAATTTTTCGGGTTGGGGGATCGCTCGTGTCACCCCCCACCCGGATCGCTTCGCTCTCCGACCTCCCCACAAGGGGGAGGTGATGCGATAGAGCGATTAAACGATCTTGCTGTCTCTCTTGCCCCAATAGCGGTCGCGGATAAGGCGCTTGTAGAGCTTGCCGGTGGGATGGCGCGGCAGCTCCTTGTCGAAGTCGATGGAGCGCGGGCATTTGATCGCGGACAGATTTTCGCGCGCATACGCCATCAATTCATCGGCCAGCGCGGGACCGGCATCGGCCCAGTTCGCGGGCTGCACCACGGCTTTCACCTCTTCGCCGAAATCTTCGTTCGGCACGCCGATCACGGCGACGTCCGCCACCTTGGGATGGCCGATGAGAAGGTTCTCGGTTTCCTGCGGATAGATGTTCACGCCGCCGGAGATGATCATGAACGCCTTGCGGTCGGTCAGATACAGAAAGCCGTCTTCATCCAGTTTGCCGACGTCGCCCAGGCTGGACCAGTTGGCATGCTCAGGATGGCGCGAGTCTTTCGTCTTCTTCTCGTCGTTGTGATAGCGGAACATCGCTTCGGGCGTCGCGGACTCGAAATAGATCGTGCCTTCCTCGCCCACCGGCAATTCCTCGCCATGCTCGCCGCAGATGTGGACGGGACCGAGCAGCGATTTGCCGACAGTACCCGGATGCTTCAGCCAATCGGCGCTGCCGACATAGCAGAAGCCGTTGCCTTCGGTGCCCGCATAATATTCGTGGATCACCGGACCCCACCACTCGATCATTTTCTTCTTCACTTCGATGGGGCACGGCGCGGCGGCGTGGATCGCGGACTTCATCGACGACATATCGTATTTCAGGCGCACCGCGTCCGGCAGCTTCAGCATGCGCACGAACATGGTCGGCACCCACTGGCTGCTGTTGGCTTTGTATTTCTGAATGGTCTTCAACGCTTCCTCGGCGTCAAAATGTTCCATCGCGACCACCGTGCCGCCAAGGCGATGCACGGTCATGCAGTAGCGCAGCGGCGCGGCGTGGTAGAGCGGCGCGGGCGACAGGTAGATGGAATCCTGCGACAGGCCGAACAGCGCCTGCACCAGCATGATGAGCGGATTGGGTGCGTCGATCGGCAAACCTTGCAACTGCACGCGCACACCTTTGGGGCGGCCCGTTGTGCCGGAGGAGTAGAGCATGTCCGTGCCCGCCGTTTCATCGGCGATGCGGGTCTTGGGCATTCCGCCCGATGCTTGCTCGTAACTCTGATAACCGGCAGCCGTGCCGCCCACCATCAACAGCTTCACGCCTTTGAGCAGTGGCACCAATTCGCTCGCCACTTTCGACAGCCCGCTGGAGACGATCAGCACCTTCGCCGCGCAATCGCCGACGATGTATTCGACTTCGCCTGCCGTCAGCCGCGAGGAGATGCAGGTAAAATAAAGCCCGGCGCGCTGCGCGCCCCAGCAGATCGGCAGGAAGTCGAGATTGTTCTCCATGAAGAGCGCAACGGCATCGCCCGGCTTCAGCCCCAGCGAACGGAACAGTTGTGCCGCCTGGTTGGAGCGCTCCTCCATCTGCCGATAGGTGAGGCTTTCGCCCGTGGCCGCCATGATGAGCGCGGTCTTGTCCGGCGTCGCTTGCGCGTGGATTGAAGGGTGCACGGCATTTCCTCGATATATTTTGAAGCGACTTTACGAAATGACTCCGCCCCCGCAAACTGCGGCATGTCCAGCCCTTCCGTTGCGTCAGCGAAAGCACCGATGAGCCAGCCCCAGCGCGAGACCATGAAGCTATGGGATGGCGAAGTCTCCTATCTGGAATGGGGGGCCGCCGGTCCGTCGCTTCTGTTCAGCCATGCCACCGGGTTCAACGCCGAAACCTATCGCATGCTGCTGCAGCCGTTATCGGAGCGTTTCCACACCTATGCCATTGACCAGCGCGGGCATGGCTTCACCTCATTGCCGGTGGAAGAAAATCTCGCGAAGGACTGGCTCATCTATCGTGACGATCTGGTGCGCTTCCTCGACGGACTCGACGGACGGCCGATGATCCTCGCCGGTCATTCGATGGGCGCGACGGTGAGCCTGATGGCGGCACTCCTGCGTCCCGATCTGGTGCGTGGCCTTGTGCTGATCGAGCCGGTGTTCATGCCGGGATCGCGATTTCACTGGCTGCTCGCGCGCTGGCGCATGGCCGCGCGCGGTGACGCCAATCTGGCGGACCGCGCCGCCAAGCGCCGCGATGTTTTTGAATCGCTCGACTTCGTGGAGCGCGGCTATCGCGGGCGCGGCGCCTTCAAAAGCTGGCCCGACCAGATGGTGCATGACTATCTGAAAGGCGGATTGCTGCCGATGGAAGATGGACAGGTGCGCCTCGCCTGCTCACCCGCGTGGGAGTCGCAGACGTTCCGCATGGCGCCGCGCGGCGTGACGCAAGCCGTGCGCGGATTGAGATGCCCTGTCACGCTGATCCATGCGGGACAGAACAGCACCTGCCCCGAAGGCGAAGCGATCCGCTTTGTGAAGAACCATCGCCACACGCGGCGTGTGTTCATCGAAAAAGCGACGCACTTCCTGCCGATGGAATATCTGGACGTGGTGCAGAAGGAAATCACGCGGATGGCGCATCGCGCCACGCGCTGAGCTTAAACCGAGAAGTGCCGTTCCAGCCGCGCCAGCAATTCCGGGCTGTCGAACCCCAGCGCATCCAGACGTCCCGAACGGCCCAGCAACGCCAAGCCTGCCAGCGTTGCCGCGATCAGCACGACATCGGCCTGCGCTTCGCGGCTCGCGCCGCCACCTACCGCTTCGGAGAGCGCGGTCAGCGCCGCGATCATGCGGCCATTGAACAGACGCTCCGCATCGCCCGCCCCCGCATGGGACGGCAGCGCCGAAGAAACGGCGGCGAAGGTTTCGGTGTTCTCCAGAAGGTCCAGCGCGACGGACGCCGCGGCGGCGAGTTTGCCGTCGTGGTGAACCTGCATCTCCTCGCGCATCGCACGGGCGAGGCCGGAGAGATCGTCGGCGGCGAGCGCCAGCAGCAGCTCATCCTTGTTGCGGAAATAGCCATAGAGCGCGGCCGGCGCGTAACCAGCTTCGGCAGCCACCGCGCGGAGCGATAGATCGCGGGCGCCATCGCGCGCGGCCACACGGCGCGCGGCATCGAGGATGGAGACACGCGTTGCCGCATGATTGCGGGTGCGGCGGGTTTCGCGATGCTGTTCGACAAGACTCATCGCGCAAGACGATACGCGATTCTCGGCACCACAAATAACAATGCCGCCGTCCATCGCTGGGCGGCGGCATCGTCAAAGTTCCGAGAACGACTCAGCCTTTCGGATGCGCGTCCTTATAGGCATGGACGGCGGCGTTATATTCCGCGCCGACTTTTTCCTTCGTCTTCTGGTTCGCAGCGACCTTGGCATTCACGCCGTCGATGATCCCCTGGTCGAGCGGCTTGGGGTCCTTCGCCTTTGCCGCTTCGCGCTTCTGGCGGTCCAGATCGCTGAACAGGCAGGACTGATAATCGTCCGATGCCTTGATGAAGTTCACGACATCGTCGTGAGCATCTTTCATCTGTGCCTCGGTGACCTTGCTGCCGTCCACTGCCGCAGGTGCGATCGGCGCACCGCCGCACACCGATTGCGCCATTGCGGGCGCAGCCGAAATCAAGACCGCCGCAACGGCCAAACCGAATTTACCGAACATTCTTTACTCCCCTTGATGGGTTTTACCCTCGCCGCGCGAATACAAGCACGACTCCCACGGCGGAATAAAGGCGGGGACGGCGGGTCGGCTAAACCGCCGCGGCGTAGGGGGGCGCAGGGTCGTATTCCATGGCGCGCTGCACGTTGCGGGCGAATTTCGGGGTGAGGATCTGGCCCGTCAACCAAAGCGCCATGTCGATCCCGGCGGAAACCCCTGCCGCGGTGACAACATTGCCGTCCTGCACATAACGGACATTGTCCAGCACCTCGGCGGCTTCATTACGCGCCCGCAACTGTTCGACGAAACCCCAATGGGTCGTGACGCGCTTCCCCTTGGCGGGCCCGGCCGCGGTAAGCAGCATCGCGCCGGTACACACGCTTGTGACCCATTTGCAATTGGCGGCGGTCTTCGCGATCCAGGCAAGAAGGTTCTTGTTGTTCACTTCGGTGCGCGTGCCCTGCCCGCCCGGTATGAGAAGGATATCCAGCTTGCCGCTCGATGCGATGGTGAGGTCGGGAAGCACGCGCATGCCTTTGCGGCAATGAACGGCTTCATTCTTCTCCGCGATCATGAAGCAATCGAACGGCTTTTCCTGGCCGGAGCGATCGGCGACTTCATTCGCCATGGTGAACACCTCCCACGGGCCGACGAAATCCAGTTCTTCCGCGTCGTTGAAAAGCAGGACGCCAAGTCTCAGTGCCATGACCGCGCTCCGAGTTTTTGCGCGATGACGCTAGCGCGAAAGCGCGACGGCGAGACCGTCCACCGGAATGCCAGCCTCCATGCGCGGCGAGCATGTGATCAAACCGCTCACGTTCAATCCGGCGTGCGCCGCAACATCGCGCAAGTATGTTTCCGAATGACGCCAGCGGCGCTTGGGGCCAAGTTCGAAACCGTCATTCTCTTTTTTCTCCGCTGTGAAAAGGAACATGCCGTTTTCGGAAAGGCGGGTTGCAACACCTGCAAAGAGCTTTTCCAGATCGCCGAGATAAACAACCGTGTCGGCAGCGAGGATAAGATCGTATTGGCGGGCAAATGAAGACAGGCCGGTTTCGATGTCGGCAACTGCAAGCTCACTATAGATGCCGAGCGCACGCGCCTTTTCGATCATGGCGGGACTGAGGTCGACGCCATCGAGGCGCGCGGCCATCGGTTGGAACGCGACGCCTGCCAGTCCCGTGCCGCAACCCAGATCGAGAATGGAAAGACCGTTCTGTTGCACCAGAACGAAGGACGCCAATTCGCGCAGGATTTCCGGCGCGCGATAGCCGAGTTGGCCGCGCATCCGCGCATCGTAATCGATGGAGAACTGATCGAAGAGATGCCACACATAGCGCGCATCGGAACGCGCCTGCTCTTTCGCGCTTTCCGCTTGTGCGATGGCCGTCTGCAATTCCGCGGAAGGGTTTTCGATCTGCGCGAAGGCTTCCAGCGCTTTCTCTGCTTCTCCAGCGTCCAGCCACGCGCGGCCGAGGCCGAAACGCGCTTCATCCAGAGAGGGATCGATACGCAAAGCGCGCTGAAATTCGCCGATGGCGGTGGGCAAAGTTCCGGCGGCGCGCAACGCCTCGCCCAGCGATACCGCCGCCGTCGCAACCGAAGGATTGAGCATGGCCGTCTCGCGCGCGACGCGCACGGCCTCGCCGGCATCGTCCGCCGCCAGCAGTGCACGGGTCAGCGTGAAGCGCGCGAGCAAACCGCCACGGCCCTCTTCGATCAGATCGAACAGCAACGTGGCGGCTTCCTTGGCGCGGCCTTGCGCGATCAGGTCTTCAGCGGTGTCGAGCGGGTTGCCGTCAGCTTGCAAGCGTGCATTTGCCGTTATTGAGGACGACGAGATCGCGCTCCTTCGACTTCGAGCGATAGGAGACGATGTTCCCGTCCACCCACATCTCGGTAACGATCGTCTCGCCGGGGAACACCGGCGATGAGAAGCGCACATCGAAACCCGTGATCTTCGTCGGATCGTATTTGCACACCGTCGAGATCACCGAGCGGCAGGCGGTGCCATAGGTGCAAAGCCCGTGCAGGATCGGCCGCGGGAAGCCCGCCATCTTCGCCACGTTCGGATCGCGGTGCAGCGGATTGCGGTCGCCCGACATCGCATAAAGGAATGCCTGGTCCGGGCGCGTGTCGGCTTCATGCACCACATCGGGCGCGCGTGTCGGAAGCACATGCGGCTCGGGCGCGCCGTCTTTCGGACCGCCGAAGCCGCCATCGCCACGCGCGAAGGTCGAGCCCACCATCGTGTAGAGCTTTTCGCCGGACGCCTTATCGCGCACCACGCTTTCGGTGACGAGCACCGCGCCTTTGTCCTTGCCCTTGTCGAACACACCCAGCACGCGCTGGTCGATCACCACCTTGGCGGAGATGGGAAGCTGCTTGTGGAGCGTGATGCGCCGTTCGCCATCGACGACCATCAGGTAATTGATGCCCGAGCGCGCCATGATGTTGCCGCCGCCCCAGCCGATCACCGATGCCATGGTCGGCACGGTCTTCAAACCGTTCTCATAGACGAAGGGAAGCTCGTTGGTGTTCATCGGATCGCGCATGAAGCCGATGCCCAGCGCGTAGAGCATCGTGTCGCGGTCGCCATAGCTGGCTTCGTTGCCGGTGGACGTGGCCTGCATGAGTTCGTCGTAATTGATCGCCATATCCGTCTTCCCTGATGTTTCCCTAGCGGGAGTAGAGCCTTGAAGCCCGTTCCCCGCAAGCGCGTCTGCGTGATAGTAATACGCAACGAAAACGGAGAAACGCCATGGCCTATCGCTGCTTCAACGTCGAGATCGCGGACGGCATCGCCCATATCCAGCTCAAGCGCGGCGACGAACTCAACACCATGGTGCCGGAATTCTGGCGCGAATTGCCGGAGATCGTGAAAGACATTGACGCAGGCGCCAAGGCGCGCGTGATCGTCATCTCCTCCACCGGCAAGCATTTCTCCGGCGGCATGGACCTTTCGGTGTTCACCAGCGGCAACAGCGCAGGCACCTCTGCCGCTGCGTCAAAGGACGAGCGCGGCCGCGTACGCGCCAATCTGCGTCTCTCCATTCTGGACATTCAGGAAACCTTCAACTGCCTGGAACGCGCGCGGATGCCGGTGTTGATGGCGATCCAGGGCGGCTGCGTCGGCGGTGCGGTGGATTTCGC
>Ga0153956_1001906_pt1 | contig 16858 bp, 12 predicted proteins | sample TSFL040MetaG_FD_104704 | JGI IMG/M metagenome (GOLD analysis project Ga0153956, IMG submission 104704) | Attine ant fungus gardens microbial communities from Florida, USA - TSFL040 MetaG | ecosystem: Host-associated > Fungi > Mycelium > Unclassified | place: USA: Florida, Wekiwa Springs...
AGGTGCCGGCGCTGGTATCGCAGGAAGGCTCCCGCCTGCGCATCGACGAGATGGAGATTCCGCGATGAACCGGCGCGCCCGCGGCTGGCTCCTCGGCCTGTGCCTGTGGCTGAACATCGCCACGCCGTGCCTGGCGGCCAGCGTGCCCACCTGTACCGGCAAGTTCCCGGACCCGATCACCGACATCTGCTGGAGCTGCATCCTGCCCATCAGCATTGGCGGCGCCACGGTCGCGAACCTCTACGGGCAGGTGGACACGCCCAATCCGGCCATGCCGCTATGCAGCTGCGGCACCAACCCGACGATCGGACTCAGCGTCGGCTTCTGGGAGCCGGTGCGCCAGGTCGACGTGGTGCGCAAACCCTTCTGCATGGCGGCGCTCGGCGGCCTGGACCTGGGCGGCGGGGTTCCCGCACCGGAGGCAGCGCGGTTCACCCGCCCGGAAGCCGATGGTGATGGCGGCGCGTTCTACCAGGTGCACTGGTACACCAATCCGGTGCTGTACTGGCTGGACGTGGTCACCGATTTCCCGTGCCTGGAACCGGGCGGTTTCGATGTGGCCTACCTCTCCGAGGTCGATCCGCTCTGGGCCAACGACGAGTTGTCCTTGATCCTGGCGCCGGACGCGATGCTGTTCGCAAATCCGGTCGCGATCGCTTCGTGCGCGGCCGACTGCGTGGCGGCCACCACGGCCGGTTTCGGGCTGCGCGAGCTGTTCTGGTGCGCGGGCTGCCAGGGCAGCCTCTATCCGCTCAATGGCCACGTGCCCTACCACGTGGGCGGCGTGCGCACCGCCACGCTGCTGGCCCAGCGCATGGCGGCCAAGATGCACCGCGAGCTGCTCGCCTGGGGCTGGCACGGCGCCGCAGGCCTGTGCGGCCCGTATCTGCTGCCGGTCATGGACAAGACCGCCTACAAGACGCAGCTGACCTATCCCATCCCCTCGACCCAACGGCCCGATGGCCGCTGCTGCCACCCCTTCGGCCGCACCACCATCGATTGGGGCGCGGGCAAGGAATATCCGGTCCGCGGCGAGGACTTCTCCTTCCTACTGTTCCGCAAGAGGAACTGCTGTGTCGGCTACTGACCGCCCCTTCCGTCGGCTGGACAAGCGTCTGGCCGCTGCGCTGCTGGTCGGGCTTCCCGTACTGGCGTTCGGCCAGTCGGCCCTCGTCACCGATGCCGACATCGCGCGCGTCCAGCGCGAGCAGCCGGTGGTGACCGAAGCGGACATCGAGCGGGCAAGGCAGCGCTACACGCCACCCGCGCACGCCGACCCGGCACCGGCGCCGCATCCCCTCAACGTGGAGGCGCTGCCCGTACCGCGCGTGGGCGATGCGCTCAACCTGGGCGCGGTGGCCGAAGGCTTCCGGCACTCGGTGCCTGCGCCTTCGCTGGGTACCGAGGACGGGCCTGCCCTGGTCGTGTTCGTCAGCCTGTCGATGCCGGAACCGGCCCTGCGCCGGCTGATCGCGCAGGCCGCGCAGGCGCGTGCGCCGGTGGTGATACGCGGCCTGCTGAACGGCTCGCTGCGCCAGACCGCGGCGCGGTTGCAGGCACTGATCGGGCAAGGGCCTGGTTCGGTGCAGATCGATCCGCGTCCGTTCGAGCAGTACGGCATCCAGCAGGTGCCGGCGTTCGTGCTGACCCGGGCGCCGATGTCGACGTGCAGCGAATCCGCCTGCACGCGCGCGGACACCTTCGTCCGCACCAGCGGCGATGTCAGCCTCGACTACGCGCTGGCCTACGTGCAACGCACTGCACCGGCCTGGGCGCCGATGGCGGCCACCTACCTGCATCGCCTGGAGCGCTAGGAGACGATCATGCAGCGCGCCCTCGCCCTCCTCGTGGCCTTGTGTCTGCTGGCCAACCAGACCACGGCGCTGGCCGGGATGCAGAGCGCGGGCAGCGAGGGCGAAGCCGCCGGCGCCGCGGCCAACTCGATCGCGCGCCTGGGCATCAATGCGACGACGGCCCAGGCCAATGTGCCCGGCTACACGCCGTCGCCGCCGGAAAGGGCGTACTACGGCCAGCCGAATCTCACCGAGGTAGCGCAAGAAAAGCTGGCCGCATGCGCGACACAGCCGGACGATCTCACCTGCCAGGCGCTGCTCGGCGCGGTCCGTTCGGCGCAGACGCCGCGCGAACCGATCCTGCCGACCGATCCGTGGGTGGTCCAGGCCCGCGCCATCGCCGGCAACCCGGCGCCGACGCTCGGCGGCCTCGCGGCCTACTACGCCGGCTGCACGCCGGCGAACGGCACCGTGCCCGGCAATTGCCCCGCCAACACCTTCTGCCTCGGCGACACCTGCTTCAGCACCGCCTATCCGAAGGACACCGATTTCGCGCGGGCGATGACGTTCATGGAAGCCGCGCGCGAAGCCGGCGTCTACATCAATCCGGACACGCAGGAAATCTTCGAAGGCGAAGCCAGTCACTGCCGGGACCGGTTGCTGAAGAACTGCTGCAGCGCCGACTCCGCCGGCGCCGGCATGAGCAACCAGTCGATGTTCGGCACCGGTTCGCGACTGGTCTTCGACATTCTGATGAACGCGCAGAATCGACGCTTCGTCTACCAGGGCATTTCGGCGCTGTTGACCGGCGCGGGCTTCAGCGGCGCCTTCACCACCTACGGGGTCACCCTCGCGATCAACGGGGCGGCCTTGCCGACCGGGGCGGTCGCCGTGTTCTCGGGCCAGAGCATCGTCATCGCGATCAATCCCTGGGCGCTGGCCGTCATGGTCGTCATCTACGTGGTCATGTCGATGATGTCCTGCGAGTCGGAAGAAGGCCTGCTCGCGATGAAGGAAGGCGCCGGGCTGTGCCACACCGTGGGCACCTACTGCTCTTCGTGCCTGCGCGTCCTGGGCCATTGCGTGTCCTGCATCGAGGACACGACCGGCAAGTGCTGCTTCAACAGCGTGCTCGCCCGAATCATCCATGAGCAAGCCCGCCGCCAGTTCGGCAAGGGCTGGGGCACCGCAAAGCATCCGGACTGTTCCGGATTCACCGTGGCCCAGGTGCAGCAGATGGACTTTTCGGCCATGGACCTGAGGGCGTTCTACGCTTCGATCGTCCCGGCGCTGCCGGCCTTACCGACGCCCAGCGCGATCACCCCCTCACGGGTGCCGGACTGCTACTACGGACGGGAGCAATGCCCATGAACGCGGCTGCATGGGCGCTGGTATTGCTGGCCGGAACATCCCCTGCCCCGCCCGAGCGGCGACAGGTGCCCGATGCGCGCCCGCTGATGCTGGAAGCGTTGCAGGCGAGTGACGGCCAGGCACACGGGGCTCTGGACGGCGAACTGGCCCGAGCGATCACGCACCGGTTCGAGGCGAGCGGTCCGATCTACATCGACGTGACGACCGCGCACCGCTACGCCCAGGCCGGCTGCGCCCGCCTGAACGTGGTGATTTGGCAAGACGGCGTGAAGCTGCCAGACGCGCCGGCACCGCAGACCCAACGCATCGAGTTCGGCATCAACTACTGCCTGGATGGCCGGCCGCCGAAGTCGCTGGAGCGCCGGCCATGATGGCGCGCGGCGCTGGCGCTGTGCTGGCGGTGCTCGCGCTGGCCAGTGGCCCGGGCCTGTCCGCGCAGCCCGTCGACACCGCGCCAATCTACTGGTCGGACAGCTGGCGCGGCTGGCACTTCTACGAAGACCCGCCCGTGGACCCGGACCTCGCCATCGACCCGGCAACGCCGCCGGCGGCCACCGCGCAAGCCGATGTGCTGGATGAATTCCGGCGCCTGCAGAAGGCCGTCGAAGACACGCGCAATGTCGCGATCATGCGCCCTACCGAAGCGAACGTGCGTCGCTACATGGAACTGGAGGCGCGGGTGATCGCACGTGCCTCGTACTTCGCCGACGTCGCCCAGCGGGTGGCCTGGACCCATCCGGCACTGGATCCGACGGTGCACGGCCGTCCGGTCAATGCCCGCGCCCTGGACGTATACGAAAGCGAGCAGACCCAAGTGCGCGCGCGCACCATCGCCCGGCTCGGCCGCGACCACGTCCTGCTGTTCTTCTTCCGTAGCGACTGTCCCTACTGCCACGCCCTCGCACCGACCCTGGAGGCGTTCCAGGGTCGCTATGGCCTGCAGGTACTGGCCGTCAGCATCGACGGCGGGCCGATGCCCGGCTTTCCGAACGCGCGCCGCGACAACGGCATCGCCGCCAGCCTGCATGTGGAGCAGGTGCCGGCAGTGTTCCTGGCCCAACCCGGCGCCGGCCAGATCACGCCGATCGGCTTTGGCGTGCTCTCCGAATCCGAGCTGATCGCGCGCATCACCACCCTCACCGATCCCAACAGCGAACGCATGCTGCCGGGCCTGCACCAGTTCGCCCAATCGCAATGAAACGGAGCGTGCCATGTCCCTGCCAGCCGCCTGCCGCCACCTGCTGACCTCGGTCACCCTCGCCCTGGGCCTGTTCGCATCCAGCGCCCCGCTGCAGGCCGGCGACCTCAACAGCGAAGTCAATGCCATGTTCGAGGAACTGGGCACGATCGGGAACTACACCGCCCCGGGCGCCTTTCGCGGGCAGGCCTACAACACCTACACCGGCGGCAGCCTGATCATGCGCTCGCCCAACAAGGTCTACCAGCTGGCCGCGATCCAGTTTCCCAGCGCCCGGGCGGGCTGCGGCGGCATCGACGTGTTCGGAGGCTCCTTCTCCCACATCTCGGCGGAGGAGTTCAAGAACATGCTCCGCAACATCACCGCCGCGTTGCCCGGCATCGCCTTCCAGCTGGCGCTGGAGGCGGTCTCGCCCTTGCTCGGCGGCCTGACCAAGTGGGCCAAGGGCCTGGAGACCTGGATCAACAACGCGCGCATCAACTCCTGCGAAACCGCCAAGGCTATCGTCAGCACTGCGGCCGAGGCCGTGGGCTACAGCTCACAGGAAACCTGTGCGGACCTGGCCATGCAGATGGGATTGGAAAGCGACCGCGACGCCGCGCGCCGACGGTGCGGCAGCGATCGCGCCGGCATCCTGTCCAGCGCCCGCAACTCGACCGATCCGCAGCTGCGCAATAAGGCCCCCTTCGTCGGCAACCTCACCTGGAAGGCGCTCCAGCACGCGAGCGCCTATCTCGACGACCAAGAACGCGAACTGATCATGAGCCTGGTCGGTACGGTCATCTACTACCCCGAGGAACTCAATCGCGATCCGACGCCGGTGCCGCCGACACTGACCTCGATCAGCCAGTTGCTCTACGGACAGGCCGCCTCCGGCGACAACGTGGTCCAGCACCTGCTCCGCTGCAACAACTACACCGACTGCGACCAGGTGGCGGTCGACACCGGATACCCACACGTGCCGTTCACCCGGCGCGTAGAGGAAATGATGCGCTCGATTGCCGACAAGATCGCCACGCGCACGCCAATCCTCAACGCCTCGCGCGAGATCGGCTTCGTCAACCAGACCACCGAGCCGGTCTACAAGATGCTCTCGATCGGCGCCACGATCCCGGGCTCAGGCCTGACCGACAGCCTGATCGGCCAGTACCGCGACGTGATCGCCGCCGACTACGCCTACGTCTTCCTCGAGCGCAACCTGCGCGTGGGCATGGCCGCGCTGGACAAGGATTACCAGCTCGACCAGGTACAGCGCGAGCGAGCACGGCAGGTGCGTGAACGCGCACAGGCCATGCTCCTGCAACTGGCACAGGAGAAAAGCCTGCTCTACCAGAAGGTGGGCTCGTTCCGCGCGGTGGCCAACCACCTCGAACAGCTCGAGCGCCAGCTGCGCTCGAACCTGCCGCAGCAGGTGATGGACATGCTGGGGCAGCAAGCGGCGTACATGAACTGACGGTGCCGCCATGTGGGAGATCTACGCCTACCAGAACGCCGACAGCCTCTACGGGATCTTCAACGCGGCCGCGGCGATCCATGCCTCCGGCGACTACCGCTCCGCCATCGCCGCGGTGGCGTTCTGCGGCTTCGTCGCGGCGGCGATCGCCTATGCATTCGCGCCGGAGAAACTGCTGGGCTGGAAGTGGCTGGGTTCGGTCGTGCTGGTGTTCACGCTGCTGATCGTCCCCAAGGTCACCGTGGGCATCGTCGACAAGAACGGCAGCGCGCCCGTCCAGGTTGTGGCCAACGTGCCCTTCGGCATTGCCGTGCTCGGCAGCCTGACCAGTACCATCGGCCACACGCTGACGGGGCTGTTCGAGACAGCGTTCCAAACGCTGCCCGGCCCCGGCGCGATGCCGGCCGAACTCTCCTACGCACACAACGGCCTGATGTTCGGCAACCGGTTGGTCAGGGAAACCGGTGCGGTCACATTTCCCGATCCGAACTTCCGCACCGACACGATCAACTACCTGCTCAACTGCACCGCCTACGACCTGATCGACGGCACGCTCGACCCGGCGGGGTTCTCCGCGTCGGCCGACGTCTGGCCGCTGATCGCCACGCCGAATCCAGCCCGGTTCAGTACGCTCTCCACGGCAACGGGCAGCACCATCGACACCTGCCCGAATGTCTACCAGGTTCTCAACGGCCGCATGCCGGCGCAGCTCAGCCGCATCCAGGGCAAGCTGGCCTTCCAGCTCAACCCGACCCTGCCCGGCAGCGCGGCCGCGGCGGTGATTGCCGGGCAGGTCCAGCAGGCCTACCTGAAGAACCAGATTGCCGAGGCCTCGGCCACCGCCGCGGACCTGATCCGCCAGAACGCGGTGCTCAACGTGATCCATGACGCGGGAAAGCTCGCCGGGCAGCGCGCCAATGATCCGGCCGCAATGGTACTGGCGGTCGGGCGGGCGCAGGCAACCGCGCAGCAGAATGCGGCGTGGATCAACTTCGGCAAGGTCGCCGAACAGGCACTGCCGGTCTTCCGCAACGTGATCGAGGCGATCAGCTATGCGCTGTTCCCGCTGTTGGTGCTGCTGCTGTTGCTGACCAGCGGCAAGGAGACGATGCTGGCTTTCAAGGGCTATGCCGCGATCCTGATCTGGATTCAGCTGTGGCCACCGTTGTATGCCGTGCTCAACTACATGGCCACGACCTACGCCGCCTACGACCTTGCCGCAGCGGCGGATCTGGGCGACGGCGTCAAGTCGCTGGCGCTACAGACAGCGTCCACGATCTATGCACGCGCGATCTCCGGCGAGGCGGTGGTCGGTTACCTGTCGATGAGCATTCCGTTCATCGCCTGGGCCGCGCTCAAACGCATGGAGAACTTCGGCACGGCCCTGGTCGGTGGCTTGTCGGGCCTGCAGGCCACTCTGGCAGGAAACACCGGCGCCGCCGCGACAGGCAACGTCAACCTCGGCAACGTGTCGATGGACCAGGCCCGCCTGGCCCCCAACCGCACCTCCGCGTTCATGGGCAGCCTGCAGGACGATCTGTCGGGCGACACGCTGACGCGCAATGCGCTGTCCAATCGCTCGGCCCTCTCGCTGCTGCGCAACCAGGGATTCGTCAGCCGCGTTGTTTCCACGCGCGTTTCCGAGCAGGACGTGACCGAGGCGGGACACCAGGCCGATAGTGCGCGCAGCGAGGCGATCTCGGCCAATCGTGAGCGCTCGGCCGCGCTGACGGAAACCTTCACCCGTGGCCTGGCCAAGCTGCAATCGGTGCGCGAAATGGAAGGCACAAGCGAGAACCGCTACGAGCAGCTCGGCCAGACGCTGAATCGGCTCGACCAGATCGCGCAGCGCGTGGCGCACGGCACCGGCCTGACACAGTCCCAGGTGGTGACCAGCGCCTTCAGCCTGCCCTCGTCATTCTCGCTTCGCAAAAGCAGGGGTTCGCGACTCTCCGCTGGCCTGAACAGCAACCTGGGCAAGAGCTACCTGTCGGGCCTGTCCAATGACGAGCGCAAGGTGGTGGATGCCATGTCGGGCGAGCAGATCGCGGAGTTCCAGCAGTTCGGCGACCGCCTGGCGCACGACCGCAGCGCGATCAACGCGCTGACCAGCGATGCCCGCGAGGCCGACGACATGGCGTCGCGGCTCTCCCGCACCACCGCGCTTGCACAGCGCTCCGACGCGGCGTTCGGAGAGCGGCTGACCTTCGCCGAGCGTGTCTCGGCTGCGCACGAGCGCGGCGAGTCGATTTCCATCGACATCGCGCAGGACCCACGCAACCTGGACCTGTTCCGACGCTATGCGGACCAATACGGCGGCAACAGCGCCTCAGCCCACGCGATGATGGACGCCGAACTGGCTCGCCGAGCGCTCGGCCCGAACCGGAGGTTTGGCGATGGCTCGGCGGTACCGGCGGGATTCGATGACATCCGCGGGCACCACGCAGCCCAGCGCGGTGCCGTTACACGCGACGCGGACCTCGCCGGCAGCAACCGCCGCGATCGCGAGGCCGTCAGCGGATTCGACGCGACCTTGCCGAGCATGGCGCCCGTCACGCCACCGTCGTCGCTGCGCGACGACGTTCACCATCGCGCCGAAACACTGCGACAGGAAACCGAAGGCGCGCGGCAACGCTTCGACGAGACGGCGCAGATCGAGGCAACGGAGGACGGCACGCTGAACAGCCGCAAGTCCTTGGGCGCCCAGACCGGGAAGCAGGTGAAGAAGGATGCGGACATCCTCTACGAGGAAGGCAAGGACATGGCGAACTCCGTCTACGAAAGCGCCAAGGATACGATCAAGAAGAAATTCGGTGGCGATGACTAGCGCGAACTACGCTGCCTCCTCGATCCCGACGATCTGAAAACGTCCAGCTGCAACCTGTCGCCCGACCTTGCATTACAGCGCAATTTCCAAAGATTCGCTATATATTCGCGCTCAAATTCACAATTTCTCAACTGGTACGGTTTGATACCAGAGCTGCTGCGATGGCGCGCCGCCAAGGAAATGTGCGATGGACGACTGGGGATCGAAGAGCGGGCGACTGTACGACGAAATACGTCAGTCACTGCAGAGCGGGCTATATGCGCCGGGTGCGCGTATTGATTTGACAGCGCTCGCCAGGCAGTTCCATGCAAGCGCCACACCGGTTCGCCATGCCTTGTACCGACTGGTCGGCGAGGGGCTGGTTGAAGACCACGCACGCGATGGATTCTTTGTCCCTCCCGTGACGGAATGGCTTCTGCGTGATCTCTACGGCTGGGTGCAGGATATTCTGATCGCTGCCTGCGACAGCATCGCCCGATCCCCCAGAATTTCCGAATGGCCAACGGGCTCCAGGCGCGGAAACGACACTGTCCTGCAGACCCGGGAGTTGTTCGAGGAGATCGCGCTGACCAACGGCAGCTTCTATTTGACCGAGGCTGTGCGAAGGGCCAACGCACGACTCGAAGTGGTTCGAAAGACCGAGATTCAGCTGCTCGACGATACGCCGAAAGAGCTCGTCAGCCTGCACCGGCTCTGGCGGAATCAGGAAATGGACGCGCTGAAAGCTGCCCTCGCCGCCTATCACGAACGCCGCCGGCATCTGGTACCGCGTCTCGTCGCCGCGCTGGGCGTAAAGAGCCACCACGGCGCAGACTGGTCACGGCTACCGGCTGCGATAGCTTGCCATTCCTGACGCGCCGCTCTTTTCACCTAGCCCCCCGTGCATCCAGCCTGCTACAAAGCATGATCGTCGATTCGGAAGCGCGGGAAATAATAGATCAATAATCGGCGAAAAACAGTTTGATAGTCGAATCTCAGGAAACCTACGATCCGATCCGTCATGGGCCCCCATGACGCAACCGCAGGAGACTGAGATGAAGCAGAACGAACAAAATGCGCCGCGCGACACGCGCGAAGAAGATGCCATCGTTCTCGGCGTCGCCAGCGTGGAAACGCAAGGCACTGCTGGTGGCCTCGAAGCGAACGGACACCAGATGGGCTTCGGCATTTCGGAAGAGTGAACCATCCGGGCGCACCACCACGGTGCGCCCCCTCTACGCCATGGGAAGCATGCCGCCCTACCGGTTGCGTGATGATCTGTCCTTCGCCCGCGTCGAGGGGCACCTCGTATTCCTGGACGTTGACAACGATCAGTACTTCCAGCTTCCGAAAGCGCGTGAGTGTGCCTTCCTTGCCTACGTCGAAGGCGGAACGTGCGAGGAGGGGAAACTGCGTGACCTGCTAAAACACAACATCCTGACGGTCCAAACGCCGATCTCGCATCGCATACCTCGATCAAACATGCGATGTCCCACTCGGAGTGCCCTGGAGGGAAACATTCCCAAGAGAACGATCACCGTCACTGCGTCGCTCGGCGTCTTCTCTGACGTGTGTTCGACGCAATTTCAGTTGAAGGCGAGAAGGTTGAAAGCCGTTCTCCAGTCGCTCGCGGCATACCGATCAGCTCACACGTCACGATCCCCACATCCCTCCAGCCATCCGACCAGCGAGCAACTAGCAAGCGCTGCGGCACTATTCAGGCATCTGCGACTGTTGGTGCCAATCAATACATGCTGCCTTCTGGATTCGATAGCGCTGATCAGATTTCTTGCGAGACGGAGCATGCACGCCAATCTCGTCTTCGGGGTCACCGGCGATCCGTTCTCCGCCCACTGCTGGGTCCAGGTTGACGAACTGGTGTTGAACGACACCCTCGGAAACGCCAACGCCTATACGCCGATACGGACAGTCTGATGAGTTATCGCTACGTCGCGCTGCTGTCGCAGGGGGGCTCGGAGCGCGACGTCGCCTCACTCGACCGCGAAGCCAAGCTCCAAGAGATGGGCTTGCGGAGCACCTGCGTTTTCGACACCATCGAGCTATTCGTGTCGCAAGAAACGCCCGTCCTCGAAATCCCAGGCGGAGGCGTCATCATCGGGCACCTGTTCCGACGGGACGGAAATCCCGTTGTTGGTCGATCGGAGTTTCCGCAGTTCCAGGATGCCGCTCAAACGCGCAAACACCTGCTTGACAACTTCTGGGGTGCGTACTTGCTTCTTCAGCCGACGACGGACAGTGCGCAGGGAGTCACCCTCCTGCGCGATCCATCGGGCGCCTTTCCCTGCATCTATTGCCTCGAACAGGGCGTGGGCTTCGTTACGTCCGACATTGCGCTCGCGACCAGCGCCCATCTTTACCGCAAGAGGATCGCCTGGAACCATGTTGCCTATGGCCTGATGTACCCGCATATGAAGAGCGGGCGCACCGGATTGGCCGGCATCGACGAGTTGTTGCCTGGGTGCTCACTACACATTGTCGGACCGAAGGCTACAACGGGCCTGGAGTGGTCTCCCTGGACGTTCGCCGCTGCAGATAGGCGGTACAAAGATTTGCGCGAAGCCGCTGGCGCTGTGCGCCAAGCGGTTGCCATGGTCGTACGCGCCTGGGCAAACCTTGGCGAGACCATCCTGTTGGAGCTGTCCGGCGGGATCGATTCATCCATCGTCGGCGTATGCTTAAAGGATACCCGGGCAAAGGTCATCTGCGTGTCCCTTGTGACACCGACACCTGGCGCCGACGAACGGCACTACGCACGCCTCGTCGCAGACAGCCTGGGCATTGAGCTTAACGCGGAGGCGCTTCGCTTCGAGGATGCGCAATTCAGCTTCGCGCCGCCATCGCATCCGGCGATGCCGAGAATCGGGCCGCTCCAGTACGCGATCGACGAGGTGATCGGCGCGGCCGGCGAGCGTCGCGGCGCCACAAGCTATTTCTCGGGCAGCGGCGGAGACACGGTGTTTTGCTATCTCGGCGGCGCGGCACCGGCAGCGGACGCTTTCCGCGAGTGCGGGTGGGCGGCAGGCATGGCGGCGATCCGCGACCTGGCAGATCTGCACCAATGCACGCTCTGGAAGGCCGGAAGACTGACACTCCGGAAGCTGCTGCGAGCGCCAAAGGCGCCCTACAAGGCGGACTGGTCGCTGCTTGCGAAGCCCGCGGAGGCCGACGTTGGCCCGGACCATCCCTGGTTCGTTGCCCCGAAGGATGCCCTACCCGGTGATCGCGAAAGAATATTCGACCTCGCGGGCAACCAAGTATTCGTCGACAACGTACCTCGCGGCGGTAAGCAGTGGTCCCGGATGCCCTTGCTGTCCCAGCCCGTCATGGAGGCTTGCCTTGCAGCACCGAGCTGGATGTGGATCTCGGGCGGACGGAACCGCGCCGTCGCCAGGGACGCCTTTTCTGACTTGCTGCCGCACGACGTGTTATCCCGTCGAAGCAAGGGCACCTTCATGAGCTACCTGGGCGTGGTGTATCAGAGGAACAAGGAGCAGATGCGGGACTTCCTTCTGACTGGCCATCTGCAGGCGCATGGCCTATTGGATGCAGACGCCGTGCGAAGTCGCATCGAAAGCCGCCTACCTCCACGCGATGAATCGTTCGCGCGGATATTCGAGCTGTGTATGACAGAGAACTGGATCCGCCATCAGACCTAGCCGCACATCCTGTTGCTCTCAGTGCGCGTGCAGAGTAGAGAATCTGGCCTTCATTATTCGCCAGCGAGCGTATTGTTCTGCCTTAGTAGGATCGGGGTCCTCAACCCCTTGCAGCCAGAAGCGAAACCAATCCAGATTCCGCTGGTAGACGGCGAGCTTGTGCCTGGGTTGGAACTTTTGGTGCGGCTCATCGGAAAACACGTAGAGGTCGGCTCGATGGTCACGTATCAAGGGAATGGCATAGTCGAGTGCCTGTATATATTCCTGCTCCGGTGTTTGCATCAGGATCGGACAGTGGATCTTCTCCAAGTTGAGGGCTGGCGATAGCATCCGCCACTGCGCAGTCGTTTCATCGGGCGCACCGAGCTGCCAACCCTCCCGCAATCCGGAGAAGAACACGTTGCCCTTCATGCTGCCGACCAGATAGTACTGCTGCGAAATGGCTACCGAACTCACGGAAGCGGCAGCAACAAGATCGGAGTGGATGACGGTCCATAGCGTCACCTCGGAGCCAAAGCTCAGACCTCCCATCCCGACCTTCGTGCGATCGATCTCTCCCGCTTCCGCCAGCATGTTGATCGCGCCTTCGACGGCTTGACGACCACGGTCATAACGATCCACCGCGTCCATACGGGTTGCGGATTTGTTGATGCACAGCGCAGCGACGCCCTGCTCGGCCAGCGACGCCAAAGGCCATTCGTCGCCATACGCGCCACGAACGAAGCCGTCGCAGCGGTAATAGCTCACAAACAATGGCGAGGGACCCTCTCCCGATTTCTGCGCGGGGTAAAACTGACCCGTGATCGGCCGGCCTTCCGTGTCCATCCAATGGAGCAATCGCACCTGCGCGCCCCTTGTCATGTCTTGCGCAAGGGACGCGTTGGGGTCAAACAGGATTTTTCGGCCGCCTGTCTCCAAGTCGATTCGTTCCAGACGTGGCGGCTGAGCTGCATCCGCAGCGACGCAGACCAGTGCTTCTGCCGAGATGCCACAGTTCGCCATCGAATCGCGTCCGCCGCTCAACAGTCCTTGCGAGGCCACTAACGGGGACACGGTTCCGCTGATGACGTTCCATCGGAAGATGGATTGCGCGAACCCCATATCGGGATCAGTCACGGTGAAGACTACTTCGTCGCTATCGGGTCGCCACTGGAGACCGGTGATTGCCTTCCCAGTGCACATCTGGTCAACACACTTCGCGGGCCGCGTCGCCTTCTCGTCGGACAGCATCGCCAGTTCGACACCCGGCCTCTCCGCAAGGCCGTCCTGGTCGCCAATGCGCGTCAATAGCGCGATGCGTCCACTGAGAGGATCACTCGCAAGCAGCCAGGGTTTTGGCAATCTCGCCGCGAGTTCGGAAGCAGATAATGGGCCGACAGGAATCTCGGATGAGGTGAGATTGCGAGTCGCTTGGGTTACAAGATCGACTGCCTTCCAATGGTCCGGTACGTCGTTCAGCAGCGAAACACGATCGAACCATGCTTTGCTGAAGCGCTGTGTCGCCAGTCGGCCTTCGATGAAGCCGGACCGGAACAGGCTCTGACCGATGGGCACGCTTTCGTCGATGCGTATCCCCTGGTCGTACTCGGCCTGCTCTGCCGTAAGGACCTCTTCACGCGTCGCGCCGACGCTGTAGCGCAGCGTGCGACCGTCTGCGCTCAGCGCGAAACTTCGGACGTCTGCGGGATCGCGCGTCACCGGCTCGGCGACCGAGCCATCCGTTGCGGCTCGCCAGACGTCGATCCTCCCGTCCAACAATGCCCGGTAGTAGATCCAGCGCCCATCCAGCGACCACGTAGCAACCGCGGGCAGCGAGATCCCGGCCGAATCCTTCAGCGGAACGCCACCACTGGCTACGCGGACCGGCGGCGATGCGCCGTCCATACCCTGCACGTACCAAACCGTGTCGTAGGTATTGCGCTCAGCGGAGGCTTGCTCCACGCGGAATGCCATGCCGCGACCGTCTGGCGATACCACCGGCTCGTCAATGTCGGTGAGCTCCAAGAGTCGGCGCGGCGATATTGTCTCCGCGCAACTGACGCGCGCGATCATGCAAAGCAATATCGCGACGGCAAGGGCACGCTTCAAATGATAGGCTGCCATTACCAGTGCTTCGATATGCTGAGGCTGACGAAGCGACCGATCGGCGAATAGTTGTTTGAATCGTATGACGGCACATAGGTATTGAGTGATGCGTCAACGATATACAGCGGCGGGTGGCGGTCGAGCAGATTCTGCACGGACAGCGCAACATCCACGTCCGACCATGCGCCACCACGCGAACCCGTGTTGTAGCGGGCAACGGCATCCAAGGTCGTGAACGATGCCCCTTTCCTTCCACCGAGCGTGTTGGTCACACCGCCGGTGTAATTGGCAAATGCCGACGTAGAGAAGCCACCTCGGCTCCAGACCACACCTAGCCGACCATTGAGCTTCGGCGGATTGAAAAGCGTACCTGCAAGGTCGGACGGTTCCTGCCCACCTAACATCTGTTGCGTGCTGTCCAGCCAGGCGGCAGAACCGCGGATCGTCAGTTCGCCCGGACCGACGTCGAACCGATAGGAACCCGACAGGTCGAGGCCTTTAATGCGTTGATGAGTTGCGTTGACAAAGTGAAAATCGATGAGCGCGACGACATTTGCGGGATCGTATGGCGCGCTGGTGTAGTTGTGGATATTGCCACCGACCTCGGCGACGACCTTCGCCAGTTCCTCGGCGGTCGGTGCGTAGTCCACGAATGGAGCGTAGATGGGGTTCCTCAACGCTTCGTACCATGCGACGATCGGAGCGACCACACGATCTGTGTAGTCGATGTCGAACCAGGTCATCTCCGCCTCGAGGTTCGGCAGCGCGGTGGGATGAAACGAGAGCGACGCAGACCAGGTTCGCGCACGCTCGGGCCCAAGGCTCGGATTGCCGCCGCCGGCACCCATTGCCACAGCACCGGGCGGGTCGTCATCAGTGCCGCCGAAATAGCTCGGAGGATCTATTTCGACATACCGCTCCTGGTATAACTGATACAACGTAGGCATCTTGAAGGACTTGCCCCACGAGACTTTCGCCGTAATGTCGCTAGTCGGCCTGTAAATCAGCCCGAGCTTCGGCGTCGTGACCCGCCCGTAATCGTTGTAGTCCTCGGTGCGCACGGCAGCGGTGGCTTCCAGCCGTGGCGCAGTCATGTTGTTCGATTCCGAACTGACGAGGGGCAGGTTGATCTCGGCGTACGCAAAGCGACTTCCCTCGTCACCCGCCGCGACTACGCTCCCTGTTCTGTAACGGTTGAATGCGTGACTGTTCGCTCGATAGCCGATGCCTGCGGCAAGTCGTGCATCACCGCCCCCCAAAGCGAACAGTGGTCCTTCCGCACTCGCCTCATATACACGGCTGTTGTTGTACATGGCATCGTGATCATCCTGATACCCTGCGGCGAGCATTCCTGTGACGAGATCTCTGTAGGTCTCGAAGTGGTGGTACTCGTCTTTGCTCCAGGTGCCCGCGAGCGATAACTTCCAGTCGTTCGGCAGAAAGAAGTCGATGCTCGGCGAGATCAGTGAGGTCTTCGACTCGCCGGCAACGCCAGCAATCACCCCGAATGCGACAACGCTGTAGTTCTGGTCACGCTTGTTCTCGACTGCATCGAGGTGTAGCTCGACGCTGTCACCCACCAACTGCCGAGCGCTCAGCAGCGCGTTACTTGAATTGCTGCCGGGATAGAGCGTGTAGGGTTCAGTCAAGTAGTCGGTGTAGTCGCGCTGACGTGCATAGATGGGATCAACGAATGCGCGCTTGTACGTCGCAATCAACCCGCCACTGCCCCAGACGGTTCCCGCCGTGGCGGTATATTCGCGAGTGGCCAGGCCACCTTCGGTCGCAGTGCCGTAGCGAGTACCCAGCGTGATTCCCTCGAAGTCGCGTCGAAGCACGACGTTGCCGACACCAGCCACGGCGTCAGAGCCGTAAATCGCCGAAGCGCCGTCGGCAACGATCTCGACCCGCTCGACGGCCTCGACCGGAATCGCGCTGATGTCCACGGCCTGCGAAAACCCACCATAGGCCAGACGTCGACCGTTGAGCAACGTCAATGTCGCATCTGGCCCGAGGCCGCGCAGGTTCAGCGTTGATCCGCCGGTGAGATTCGAGTTCTGATTGCCACCCCCGGCCAGATTCAGGGGCAGAACGCCCGGGTTTTGGCCGCCGTTGAAGTTCTGGGGGACACTGCGGATGATCTGGCCCAAGTCCGCAAAACCTTCCTCCCGAATGTTCTCCGCGCCGATCGTAATGACCTGCGACGGCGTGGTTCCACCGCGAATCCGCGTGCCGGTAACGGTCAGCTTTTCGATGTCGGTGACCTTCGCGTCGGCATTGCCCGCCGCCGCGCGTGGCGTTGCGGCTGCCGCACGATCTGCCTGCTTCGGTGCCGGCTCCGTCCGTTGGATGACGATGGTGGTGTCGTTGACCTGCCGGTATTCCAGGCCACTGCCCTGCAACAGCTGCCTTAATGCTTCGCGCCACGGCAACCGCCCGGCCAGCGCCGCCGCGCGCCTACCGGCAACGAGATCC
>Ga0153956_1001907_pt1 | contig 16838 bp, 11 predicted proteins | sample TSFL040MetaG_FD_104704 | JGI IMG/M metagenome (GOLD analysis project Ga0153956, IMG submission 104704) | Attine ant fungus gardens microbial communities from Florida, USA - TSFL040 MetaG | ecosystem: Host-associated > Fungi > Mycelium > Unclassified | place: USA: Florida, Wekiwa Springs...
CGAATCCATCAGCTCCGAGAACATCAACACGTCGTTGTCCTCGACGCCGATCTCGAGGAAGCCCTTGCGGATCGCGTTGATCGAGGCGCCTCGGAAGCTGTTGAGGAAGGCTTCGACCCCGCGTGAGAAATCGAGATGGTCGTAGACCTTTGCGCTCGTCTCGGGGTCGGGGGCGCCGTCGCGGAAGCCGAGGGTGCCGATTCGGGTCTCGACCGTGTCGGCGATCTGAATCGAGTGCGGCGTCGGGTTGCTCATATTTGGGTCCTCGCTTTCATGCGGTTGAACGCGGCGGCGGGGATCGCGCCGCTGTCGAGCAGTTCGTCCCCCTGTCGTGCCGGTTGCTTGTTCGACAGGGTTGCAGAGCGAGAGTCGCAGCGACCACGCTCGCCGCCCTCATGCCAACAGGGTGAAATCGCCCGAGCGAAACGGCATGCTCTTGACTTAGAGTTGGCCGTCGAATCTCGGCCCGGAAACCTCCCAGTGTGTGGGGAGGTCGGCCGCGAGGTCGCAGCTGAATGCGTGCCCCTCGAAGTGGCTGAGGGCCTCGAGGGCTCGCTCCTTGCCGCCGTTCGGTGCGACGAGCAGCAGGGCGGAGGTTCCCGGTCGCAGCAACGTCGACAGTTGGCTCCGGAAGCGGGCCCCCAGGCCGACCGGCACGGCGCCGCTCAGCAGCGCGTCGTGCAATGCCCCCCAGAACTCGCTCCAGTGGGAGGCGGTGTCGGCCCGGCGGCTGATCGTCAGGAGGCAGTCGCCGTCGCGCTCGCAGACCAGCACCGCGGCCGCGTCCGGGTCGATCAGCAGCTCGTCGCGGCAGCGGCCGACTTCCTCGACGGCGCGGTCGGCGGCGGCTTCCTCCTCGTAGGCGATCGCGACGAGCTCGGGCATTCTCCCTCGCCGCCGAGCCTAGGAGCGCTAACGCGTCGTCGCCTCGTCCCGATCGGGTGATTCAGGCGAGGTCAGCAGGCCGATCTCTCGCGCCCGGCGGACGGCCTGGTCGCGCGAGGAGCAGCCGAGCTTGCGGTAGATGCTGGCGGCGTGCGTCTTCACCGTGTTGGGCGACACCTGGATCCGGGTCGCCACCTGGGGGAACGAGAGGTGCTGCGGGAGGTATTGCAGCACCCGCAGCTCGGCCGGGGTGAGCTGGGTGGCCCCCGCGGGCGGCGCGGCCTCGACGTTGCTGCCGGCCGCCTCGACCCAGGTCCGCAACACCACGTCGTCGGCGAGCTCGGGCAGCTGCCTCGCCGCCGCCGCGAGGAACGCCTCGGCCTCGCCGTGGCGGCCCAGTCGGGTCGCCGCTCGGGACAGTGCCAGCTTCGTCTCGATTTCGTACCAGGGCGCGAAATGGTCGAGCTCCTCGAGCAGCCGCTTGGCGGTGGCGAGATTCGCGGTCGCCTCCACGACCCGTCCTTGCCTCGCCCGGGTCAGGGCGGACGTTGCGATCGCGATCGCCATCACCGGATAGCCGGCGAGGCCGACGCGCTCGATCTGGGCCCGCCCGCGTGACATCTTCTCCTCGGCGAGCTGCCAATCGCCCCGTTCGATCGCGATCAGGGCCAGCTGGGTGAGCGCGATCACCTGCAGGTCGGGCGCGCCCACGGAGCCGCGGCGGACCGCCTCCTTGAGCCTCGGCCGGGCCGCGTCGGGGTCGCCCAGCAGGTGCAGGCCGACGCCGTCGAGCAGCGAGGTGAGCGAGCGCCAAGGGTCAGGCTCCGGGATCAGCGGCTCGACCGCGGCGACCGTCTCGCGCATCGCGACGAGGCCGTCCCGGGCGAGCGTCGCGTCGGCGAGGGCAAGCGCGGCCTTCATCGTCGCATCGTCGTCGCCCGGCTCCTCGGCGGCGATCAGGCGGCGGGTGACGGCGGCCCAGTGCTCGGCCCGCGGGCCTCGGCCAAGCGTCAGCTCGGCCCAGGCAGCGGCCAGGCTGGCGCCCGGGCTGGCGGCGACGCCGCGCTCCCCAAGCCGGTCCAGCCAGCCGACCAGCGTCGCGTTGCGACCGCGCGACGTGTACTCGGGAACCGCCGCGAACAACAGCTCGCCGGCGAGCTCTCCCGCCCCGCCCTCGATCGCGTGGTGGATCGCCTGGTCGTGATCGCCGGTCGCCGCCCACCATTCGGCGGCGCGGAGATTGATCCGGGGCGCCGCGGCCGGTTCGGTACGGAGAAGCTCCGAGCGCAGCATCTCGCGCAGCAGCGGGTGCAGCCGGTACCAGTCGCCCCGGCGGTCGAGCGGTACCAGCAGCATGTTCGAGCGGCTCAGCGCGTCGAGGACCTGGGCGGAGTCCCCGCGCTCCAGGGCGAAGTCGCAGAGCGGGGGGCTCAGGCGTTCGAGCGTCGCCGCCTGGAGCAGGAAGCGGGCGTGGCCGGGCGACGCGGGCAGCAGGAACTCCTCGCGCAGGTAGTCGACGACGACCCGGTCGTCGCCGGTGAAGCGGGCCAGTGCACGCCCTTGGTTGGCGGACTCGGCCAGCGCCAGGCCGGCGAGGTAGATTGCCGCGGCCCAGCCCTCGGTCCGCCGCGCGATCGCGTCGAGCTGGCGCGGCGACAGCTCGACCCCGACCTTCCCCAGCAGCGAGGCGCACTCGCCTTTGGTCATCGCCAGCTCCTTGCCGTCGAGCTCGGTCAGCCTGCGGCCGGCGCGCAGGCGGCCCAGCCCGATCGCCGGCTCCGTGCGGCTGGCGAGCGCCAGCTGGGATCCCGCCGGCATCGCCCGGCACAGCGCGGCGACGATGCGCAGTGCCGCCGGCGCCTCGATCCGCTCCATCTCGTCGAGGACGAGGACGAACGGCCTGGTGCGGGCCTCCAGCGCCGCGACCAGCCGCGGGACGACGGCCCCCTCGAGGTCGGGGCTCGGCGCCAGCAGCGCGTCCTCGAGGTCCTCGGGGAACGGCTCGAGCGTGCAGAGCCGCCCGGCGACCGCCCTGACCAGCACGGTCGGGTCGTTGTGCTCGGGGCCGAGCAGGATCGTGAAGGCGGGCCGCGCGTCCGCCGCCGCCCACTGGTCGAGGAGCACGGACTTGCCGTAGCCGGAGGGGGCGCAGAGGATGATCACCCGCTCCGGGTCCGCGGCGAGGCGCTCCCGCAGTCGGTTCCGGGCGACCAGCTCGGCGGCGAGGGCCGGGGCCGGACCGGTCTCCGACGTGGTCCCTTCGGGGGGTGCGGGGGCATGGGTCGGCGAAGGCTCCATTGCGGTACCTGTCCACGCGATCCTATTGGCCCGGCGGTGCGATGCGGCCCTGGGTCACCCGATCCGGGGATATCGACCGTTCGGCCATCCATGGGGCTCGGGCCGCAAATCGTGAGAAGGAGTTGACATGGCAGGCGAGGACAAACCGAAGATCGCAGTCGACATCCGCGACTCCGAGCCTGACTGGGATCCCTGCCTGCCGCCGCGGGCGCCGGAGGGAGCCCTGAGCGTCCTCTTCATCACCTGGGACGACATCGGCTACGGGACGATGGACGTCCTCGGCGGCCCGGTCGAGACGCCCAGTATGCGGCGGATCGCCGAGCAGGGGGTCCGCTACGCGAACTTCCACACCACGGCGCTCTGCTCCCCGACCGCCAAGACCCCGCCGGCTACGCCTTCAGGCGCACCGGCAGGGTCTTGAGCTGGTTGAGAAAGAGCGCCTCGGCGGCGATCGGCTCGCCGTCGAGTGCGAGGTCGGGGTAGCGGGCGAGCGTTTCCTCGATCATCACCCTGAGCTCGAGGCGGGCGAGGGCGGTGCCGAGGCAGAAGTGACGCCCACCCGCACCGAACGCCTGGTGCTCGGGATTGCGGTGTACGTCGAAGCGGTCGGGATCCTCGTAGACCGTCTCGTCGCGGTTCGAGGACACGTACCACATCACTACCTTCTCGCCCTCCCGGATCTCCTGCCCGTTCAACACGGTGTCACGGGTGGCCGTGCGGCGGAAGTGGGCGAAGGCGGGGAACATCCGCAGCGCCTCCTCGACCGCGCTCGGGATCAGCGAGGGGTCGGCGAGCAGCTCCTCCATCTGCTCGCGGTCTTCCAGCAGCGCCCGCATGCCGCTGCAGTAGGTCGCCTTGGTGCTGTCGTTGCCGGCGGCCACCAGCAGGAGGAAGCCCATCACGATCTCGGTTTCCTCCAGCTTCTCGCCTTCGATCTCGGCCTCGACCAGGACCGTGGTCAGGTCGTCGGTCGGCTTCTCCCGTCGCGCCGCGATCATCTCCCCGCAGCGTTTGAAGATCTCGGGAATGTCCCTCTCGAGGACGGCCTGGGCGCCGCCGGGGCTGAGGTCCCCGTCGTCGGGGGCGAGCGCCGCGTTGACGATCCGCGCCCAGATCGCGTCCTCCTCCTCGGGGATGCCCATGAAGCTCCCGATCACCCGCGAGACGACCGGCTGGGCGACGTCGGTGACGAGGTCGCAGGTCTCCCGCCCCTCGAGCCGATCGAGGACGCTCCGCACGATCTCCCTGATCCGCTCCTCGTGGTCGGCAATGCGCTTCGGGGTGAAGCCGCGCTGGAACAGCGCCTTGATGCGATCGTGCTTCGGTGGGTCCATGCCGATGAACATGCCGCGCGACAGCTCGAGCGGAAACACCTCCGCCCAAGCCGTCACACCCCCCAGTTCCGAGGAGTACGTCTCCCAGTCGCGGCTGACGGTGTGCACGTCCTCCGCGGTGGTCACCGACCAGAAGCCCGCCTCCTCCGGGAACTCCTCGAGCCTCTCGGTGTGGTGGATCGGACAGCTCCGCCGCATCTCCTTGAACTGCTCGTAGGGAGGACCGTCCCGCCACAGCTCGCGGTCGGCGATTTCCACGTCCTCGATGTTGCGTGCGACCGACATCTACACCCCCTTCCCGTTCAGTCGAAGGGTCAGGTTCTTCGACTTCGTCCAGGTGGTCCCGGCGGTCTCGAAGGCGACGGTGACGGTCACCCTCGCCTTGCCCGTCCTGCCGAGCTTCGCCTCCAGTTCAGCGGTCGGGACGACCGTCAGGTCGTCGGTGCCGGTGCCCGCCGACCGGCGCACCGTCTTGACGCCCTTGCCGGTCAGGGTGACCTTGCCGGAGCCGGTGAAGTCGACCCCCAGTCGGGCCGTGCCCTGCTTGGCGTTCTGGGTGACCGATTTGATCGCGAACCAGCCGCCCGCCGGGGCCGGGGCGGCGGTGGGCGCAGGTGCGAGCGTCGGCGCCGGGTGCGATGCCTCGGCGCAGGGGCCGTTCGCTTCGAATTCCCCCGTCGTCTCGTAGGTGCTGGTCGGGTAGTAGTCGCCCATCACCTCCCGCTCGGTGCCCGGCACCGTGACGTTTTCGATGCTCTGGGCGAACGTCGGCGAGGAGAGCTGGTTGCGCATGATCAGCAGGTCGAGGCCCGGGCGTCCCTGCCCGTCGCCGGCGGTGCCCCAGTCGAGCCACGCGACCCCGCACCGGGGCGTTGCGTTCATCGGTCGGTCTTCGGGGAGGCTCACCACGATCGTGTAGTCGCCCGCGGCGTCGGTCGGGACCTCCTGGTCGAACAGGCAGGCCGAGTTGGCCGGGATCAGGGGCGGGTTGGAGATCGAGCCCGCGGTGCAGAGCGACCAGTAGCGGACCTGCGTGCCCGCGGAGTCGTTGATCGGGTCGCCTTCGTAGGTGGTCGGATGCGTCGGCATCTTGGCGTGCAGGACCACGATGTTGTGACCTTCGGTGTTCGGGCCGATGTTGCGGTCGACGTAGCTGGAGATGTACGCGTTCGAGGGCGTCGAGTAGAAGCCGCCGGTGATCTTGGTCGGCAGATTCGGGATCAGGCTTTCGTACGGTTCGCCGGCCCCCGCGTAGAGCGGCGCGAGCATGTGCTGCAGGTTGAAGAACCGTTCCCAGGTCGGGATCGGCGTCGCCGGGTGCACCGGCGAGCCGAGGTCACGCAGGTCCCGGTAGGTCGCCGGCGACAGGCCCTGGGAGGCGGTCGGCAGGTTGCCGATGCCGCTGACGGTGGAGAGCGCGCCGCAGACCGCTTTTTCGTCGGTGACGGGGCTCCCGCCGGAGGGGTTGAACGTCGGTGCCGCCAGTGGTACCCCCGCGTTGGCTTCGAGGTTCTTGTCGGGTCGGTACATCCGCATGATCAGCTCGATCTGCTGGCTCTGGCCCGTCTGCCCGGCCTGGCCCGCGTAGAGGGTGTTGGGCGCGGGAGTCGGGGGCTGGGTTTCGCCACTGACCGTGATGGTGTAGTCACGGTTGCCGGCCTGGCGGTCCGCGCCAGGGAGGAACGGGTTGACCGATCCCGCATCCGGTTCGATCTGTTCGTCGTAGATCGAGGTCGCCGGGTATCCCGTCACGCCGCCTTTCGTCACGTAGCTGGTGAGCGAGAAGTACCGCGCGTGCGGGTACTGCCCGTGCAGGGTGATGGTCGCCCCGGCCGGGAGCTGGAAGAGGGTGTAGTAGTAGACGACGTTCGACTCGAACCCGGCGGTGTTGCCGACCTGGGCGTTGAGGTGGTCGATCGGCCCCACGTTCGCGGCGGGGCGACCCCAGAAGCAGGTGTTGACCGGGCCTTGGCCCTGTTCACCCGGCGTGACCGCGGAGCCGCCACCGCCGCCTGCCAGTGCGGCGGTCGGCACCACGGCCAGCGCCAGCAAGGCTCCGATCGCGCTGCGTCGCAGCGCCGTCCAACGAATGCTTCCCATCTCGATCCTCCTCGTTCCCTTGGTGGTTCCCGGGGCGACCCTAGCACGGGAATGAGAGATTTCAATATAATCTCTCAAACAATCGTTTATTTAGGAAAGGTAAGCTAGATAGATATGCGCGCAAACTCGCGGATAGTTGATCCGGATCTATACTCCGTCGCGGTGAGCACGCCCGACCCGATCATCCGGCGGCCGCGGCCCGATGATGCGCTCGAGCTGGCCCGGGCCTCCTTCCTTGCCGAGGAACGCGTCGAACTCGCCACCCTGGCGACCCAGATCGACATCTCGCAGGCGACGCTCTACCGCTGGTTCGGGTCGCGCGAGCAGCTGATCGACCAGGTCCTCGGCCTGTTGACCGACGAGTTCACGGCGTCGGCCGCGGTCGACGCCGAGGGGGAGGGAGACGAGCGCATCCTCGACTTCATCCGTCGGGTGATGGCGTCGACCGTGAGCTTCGCTCCCGTGCGGACCCTGGTGGCGAAAGAGCCTCAGCTCGCCCTACGACTGCTGCTCGGCGCCGGCCAGGCGGTCCAGCGCGGCCTGGTGCGGGCGCTGCGCGAGTGCGTCGCCGAGAGTCGATCCCCCGAGCAGGCGCGGGCGCTCGGGGGTGAGATCGACACGATCGTCCAGGTCGGGACGGCGCTCGAGTGGGCGACCCTGGTCGCCGGCGACGAGCCGGACCTCGACCGGGTCGTGGAAATCGCGCGCGCGCTGCTCGCCGCTCACCAAGGCTGAGCCGATGCCCACCCGATACCCGCCGATCCAGGTGGCGCGGGCGCAAAAGGCGTGGTCGGAGCTGCTTCTCCCGTGGGCCGAGGAAGTTCGCCCGCGGGCCCGCTCCTTCGCCGAGCGCGCCACCAGAAGAGTGCAGGTGGAGGTGCCCGCGCTCGTCCCGAACAGCGAAGCGAGCGTCGAATTCGCGACCGCGGCCGAGGGGGCGATCCTTCAGTTCGTCGAGTCCGTGGGCGCGGGCGAGGACCCGAGCTACGTAGAGCTGCCCGCGACGGCGCTGCCGCTCGTGCGCCGCGCCGTCCATCACGGCGTGCCCCTGCACGCGTTGATCCATAGCGTGCGGATCGCCCGCTCCGACGCCTGGGAGCAGCTGCTCGCCTTGTTCGCGGACGGCGCGCGCGGCGCGCCCGACGAGCCGGTCGCCGTCGCCCTGCTCTCGCGCTGGCTGCTCGCCTACGTCGACAGTCTCTCGGAGACGGTCGAAGAGGTCTACACGACCGAACACGAGTCCTGGCTGCGCACGGCCGCCGCCGCCCAGACGCAGGTGGTCGACGCGATCCTGGCCGGTCGCCCGATCGACGTGGCCGCCAGCTCGCAGCGCCTTCGCTACGAGCTCGAACGCGGGCACGTCGCGATGATCGCCTGGGTCGATGAGTCCGCCGAGCTCCTCGATCCGATTGCCTCCGTGTCGCAGGCGCTGCACGGACTCGCGGCCAACCTCGACAGCGAGCGTCCGCTGATCGAGCCGCTCGGGCCATACACCATGGGCATGTGGGTGGCGAGCCCCGACTCCTCCGGCGCGGAGCGCCTCGACGCGCTGCGACTCGGCATCGCCGACGCCGACGTGCGCGTCGCCGTCGGCGAGCCTGCCCTGGGCGTGGCCGGCTTTCGCCGCAGCCACCGGGAGGCGCTCGAGGCGCGGCGCGTCGCCGACCTCATGCGCCGCCCGACGCGCACGATCACGCGCTACGGCGCGGTCGCGCTGATCGCGATCGCGACCGTCGACCTCGAGCAGACGCGGGCGTTCGTCACCCGTGAGCTCGGTGGCCTCACCGCCCGCGACGACGCCACCACGCGCATCGTCGCGACGCTCGAGATCTTCCTCGACGAGGGCGCCAACCACAGGCGCACCGCACGGCGGTTGAACATCCACGAAAACACCGTCCGTTACCGGATCGAGCAGGCCGAAGGCCTGCTCGGGCGCAGCACGCGTGAGCGCGCGCTCGAGTTACACCTGGCGCTCGCGCTGCGCTCGATCGCGGATTCATGAGATCTCACAAAAAGCACCCTCTCGAGTAGCGCGTCTCCCCTAGCGCCCGCGTGTGGCGCCCGCGTAGTTTCCCAGCCAAGCTCGTTGGAGAGGGATACAGGGAACCGCCACCTTCGGCACCGCGAACAAGGGGAGATCCGATGTGTCAATACATCGCGCCGCAGCGTCTCGTTTTTACCGTCCGGATGGCGCTCGGCCTGCTCGCGATAGCCGTCGCCCTGATCCTCGCCGCCCTGCCGGGCCGCGCGGCCGCGCTCGAACCTGAAATCCCGCGGTCGGACCTGACGACCTGCTTCTGGACCTACGTCGTCGGTCCCGCGCCGGCCGTCAACGCGATCTTCCCCGACGAACACGCCTACATCTGGCACACCTGGTTCGTGATCCCGCCGGGTGGCTCGGTGGTCCTGCACGGTAGTTACCCGCACGCGCGCAGCATCGTGTTCTCGACCGACACGGTCGAAACGCCCTACGACGTGCTCCGCGACGAAGCGATCGAACCGGACCCGGGCTCGGTCAACCCGTTCCTGCCGAACGCCGATCGCAACGCGTCCGAACGTTCGTACTCGTTGACGGTGACGAGCGCGCCGCTGCCGCGCAACCCGAGCATGCGCCGACCGAACACGCTCTACGCGGGTAAGGAACTGGTGTCGCTCTTCTATCGGGAGTACGTGCCCGATGCGGGGCAGGACGCCACCGGAGGGGCCGGCCTGCCCGCGCTCGAATACACGCCGTTCGGCCTGGGCACCTCGCTGACGGGCTCGCGTGCGTGTGTGGCGGTCGGCGCGCCCCTGAGCCGCCTGCCCAGTGAATCGCTGCCGTTCGCGCTCTCGCTGACCACCCCGGCCTACCTCGCGCTGCTCGCCCAGAACCCCTTCTCGAACACTCATCCGGCGGTGAGCCCGGTCCGCTGGTACGCCTGGTTCAACCTCGCGCGGCTGGCCCAGCCCTTCCTCGAAGGCACGCTCTCCGCGGTGACCGTGCCGCTGCTGCCGATCGGGAGAGAAGGCCCCGCGGCCAACTGGGAAGCCGACTCGGGGATCGCCTACGCCTATGTCGACCGCAATCTCGGCCCGGCCCGCGGTGGGCACAACGTGCTCGTGCTGCAGGGCAGGAAGCCGACCACGCCGCGCACCGGCCAAGGCCAACGGGTGATGGAAGGCGGCACGCAGATGCGCTACTGGGACATCTGTCAGAACGACTCGATCCCGTTGGCCAACTACATCGACTGCCTCGACGACGAAGAAGTGCCGGTCGACGCCGCGGGCAATTACACGATCGTCGTCAGCCTGCCGCAGGACCGGCCCGCCGACGCGACCGCCGCCTGTGGCGTCGCCTGGCTCGACTGGGGCGCCGTCGGCGACGGCATCGTGCGGCCCACGGCGGGCCTCCTGATGCTGCGTAACCAGGACCCCTCGCCGTCGTTCACCCAGGCGATCCAGAACGTCGGGCGCCCGGGTGAAGAGCAGCGCGTCATGGGCTCCTACCTGCCGAGCGGCACCTACCAATCTCCCCCGCAGTTCGAACGCGCACACGGGTGCCCGACGCAATGAGCATCCGATCCCCCCAACACCAACAAGATGAAGGAGTACCGGAGATGAGGCGAAGCGCTGATTCATCGTCGATGGGCGGCCAGTGGAACCGTCGCGTCGTCGCCGCGGTGCTCGTCGCCATATGCATGGCGGCGTTGACCGTGGCACTCGCGAATTCCCAAGCCCAGGCGCTCGGTAAACAGAACGAAGGACCGCCGAAAGGCACCACCACGCTCTGCAACTACTATTACGAGTGGCTGAATTATGTCCGGTTCCCGTTGCAGCCGGATCCCCACGCGACGTACACGTTCGTCATCCTCAACAACCAGGCTGGCCTCGACGGCGTCGGCTTCATGGTCACGGGTGAATTCGTGCACACGGCGTGGACGTCCTGGATGGCCTACACGGGCGCCGCGAAACCCTTCTCGGTGGTCAACTTCGTCAACAACCCGCCGAACAACACCTACACGCCCGCCGAACCAAATGCGGGCAGCATTAGCCCCTTCGCCGAAGGCAATCCGATGAACGGGACGCCGCGCAACTTCTCGCTGTTGTTCAAGCCGGCGGGTTACACGGGGTCGATCGCGCCGACGCTGGCCGGCGTCCCGACCGCGAGCATCCCGGCGTCCAACATCAAGGAATACCCGACGATCCACAACGGCAACGAAGGCAGGGTATGGGCGTTGGCGAACCGCAACTACGTCGGCTTCCCCGGCTACAACCCGGGCGGGACGATGCGGGACAACTTCCCGATCACGACCGCCGTCGACTTGGCCACCGGCCAACCGGTCGACTGTCAGAAGTACAACGAAATCCCGAACAAATATCAGCAGCCGCCGACTAATCCGCCGTCCAAGCTGAAGAGCGGTCCGATCGAGTCGAAAATCAAACTCAAAAACGGCGCTGTCTGGTCGCCGATCTTCGACGGGGCCGGCATCAAAGCCAGCGAATTCCAGTACGCGCCGAAGAACCCGAAGAAGCGCATCGTCTTCACCCGGCCGAACCTCCTTCCGGGGGCCGACGTGGCCGTGGTCCCGCCAGCGGAACGGTGCGCGGGCTACCTGGGGACGCAGACCAGTACGAAGGAAATCTCACTGATCCGTCTTCCGCACGTCGCCAACTGGACCAACACGCTTGGGTTAACGGGGACGACGACGTACCCGAACCCGGTCAGGAGCAACGAACCCTGGCAGGCGGCGTACATCTCGTTCGTCCAGTACGGGTCGTCGCCGGGATATTTCTATCCCGAAGAAGACGGGAAGGTGAACCCGAACAACGACGCCGTCGCCAACCAGGAACTCCGCGTCGACTCCAGTGGTGGAGGGACGATCCTGATCTGGCCGCGGACGATGAACCGGCGTGACCAGCGGGCCGTGTTCGCCTACGCGAACAAGCACCACTGGGCGATCCTCCGTGGTGGCACGGCGCGTCACGTTGGTCCGAGGGGTCGCGTGACGAGCTCGAACATGCTGTTTCGGATCAAGGGCTCGGCGGCGAACTACTACGGTCGCCTGGCCAACGTGCCGTGTTACTTTGGCACGACCGCGTCGCCCGAAAACACCGAACAGGATTGGAGTAACGTACCGACCGGCGAAGGCAGCAAGTACGTCGCGAGCCCGGAAAACCTCGGTGAGGCCGCGCCGATGGGCGTCACCTGCCGGAAGCGCGAACTCGTGAAAGGCAAGTGTCTGGAGGAACTCAAGAGCTACATCGCCAGTAGGGGCGGCAGCTACGAAGCCTCCGGCAGCGGTGGCTCGGGTGGCTCCGGTGGTTCCGGCGGCTCGGGCGGATCCGGGGGCGGCGGCTCCGGCGGTCCCGGGGGTTCCCCCGGCACGGGCCCGGAATCCGGCCCGAGCGGTCCCAGCGGCTCGAACCCGTCGCAGACCTGCCCGGCCGGTCAGGTGGGGACCTACCCGAGCTGCGTGACCCCGACGGTCAGCGTCGCGGGCGTGAAGCTCGAAGCGAGCGCCACGACCGTGATCCTCAAGGTCAACGCACCTGGGACGGTGAAGGTGTCCGGAAAGGGCGTCACGGCCAAGACGGCCAAGGTCAAGCCGGGCAACAACAAGATCAAGGTCCAGCTGACCTCGCAGGAGCGGAAGGTCCTTGAGGAAAAGGGCAACGTCTCCGTCAAGGTCACCCTCGTCTCCACGCCGACCGGCGGCAACGCGAGGAAGAAGGTCGTCAACCTGACGTTCACCGCGCCGAAGCCGAAGAGCTGACGGTGTAACCGCCCGCGCCTGCCGTGCCCCCCGATCGCGTTCGACGATCGGGGGGCACGAACAGGTCGTCGGTCGAGCCGGCCCTCGTCGTTCAGGCCGGGGCGCAATCGGTCCGCGTCGCGGACGGCTCGGCCGCCTTCTCCTCGGCCTCGCGCAGGTCGGCGGCGATGCGGACCGCCGCCGAGACGAGCGGCGCGGCGAGCACCAGGCCGACGGTGCCGAACAGGCAGCCGCCCGCGATCGTCACGATCAGGACCGCCAGCGGGTGCAGCCCGAGGGCGGCGCCGTAGGCGATCGGCTGGACCAGCTGCTGGAGGATGCCGTTGGCGAGGAGGACGACGACGACCATCGCCAGCGCCGTGTCGGGACCCTGGCCGAGGGCGATCAGGACCGCGAAGCCGCCGGCCGCCCAGGCCCCCAGATAGGGGACGTAGCCACCGAAGAAGGTGACGGCGACGATCGTGCCCGCGAGCGGGACCCCGAGCGCGAGCGAGCCGGCGCCGACGATCAGCGCGCTCCAGGCGGCGACCACGGTGACGCCGAGGAAGTAGCCACGGAGGCTGCCCGCGATGCGGGCGAGGATCGTGTGGGCGATCGGCACCGGGACGCCGAGGTGGCGCTCGACGAAGCGACCGATCGCGGGGCCGTCCTTGAGCAGGAAGAAAAGGCTGAGCGCGGTGAAGGAGAGGAAGACGGCGAGGCCGGCGAGCTTGTCGACCGTGCCCAGCACGCCGTGGGTCAGAGCCTGGTAGAGGCCGTCGATCGAGGAGCTCGCGCCTTCGTTGGCGTTGGCGGCCGTCCCTTTCTTGACGCCCAGACCTTCGACGAAGGACTGGATCTCGGCCGCCCCGGCGTGCAGCTTCTCGCTCAGCACGTCGGCCTGGCCGGCGACGCCGGCGAGCACCAGCAGGCCGACGCCGGCGGCGATCAGCGCGATCGCGACGAAGACGAGCGCCGCCCCGATCCCGCGCGGCAGGCCTCGGTCGCCCAACCATCCGACCAGCGGGGAGACGACCGAGGCGATGATCCCGGCGGTGATCACCGGCATCACGATCGTCTGGGTCAGCGAGATCAGCCAGATTCCGCCGACCAAGGCCGCTGCCACGCCGACCACCAGCCAGGCGGTGAAGCCGAGGTCGCGCATCCACTTCGGCGCGGCGAAGATCCCCGTCAACGCGCCGGGGTCGATCTCGACGATTTCGTCCTCGGCCTCCGCGCCCTCGCGCCCAGGGCGCCGCAGCCGGCCGCGGAAGATCGGTCGATGCTCGCTCATCGGCGCCCGGGACGATACCCGCGCCGAAAACACGCCGGGCGGAATCTCATCTGGCCTTGACGAGCGGCCAGCTCGGCCGCGGTGGTAGGCCGGAAGCGCCCGTCGCGGTGGTGCGGACGCCGAGGGTCTGATGGACCTGGATGCGGTTGGTTTCGAAGCCGATGCGCGAGAGTGCCAGGTAGAGGCGCCAGACCCGCGCTCGACGCGGACCGACCTCCTCGACGGCAGCCTCCCAGCCGCGCTCGAGGTTCGCCCCCCACTCGCGCAGGGTGAGCGCATAGTGCTCGCGCAGGTTCTCCTCGTGGCGCACCTCCAGCCCGTGGTCGTGCATCGCGGCGACCACCGCGCCGGGTGCCTGCAGCTCCCCGTCCGGGAAGACGTAGCGATCGATGAAGGGCCCCGGTCGATTCCGCTGCGCGGAGTGGGTGCGGGTGATCGCGTGGTTGAGCATCCGACCCTCGGGCCGCAGGAGCCTGGTCACCGCGCTGAAATGCGCGCCGAGCTGGGCGGTCCCGATGTGCTCCATCGCGCCCACCGAGGCGACCGCGTCGAAGCCCTCCTCGGGTACGTCACGGTAGTCGAGTCGGCGCACCTCGGCCCGTCCGGCAAGGCCCGCCGCGGCGATCTTCTCGGTTGCCCAATCGGCCTGTGCGGCCGAGAGGGTGACGCCCGTCGCCCGCACGCCATAGTGCTCGGCGGCGTGGCGAACGAGCCCTCCCCAGCCCGCGCCGATGTCGAGCAGTCGCTGGCCCGCCTCGAGCCCCAGCTTGCGGCAGACCAGGTCGAGCTTCTCCGCCTGGGCTTCCTGGAGGCTCGCCCGCGGCGAGGGGAAGACCGCGCACGAATAGACCATCGAGCCACCCAGGAGCAATTCGTAGAAGCGATTGGAGAGGTCATAGTGGTGGGCGATCGCGCGGGCGTCGCGGACCTTGCTGTGAGCGCCCGGCCCGCGGCGCCAGCCGGGCACCAGCTCCTCGGGCGGCGGGGCGGGACGTCTCAGCATCCAGGGTCGGACGCAGCTTCCCAGCTCCCGCCAGGCAGTCCGCGTGCGCCTGCCCTCGAGCAGCGCGAGGAGGGTGGCGTGCAGGTCGCCATGGACCTCCAGGTCGCCGGCCACGTAGGCGCGGGCGAGGCCGAGCTGACCCGGGGCGGTGGCAAGGAATCGCAGCGCCCGCGGCGTGCGGACCTCGACCGTGCCGACAGCGCCTCCGCGATCGATCCCGCTGCCGTCGTAGCCGCGAAACGCGAGCGGGGCGGCCGGATCGACCAACAGCGTGAAGATCTCGCTGAGTGAGGCCTTGCCCGGGAGCATCGAGGTCCACCGCTGCTGCCTCCGAGAATCATCCACTTCCCGCAGCATGATCGTCGGGTCTCCCGTCGCGAACGGAGTCGTCATGCCCGCAGGCTAGGCGCGGTCCGGCACCGCGACATCGTGCGAATCGGATGATTCGGACGGCCGGTGCACGATCCCCTGCGGGGCGTCCCCGCTCGCGTAGGCATCGTGCCCGAGCTGGGCAAGCCAACCGCGGAAGACCCGGTGCACCGCTTCCGCCCCGACCACCTCCTCCTCGGCTGCGCCCGCCGCACGCCTTCGCCGCCCGCGTCGCCGACCTCGCCCCGGAGGTGGAGGTCCGGGTGCTGGCACCGGGCGAGTCGACCGTCGTGGCGTAGGTGGGTGATTCGGGGGGCCGGGCGAGGGACGGGCGCAGGGGCCCGGGCCCCTGCGGCCGTCCGAGGTGGCGCGGCGGCAGTCCCGGGCGCCTCATGGGGGTCCTGGCAGGCTGTGACCCCCATGAGGCGCCCGGGACGTGGGGCCTTTCGTGGGAGAGGCGGCACAGGGACGCGGGGAGGTAGGGCCGCAGGCACGCTCGCTGAGTTGAGCCGCCCATGGGCGGCTCAACTCAGCGAGCGTGCCTGCGGCATCTGAGGAAGACGGGAGGAAGCGTGACGTCCCCGGCGTCTCCGTGACGAGGTCCCACCTCCGTGACGGGTCCGTGATGCTCCCGTCCCTCTCTCGTGACCCTCCCGCGAGGGTCCCTCGACGCTCCCCACATACCAGGCCGTCCCGGCCACGGCCACAGCCTGCCCGGGACGTGGACGGGACGGCCCGTGCCTTTCCCCGGGCGACGGCTTCGGGGGGTCCCGTCCGGTCCGCCTCCTCCCGGCTGCGGGGGGCGCTACTGGCCGAGTTCGGTCAGCCAGCCGCTGAAGATCCGGTGCACCGCTTCCGCCCCGACCACCTCGCCGTCGGGCCAGGGCAGCTCCGCCGGGTGGAGGACGAAGGGGAAGCTCTGGGTGCCGCCGAGCCCGCCATGGGAGCCGACCAGCTCCTCGAAGGCGGCGACCTCGCCGAACTGGGGCCAGAGGGTGCTGTTGACCATCAGGTCGGGGCAGTGGGCGAAGCCGTCGGTGCGGAGCAGGTGGCGGGCGGCGTTGGGGCCGAAGGGAGCGAGGGGATCGGCGCCCTCGACCCGGCCGGCGTCGAGGAAGTTGGTGCCCGCGGCGCCGATCGCCAGGGCCCCGTCGCGGTCCGAGCGGACGAGGACGAAGCCGATCCCGGGGTGCGCCCGCAGTGCCGGCAGCAGCCGCGGGTGCAGTTCCTCGATCCGCTCCAGGCTGACCCGGCCGGGCTCGCGCGGGAAGCTGATCAGCCCGAGGCAGCCCGATGCCATCACCGAGAGCTCGGGCGGCCCCTCGCCGGGTGTCGGCTCGGTCCCGCGGTGGGCCTCGGGACCGACCGCGACGGCGCCGTCGGTGCGCGACCGCCGGGTCGCGATCCGGACCGTGCGGCCGGCGACCGTGTCGTCACGCGCGAACTCGGTCAGTCCGGCGCCGAGGTAGGCGAGCGCGTCGTCGTCGCCGCCTTCGATCGCGATCGCTCCGGCGGGCTCGCAGGCCGCCCGGACCACCGCCTCGAGCGTCTCCCCGTAGCGGTCGGCGAAGGTTTCTCCCTGCGACTGGCCGTGATCGGAGAGCACCACGAGCCGGTACGGTCGCGGCGCGTCGGCGCAGGCGGCGGCGATGCGGGCGATCTGGCGGTCGAGGTCGCGCAGCACGGCGAGCGCGTCGGCACGTTCGATGCCGGAGTGGTGGGCGACCTCGTCGTAGGCGAGGAAGGTGGTGTAGACGGCGGGGCGGCCGGCGAGCACGTCGCCGACCACCGCGGCCACCTGCAGGTCGCGCTGGACGATCGTC
>Ga0153956_1001908_pt1 | contig 16826 bp, 13 predicted proteins | sample TSFL040MetaG_FD_104704 | JGI IMG/M metagenome (GOLD analysis project Ga0153956, IMG submission 104704) | Attine ant fungus gardens microbial communities from Florida, USA - TSFL040 MetaG | ecosystem: Host-associated > Fungi > Mycelium > Unclassified | place: USA: Florida, Wekiwa Springs...
CCCGGCCGGGCGAGCCGGCCACCGACGTCGCCCTCATCGTCTGCGAGGACCTGTGGCGCGACGGCGGCCCCGTCGGCCGCGTGCTGCAGGCGGACGCCGGCCTGCTGCTCGTCATCAACGCCTCGCCGTTCGAGCGCGACAAGGACGACGTGCGCCTGCCCCTGGTCACCCGCCGTGCGCGCGAGACCGACACGATCGTCGCCTACGTCAACATCGTCGGAGGCCAGGACGACCTGGTCTTCGACGGGGACAGCGTCGTCGTCGACGGGAGCGGCGCGGTGCTCGCCCGGGCGCCGCAGTTCCGCGAGCACCTGCTGCTCGTCGACGTCGACCCCGCCGAGGCGAGCGACACGCCGCTGCCCGAGCACGTCGCCCGGGTCGAGCTGGAGCTGCCCGAGCTGCGCGCCCGGCCAGAGCTCCCCCGCGACATCGCCGTCCCCCCGGACGACCGCGAGCAGCTCTGGAACGCCCTCGTGCTCGGCCTGCGCGACTACGTCGGCAAGAACCGCTTCCCCTCCGTCGTGCTCGGGCTCTCCGGCGGCATCGACTCGAGCGTCGTCGCGGCGCTCGCGGCCGACGCGCTGGGGCCCGACCGGGTGTACGGCATCTCGCTCCCCAGCCGGTACAGCTCGGAGGGGTCGAAGGACGACGCGGCCGACCTCGCCGAGCGCCTCGGCATCCACTTCACGACCCAGCCGATCGCCGAGTTCGTGCAGCCGATCGAGGACGCGCTGGCACTGCGCGGCACCGCCGCCGAGAACGTGCAGGCGCGCATCCGGGGCCTGATCTGGATGGCCGAGTCGAACATGCACGGCCACCTCGCGCTCACCAACGGCAACAAGACCGAGGTCGCCGTCGGCTACTCGACGATCTACGGGGATGCCGCGGGCGGCTTCGCGCCGATCAAGGACGTCCCGAAGACCCTCGTCTGGGAACTCGCCCGCTGGCGCAACGAGCACGCCCGCTCGCGCGGGGAGGTCGAGCCGATCCCGGCCGCGTCGATCGAGAAGCCGCCGAGCGCGGAGCTGCGGCCCGACCAGACCGACCAGGACACGCTGCCGCCGTACGAACTGCTCGACGCGATCCTGGAGCTCTACGTGACGCAGCGTCTCGGGCGCGAGGACATCGTCGCGCGGGGCTTCGAGCACGACACCGTGTATTTCGTGGCGAAGCTCGTCGACCAGTCGGAGTGGAAGCGTCGGCAGGGCGCCATCGGCCCGAAGATCTCGGGGATGGCGTTCGGCCGCGACCGGCGGCTGCCGATCACCTACCGCCCGAACCTCTGAGCCGCGAACCCCCTCGCCACCGCACCATCGACGCGCTGGCTAGGCTCGTCGCATGGCCGATGGCGTCGTCAAGCGGGTCCGGACCCGGCACTTCCAGAATGCGAAGGAGCAGGGCATCCCGATCACCGGGCTGACCAGCTACGACGCATTGACCGCGGGGGTCTTCGACCGCGCGGGGATCGACTTCCTCCTGGTCGGCGACTCCGCCGGCAACAACGTGCTCGGCTACGACACGACCCTCCCCGTCACGGTCGACCAGCTCATCCCGCTCACGAGGGCCGTCGCCGGCGCCGTGCAGCGCGCGCTCGTCGTCGCCGACATGCCCTTCGGCTCCTACGAGACCGGGCCCGACGAGGCGCTGCACACCGCGTTCCGGTTCATGAAGGAGACCGGCGCGCACGCCGTGAAGCTCGAGGGCGGGGTGCGCTCGGCCGAGCAGATCCGGCGGATCGTCGCGGCCGGCATCCCGGTCATGGCGCACATCGGCTTCACCCCGCAGAGCGAGCACGGACTCGGCGGACACGTCATCCAGGGGCGCGCCGGCGAGGGCGTCGAGCAGCTGCTCGCCGACGCCCACGCCGTCGAGGAGGCGGGCGCGTTCGCCGTCGTGCTCGAGATGGTGCCCTCGGACGCGGCGAGACGGGTGACCGAGGAGCTGGGCATCCCGACCATCAGCGTCGGCGCGGGACCGCACACCACCGGCCAGCTCATGGTGTGGACCGACTGGGCGGGCCTCACGACCGGCCGGGTGCCGAAGTTCGTCAAGCGCTACGCGCAGCTCGCCGAGATCCTCGACGGCGCCGCCAAGGCGTACATCGCCGACGTCGCCTCGGGCGCCTACCCCGACGACGAGCACTCCTACGAGGGGTAGCCGGTCATGGCGCGCGCGTGGGTGGGCATGTCCGGCTGGACCTACGCGCCGTGGCGCGGTGAGTTCTACCCCCGAGGCCTGCGCCAGGCGGATGAGCTCGACTACGCCTCGCACCACGTGACCTCGATCGAGATCAACGGCTCGTTCTACGCGCTGCAGAAGCCGTCGAGCTGGATCTCCTGGCGCGCGGGCACGCCCGACGGCTTCCTCTTCTCCGTGAAGGCGCCGCGGTTCATCACGCACATCAAGCGGCTCGAGGACGTCGCGGCGCCGGTCGCCAACTTCTTCGCCTCCGGCCCGTTGGCGCTCGGACCGAAGCTCGGGCCGATCCTGTGGCAGCTGCCGCCGAGCGTCGATTACGACCCCGAGGTCGTCGAGGCCTTCCTCGCACTGCTGCCGCACAGCACGACCGAGGCCGCGGAGCTCGCAGCGCGCCGCGACCGCGACCGGATGGCGGGCAAGGAGCACCTGAAGACCGATGCCGAGCGCCCCGTGCGCCACGCGATCGAGGTGCGCAACCACTCCTTCGACGACCAGCGCTTCGCCGACCAGCTGCAGGAGCACGGCGTCGCCTGCGTGCTCGGCGACAGCGCCGGGCGCTGGCCCAAGCTCGACTGGGTGACAGCCGACTTCGCCTACGCGCGCCTGCACGGAGACAAGGAGCTCTACACGAACGGCTACGACGAGGCCGGGCTCGACGGCTGGGAGGAGTGGACTCGCGACCACCTCGACCGTGATCGCGACGCCTACGTCTACTTCGACAACGACCAGAAGGTGCGGTCGCCGTTCGACGCGATGGCGCTCATCGAGCGCCTCGCCCGGTGAGGCTCAGCGGCGCGGCTCAGTCGTCCTCGGCCGCCCACTTCGCCGCCCGCTCCCGGGCGATCTGCGGAGCGCGCTCCGCCTCCTCGCGGGTGGCGAACGGACCGTCGCGGTCGATCCCGAGAGACTGCGGACCCTCCTCGACCTCGCCGGTCTTGTTGTTGTACCACCAGGTCGTCGCCTCGCCGGAGTCGCTCATAGGGTGAGAGTATGCCCCGCGACGCCGACGGTCACCTCGTTCCCGGCCGGATCTCCCCCCGGCGGGCTGTGCCGACGACCATCCCCCGTCCGGAATACGTCGGACGCGCCGAGCCGGACGAGCACGGCCACGGCGACCAGTACGCCGCGGACGAGGTCGAGCGGATCCGCACGGCCGGCAGGATCGCGGCCCAGGCCGTCGACGCGGCGGCCGCGGCGGTCCGCCCGGGCGTCACGACCGACGAGCTCGACGCGGTCGTGCACGAGTTCCTCGTGACGCACGACGCCTACCCCTCGACGCTGCAGTACCGCGGCTACCCCAAGTCGAGCTGCACCTCGGTCAACGAGGTGATCTGCCACGGCATCCCCGACGACACCGTCCTCGTCGAGGGCGACATCGTGAAGGTCGACGTGACGGCCTACGTCGACGGGATGCACGGCGACCTCTGCGCGAGCCTCCCGGTGGGGGTCGTCAGCGAGGACGCGGCCCTCCTGATCGACCGGACGCGCGAGGCCATGATGCGCGGGATCCGCGCCGTCGCACCGGGCCGGCCGATCAACGTCATCGGCCGGGCGATCGAGAGCTACGCCTGCCGCTTCGGCTACGGCGTCGTGCGCGACTACACCGGACACGGCGTGGGACGGGTCTTCCACAGCGGGCTCGTCATCCCGCACTACGACGCGGCGCCCGCCTACGACACCGTCATCCGGCCGGGCATGGTGTTCACGATCGAGCCGATGCTCACGATCGACGGCTCGATCGAGTGGGACCTCTGGGCCGACGACTGGACGGTCACGACCCGCACGCGCGCGCTCACCGCGCAGTTCGAGCACACCCTCGTCGTGACCGAGCGCGGCACGGAGATCCTCACCGTGCCTTCGTGACCCGCGGACGCCGGCGCACCCCGTGCAGGAGCAGCAGCGCGAGGCCGCCCGCGAGCAGGCCGAGCGCGGTGAGCACCAGCGGCGTCGGGTCGACACCCGTGCTGGCCAGCACCGGGTCCGGGTCGCTCATCACGAGTGTGACCTCGTTCGGGGAGCCCGCCGGGGCGGTCGCGGTCGGGAAGTCGCCGGCGGTGTCGGCGGTGAGCACGTTGACCCAGCCGTAGCATCCGGCGGTCTCGACGACCACGTCGTCGAGCGTGACCGTGCCGTCACCGGCGATCGCCTCGGTGCCGGAGGCGACGGTCGCAGCGCCGGTCCAATCGACAGCGGCGCAGGCGCCCTTGACGGCCGCGACCGGTCCCACCAGAGACCAGGCGAGGGTGGCGGCGTGGCCGCCCGTCCCGGCGATCCGGATGGTGTCGTTGATCGCCGAGCCGGCGGCGACCGACGGAGCGGACGTGCTGCTCGCGATCGTCGGGGCGGCGGCGGAGGTGATGCCGACCTTCGGCGGCTCCGCGGGGAGCGGCACCACCGACGGCTGGGTGAGGTCCTCGGCGTTCGTCGCGGCGGAGTTCCAGGCGACCTTGTTGACGTCGGCCGCGTTCAGCTTCACGGCGATCGAGACCGCGAAGCCGGTCCCGGCGACGTAGCTGTCCGTCGAGGTGAAGCGCAGCGCGGCGACGGTCGCGAGGTCGGCGGGTGCGGTCGAGGTCCAGTCGTCGACGCAGTCGGCGTTGGCGGCATCCGCGTACACCTCGTCGCGGCAGGGGTTCGTCGAGGACGAATACTCGACGCTCACCCCCGACGGCAGCGCCCCGACGCCGGTGAAGTCGGGCGAGAACTCCGAGCCGCGACCGGTGGAGGCCTGCCCGGCGCTCACGCCGGTGTCGCCCACGTACGGGAGGATGTCGTAGACGACCGGGGCCGCGAGCGTGTCGCTGCCGGTGTTGGTCCAGGTCAGCACGTAGCTGCCGGTGCCGCCCTCGGAGGCGGTGCCGATCCCGCTCGGCCCGCCGAGCGGGAGTGCGTCGAGGTCGCCCTGCACCGTCTTGGTGAGTGCGAACGATGCACCGGTGCCGAAGATCTGCAGCGCCGCCTGGTTCTGGCAGTGCTGCTCGCTGTGTTCGCCGTCGCCGGCGAGGTCGAGGGAGTTCTCGGTCTCGAAGCTCGCGCTGCTCACGCCCGAGGCCTGCTTCGGGGTGCTGCACATCGGGTTGATCGCCTGCGCGCCGAGGCCGGAGAGGAAGATCTGGTCGGTGTTCGTGTAGACGCCCAGCGCGGTGGGGGTCGAGAGCAGGAAGCTGCCGGCCGGGAACGTGATCGTCCAGTTGCCGGCGCCGCTGAACGAGGCCGCGGGGATCGTGATCCTGATGAGGTTCTGCTGGGAGCCGAGGTAGCCCTCGAGGTACTGGACGGACGCGGTTGCGGCGGTCGACGAGGTCCCGCCGCCCGGTGCCAGCGTCGCGCTCAGCGAGGTGACGGGGTTGCTCCACGTCATCCCGGTCGGCAGCAGGTCGGTGATGACGACGTCGTGGCTGAGCACCCCCGGGGTTGCGACCGCGCCGTTGATCGTGAGGGCTGTGGTGCCTCCGGCAGCGGCGCCGAGCGCCCCGAAACTCTTCGAGACGCCGAGCTGGGCGGGCGAGCCGACCGTGAACAGGTCCGCGCTGTCGCTGATCGGCGTCTGCTCGACCCCCGCGAGGGTCGGGTACGCCGTGGCGACGTTGTGGAGTTCGGTGATCCCCGAGCCCACGTTCGCGAGGCTCGCGTCGGCGTAGCCCCAGAGCGTGAGGGCGAGGCTCGCGTTCTCGAGCTCGTCGCCCGGAGACGGCGGCAGGATGACGGCGGCGACGTGCCCGACGTCGGCCGCGTCGACCGCGTAGTACGCGCTGCTCGCGGTCGCGGCGACGGTCGAGGTGGGGGTCGCGGTCACGGTCGACCCGTCGTCGAGCAGGAGCTGCGGCGCCCAGCCGTTCGCGACCGCCTGGCCGAGGCCGGTGGTGCCGGAGCGGCCCGGGCTCGACACCTGGAACACCGTGGTGTGGAAGGCGGGATGCGCGCACACCGCGCTCGGGTCGTCGGAGCTGTAGACGTCGCCATTCACCTCGTCGAGGCAGGGCACCGGATCGACGAGCCGGGTCGTGTAGGTTCCGACCAGCCCGTAGCGCACCACGGTCTGGTAGGAGGCGGCCGCCTGTCCGGCCTGGTAGCCCGGCGAGGTGCCCGCCGGCAGCCAGTTGCCGGGGTAGGTCGCGACGTACTGGTTGCCGGAGACGCCCTGCTCGGCGAGCGGCGCGAGCGAGCTCTTGGTGATCGACGCGTAGCCGGTGCCGCCGGTGGTCGGCGGCTCGTCGACGACCTGGATGGCGGCGGTCGCGGTGGTGTCCTTGGTGATCCCGTCCGGGTCGGTGGCATCCGCACCCGTTCCGGTGAACGTGGCCTGGTTGCTCAACGGCTGGTCGGCGGCTGCCGGAGCCGGCGTCGGCGTGGTCGCGACGACGTGGAACTGGGTCGGCCCGGCGGCGTCAGCCGCACATCCGGCGGGGGTCGATGCGCCGTCGGGGAAGGTCCAGGTGACGGTCCCGGTCGTCGCGTCGTAGCTTCCGGCCGGTGTCGAGGAGACGTAGCTCATGCCGGCCGGGAGCTGGTCGACGAGCACGCCGTTCTCCAGGTAGAGACCGCCGGAGCTGCCGATGCTGCAGCTCGCGGTGATCGTGTAGTCGACGTCGGTGCCCGCCTCGAACACCGAGCCGCCGCTCGTGATCGACTTCGTCACGACCGGCTTCGGCGACGCGGTGGCGGTGGATGCCGCGCTGCCCGGTGCGGTGACCGCCTGGGTGAGGCCGTCGCCGGTGAGCTGCGGCGTGAGTGTCCACGAGGTGTCGTTGGGCGTGGAGCCGTTGGGCGGCGTGATCCGCACGGCCAGGGTGCCGCTGAACCCGCTGACGAAGATGTCGGGGTCGAGGTCGACGACGAGCTCGCCGCTGACGATCGACCATCCGGTGACCAGGCCGCTCGTCGAGGAGGTGACGGCGAACGTCCAGGACGGATCCGTCATCGACGGGGTGGTCGTGGAGTCCAGAGGCACGTGCACCTGCGCGTTCGGGCCGCACTGCGGCGCCGCGCTGCCCTGGCAGGAGATCGCGATGCTGTAGCTCTGCGGGGTCCCGCTGTCGTGGCTCTGGCTCGCGGGAGAGATCGTGATCAGACCGGTCTGCGAGCCGGCCGCGAACGCGGGCCCCGCCCCGAGCCATCCGACCGCCCCGACGAGGGCGACCACGGCGACAGCCGCCAGGGCCCTGCCGAATCGAGTGCGGCTCGCTGCTGCCGCTGTTGGCTTCGGGCTGACGTCGTCCGACATGGTGCTCCTGCTTCCCCAGACCTCGATACCGAGGCCTCCGTTCGACGCTATGTGTCGAATCCTCGTTCCCGAGACCGTCTCACGACCCCAGTTCACGGGGTAGACAAATCTTTCTACCTGCCTTCGGGGAGCATCGATCGCACTCCGGCTGACCGACGCGGTCGAGCGCCGGGATCCTGACGCTCACGCGACGGTGCGACCCGCGTCCACGCGCAGGGTCGCGCCGTTCACCGACCGGGCGCGATCGGAGACGAGGTAGCGCACCGCGTCGGCGACGTCGTCCGCGACCGCGAACCGGCCGAGCGGCACCCGGGCGAGCGCGGCGTCCGCGAACGCGGGGTCGGCGAGCTCGCGCCGGTTGAGGTCGGTCTCGATCATCCCGGGCGCGACGGCGTTCGTGCGGATGCCGAGCGGCCCCAGCTCCAGCGCCATCTGCCGCGTGAGCATCGCGACGCCGCCCTTCGCCGCCGCGTACGCGGTGCAGTCCTGCGACGTGACGAGGTCGTTCGTCGACGACACGTGCACGATCGCGCCCGATCCCGCGACGGCCATGTGCCGGGCGACCAGCTGCGACACCGTGAAGCAGGCCGTGAGGTCGGTGTCGATGACCGCCTTCCAGTCGCGCTCGTCGATCTCGAGGAACGGCGCCCGGCGCATGACGCCGGCGTTGTTCACGAGAATCGCGGGGGCGCCGTGCTCGACGACGAGCTCCCCGAGCGCGACCTCGACGGAGCCGCGCGAGCGCACGTCGACCGGCCGGCTGAAGGCCCGGCCGCCCCCGGCGGCGATGCGCCGCACGACGTCGGCCGCAGCGCGCGCGTCCCGGCGATACCAGACGACGACGCGCGCGCCGTCGTCCGCGAGTCCCGCCGCGATCGCCGCGCCGATGCCGCGGCCACCGCCCGTGACGAGCGCGACCCGGCCGGCGAGCGGCCGGCCGGGTCGCGGAGTGCTCACTTGAGCTTCTCGGCCTTCACGGCGGCGTTCCACGCGGTCTGCGAGGCCCACTTGTTGATGGGGGGCGAGCTCGTGATCGCACCCACCTGCGCGGCGAGATCCTCCTGCTTCTGCGCCGCAGCCTTCGAGTAGGTGTCCGCTCCCACGGGGTACGTGTCCACCGACTTGAGCGCCTTCCAGGTCGTCTGAGCGTCCGCCTCGGTTCCCCCGCCATAGGCGACGGCCGCGGTGACCCAGGCGGCCTCATCGTCGTTGAATGTGCGCGCCGCCTCGATCCAGGCCATGTCGATGGCCTTCAGCAGCTCGGGGTGCGCCTTGGCGTACGACGACGTCGAGACCATGAACGAGTCGGCGAGATCGGGCGCCTCCTTGGCCATGTTGGCCAGGATGTGGAACCCGTGGTCGGTCAGCGTCGGCACGTCTTGGGCGTGCACGAAGGTCGCCTGGATGTGTCCCGTGAGCATCGCGCTGACCCGCACGGACGCACCGCCGGCGACGGTCACGGTCACCTTGGAGGGGTCGATCTTCTCGGTCTTCAGCAGCGACGCGAACATCAGGGCCTCGACGCCGTGGATGTTGGAGGTGCCGTAGATCTTGCCCGGCAACTGCGACATCTTGCTGATGGACGGCGCCCCGACGAAGTCGTAGTCCAGCCGCGGCTGGGACGGTCCGAACACCATCAGCCCCGAGTTGATCGCGCTCGACGCAGCGATGAAGCCGATGTCTCCGGAGTTGGAGAGAATGGCGCGGACCGCCGACGGGTCGTCCGCCTGGTTGACGATCGTCGCGTTCGCGCCCCAGCTCTTCAGCACGTCGGCGATGAGAGCCACCTTCGTGTCCGAGATGTCAGGAGTCGCGCCTACCACCAGACGGATCGACTGACCGGCCAGGTTGGGGTGGCCGTCAGAGGCCGAGGGTGACTGCGACGTGGCTGCATTGCCCGTCGCGGAGCATCCCGCGAGCAGTCCGAGGGTCGTCACCACGGCGGCTGCCGCAGCGATGAGTCCCTTCCGGCCGCTGATCCGCGGAATCGTTGCGTGCATAGTCCTCATGCCCTTCTGTTGCGTTCGATGTGAGATTGCAGGTGGTGCACAGCTCCGCACGGAGCTGGGATGTCGGCGACGCCGGGACACCGGCGAGGCCGACCTAGTGGTGAAGCCCCAGAACGAGCTCCAGCACACGATCACGAATGGCGGCCGCGTCGCCGTTGCCGACGAGCTCCTCATGCGTCCGCGGGCGGGGGAACGGCGCGTCGACGATCTCGCTCACCCGACCCGGGCCGGTCGCCATGACGACGATGCGGTCGGAGAAGAACACCGCCTCATCGACGTCGTGGGTCACCAGGACGCAGGTGGCGCCGCTCGACTCGATGATCGTCGCGATCTCCTGCTGCAGGCGACGCCGCGTGAAGGCGTCGAGGGCCGACAGCGGTTCGTCCATGAACAGCACGTCCGGCTGCGTCGCGAGCGCCCGCGCCAGGCCGGCCCGCTGCTGCATGCCGCCGGAGAGCTGGTGCGGGTAGGAGTCACGGAAGTCGGACAGGTTGGTCATCCGCAGCTTGTCCTCGATGATGGACTCCTGGGCGTCCTTGTCGAGGTCGAGGTGCTGGAGTGCGAACGCCAGGTTGTCCCGCACAGTGCGCCACGGCAGCAACGCCGGTTCCTGGAAGACGAAAGCGACTCGGTCGGGCACTCCGGTCACCATGGAGCCGTTGACCTCGATCGTGCCCTCGTCGTACGGGAGCAGGCCCGACATCATCCGCAGCAGGGTGGTCTTGCCGCATCCGGATGCGCCGACGAGCGAGATGAACTCGCCCTTCGCGACGGTGAGGTTGACGTCGTGGAGCGCCGTGAAGACGTCCCCGACGTTCGGGATGTTCTGGGTCGCCGTCGTGACAGCGGCACGGCGCGGCTTGCGCGAGGAGTGCTCGGCCGGGCGGCGGAACGTCTTGCTCACGCCCGCGACGGAGATCGCGGGAGTTTCAGTGGGACTCATGGGGGTGCCTTCCTGGGCGACGACGGTCAAGGACATGCGCGTCACACCCGAGTCGAGTCGGTGCGCGCCGACCACGGAGCCACCCGACGGCGGATGATCTCCAGGATCACGGTGCCGATCACCCCGACGAGCGAGGACGAGACGATGGCCGCCAGCAGCGGCGCGGTCTGGAAGGAGTCGCCGAAGTCGGAGATGAGGCCGCCGAGGCCCTGGAGGCTGACGTCCATCTCGCCGATGAGGACGCCGATGAGGGCCTTGGCCAGCGCGATCCTCAGCCCCGCGAAGATGTACGGAACGGCGTATGGCAGAGCGACGTTGCGCACCACCGAGCTCTCCTTGGCGCGATAGATCTTCGCCATGTCGAGCAGGATCGACGGCGTGTTGCGCGCGCCCTCCGCGGTGTTGACGATGATCGTCCACACGGCGAGGAGGAACGTGACCGTGACCTCGGCGGGGTAGCCGATGCCCGTCCAGATCACCACGAGCGGGGTGAGCGCGATCAGCGGGGTCGCCTGGAAGAACGCGACATACGGGTTGAGCACGCGGTAGGCGACCTGCGACCGCCCCATGAGGAGACCGACCGCGATGCCGACCACCGCAGCGATCCCGTAGCCGAGCCCGAGCGCCCCCATCGCGTGGAGGAAGGCCGGCACCAGCTGGCCGCTCACGATGAGCTGCCCGAACGCCGCGACGACCGCCGTGGGGGTGGCCAGCAGGATCGGGTTGATGTTCATCCCGAAGATCTGCCACACCGCCAGGAAGACGATCACCGATGCGATCGGAAGGGTCCAGCGCGCGCGGACGAATCGGCGGAAGCCGCCGCCACCCTGTCGCCCCGTCGTGGGGCGGCGCATCGCGGGTCGAGCCGCGACGGTCGCGTCGTCGTTCGTGAGTGCCATGGTGGTCTCCTCGTCGGGTGGTGTCAGCGGAGCTGGGGAAGGACCTCGGTGCCGAGCAGCTCGATCTGCTCGAACCAGCGGTCGAACTTGAAGCGGAAGTCGAAGACGAGGTGCTCGACCCCGAGCGCCTGGAACTTCTTGACCTCCTCGACGGCCTCGTCCGGGCTGCCCGCGATGAGCTGGCCCTCGAGGTCCTCGACGGTCTCGAACGAGCCCGACGGCGGCTTGACCGTGAACTTGGCCTTGTTCGCCCAGGCGAGCAGGCCCGGTATGTTGACGTCCTTGAGCGCCTCCTCGCGCGTGGCCTCGATCGAGGTCGGCGGGATCACGGCGATCGTCGGCATCTTCTTGTTCTGCTCGGCCGACATCTCCTTGATCGTGTCGATGCGCTTGGCCATCGTCGCGAGCGAGATGCGGCCCGGCATCCAGCCGTCGCAGAACTCGACCGCGAGCCGCGCCGAACGGGGGGTCGCGCCGCAGTACCAGAACGGGATGCGGCCGCCGACCGGCTTCGGCTCGATCGAGATGTCGTTGAAGGTGAACTGGTCGTCGCTGTAGCTGACATTGTTCTCGGTGAACACGCGCTTGAGGATCTCGGCGTTCGAGCGCACGAGCTCGACGCGGTCGCGGTCGCCCCACTCGATGGCGTCGAACTCGTGGTCGAACGTGCCGGCGCCGAACCCGAGGATGAGGCGGTTGCCGACGAGCTGGGTCATCGTGCCGGCCATGAGCGCGGTGATGAGCGGGTGACGGAACGGGATGAGCGATCCGGTGCCGAGCTCGATCTTCTCGGTCACCGCGCCGATCGCCGTGAGCGTCGTGAGGGCGTCGTAGAACTCGCGGTTGGGCGCCTCCATCTCGCCGTGCGGCTCGAACACCAGGTGATCGCGCACCCAGACCGAGTCGAAGCCGAGCTCCTCGGCGCGCTGCGACCCGCGCAGCAGGTTGTCCTTGGAGGCGTGCTCGCCGAAGTGCGGGAGCAGGAGTCCGAATTTCATGATGTCCTTTTGTCTCGTTCTCTGGAGGTGGGTCTGCGGGTCGTGCTCAGTCGCGGGCGAGGGCCATGCGGCCCTGGCCGGGCGCGCCGACGACCTTGCCGTCGACACTCACGGCCTGGCCGCGCACGTAGGCGCCGGTGATCGCGGCGTTGATCGTCCGGCCGTCGTACGGCGTCCATCCGACGCGCGAGAGCACGCCGTCGTTGGTGATCGTCCACGGCGCGTCCAGGTCGGCGATCACGATGTCGGCGTCGCGGCCGACCTCGATCGCGCCCTTGCTCGCGGCGAGCCCGAACTTCTCTGCGGGCGCCTCGGCGACCAGCTGCGCGACGCGCTCGAGGGTGAGCTCACCCTTCGTGACCGCGTCCAGCAGGAGCGGGTAGTAGTACTGGATGCCGGGCGTGCCGGTGTGCGCGCTCCACATCGTCGTCCAGCCGATCTCCTTCTCCTCGCGCGTGTGCGGCGCGTGGTCGGAGGAGCACATGTCGATCGTGCCGTCGCGCATCCCCTGCCAGACCGCCTCGCGGCCCTCGTCGGGCACCCAGTAGCTGAGCGCGTAGGGGCCGAGCGTCTCGACGTCGTTCCAGGTGGAGAGGAACGGCGCCCAGTGGTTGACCTCGCACGTCACGTCGATGCCGTTCGCCTTGGCCCGGCGCACGGCCTCGATCGAGCGCTTGGTCTGCATGTGCGCGATGTGCACGGGGCAGCCGCTGGCCTCGGCGAGGCGCAGCACGACGTCGATCGCCGTGTCCCAGATCACGCCGCTGCGCTCGGCATAGGCCGAGGCGTAGCCCTGGGGCGTGTTCTCTCCGCGATCCAGGTACTGCTTCTCGATGTAGTCCATGAGCGCCTGGTCGTGCGGGTGGATGATGAACCGCTTGCCCGTGGTCTTGATCTGGTCCATCATCCGCAGCAGATCGCCGTGGTCGTGCATGCCCGTGCCCGCGGGGTGCGGGTAGGTGCGGCCGGTGTCGACGACCATGTAGACCTTGTAGGCCCGGATGCCGCGCTCCGACATCGGCACGATCTCGTCGTGCTGGGTGGCAGCGGGGTTGTGGTTGTAGTCGACGATCGACTTCTCGGCGTACATCGCGAGCACCTGGTCGAGGGTCTCGGCGGTCGTCGTCGGCGGCTGCAGGTTCGGCATGCCGAAGATCGTCGTGACGCCGCCCACCGCGGCCTGCTCGGTCGTGGTGGTGATGTCCTCCTTGTGCTCGTACCCGGGCTCCCGGGTGTGCACGTGCACGTCGATCATGCCGGGGAGGACGTTCTTGCCGGTCGCGTCGAGGGTCTCGCGGGCGTCGACCTCGACGTCGCGCGAGACGATGCCCGCGATGCGCTCGCCGTCGACGAGCACGTCGGCGTCGATCGTGCCGGACGGGGTGGTGACGCGGCCTCCCGCGATGCGGAGCGAGACGGTCATCGGGCTGCAACCTCCAGGTTTTCGATGGACTGCGATCCGGCGGAGGACTCCACGCGGACGTCGGCGGGGCGCACGTAGCGGTCGAACCACTCGACGATCCGGGGCGTGACCTCGGTCCAGTAGCGGTCGTAGGCGGCGTAGTGCGAGGTCTTGCGCTGCATGATGAGCGTCTTGGGGCCGGCGGCGACCTCGTAGAGCGCTTCGGCGTGATCGGTCGGCGTCGTTGCGTCGGCCTCGACGCCGATGACCATGAGCGGAGTGAGCAGGCCGTCGGCGGCGTCGATCGGGCGGTACTCGAGGATCTGCTCGGCCGAGGCGAGCGAGATCGACGTCGGGATGCGCTCGTCGACGTCGGACTTGACCGTCGTCGTCTTGCGCTCGGGGGTCGGGATCATGATCTCCTCGCGCGGGTGCACCCGGCGTCCCTCCCCCGTCGTGACGCGCAGCTTCGCGTCCTCCTCCAGGGCATCGAGGTAGGCGATCCACTCGTGCTCCTGGCGCATGCGGTGCAGCCAGTCGCGGCCGTCGGCGACCGGCACCTGGCTCACGGCGGCCCGGACCCGCGGGTCGGCGCCCGCGAGCAGCACCGCGTTGCCGCCCCCGGTGCCGCCGGTGCCGAAGCAGCCGATGGCATCGGCGACGACGTCGTCGCGGGTGGTCAGGTAGGTGACCGCGTTGCGCAGGTCGGCGAGCTGGTTCGCCGGCGACAGGATGCCCTGGTCGCCGTCCGAGCCGCCGAACCCGCGGTAGTCGAACACGAGCACGCCGAAGCCGGCCGCCGTGAGCGCCTCGTGGTAACGGACGTAGAGCTTCGCGTCCTTGAGGCCCAGCCAGCCGGGCCCCTGCACGATCGCGCGGACGGGTCCGTCGGTGTCGTCGGGGGTGCGCCACAGGGCGCTGATGCGGTCGCCTTCGCTGTAGAAGGTCACGTCTTCGGTACGCACTCGTTGATCTCCATCGACCGTAGTGTTGTTGACTACGGTATCCAATGTGCAGGAACGTATCCAGTCCTGACATCGAAGGCAAGAGTTTCCGGCGAGGCTTTACGCGGCCGTCACGATGTTTACCGGCGCGAAACACGACTCCGATCCGGCGGCGCGCCACGGCGGCGCGAGCGATCGGTGCCCGTACCGAGAGAGGTCGACGGCTCGAATCAGTCGATTCGGCGGTGCACCACTCGTCCGCCGACGAGCGTCAGGTCGATGCCGACGTCGAGCAGATCGTCCGGCGCGATCTCGTAGGGGTCCTGATCCGTCACGACGACGTCGGCGAGGCACCCCGCGGCGATCCGGCCTTGCCGGCCGTCCGCGGTCATGCTGTAGCCCGCAGCGGTCGTGAGGTAGCGCAGCGCCTGGTCGACGCTGATCGCCTCATCGAGACCGAGCACCTCGCCCTCACGGGTGCGGCGGGTCACGGCCGAGTGGACGCTCGAGAACGGGCTGAGCGGCGTGCACGGATAGTCGCTGTTGAGCTGGATCGCCACGCCGAGCTCACGAGCGGTGCGCAGCGGCATGGAGCGATGCGCGTCCTCGCCGAAGATGTCGAGCCATTCGTCGCCCTCGTCCGCGAGCATGGCGGGCTGCGCCGACCAGAGCAGCCCCAGCCTCGCCATCCGCTCGAGCTGGCCCGCACGCGGGGGCAGAAACGCATGCTCGATGCGGTGGGGCAGACGGGGGCCGCGATGGGAGGCCTGAGCCTTCTCGAAGGCGTCGAGCGCCATGTCCGCCGCCCGTTGCCCGATGGCGTGGATCGCGACCTGCAGACCGGCTCGGTGCGACGCGAGGACCGCCGCCTCGAGCTCGCCGGCTTCGATCCGGACCAGCCCTCGGTTGCCGGGCTCTCCCGGATACTCCTCGTACAGGGCGGCGTTGTGGATGTGCGAGGAGCCGTCGATGCTGAACTTCGTGCCGCCCAGCCGGATCCATTCGTCGCCGAAGCCCTCGCGCAGTCCGAGGCCCAGCGTGTACTCCAGCTTCGTCTGCGACTCGATGCCGCGCAGGTACAACCGGACCCGAGTGGTCAGATCGCCCCGCTCGCGGATCTGGAGGTAGTCGCTCACGTCGATCGGCTGGCGCGCCATCTCATGGATGCAGGAGATGCCGTTCGCGTTGAGGACGCGCATGGCCTGCGCCAGCGCCGCGAGCCTCTCCGGTTCGCCGGGAATCGGCACGACAGTGTCCGCCCGGGTCTGGTCCAGCCTCAACTTCGCGCGCTCGTGAAGCACCCCGAGCGGCTCGCCCGACTCGTCGAACTCGATGCGACCCCCCGGCGGCGCGACGGTGTGGCGGTCGATGCCCGCGAGAGCGAGCGCCCGGCTGTTCGCGGCGAGCGCATGCCTGCCCACTCCCCGGATGACGACCGGGTTGACAGGAGCGGCCGCGTCCAGCTCTCGCCGGTGCGGAAACCGCCGCTCGGCGAGCGCCGGCGTGCTGAGGTTGTCGCCCTGGATCCACTCACCCGGCGGGGTCATCGCGGCGCGCTCCGCCACGGCGTCGAGCACCTCTCCCACCGTGCGCGGGGCCGATGCCAGAAAGTCGAGGTAATACGCGATGACGAGCGAGGCGCGCCGCAGATGCGTGTGGCTGTCGATGAACCCGGGAAGGACGACCCGCTGCCGCGCGTCGATCAGCTCGGTCCGCGGGCCGGCGAGGGCTCGCATGTCGGCGTCGTCACCGACCGCGACGATCCGGTCGCCCACGATGGCGATGGCACCGCACAGGGTGCCGGCGTCGTCCAAGGTGTGGACCCGGCCATTCACGATCACGACGTCGGCGTGCATCTCGACCCCCTGCGGATCACCCTTCCGCCGCTGCGTCGCCCTTCGCCATGATCGCGGCGATCCCGTCGTGGACCTGGTCGAGATGCAGGCGGATCAGATCCGCCGCCCGCTCGCCAGCGCCGGCGAGCACCGCCTCGGCGAGGTCGGAGTGGTTGTGCCCCTGCCCGATCGCGACGCGCCATCCGAGCAGGTAGCGCCCGACGGCGGAGCGCAGCTCCTCGATCATCTTGACGAGCTGGGGGTTGTTCTCGTGGTCGTACAGCTCGCGGTAGAACTCGATGCGCGCCTCGACGAACTCCGCGCCCTCGTGGCCCCTGTCGAGCTGCTTCGCGAGCGAACGCAGCTTGGTGGC
>Ga0153956_1001909_pt1 | contig 16823 bp, 15 predicted proteins | sample TSFL040MetaG_FD_104704 | JGI IMG/M metagenome (GOLD analysis project Ga0153956, IMG submission 104704) | Attine ant fungus gardens microbial communities from Florida, USA - TSFL040 MetaG | ecosystem: Host-associated > Fungi > Mycelium > Unclassified | place: USA: Florida, Wekiwa Springs...
TCAAGCGAACTTCTGAACCTAAACCACACGAGAATCATAAACTTGCTAGTGTCCCTTTGATTCCGAAGTTCGCATCGAAGGTTGCTGCAAGTGCTTGCGAACTTCGGAATCGGGACACTAGCGCTCCAGCTTGATGCCGGCGCGCGCCGCCGCCTGCGCGACGTATTTCTGGGTCTGCTCGAACGCGCCCTGCAGCGCCTTGGCCTTCGACATATCGGCGATCTCGTTGAAGTGCGCGGCCACGGCATCCGGCGTCCACTCGGCGGCGGGCAGATTGATGCCCTCGCTTTCGAGGATCTTGATGACCGCGAACGATCCCGCGCCCGCGCCCATGATGGTGCGGGTCGGCGCGTTCTCGCTGAGCATGTATTCGACCGCGGGCGTGATCGATTCCGGCTTCATAAGCTCCAGCGCCTGCGGCGGCAGCAGTTCCTCGGTCATGCGGGTCGCCGCCGTGGGCGAGATGATGTTGACACGGATATCCTGCTTGCGGCCTTCCTCGGCGAGCACGTTCATCAAGCCGACCATGCCGGATTTGGCGGCGCCATAGTTGGCCTGGCCGAAATTGCCGTAGAGGCCGGATGAGGACGTGGTGAGCACGATGCGGCCGTAGTTGCGCGCGCGCATGCCGTCCCACACCGCCTTGCAGCAGTAGAAGGTGCCGGTGAGATGAACGTCGATCACCTTGGCGAAATCGGCGACCTCCATCTTGCCGAACGACTTGTCGCGCAAAATTCCGGCGTTGGCGCAGAGCAGATCGACGCTGCCCCACTTTTCAGTCGCCTTCGCGACCATGTCCTTGACCTGCTCGTAGCTGGAGACATCGGCGCCGTTGGCCATCGCCTCGCCGCCGGCTTTCCGGATATCCTCGACCACGGCCTCGGCCGGGGTCAGCGAACCGCCGGTGCCGTCGCGCGCGCCGCCGAAATCATTGACCACGACCTTCGCGCCGCGGCTGGCGAGGCCCAAGGCATGGGCACGGCCAAGCCCGTTGCCCGCGCCGGTCACGATGGCCACGCGGCCGTCAAATCTGATCGTCATGATTGCAGTCCTATTGCTCGGAAAAATAGAGAAGCCCGAGCCAGTCGGCGACCAGCGCGGACCGCTTCTCGCCCTCGATCTCGACTGCAACGGCGGTGCGCGACAGCAGTTCGCCGGGTTTGCGAAGCGTCGCTTCAGTTAGCGTAAAGCGGCCCCGGACGCGAGAGCCGGATTTGACCGGCGAAATGAACCGGAGCCGGTCGAAGCCGTAATTCACCCCCATGGTCACGCCCTCGACCAGCGGCATCACCTCGTACGACATGATGCTGAGCAGCGACATCGTCAAAAACCCGTGCGCGATGGTGGTGCCGAACGCCGTTTCGCGCTTGGCGCGCTCGGGATCGACATGGATGAACTGGTGATCCTCGATCACGTCGGCATAGGCGTCGATCCGCTTCTGATCGACCAGGTGCCAGGACGACACGCCGATTTCCTGCCCCACCAGCTTGCGGTAAGCGTCCAGCGTGATCGGCGGCTTCTTCCAGACTTCGTTCACCTGCTATGCCTCCGCGCCTTTTTTCATCGCCTGAAGTTCCGGAAACTCGTCTTCGCGGAACTCGACCCCGCGCAAGGAATCCTTGCGGTCGTTCTCGTGCTCGAGACGGCGAAGCTGAACCCGCCGGATCTTTCCGGAAATCGTCTTGGGCAACTCGGTGACGAACTCGAGCCTGCGAATGCGCTTGAACGGCGCAAGCCGCTCGAACAAGTGCCGGTAGATCGACAGCGCGGTGTCGCGCGACCGCTCCGAACCGGCAACCAGCAGGATATAGGCCTTCGGAATCGCGAGCTTGATCGGATCGGGACTCGGCACCACCGCCGCCTCCGCCACCGCATCGTGCTCCAGCAGGACGCTTTCCAGCTCGAACGGGCTGATCCGGTAGTCGGACGATTTGAATACGTCATCCGAACGGCCGACGAACGTCAGGTAGCCGTCGTCGTCGACGAACACCACGTCGCCGGTGCGGTAAAGGTCGCCCTCCGCGCCGCTCAACTTTCCGCCATCGCCCTGATAGCCCTGCATCAGGCCCGCGGGCCGGTCGGCGCCGAGCACAAGCGCGACCTCGCCTTCCTTGGCCGGCCTGCCGTCGGCATCGATCACCTTCACCTTGTAGCCGGGCAACGGCCGCCCCATCGAGCCGATCTTGAGCGGCTGCCCCGGCGAATTGCCCGCCAGCGCGCTGGTCTCGGTCTGGCCGTAGCCGTCGCGGATCGTCAGCCCCCAGGCCGCCTTCACCTGATCGATCACTTCGGGGTTGAGCGGCTCGCCCGCGCCGCAGACTTCGCGCAGCGAGACCTTGAAGTCCGCGAGCTTCTCCTGAATGAACAGCCGCCACACCGTCGGCGGCGCGCACAAGGTCGTCACGCCGCAGCGCCCGATGGTGGCGAGCAACCCCTTGGCCTCGAAACGCGGCTGGTTGCAGATGAAGATGGTCGCGCCCGCATTCCATGGCGCGAAGAAACAGCTCCACGCATGCTTGGCCCAGCCGGGCGAGGAAATGTTCAGGTGCACGTCGCCCGGCTGCAGGCCGATCCAGTACATGGTCGAGAGGTGGCCGACCGGATAGCTGCGCTGGCTGTGCCGCACCAGCTTCGGCTTCGCCGTGGTGCCCGACGTGAAATACAGCAGCATCGGATCGTCGGCATCGGTCGGTCCATCCGCCTTGAAAACGTCGGACGAGTCATTGGTCTTTTCATACGGCAGCCAGCCATCGTGCGATGCGGTCGCACCGACGACGATGCGGGTCGATCCTCCGCTGTCGAGGCTCGCGAATTTCGCCACCTGATCCTGCGAAGCCACGACAGCCTTGGCGCGTCCGCGGTCGAGGCGGTCGCGCAATTCTTCCGTGGTGAGCAGCGTGGTTGCCGGGATCACCACGACGCCGAGCTTGATGCAGGCCAGCATGGTCTCCCACAGAGGCACCACGTTGCCGAGCAACAGCAGCAGGTGATCGCCGCGCGTCAGCCCCTGCCCACGCAGGAAATTCGCGACCTGGTTCGAGCGCCGCGACATCGCCTCAAACGTCACTTTCGTCTCGGTGCCGCTCGCGGCGTCGACAATCCACAGCGCGGCGCGCGTCTTGCTGGCCGGATCGGCGGCGAGACCGGCGTCGAACCAGTCCAGCGCCCAGTTGAACGGCACGGGATCGGGCCACTCGAACCCATTGACGGCGGCGGCGTAGTCGGTGCGATGATTCAGAAGGAAGCTGCGCGCATCCTGAAACGTCGTCATGGTCTTCCCCACTATTTTTTGGCGAGGCCGCGGATGTGCTGGATGATGCCGGAGAAATCGACGTGCCCATGCCCCGCACGATCGAAGGCCTCATAAAGACTTTCCGCATGAGCGCCGAGCGGCGTCGCCGCTCCTGACGCCTTCGCGGCTTCCTGCGACAGGCGCAAATCCTTGAACATCAGCGCCGACGCGAATCCCGGCTTGTAGTCGTTGTTGGCGGGCGACGTCGGAACCGGACCCGGCACCGGACAATAGGTCGTGAGCGACCAGCACTGGCCCGACGAGGTCGAGGCGACATCGAACAGCGCTTGATGCGACAATCCAAGCTTCTCCGCCAGCGCGAAGGCCTCGCCCACCGCGATCATGGAGATGCCCAGGATCATGTTGTTGCAGATCTTCGCAGCCTGTCCGGCGCCGCCCTTGCCGCAATGGACGATCTTCTTGCCCATGGCTTCCAGAACGGGCTTGGCCAGTCCGAAGGCGTAATCCTCGCCGCCCGCCATGAACGTCAGCGTCGCATTCTTGGCGCCGCCCGTCCCTCCCGAGACCGGCGCATCCACCGATGGCAGCGAGCGTTCCGTCGCGTGGGCATGGGCCAAGCGCGCGCTCTCCACGTCGATGGTGGAACAGTCGATCAACAACGTCGACTTGCCGACCGCCGGAACGATTTCTTTCCATACGCCGAGGACATGCTTGCCCGCCGGCAGCATCGTGATGACGATATTCGCATCCTCGACCGCGGCGGTTGCGCTGTCTGCGATCGCGACGCCATCCGCCTTGGCCGCATCCTTCGAGGCCTGAACCAGATCGAAACCGATGACCTTGTGGCCGGCCTTGACGAGATTGGCGGCCATCGGGCCGCCCATGTTGCCGAGGCCGATGAATGCGATGGTCGCCATGCTGCTCCCTCCCGTCGGGATTGTTGTTATCTGATTACGAGTTCATCCGCGCCGAGGTTGGCAAGGTATGGCGCAATTATTTCCGGTGTAACATCCTCGATCCGCGAGGGCGACCATTTTGGCTTGCGGTCCTTGTCGATGACCGCCGCCCGCACGCCTTCACGAAAATCGTCGCTCGCGAACACCTCGAGCGCCGCACGGTATTCCCGCACGAGACATTCCTCAAGCGTGGACGACGACCGTGCAAGCCGCAGCAATTTTAATGTCACCACCATGCCGCGCGGCGATTTCTCGTTGAGAACCTTAAGCGTCGACTGCGCGAGTTCCGAGCCGTCACGATGCAGGGCCGCGACGATATCGTCCATTCGACCATGGGCGAACCACGCATCGATCCGCGGCTGGAGCGCGGCGACCGGGCCCGCGGTTTGGCCGGTGGCGAAACCCGCGATGACCGTTTCCACGCCGGCCGAATCCACCCGCGCATCAAGGCTGACGAGCGCCTCGCGGAGCGCGGGAAGCTTTTCCGACGGCACCACCGCGTCGGCAAACCCGGCATGGATCGCATCGGGACCGCTCATGGTCTGGCCGGTCAGCCCGAAATAGGTGCCGATCTCACCCGGCGAACGCGACAACAGCCAGGTGCCTCCGACATCCGGAAAGAAACCGAGACCGACTTCCGGCATCGCCAGTTTCGTCCGGTCGGTCACCACACGATGGCGGGCATGCGCCGACAGGCCGACGCCGCCGCCCATCACGATACCGTCCATGAAGGCGACATAGGGCTTCGGGAACGCCTTGATCCGCGCGTTCATGGTGTACTCCTGGCGCCAGAACACCTTGCCAAGATCGCCGCCCGCCCGCGAGCTTTCGTAAAGTCCGCGGATGTCGCCGCCGGCGCACAGTCCCCGCTCGCCCGCGCCTTCCAGCAGCACCAGCCCGACCGACGGATCGGCCTCAAACCGGTCCAGCGCCGCGTCGACCGCGCGCGACATCTCCAGCGTCAGCGCATTGATCGCCCTCGGACGGTTGAGGCGAATGATGCCGGCGCCGCCCTCGCGCCGCGCGATGACATCGGGTTCGGCATCCTCAGCGCCCGCCGCCGTCACCGCGCGCCCTCGATCAGCTTGCGCGAGACGATCAGGCGCATGATCTCATTGGTGCCTTCGAGAATCTGGTGCACGCGCAGGTCGCGCACGATCTTCTCGATGCCGTATTCGGCGAGATAGCCGTAGCCGCCGTGCAGTTGCAGCGCCTGATTGGCGACGTCGAAACCGACATCCGTGGCGAACCGTTTTGCCATAGCACACAGCATGGTGGCGTCGGCGTCCTTGCGATCGAGCGAGGATGCCGCGCGCCACAGAAACGTCCGCGCCGCCTCCAGTTCGGTCGCCATGTCGGCGATCCTGAATTGCAGCGCCTGGAATTCGTCGAGCCGCTTTCCGAACGCCTTGCGCTCCTTCATGTAGGCGAGCGCCTTGTCGAGCGCCGACTGGGCTCCGCCAAGCGAACACGCGGCGATGTTCAGCCTGCCGCCGTCGAGGCCGGCCATCGCGATCTTGAAGCCGATGCCCTCGTCGCCGAGCCGATTGGCGACGGGCACGCGCGCGTTCTCGAAGATCACCGCACGCGTCGGCTGCGCGTTCCAGCCCATCTTGCGCTCGTTGGCGCCGAACGAGACGCCCGGCGTATCGCGTTCGACGACGAGGGTCGAAACCCCGCCCGGCCCCTCGCCGCCGGTGCGCACCATGGTAACGCAGATGTCGGTCGCGCCGGCGCCGGAGATGAACTGCTTCTGGCCGTTGAGAACGTAGTGGTCGCCATCGCGCGCCGCGCGGGTGCGCAAGGCCGCCGCATCCGATCCCGCACCGGGTTCGGTCAGGCAATAACTCGCCAACAGTTCCATGGTGCCGAGTTTCGGCAGCCACTTGTGCCGCTGCTCGTCCGAGCCGTAGGCGTCGATCATCCACGACGCCATGTTGTGGATCGAGATGAACGACGACACGGTCGGACAGCCCTGCGCCAGCGCCTCGAAAATCAGCGCCGCGTCGAAACGGGTCAGCGCCGAGCCCCCGACATCGTCGCGAATATAGATGCCGCCGATGCCGAGGCTTGCAGCCTCGCGCATCACGTCGACGGGAAAGTGCCTTTCCTCATCCCATTTCAGGGCGAACGGCGCGATTTTCTCGGCCGCGAAGTCGCGCGCCATATCGCGGACGGCGACCTGATCCTCGGTCAGCGCGAACTGCATGCGTGAAGCCGCCGATCACTTGCTGTGGAACGCGAATTCGGCCCCTTCCTTGACGCCGGACGGCCAGCGCGACGTCACGGTCTTGGTCTTGGTGTAGAACCGGACCGAATCCGGACCGTACTGGTTGAGGTCGCCGAAGCCCGAGCGCTTCCAGCCGCCGAAGGTGTAATACGCCACCGGCACCGGGATCGGCACGTTGATGCCGACCATGCCGACCTGGACGCGCGAGGCGAATTCGCGGGCCGCGTCGCCGTCGCGGGTGAAGATCGCAACGCCGTTGCCGTATTCATGATCGGACGGCAGCGCCACCGCCTCCTCGAAGCTCTGGGCGCGCACCACCGACAGCACCGGCCCAAAAATTTCTTCCTTGTAGATCCGCATGTCCTTGGTGACGTTGTCAAACAGACAGCCGCCCATGTAGAAGCCGTTCTCGTAGCCCTGCATCCTGAAGCCACGGCCGTCGACCGCGAGCTTGGCGCCTTCCTTGACGCCGATCTCGACGTAGTTCTTGACGCGCTCGAGCGCCTGCTTGGTGACCAGCGGCCCGAAGTCGGCGGAGCCGTCGGTCGACGGGCCGATCTTCAGGTTCTCGACGCGCGGGATCAGCTTTTCCATCAACCGGTCGGCGGTCGTCTTGCCGACGGGGACGGCCACCGACACGGCCATGCAGCGCTCGCCCGCGGCGCCGTAGCCCGCGCCGACGAGCGCATCCACGGACTGGTCCAGGTCGGCGTCCGGCATGATGATCATGTGGTTCTTGGCGCCGCCAAAACACTGGCAGCGTTTGCCGGTCGCGGCCGCGCGGGAATAGATGTATTGCGCGATGTCGGACGACCCGACGAAGCCGACCGCCGAAATATCGTGATCGTCGAGAATGGCGTCGACCGCTTCCTTGTCGCCGTTGACGACATTGAGGATGCCCGGCGGCAGGCCGGCCTCTAACATCAGTTCGGCGAGGCGCATCGGCACGCCGGGATCGCGCTCCGACGGCTTGAGAATGAAGGCGTTGCCGCAGGCGATCGCCGGCGCGAACTTCCACATCGGGATCATCGCCGGGAAATTGAACGGCGTGATGCCGGCGACCACACCCAGCGGCTGACGCATCGAATAGCTGTCGATGCCGGGGCCGGCGCCTTCGGTGTAGCCGCCCTTCATCAGTTCGGGGATGCCGATGGCGTATTCGACGACTTCCACGCCACGGAAGATGTCGCCCTTGGCGTCGGGAATGGTCTTGCCGTGCTCGCGCGCCAGCAGTTCGGCCAGCGAGTCGTTTTCCTTGGCCACCAGTTCGAGGAATTTCATCAGGACGCGGACGCGGCGCTGCGGATTGGTCGCGCCCCACTCCGGCTGCGCCGCCTTCGCATTCTCGACCGCCGCACGGAGTTCGGCCTTCGACGCCAGCGCCACCTTGGCCTGCACTTCGCCGGTCATCGGCTGGTAAACGTCGGCGAACCGCCCGGATTTGCCCTCAACGTTCTTGCCGCCAATAAAGTGCCCGATGGTCCGCATGTATCCTCCCGACATATCTGCAAAAGCCGATTTTGGGCATCTTGACCTGTATTTTCGGGTCTTGAAAAGGGCTTATACGCGCAACCCATTTGCAAAAATGCACACGGCGGGACGATGCCGCATTCAGGCCCAAACAGGCCGCCCCGGAGCCACGGGATCAGTGCCGGCCAGCGGCCGCAGGCTTTGCGGCGCTCTTCCGGGCGGAGGCACGCTTTCCGCCCGATTTGGACGCTGAAAGATCCAGAGCGGCATCCTTCCCGGCCTCGAGGATTTCGCTGGAGAAATCGCCGTTGCCGGCGACGCGGGCGAAGATCAGCGTTCCCACCATCGTCGCCAGGGTGGCGATCGCCTGCTTGCGGGCGGTTTTGGGCGGAACGTCCGGGATCTGGTCCGCGAGCATGTCGATCATCTGGTCCAGCTTGGCGGCGAAGGCGCGCCGCGTCTTCGGACTCTCGCGCGCCACCTCGGCCGCGAGAGACGGAACGGCGCAGCCGTGCCCGGGGTCATCGCGATGCACGGACGTCAGATAGGACTCGACGATCGCCGCGAGACGCTTGTCGGGCGGCGTCTGCTCCGCCTTCTTGCGCCAGCGTTCGGTGGAGCGATCCATCGCATGGACAAAGGCCTCGACGACCAGCGCCTCGCGCGAGTCGAAATGCGCGTAAAATCCACCATGGGTCAGGCCGGCCTCCTTCATCAGGTCGGCGACACCGACACCGTGCGCCCCGCGTTCGCGCAGCCGCACGGACGCATTCTTCACGATGCGGGCGTGAGTTTCCGCCTTGTGTTCCCGGGAGTAACGCATCAGCCGTCCATTGAATGTTCGCAGTCATATAATAGCAGGGATTGCGGGGAAAAGCTGCCTTAATTTCTCGCCGCCGCGACGTTCCGGCGCGCCGCGCAAAGTCCCCGGCTCCGGCGGGTACATTTGAACCGGCTTCCGCGGCGCTTGACAAGCCGGCCATTTGGCCGGGAATACCCCGCGCAGATTCCTCCGAAGCAGAAAACGCGGAACCCCTCATGCAGATGCTCAATCCCTGGTGCGGCGTCGACCGCGATTCCCGCGGCGTGGTCCGGCTGACGATCTCCAATGCAGGATCGCTGAACATTCTCGGCACGCCCGTCATCGACGGTCTCCGCGAGGGCTTCGAAACGCTGGCGAAGGATGGCGACATCCGGGTGCTCGTCGTCGCGGGCCAGGGCGAAAAGAGCCTGATCGGCGGCGCCGACATCAAGGAGATGGCGAAACTCGACCAGCCGTCGGCCGAAAAGTTCATCTCCGGCCTGCGCGATCTCTGCGAAGCGGTGCGCGCGTTCCCTGCACCGGTGATCGCGCGGATGCCGGGCTGGTGTCTCGGCGGCGGCCTCGAATTCGCGGCCGCCTGCGACTTCCGGGTCGCCGCGCATGACGCGAAATTCGCGATGCCGGAAGTGCGGGTCGGCATCCCCTCGGTGATTCATGCCGCGCTGCTGCCGCGGCTGATCGGCTGGGGCCGCGCCCGCTGGCTGCTGATGACGGCCGCGACCATCGATGGCCCCACGGCGCTGAACTGGGGCCTGATCGACGTCTTGGCCGCGGACGGCCAGCTCGATGCGGACGTGGACAAGGTCGTCGAGATGTTGCTGGAATGCGGCCCGCAAGCGCTGCGTTCGCAAAAAGCCCTGCTCAAACAGTGGGAAGAACTGCCGCTGACGGAATCGGTCGACATCAGCGTCGCCGCCTTTGGGCGGTCCTACCTGACAGACGAACCGACACGGCTGATGCAGGCCTTCGTCAACCGCAAACGGTAATTTTCTCTCACGGGAAATTAGGCGGCGCACCATTGCGTTTTGCGCGGCGCATCATATGATGAATATCATGCAATATCGACCGCCTCAGCGGCCAGCGACAAGGAGCACGCCATGTCCGGTTCCGATCCTGTTGTCATTCTCTCCGCCGCACGTACGCCGCTCGGCCGGTTCCAGGGTGAGCTTTCCACGTTCAACGGGCACAAGCTCGGCAGCCACGCGATCGGCGCGGCGCTCGAGCGGGCCTCCCTCGCCCCGGACCGCGTCGACGAGGTTTTCATGGGCTGCGTGCTTCCCGCAGGCCAGGGCCAGGCTCCTGCCCGCCAGGCTGCGCGCGGCGCGAAACTTCCCGACGCGACGGGTGCGACAACCATCAACAAGGTCTGCGGCTCCGGCATGAAAGCGACGATGCTGGCGCACGACATCATCAGTGCCGGCTCGGCCGAGATCGTCGTCTCCGGCGGCATGGAGAGCATGACCAACGCGCCCTACCTGCTGGCGAAGGCTCGCGGCGGCTACCGCGTCGGTCACGACCGCATCATCGATCACATGCTGATGGACGGGCTCGAGGACGCCTACGAGGTCGGCCGCTCCATGGGTGACTTCGGCGAAGCTACCGCCGAAGCCTATCAATTCACCCGCAAGGATCAGGACGAGTACGCCATGGAGACGCTGACGCGCGCGCGCAAGGCGGTGGAAGGCGGTGCGTTCAGGGCCGAGATCGCGCCGTTGACCGTCGTCGAAAAGGCAGGCCCGCGGACCGTCGCCAACGACGAGCATCCGCTCAAGGTCGATCCCGCAAAAATCCCGTCGCTGAAACCGGCGTTCCGCGCCAACGGCACCATTACGCCTGCCGCATCGTCAGCCAATGCCGACGGCGCGGCCGCGCTGGTCCTCGCCAGACGATCGCTCGCCGACCGCGACGGCTTGCCGGTGCGCGCCGCGATCCGGGGACACGCCACCCACAGCCAGGAACCGCAGTGGTTCACGACGGCGCCGATCCCTGCGATCCGCAAGCTGCTCGACAAGGTGGGCTGGAGCGTCGGCGACGTCGACCTGTTCGAGATCAACGAGGCCTTTGCCGTGGTGCCGATGGCCGCCCAACGCGACCTCGGAATTCCCCGCGACAAACTCAACATCAACGGCGGCGCCTGCGCGCTCGGCCATCCCATCGGTGCGACCGGCGCACGGCTGATCGTGACGCTGCTGCATGCGCTCGAAGCGCACAACCTGAAACGCGGCGTCGCCGCGCTTTGCATCGGCGGCGGCGAAGCCACGGCCATCGCCATCGAGCGCGTCGTGTCCCACTGACGGCGCATGTCTCAAATTGAGGGAAATATGGCATTTCGGACACGGAGTGCCCATGCGAGATTACGCCAACCCACGCCCCATTGAAAACCTCAGAGGCTCCATGATCTCGACCTGGCTGTCCGCCGCCCTCGCCCGCCGCAACATCCACTACGGCTGGGTCATGGTCGCCGTGACCTTCCTGACCGCGCTGGTCAGCGCCGGCGCCGTCGGCGCGCCCGGCGTCTTCATCCTGCCGCTGGAAAAGGAATTCGGCTGGACCACCGCGCAGATTTCCTCGGCACTGTCGATCCGCCTCCTGCTGTTCGGGCTGATGGCCCCCTTCGCCGCCGCGCTGCTCAACCGCTTCGGCCTGCGCAACGTCACGCTGGTTGCCCTGCTGATCGTCGTCTCGGCCCTCGTTGTCTCGCTCGGCATGACGCAAGTCTGGCAACTGATGCTGCTGTGGGGCGTCGTGGTCGGCTTCGGCACCGGACTGACCGCGCTCGTGCTCGGCGCCACCGTCGCCGCGCGCTGGTTCAATACGCGGCGCGGCCTCGCCGTCGGCATTCTGACCGCGAGCAGCGCGACCGGACAGCTCGTGTTCCTGCCCTTGCTGGCGGCGCTGACCGATCGCTTCGGCTGGCGGCTCGCGCTCGGCCTGATGTGCGCGATGCTGGGCGCTGCCGCGTTCGCCGTGCTCCTGCTGATGCGCGACCGTCCGGGCGATGTGGGGCTGCGCCCGTTCGGCGATCGGGGCACCGAGCCGCTGCCCGCGCCGGCGCCGAACCATGCGCCGATCATGGCGGCGGCGCTCGGCACGCTGCGCGACGCCTCGCGCTCGCGCGTGTTCTGGGTACTGTTCTTCACGTTCTTCATCTGCGGCGCCAGCACCAACGGACTGATCCAGGTGCATCTCATTCCGTTCTGCGCCGACTACGGCATTCCGCAGGTGCAGGCGGCGAGCCTGCTGGCCGCCATGGGCATCTTCGATTTCATCGGCACCATCGCGTCGGGCTGGCTCTCCGACCGCTACGACAACCGCTACCTGCTGTTCTGGTATTACGGCCTGCGCGGGCTCTCGCTGTTGTTCCTGCCCTTCACCGACTTCACGTTCTACGGGCTGTCGATCTTCGCGATGTTCTACGGCCTCGACTGGATTGCCACGGTGCCGCCGACCGTGCGCCTGACCGCGCAACGCTTCGGCGCCGAACGCGCGGGTCTGGTGTTCGGCTGGATCTTTGCCGGCCATCAACTCGGCGCCGCGACCGCCGCATTCGGCGCGGGCCTCTCGCGCACGATGCTTGCGACCTATCTGCCGGCGTTCTTCATCGCCGGAGGGCTTTGCCTGATTGCCTCGCTGCTCATCCTGACGATGGCCACGGAGAAGAAGGTCACCGCCGCCGCTACGGCCGCATAGCCAGCCGCGTGGGCCCCGCCATACGCACCGGCTCCGCAAGGCGCGCGAACTCGCAGAGCAGCGAGCGCGTCTTGCGCGGATCGATGATCTCCTCGACCCAGAATTTTTCAGCCGAGCGGAACGGCGAACGCAGCTTGTTGAGGCGGTCCTCGATCTCCTTCAGCTTGGCCGCCGGATCGTCCGCCGCGTCGATATCGGCGCGGTAGGCCGCCTCGATGCCGCCTTCCAGCGGCAGCGATCCCCAGTAGGCCGACGGCCACGCATATCGCATCGAGAACCGGTTGGCCGGCTGGTGCACCACGCCGGCGACGCCGAACGAATTGCGCACGATGATCGTGCACCACGGCACCGTTGTCTGGTTGACCGCGGCCATCGCGCGGACGCCATGGCGGATGGTCGCCGACTTCTCCGCTTCAAGCCCGATCATGAAGCCGGGGCAATCCATCAGATAGACCACCGGCAGATGGAACGTCTCGGCGAGATCGACGTAGCGCACCACCTTCTGGCAGGCCTCTGCCGTCCATGACCCGCCATAGTGATAGGAGTCGCTGGCGAGCAGCAGCACCGCCCGCCCCTCCAGCCGCGCAAAGCCCGCGATGATCGAGCGGCCGAAATTCGCGCTCATCTCGAAGAACGATCCCTTGTCGACCACCGCGTCGATGATCGGCCGCATCTTGTAGACCTGACGGCGGTTGCGCGGCACCGCCTTCATCAACGATTCCTCGGCGCGTTCGGGATCGTCGGCGCACGGCAGCGTCGGCGGCAGATCGTAGACCGAGGACGGCAGATAGGACAGGAAGCGCCGCGCGCATGCGAAGGCTTCTTCCTCGGTCTCGACCGCATGGTCGACGCCGCCGGCCTTGGTCTGGATATCCGCGCCGCCAAGCTCCTGCTTGGTGAGATCCTGCCCGAGCCGTTTCACGACAGGCGGTCCCGCGACGAACATCGCCGACGCTTTGGTCATGACGGAGTAATGGCTCGCGGCCAGCCGCGCCGCGCCGAGACCCGCGACCGAGCCGAGACCGAGCCCGACCACCGGCACCTGCGCGAGATTGGCGGTCGTGTACCAATACCAGCGCGTGCCGCCGACGCCGCCCGGCAGGTTGGCGGCCCCCTTGGTTTCGATGGTCTTGACCGAGCCGCCGCCGCCGGATCCTTCGATCACGCGAATAATCGGCAGGCGAAAATCATGCGCCATCTCCTCGGCCATCAGCGGCTTCGCGGAGATCGATGCATCGGCCGAACCGCCGCGCACGGTAAAATCGTCGCCGACCACAACCACCGTACGCCCGTCGACCCTGGCACGGCCGAACACGCAATTCGCGGGCGTCAGATGCTTGAGTTCGCCGCCGGCATCGTATTCGGCGATACCGGAGACGGCTCCGATTTCGTGAAAACTGCCCGCGTCCGTCAGCTTGTCGATGCGTTCGCGAACGGTGAGCCGGCCCTGATCGCGCTGGCGCTTGACCTTGTCAGCGCCCCCCATCTCCCGCGCGAAGGCTTCGCGCCGAGCGAGGTCGTCGAGCTCCGGCTTCCAGTTCATTCATCTTCTCCGCTCTTGTCATTGTTTTCGGTGCGGAGAGCGGCATGAACCGATCGGAACCGCGGCCTTGAAACATATCCCCTTCGGCGCTGGCAAGAATTGCGCCGACAACGCGGCTCAAATCCAGAAGCCGGGGCGCAACCTCGCTATGCAGACGCGCCTCGTCGAACATCACCGACAGCAACCCGATCGTCACGACGACGAACGTCTGATACTGCGGCGACCACATCGGTACGGCGAGACCGTTGATATGCGGGCTCCACAGTCCGCAGACCGTCACATAGCCGTGCGTCTTGAGGAACTGGCGGTTACCCTCGATACGCGGCCGCAGCAGCCCGGCGTCCCCGGGAAGCTCCCGCTCCATCTCCGCAAGCAACGCATTGCCGACGTCTTCATCGAGCGCGGCGGTATAGGCATGCCCCGCCGCCGTGGTTGCCATCGCGATGCGGCTGCCCGTGCCCTCGTGCAGACCGAGCGCATTGGCCGCGCGCGCGAACTCGATATAGACCAGATGAAACTGATCGGGGATCACGAAACCCACCGTCCCCGGCAATTGCTCCGCGACATCTTCCAGACGCTGGCGGATCAGATTGCGGAGTTGCAGGCCGCGCGTCATCGAGGTGCTCATCGCCACCGCGCTCGGACCGATGCGGTATTTCTGATCGCGCGGCAGATAGACCAGTTGCCCCATCCGCGTCAGCGTGTGCGTGAGACGCGAAACCGTGGAGCGCGGCAATCCGCACCGGCTGGAGATTTCGAGGTTGCCGAGGCGCGCTTCGTGTCCCTCGAAGCAGCGCAAGACATCGAACGCGCGCGAGACCACCTGGATAACATCGCCCTCGCCGTTGAGGTCGCCGGCGAGAATCCCCCGCCTGCTTAGCCGTTCCGAGCGTCGTCCCATCGATTCCACCTTATTTCGCCTGGCAGAATTAAATTCCACTTGCAGAACACGCTACCTCAGGCAATCTGCGGCCACAACAGCAACTCGCAACGTAACCGAGCCGCGTCACAGCGGCCGCAGGGAGTGGAATGGCTGAATTCAAGGTCGTGACTGAAGTCGCCGGGCGCATCTGCGCGCTTCCCGTCGATGTCGGCGCAAGTCTCAGTGAGGGCGACGACGTCGCTTTCGTCGAAGCCATGAAAATGGAGATTCCCGTCGCCGCGCCGGCCGCCGGCACGCTCAAGGCCTTGCTGGTTAAACTCGACGATGTCGTGACCGAAGGCCAGGTTCTCGCGATCGTCGCCGGCTGAGCGACTTGACGACACTGCACCGCCGCGAGCGGCGTGCAGCGATATCCCGGCGCCGGTGATTGGAATCGCATGCGATCGCGATCGCGCGCGTACATCGCGTGCATAAAGAGTCCGGCGCGCCGGGTTTCGAATCTTTTTGCCTGAAATGACAACTCGCCGCGCGGTCCGTTCCACACTGCGAAATACTCCGCCCGCTCGTATCGAAACCGCGACACAGTGTCCCCAATCGCCGCTTTCGCGCGCGCGGAACATCCCGGTCGTTGCCATCGCCTCCCGGCAATGACATGATCGTAAACAACAAACACAAATGACCAGGGGGGCACATGATCGAGGGATTTCGTGCGTTTGGATCGGCCGCGGCGGTCGGCGCAACACTGCTCATGACGTCGGCGGCATGGGCCGACGACGTCAAGCTGCCTCCCACCATGACATTCACGGCGTACGACACCGGCACGGCCGGTTTCAACATTGCGGTCGCCGTCGGCAAGATGATGAAGGATAAGTACGGCACCGATCTGCGCGTGCTGCCGGCCGGCAACGACGTCGCGCGTCTGGCGCCGCTCCGCTCGAAGCGTGCGGTGCTGTCGGCCATGGGCTCGGGTAGCTATTTCGCGCAGGAAGGCGTGTTTGAATTCGGCGCGAAGGAATGGGGACCGCAGGCCTTGCAGGTCGTGCTGTCGACGGTCGACTGCAACGCCGGTTCGCTCGGCGTCGCCCGCGACGCCGGCGTCACCGAGATCAGCCAGCTCAAGGGCAAGCGGGTCGGCTTCGTCGTCGGCTCACCTGCGCTGAACCAGAACGCGCTCGCCATCCTGGCATTCGGCGACCTCAAGCAGAGCGACGTCAAGGTCGTCGAGTTCTCGAGCTACGGCGCGATGTGGAAGGGTCTCATCAACAACGACACCGACGCAGCCTTCGCGACCACGATCACCGGCCCCGCGAAGGAAGCCGAGACATCGCCGCGCGGGCTGATCTGGCCGCCGCTGCATCACAACGACAAGGCCGGCTGGGATCGCGTCCGCAAGGTCGGCAGCTTCTTCTTCCCGCATGTCGCCACCTGCGGCGCCGGCATTTCCAAGGAGCACCCGATCGAACTCGGCAACTATCCCTATCCGATCTTCGTGGCTTATGGCTCGGAACCCGCCGATCAGATTTACGCCGTCACCAAGGCGATGATTACCGGCTACGACGCCTACAAGGATTCCGCTGCCGGCGCGGCCGGACTCGCTGCCGCGCGGCAAACCAAGAACTGGGTGGTTCCTGTTCATCCCGGCGCCGTCAAGGCGCTGAAGGAAGCCGGGCAATGGAGCGACGACCAGGAGAAGCACAACAACATGCTGTTCAAGCGGCAGTCCGTGCTCGCCGCAGCCTGGGCCGACTATGGCAAGTCAAATCCGCCGTCGGACGGCAAGGCATATCTCGCCGGCTGGATGAAGGCGCGCGCCGCCGCGCTGAAGAAGGCCGACATGCCGAACGGGTTTGAGGACTAGTGTCCCGATTCCGAAGTTCGCATGTCCTTGCGGCGACCTTTGATGCGAACTTCGGAATTAAAGGGACACTGGCAAGTTTATGATTCTCGTGTGGTTCAGGTTCAGAAGTCCGCTTCA
>Ga0153956_1001910_pt1 | contig 16814 bp, 17 predicted proteins | sample TSFL040MetaG_FD_104704 | JGI IMG/M metagenome (GOLD analysis project Ga0153956, IMG submission 104704) | Attine ant fungus gardens microbial communities from Florida, USA - TSFL040 MetaG | ecosystem: Host-associated > Fungi > Mycelium > Unclassified | place: USA: Florida, Wekiwa Springs...
AACTCGGCTTGACCGTCGCGGATGTGCTGAAGCGGGTGATAACGCTCTTCGGTTTCCTGATTGATCAGCGCGGAGTGGCGCTGGCTGAACGTGCCGCGCGACGAGTCCTGACCGGACAGGCGCACCGGATAGCCTTCGTTCATCAGCGTGCCGAAGGCGAGGGCTTCTGCGGTCGCCCAATCGAAACCTTCGCCGGTCTCGAACATCTGGCGCTTCGCTTCGAGCTGGCGCGCGATGGTCTTGTGCAGGTGGAAGCCTTCGGGCGGGGTGTAGAGTGCTTTGCCGACGAGCTTCAGGTTCTCGGTCGACACGGAGGTTTCGCCGCGGCGATCACCCGCTTTCGCTGTCTCGAAACCGGCCCAACGTCCATCCAGCCAGTCGGCGCGGTTGGGAAGATGCGCCTTGGAAGCATCGAACTCTTCGTCGAGCCGTTTGTTGAAGTCCGCGATCATCGCGCGGATGTCGTCTTCGGTCAGCGTGCCTTCTGAGACCAGCTTGGCCGCATAGAGTTCCAGCGTCGTCGGATGATCCTTGATCGCGCGATACATCAAAGGCTGCGTGAATGCCGGCTCGTCCGTCTCGTTGTGACCGAATCTGCGGTAGCAGAACATGTCGATCACCACGTCCTTGTGGAACAGCTGGCGGAATTCGGTGGCGATGCGCGCCACATGCACTACCGCTTCCGGATCGTCGCCGTTCACGTGGAAGATCGGTGCCTGCACCATCAATGCAATGTCGGTGCTATAGGGCGAAGAGCGCGAATAGATCGGCGCGGTGGTGAAGCCGATCTGGTTGTTGATGACGAAATGGATCGTCCCGCCGGTGCGATAGCCTTTGGTGCCGCTCATCGCGAAGCATTCGGCCACGACGCCTTGGCCCGCGAACGCCGCGTCGCCATGCAGAAGCAGCGGCAACACGCTGGTGCGGTCTTTGGTGTCGTCGAATTGCTGCTGCTTGGCGCGCGCCTTGCCCAGCACGATGGAATCTTCGGCTTCCAGATGCGACGGGTTCGCCGCCAGCGAAAGATGCACGGCCTTGCCGTCGAACTCGCGATCGCTGGACGCACCCAGATGGTATTTCACGTCGCCGGAGCCTTCGACGTCCGACGGTTTCGCTGCACCGCCCTGGAATTCGTGGAAGATCTGGCGATACGGCTTGCTCATGACGTTCGCCAGAACATTCAGGCGTCCGCGATGGGCCATGCCAAGCTCGATGTCTTTCACGCCGAGCTGGCCGCCGCGCTTGATGATCTGCTCCAGCGCCGGGATGGTGCTTTCGCCGCCGTCGAGGCCGAAGCGCTTGGTGCCGAGGAAGCGAAGGCCCGCGAACTTCTCGAAGCCTTCCGCTTCTATGAGCTTGTTCAGGATCGCTTTCTTGCCCTCCGGCGTGAAAGAAATTTCCTTGTCCGGTCCTTCGATGCGCCGTTGCAGCCAGTCTTTCTGCTCAGCATCGGTGATGTGCATGAACTCATAGCCGATGCGCCCGCTATAGGTGCGCGTCAGGATGTCGACGATCTGGCGCGGCGTGGCCGTGGCGAGGCCAAGAACGCCGTCCATATAGACCGGCGTATCCATGTCTTCTTCGTGGAAGCCATAGAAGGCCGGATCGAGCTGCGGCTGCGGCGGCTTGGGATTGAGATGCAGAGGATCGAGATCGGCCGCAAGATGGCCGGTCACGCGGAAGGCGCGCACCATCTGGATGGCGCGAATGGATTTGTGTGCGGCGGCGTGCAAGTCGGTTTCGCTGACGCCGGCCGTTTTGCCCGCGGGCCATTGCCCGGTGAGCGCGCCGACCGTGTCGTCCACTTTCACATTGAGCTTGGCGTCGCGCCGCCATGCCGGGCCGCGGCCGAGCTGCGTCGCGTTCAGCCCACGCTCGCCCAGCTCGGCGAACCACTGCCGCCAGGACGGATCCACCGCGTCGGGGTTCTCCTGATACTGGGCGTAGAGCTGTTCGATGAACTGCGCGTTGGCGCCGGAGAGGAAAGAGGTCGCTTCCAGGATTTCGTTGGAAGCCCTGCCAAGACGGTCGGCTGGAGATTGACTTGTCATTTCAAATACTTAGACGGCTTTTGACCGCCCGTTCCTGAAAGCCCGGCGCGCGATTTCCGCGCCTGCGAAGGGACGTGGGCTTAACGCATTCGGTTGGGGAATGCACGGCCTTTCCCAAGCCCCATCAAGGGGCCACAGGGTTAATATGTGATTTACTTTTGACGGTTTCGAGGCGGCGCCTTGATCCACCAATCCCCTATCACATGTAAGGGCAGTCGCCGGTCCGTCCGGACCGGATTTCGGAGAGGCCCATGACCCTTCGTTTGCCGCTTTGCGCGGGTGCTTTGCTGCTGCTCGCGTCTCCCGCTTTCGCCGCGAACCATGCACTCGATGTCGACAACCGCGTGGGCAAATTCGAAACGTTTTATGCACACGCCACCGCCAAACCGATGGACGCCGATGCGCGCTTCAAGCTCTGGCAGACGGAAGACGGTCTTGCCGCCGTGCCGCCGGGACCGGATGGCGACGCGATGGCGCGCAAGCTGCTCGACGACGCGTGGAGCCAATATCCGGCGCTGACGCCGAAGCTGGATGGGCTGGAAAAGGCGGCGGAGGAAACCGCGCGTGAAATGTTTGCGCGCGACAACGAGATCCTCGGCACCGCGAACGACAAGATTCACACGCGCCTGATCCTTTATGTCGGCCAGTTCGACAACAACGCTTTCACCATCCCGCCGATGGAAGGCAAGCCGGCGACGATCCTGATGCCGGTGGAGAACATCAATCTGAAGATCGCGCTGGCGCATGAGCTGACACATTCGATCGAGTTGCAGTTGGTGCCTGTGAAGAACTCGTTCGGCGCACCGGTGGGCGAGACGATGTTCCTGGAAGGGCTCGCCATGCGCACGTCGCAACGCGCGGTGCCGGGATTGCCCGATTCCGCCTACACGTCGATGCCGAATGAGCCGGACTGGATGCCCAATTGCGTGGCGAAAAAAGATGCGGTTCTCAAAGACATTGCCGCCGATCTCGACAAGAGTGGCCGCGAGATCGCGATGAAATACACATTCGGTCAGGGCAACCACGGCATGCAGCGCGAGGCGTATTGCGCCGCATGGTTCGTGATGGGCAAGCTCATCGACAGCGGCAAAACGTTGCCGCAATTGGCCCGCACGCCGGAAGATCAAATGGTCGGCGTCATTCGGGCTGCCATCACGGCGCGCTAGCGGAAGCGGGTCTGTCGACCAATCTTATTTCCACGCGTTGTGCGCCGCTGGGATCGGCTTTCACATTCACATCCGTGGTGGTGAGCGATGCGCGCGCGAGCCGGTCTTTCGGAATGCCGTCGGCGATGAGTGCAGCTTCCACCGCTTCGATGCGCGGCTCGGCAAGGCTTGGGTCGTAACCCGGTGCGATCTTGGTGCTCGGCCCCGTGACCTGCACCATCTCCATACCTTTGCTTTTGGCGTCAGCCGCGACATGGCGAACGATGTTGGCGCCATCGGCGGTCAGCGCTGTCTGGTGATCGGGAAAGAACACCACATAGACCGGCGGCGATGACGACAGGAAATCCATCGTGCCGCAGCCGGTAAGGCTCAATAGCAAAGTTAAACCAATGATTTTCCGCATAGGACTGTCCCCCTGTTCTCCAAAACGCGGCAAAGCGGGAATTGGTGCCAGCGGCCCTGACGGCGTTGTGACTGGCTGTCCTGTAGAACGGCGTTTATCGTTTCGCGGCAAATAGATAGGACTTGCGATGCGATACGGAATTATCGGGCTGGCGCTGAGCGCCGCCATCCTTTGCCCGGCTTTTGCGCAGGCCGCCGACAGCGATGAGGCGCTCATGAATGAGGCGGGCATCAAGGCTGTCGAAGCCCATTGGGTTCGCGCCTTCCTCACGGGTGACGAGGCCTATCTGAACACGCTGCTCGATGCGGACTATGCCTCTGTGAATACGAAAGGCGTGCCGCGCCCGAAAGCGGACATCATCGCGCTGGCGAAAAGCATTGCCGCGAAAGGCCCGCAGACTATTCCGCCGCCATCACCCAATATGAAGATCGTCGTGCATGGCGATTCCGCCATCGTCACCGATGCGGGTTTCGGCCAGGTGTCGGTGGATGTCTTCCATTATGCGAACGGCGCGTGGCATGCCTGGTATTCCCAGCACACGTCCGTCGCGCCGCCCGAATCTGCGAAGAAAAGCTGATCAGCCTTTCAGCAATTCCACCAAGGTGGTGCCGAGTGCTGCCGGATTCGGCGACACGCGGATGCCCGCGCTCTTCATCGCTTCGATCTTGGAATTCGCATCGCCTTTGCCGCCCGAAATGATGGCGCCGGCGTGGCCCATGCGGCGGCCCGGCGGGGCGGTGACGCCCGCGATGAAGCCGACGGTCGGCTTCTTGATCTTGTTGTGCTTGAGGAAGTCGGCCGCGTCTTCTTCCGCGCTACCGCCGATTTCGCCGATCATGATGATGGATTTGGTTTCCGGGTCTTTCAGGAACATGTCGAGCACTTCGATGTGCTCCGTGCCTTTCACCGGATCGCCGCCGATGCCGACGCAGGTCGTCTGGCCGAGGCCGACGGCGGTGGTCTGTGCGACCGCTTCATAGGTCAGCGTGCCGGAGCGCGAGACGATGCCCACGCTGCCGCGCTTGTGGATGTGGCCCGGCATGATGCCGATCTTGCATTCGCCGGGCGTGATGACACCGGGGCAGTTGGGGCCGATGAGGCGCGACTTCGAACCGCCGAGCGCGCGCTTCACCTTCACCATGTCCAGCACCGGAATGCCTTCGGTGATGCAGACGATGAGCGCCAGCTCCGCGTCGATGGCTTCGAGGATCGCATCGGCCGCGAACGGCGGCGGCACATAGATCACGGTCGCATCGCAACCGGTCTTCTCACGCGCTTCGCGCACGGTGTCGAACACAGGAAGACCCAAATGCGTCGAGCCACCTTTGCCCGGCGACGTGCCGCCGACCATTTTGGTGCCGTAAGCAATCGCCTGCTCGGAATGGAAGGTACCCTGATTGCCGGTAAAGCCCTGGCAAATGACCTTGGTGTTCTTGTCGACGAGGATGGACATGGCGATTCCTATTTGAAAACGAGAAGAGAGTTTTTCGGCTCAGCGCCGACGAGCGTGTTCATTCGGGTTGTCCGGCTTTGCGCACTTCTTCATTGAGCGCGACGGCATCGGCGTTCTTGAATGCGCGCAGCTCAGCATGCGCCGCGTCTGTCACCGCACGATCGCCCATGCCTTGACCGCGCAGGCCGTAGCCATCCGCACCATATTCGAACATGAAATAGGCCGGGCTGGCGGGGCTGTCTTGTGTGGAGACGATCTCAATGCTTTTGCCGTCGGCGCAGCCGAACACCAGCCACGGCTGCGCGCCATAGATTTTCGTGATGGGGCCGACGCTGCAATCCATGGTCGGCGGCGACCATTCGTCCTCGTCGCTAACGCTTTGCGCCAAAGCGGGCGTGGCCACCAGCAGACAAAGAAATCCAATGCGCGCGGCGAACACGATCAACCCTTCACGGCTTTGACGATTTTCTGCGCGGCGTCGGCGAGGTCGTTGCCCGAGACGATGGGAAGACCGCTTTCGGCGAGAATTTTCTTTCCGAGTTCGACGTTCGTGCCTTCCAGGCGCACGACCAGCGGCACGGTCAGCGACAATTCCTTCGCAGCGGCGACGATGCCTTCCGCGATGATGTCGCATTTCATGATGCCGCCGAAGATGTTGACCAGAATGCCTTTTACGTTCGGATCGGAGACGATGATCTTGAACGCCGCGGTGACTTTCTCTTTCGTCGCGCCGCCGCCCACGTCGAGGAAGTTCGCGGGCTCGCTGCCATAGAGCTTGATGATGTCCATCGTGGCCATCGCCAAACCGGCGCCGTTCACCATGCAGCCGATTTCGCCGTCGAGCTTCACGTAGTTGAGATCGTATTTAGAGGCTTCGACTTCCGCGGGATCTTCTTCATCCAGATCGCGCAGCGCCTGAATGTCCTTGTGGCGGAACAGCGAGTTGTCGTCGAAGTTCATCTTCGCATCGAGGCAGATGACGTTGCCGTCTTTCGTCAATACCAGCGGATTGATTTCGAGAAGGCTCATGTCCTTCGCGAGGAACGCGTTGTAGAGCGACTGCACGACCTTGCCGCATTGCTTGGCGGCATCGCCTTTCAGTTTCAGCGCGGTCGCGATGTCGAGACCGACATAAGGCGAGTAACCAACCGCCGGTTCGATCTGGAAGGTCTGGATTTTCTCCGGCGTGTCATGCGCCACGGCTTCGATGTCCATGCCGCCTTCGGTGGAGACGATGAAAGCGATGCGCGACGTCTCGCGGTCGACCAGCGCGGAGAGATACAATTCGCGATCGATGGCCGAACCGTCTTCAATATAGAGGCGCTTCACGAGGCGTCCGGCCGGGCCGGTCTGGTGCGTAACCAAGGTCATGCCGAGCATGCGCTTGGCTTCTTTCTCCACGTCCTCGATGGATTTGACGACTTTCACGCCGCCGCCCTTGCCGCGTCCGCCGGCATGGATCTGTGCCTTCACCACCCACACAGGCCCCGGCAACTGCTTCGCCGCCGCAACCGCTTCCTCCACCGTGAAGGCGGGAATGCCCTTGGGGACGGGAACGCCGAAGCCGCGCAGGACTTCCTTGGCCTGATATTCGTGGATGTTCATGAGGACTCCGAAATGCCGGAAATGAGGGATCGGGCCGCACAATAGCAAGGCATCCCGCCTGTGCAAGGAAAGCGAAGTCGCAGCTATTCCGGCCGAAATAACGCAGCGTCCATGCGTGTCGCGACGCTGGTCCCGAAACGCAAAATCCAGCCTCCCTTTTTGGGGAGACTGGATTTGTGTGTTTGTGGGGATCGAGGACTTAGTAGCTGCTGGCGCCCACGCCGCCGTCCATCGACATGCCGGAAACCTCGGTATCGGAGGTCGTCGACTGCGAGGTGCGCGATGAGGTCGCGCAGACCTGGGTGCGGTAGGAGAAGAAGAAATCCCCCGTACCGTAGAGACGCAGATTGGTGCGCTCGGTGCAGTCCTTCACCGGAACCGCCACCGCGCATTTCAGCATGCCGTCCTTGTAGTGACGCAACGCTTCACCAGGGCCGCAATTCAGCACCGTGCCATCATTGTATGAGCCGGCCATACCCTGATCGGACTGCACCATATCGCCGATGGTCACCTTCAGCGTCGCGCCGGGAATGCAGCGCGCCACTTCGCCTTCGTAAGCGGATTCGATCCAGGTATCGCGCGTCATGTGCGAGGCGCCAAATTCCTGGCCCTGCGCGATGCAGACCGCATGGATTGCCTTCACGACGCTGGCTTCGGTCATCTGGCAGGTCTGCTGCGCTTCCACCGCAACCGCACCGCCCACAAAGCCGCCGCCCTGATTGATGGTCGTCGATTCCGAATAAGAGCCGCTCGACACATAGACATTCGCCTGCGAATTCGAGCTCGCACTGGCCTGCGCCATGGCTGCCGCGAAGGCCGCCGCTTCCGCGTCACCGCCGCCGCCGCCTTTGACGATGACGATGTTCTTGTTGATGGCGATGTTCTTGTTGTCGTTCACGTTCTTATTGATGTTCACGTTTTTGTTGATGTTGACGTTCTTGTTGATGTTGATGTTTTTGATGTCGTTGATGTTCTTATTGATGTTGATGTTGTTGTTGAAATTGATGTTCTTGTTGTTGTTGATCGTCTTGTTGACGTTGATGTTGTTGTTGATGTTCACCGGCTTGAACACGTTGACGTTCTTGTTGATGTAGACCGGCTTGTTGATGTTCACATGGCCGCCATATCCGCCGCCCATGTTCTTGCAGCCCGGGCCGCCTTTCATTCCGCCATAGCTCATGTGGCTGCCGCCGCCATAAGAGCCGCCGGCAAAGGCAGGAACCACCGGCGCCGTCGAGGCGAGGAACGCGAAAGAAGTCGCAAAAACGATCAGGGGCTTAAACGTCATGGCATGCTCCTTGGCTCTGCCATGCTAGCCGCGCACCCAGTCAGCGCGGCCTTGAACATTGACAAAGCCTTAATGTCCGACCGTCAATGTTTCACGAACCATGCCATCGGTGCTGGTCTTTGGGGGCCGCGTTTTGATCCAAAACGATACAGACGGTGCGCTTGCCCATCGGGACACCTGCAAGCCGTGATCCCGATCTCAGACGATAACCCTGCACGCACCACGCCTTTCGTGACCTGGGCGATCATCTTCGGCTGCGTCGCCGCATTTGTGTGGGAGGTTTCGCTGGGGCGGCACATGAATGCCGCGATCCTGGCGCTGGGCTTCACGCCGGATGCGTTAACCGGCGCGCCGCACCGGCTTCCCGGCTATGTTACTTTGCCCGGTATCGCCACGATATTTACCTCAATGTTCTTGCATGGCGGCCTGCTGCATCTGGCCGGCAACATGCTTTATCTCTGGATCTTCGGAAACAATATCGAAGATGCGATGGGCCATGTGCGCTATCTGCTCTTCTATCTTGTGTGCGGCGTGGCGGCGGCGCTGACCATGGCGTTCATCAATCCCACCTCGCAGATTCCCATGATCGGCGCATCCGGCGCGATTTCCGGCATCCTTGCGGCTTATATGCTTCTGTTTCCGCGCGCCCGCGTCACCGTCATCGTGCCGCTTGGGATCATCTTCTATCCGCTGGTGATCAGCGCCATCTGGGTGGTGGGCTTTTGGTTCGTGCTGCAGTTGATCAGCGCGGCGTTCACCAATCCCGGCGAGCCCGGTGTCGCGTTCTGGGCGCATGTCGGCGGTTTCGCTGTCGGCGTTCTGCTCACACCGATTTTCAAATCGAGCCAATATCGTCTCTTCGGTGATGTGCGCCGCGGCCCCTGGGGCTGAGCATTTGCGCTAACCGCGCGCAGCGGTTGATGAAATCCCGATTTCGTTCCCTCTGGCATGGGCCCTGCTCATTACCGGTCAGCAAGGTCGTGTTCCGTCTCAACGCGAGACACGGCCAAAACAGATTGACCGGAGCATGTCGGGGCTATGAAGCACAGAAACAGCCATTTGCTGGTGGGATATTGGAGCCGCCTTCGTAAAGGCCGCGCGGTACCGGATCAGACCGACATCGATCCGCGCTCGATCAAGCGCATGCTGTCGCATGTTTTCATTCTCGAAGCGTCCAACGCGGCGCATCCGATCTACCGTCTTGCCGGCACGTCGCTCTGCGAGCGTTACGGCAGCGAACTCAAAGGCACCAACTTCCTGTCGCATTGGGATGGTCAGAGCCGCAACGCGCTGGCCGCGCTGATGCGCCAATCGCTCGCCACGCGCCAGCCGATCTGTCTTTCCTCCATCGCCTCGACCGCCGATTGCGGCATGGTCGAGCTGGAGACGGTGCTTGCGCCGGTCAGCTTCGGTGAAGACGGCCCGACGCGTTTTCTGGGTATGGTCCAAGTTCTGAGCGACATCTCCGCTCTTGGCGGCCGCGCCATCGCTTTCGAACGTCTCGTCGCCTCGCATGTTCTTTCCGAGAACGAACCGATTTCCACCCGTGACAATCCTCCGCCGCCGCCCCCGCCGCCTGCACGCATGTTGCCGAGCCTGCGCAGCCATCCCAAGGCACCGCATCTGCGCCTCGTCGTTTCGCGCCCGAGCCCGGAAGCGGTTCACTGCGAGATGGATACGGCGATGCTCAAGCTGATCGCGGCGCTGGATATCGTCGCCAAGCCCACCAAGCTGGACGTGATCGCGAATTAATTCGGCGGCGGCGAGTCCGGCGGCGCCTGCTTCGGACTTCCCGGCTTGCTGGGATGATCGATCGGGTCGTTATGAAGGATGACCCGGTTCATCGTGTCCTTCTCCTGGCGCTCCTGAAGATAAGGCACTTCGTAGTCTTCGATCTTCGCGCGGTACGCGTTGAACGCGGCGTCGTCTTGCGGCAAGCGTTTGTCGCAACGCTCCGGCGCCAGATGCTGCTCCTCCTGGCACCACATGTCGAAATTCATGTTGGTGAGCGGAACGCTGCCGGAATTTTGCGCCTGTGCATGGCCGCCCAGAAAGGCGGAGGCGGCGAGTGCAAAAACGATGGTACGCACGTCGATTTTCATGACATCACCCTCCCAAGCACCCTACGCCCGAAAACAACGCGGCGGAAGCGTCGAGGGTTTCACGGCGGGGATGAGAATAAAGCAGGGCCGCTCCACTGGAGCGGCCCGCTGATTATTCCGCGGCGACCGCGTGGGGATTGTCCTCCGCCACACGCGCATGTTCGGGCGCCGGCGCCGCACGTCCCAGAATAAGATCGGACGCCTTTTCCGCGATCATGATCGTCGGCGCATTGGTATTGCCTGAAACAAGTGACGGCATCACCGAAGCATCGACCACGCGCAGGCCTTCGATACCATGTACGCGCAATTGCGGATCGACGACCGCATCCCTGTCATGCCCCATCTTGGCACTGCCGACGGGGTGATAGATCGTCTCCGCTGTCTTGCGGATGAAGGCATCGATCTGATCGTCCTTCGTCACATGCGCGCCGGGCATCAGCTCGGGGCCGCGATAAGCGTCGAACGCCTTGGTGGCGAACAATTCGCGCGCGATCTTCACGCCTTCGCGCAGCGCGCGGCGATCTTCCTCCGCTTCCAGATAGTTCGGCTGGATGACGGGCGCGACCAGCGGGTCGGCGGACTTGATCGAGATATAGCCGCGGCTTTCCGGGCGCAGCTGGCAAACATGCGCCATGTAGCCGTGCCGGTCCGACTTCTTGCGCGTGTGGTCGTACATCAGCGCGGTGATGAAGTGGAATTGCAGATCCGGCGTGTCCAGATCCGGGCGGCTCTTCACGAAGCCGCCGGACTCCAGGCCCTGTCCGGTCGCGACGCCCGTGCCGAACAACATGTATTGCAGGCCGGTCTTCAACTGCGTGAGCGGTTTGGACTGGCTGTAAAGCGTGATCGGCTGGCTGGATTCATATTGGATCGAGCAATCCAGATGATCCTGCAGATTCTTGCCGACGCCCTTGAGGTCATGCACGACGGGAATGTCGAAGCGCTTGAGGATGTCCGCGTCGCCGATGCCGGAAAGCAGCAACGTCTGCGGTGAGTTCACCGCGCCGCCCGACAGCAGCACTTCACGCGTCGCGCCGGCCTGAACCTTTTGCTTGTCCTGAATGTATTCGACACCCGTCGCGCGATTGCCTTCGAACAGGATGCGCGACACATGCGCGTTGGATTCGATGGTGAGGTTGGGGCGGTTGATGATCGGCGTGAGATAAGCCGATGCCGCGCTCCAGCGTTTGCCGTTCTTGATCGTCAGCTGATAGGGGCCGAAGCCTTCCTGCTGATAGCCGTTGAAGTCCTTGGTCTCGCGATAGCCCGCATCGATACCGGCCTGCACGAACGCGCCGAACAGCGGATTGTCCGAACGGCCGTTCGACACATGCAACGGACCGTCGCCACCGTGGAATTCATCGCCGCCATCTTCATTTGTTTCGGCGCGCTTGAAATAGGGCAGCACGTCGGCGAAGGACCAGCCTTCATTGCCCATCTGCCGCCAATGATCGTAATCGCGCGCATGGCCGCGGATATAGATCATGCCGTTGATCGAAGACGATCCGCCCCAACCGCGTCCGCGCGGCCAATAGAGCTTGCGGTTGTTGAGATGAAGTTGGCCTTCGGTGTCGTAATACCAGTTGTGCGGATTCTTCTTGCCGATCAGTGCCGGAATGCCCGCGGGCATGTGGATCATCATCGACTTATCGCGCGGTCCCGCCTCGATCAGCAGAACCTGATTGTCCGGATCGGCGGACAGACGATTGGCAAGCACGCAGCCCGCGCTGCCCGCACCGATGATGATGTAGTCGAACGCTTTCATGGATCGCTTCCCGGCCACCATTTTTCTTGGGGCCGAGATTAGCGCAAAGATGACGCCTGTGTCGCGTATTTCGAAGGCGTGACCTTACGGAACGAGCGTCACCACGGCGCGGCGGTTTTTCGGCTCTTTCACGCCGTCGCCGGTCTGCACCGCCAGATCGCTTTCACCCACGCCGGAGACAGAAATCGCCTCGCGCCGCGCGCCCATGTCGACCAGTGCTTCCTCCACCACATTGGCGCGGTGGACGGACAGGCGCTGGTTGTAGCCGGCCGATCCGGAGGTATCGGTATGGCCGACGATGGTGATGCGCGACTGCTGGCCGGCGCGGGCGGTGGCGATCGCTTGTTGCAAGGTGGTGAGTTGTTCGGCCTTCAGGTCCCAGGAATTGAGATCGAAATAGACCTGATAATTGGCGGATGTTGTGGTCGTGGTGGTGGTCGTCGTGACCGTGGTCGGGTTGAGTTCATGCTCAAGCTGCGTGAGCGCGGCATCGAGGCCGCGGCGGCATTGCGCGGACGCATTGCGCAAGGCGTCCACGCGCGCATTCATGACCCAACAATCATATTGCACCTGTGCGCGCGCGGCGTCGGCGGGGAATTTGCCCCGGCCATTTTCGAGGCTTGCGAGCAGACGCTGCCGCATCTGGTCGGCATCGTTGTTACCTTCCGGCGCGGCTTCGGGCAGGACTTCCTGTCCTTGCGCGGCATCGAGCGCCTTTTGGGCATAGGCGGTCGCCAGATCGGCAACGTCGCCGCTCGCATCGCCCGAAAGCGACAGCGAATTGTCGGCATCGAAGGCGGTGCTCGCGGAATTGCCGGCATCGCCGAACGAGCGGGCGAGATAGGCGTAGTCCTTGAACAATTCCTTGGAGAAATCCGATCCCACAGGCTGGGCCTGGTCGAGATCGTCAAGCAGGCCGTTGCTGGCGCAAGCCGACAAAGCGAGCGCCGCGGCCACCACGGCGCTACGGATCAGTCCGGTGCGGGAAAAGACGAACGTCATTGCCGGAAATCTCCTGCTGGGGCGGGGGCCGTTTCCGAGTGGAACCGGGCGGATTGCTGGCCGATCCTATAGCCTGCGCCGCCCCCGAGGTTAAGCCCCGGCGGTCACTCTTCCTTAAGGATGACGACAGGCCCGCCGCGGTAACCTTCTATTGACCCTTACGGGACTACAACCGGCGTTCGAGACCGAATCCGGGAGTCGCCGTTCGCGCGGCACAGATATGGCGGCAGACAAGGAAGAACTGGTCGCGAAAGCCCGTGCGGAACGCCGGCGCTACAAACGCGTGCCGGTCTCCCTTTCGGGCCGCCTCTTCGTCCCTGCCGAAAACCGCGAAGCGCATTGCAAGATCGCCGATATGTCGCCCGGCGGCGCGCGGATCACGTGCGATGTCATTCCTCCGCAAGGCGCGCAGGTTGTCGTCTATATCGACGGGTTCGGCCGCTTCGAAGGCATCGTTGCCCGCCCCGACACCGATGCATTCGGTATCCAATTCAATTGCTCGCAGCACAAGCGCGAGCGCGTGGCAGAGCAACTCACGCTCTATCTCAATGGCGGCAATCTCGATGAATCCAGTCTGCGCCGTCACGACCGCGCGCCGACGAAGGGCCTTGCCCGGTTCACCCGCGCCAATGGCGATGTGGTGAATTGCGAAGTGCTCGATCTGTCGTTGTCCGGCGTTTCTCTCTCGACGGATGTGCGTCCGCCGGTCGGCGAGTTCGTCCTGATCGGTCAGATGGCGGGCCGTGTCGCGCGCCATCATGAGACCGGCATCGGCATCGAATTCGTGGCGCAGGAAAAGCCGGCCGCGGAGCCCGCCAAGCCCAAGCTCTTCATCGCGCGCTAGGCTTTCTTTTTCTTCTTTTTTGTTTTGGTTTTTGTCTTCGGCGCCTCTTCGAAGCCGAGGCTCACACGCATTTTCTTCGTCAGGCCAGCCGCGATCATATGATAGGAGCGCTCAAGATAGGCCTTGAGTTCACTGTCCTTCAGCGCCGAAAGCTTCTCCAGTTTCACCCATTGGTTGCGCGCCATGTAAGGCGCCTGGATGATGCCCTTCTGCTTGGTGAGGATCTCGAAGCTCGCTTCGCCGGCTTTGAAGGTCAGGCCCGGTTCGGCATCGCCGTGGCCGCCGACAACGGCAAAGACTTTTCCGCCGATCTTGTAAACCTGATGATCGCCCCATTGCACGACCATGGTGGTGTGTTTGAGCGACTTCAGGAACTTTTCGACGTCTTTGTAGGTCACGCTTTTGTCTCTACGATTCCGAGTGTGGAGCGCGCCCGCTTGCGATGCGCTTCGCTGATGTGCCGCGATACCAGTCCGACGGCCATGGCGAGCACAGCGGCATCATCGGTAAAGCCGAAACCGGCGATAAAGTCCGGCACCGCATCGAACGGCATCACGAAATAGGCGAGCGCGGCGAAGAGGATGCCTTTCACTTTCGTGGGCGTCGCGGGATCGACGGCACAATAATAGGCGGCGGCGAGATCCTCGGCGAAAGGAATGTGGCCCGCGAGTTTGAGCAGCTTTTGCCAGAAGCTTTTTTCCACGATGCGTTCGTTGCGCGCGATGACGGCGGGCAGCTGGTAGGCCGTGGGATCGGGAAGCGTCATGGCCTTATTATCCGCCATAGCGCCCTGGCGGAAAAGTGGCCGGGAGGTAAGAAGAGGTAATCGCCCGGCTGCCGCCCGCGCGCAACATTCCGCCCAAGGAAAGGGAATCCCATGATCGACATCGCATCGCTGCGCCAGCCGCTGGCGCAAACGCTGGGCATCGAAATCCTCGAAGCGACGAAAGAGAAGGTGGTGGGGCGCCTGAAGGTGCGCGCCGAGATCTGCACCTCCGGCCATATCCTGCATGGCGGCGCGATCATGGCGTTCGCCGACACGCTGGGTGCGACGGGCGCGTTCCTCAATCTGCCGGACGGCGCGGGGACCACGACCATCGAGAGCAAGACGAATTTCATCGGTGGCGCCAAGGAAGGCACCACAGTTACCGCCGAATCCACACCGGTGCATATCGGGCGGCGCACCAGCGTCTGGACCACGAAAATCACGCGGGAAGACGGAAAACTCGTGGCGATCGTTACGCAAAGCCAGATGGTTCTGACCTGATCCTTGCCGCCGCGTCAGACTAGGCGCGGCAGGAGCTTACCGCTAAGAGTCCGCCAGCTCTTTCAGGGAAGGATAGAATTATGGAACTCAGCTCAAAAATTTCCGCTGTCGTCACCGGCGGCGCATCGGGTCTCGGTGAAGCCACCTCGCGCCTGCTCGCCAAAAGCGGTGTGAAGGTCGCGATCTTCGACATGCAAAAAGACAAGGGCGAGAAAGTTGCGTCCGAAATCGGCGGCGTGTTCTGCGAAGTGAACGTGACGAACGATGAAAGCGTCGCGGAAGGCTTCAAGAAGGCCCGCGCGGCGCACGGTCAGGAGCGCATCCTCGTCAACTGCGCCGGCACTGGCAACGCACAGAAGACCGCGAGCCGCGACAAGAAGACGGGCGAGATCAAGTTCTTTCACGCGAAAGACTTCGACCGCATCATCCAGATCAATCTCGTCGGCACCTATCGCTGCATCGCGATGAGCGCGGCGGGCATGCTGACGCTCGATCCGCTGGACGGCGGCGAACGCGGCGCGATCGTCAACACCGCATCGGTCGCGGCACAGGATGGCCAGATCGGCCAGGCGTCCTACACGGCGTCGAAAGCGGGCATCAACGGATTGACGCTCGTCGTCGCGCGCGATCTGGCGCAGGAAGGCATCCGCTGCAACACCATCATGCCGGGACTGTTCAACACGCCGCTGCTGGCAGGTGCGCCGGAGCAGGTGAAGCAGGCGCTGGGCGCACAAGTGCCGTTCCCGCCGCGTCTGGGCAATCCGCCGGAATATGCCTCGCTCGCGGTGCAGATGATCACCAACGGCTATTTCAACGGCGAATGCGTCCGCCTCGACGGCGCGATCCGTATGGCGCCGCGGTAATAACTTTCCTCCCCCGCTTTGCGGGGGAGGTGGCAGGCGCGCAGCGCCTGACGGAAGGGGTGGCGGCAGCGGAGAAAGATATTCGCGGCCGCAGCCGCCCCCTTCGCCTCACTTCGTTCGGCACTTCCCCCGCAAAGCGGGGGAAGAAACTAATGCGCCGACAGCTCGTGGATCTGACTGTTGGCGAGCGTGAGTTTTGCGATGGACAGGTCACCGTGGCGTTCCAACTCGTCCAGGAACGATTTGGTGCGCGCCAGTGCGTCGGCATGTTTCTCCGCCCAGGCATCCGCTGCTTGCGAGCCTTCGGCGCGGGTGCGGTCGATCTTGTCGTGTTCGAAGCCTTCCAGCACATGTGCCGTGAGCGAGCGCTGGCCGGCAAAGAGATCGTCGATGATCCGGCGGATGGCGAGACGGTCCCAATGCTCCGTCGCGCTGATGCGCTGCGCGAGGCCGCGTAGCCGGTCGATGCCGACAATGGCGCCGATGGCGAAGTACGCCCCGGCGACAAGATCGATATCGAGCGAACGGGTGTGAGCAAGCTGCGCGATTTCCGGCGCGGTGCTCCACAGCGGAAGCGCGGCCACATCGTCGGCAATGTCTTCCGGCACACCGGCTTCGACCATTTCCTTGATGCGGGTGACGGTGTCGTCCATCTCATAAGGCGAGACCAGCGACGAATAGGTGCCGCGCAGCGAATCCACGCCTTTGCGATAGCGCGCGACGATCTCGGCGATTTCCGCGTTCGCGGGCACGTTCACCAGGAACCACAGGCCCAGACGGCGCAGAAGCTCGGCGACGCTGGCATACATGGTGGTCTGCACATCGGCGTGGACTTTCTTGTCCAGCCCGTCGATGCGCGCATTGAGCGCTTCCAGATCGAACGCGCCTTCCGCAATGACGAAGGCGCGTGCCACGCGTGCGGCGGGCGCGCTAGAAACTTCCTTCACGCGATGGATGAACACCGGTCCTGCGAGGTTCACGATCCGGTTCGCCAGCATCGTCGAG
>Ga0153956_1001911_pt1 | contig 16803 bp, 16 predicted proteins | sample TSFL040MetaG_FD_104704 | JGI IMG/M metagenome (GOLD analysis project Ga0153956, IMG submission 104704) | Attine ant fungus gardens microbial communities from Florida, USA - TSFL040 MetaG | ecosystem: Host-associated > Fungi > Mycelium > Unclassified | place: USA: Florida, Wekiwa Springs...
AGCGCCCACGGCCCGCCGACGGGGCCCACCGCGAGCAGGCGCGCGAACAGGCCGGGGGGATGCGAGCCGACGAGCGCGGGCAGCGCGTTGAGTCCGTGCAGCGCTGCCCACAGGCAGACGATGACCAGGAACAGCAGGTAGGCCAGGGTCGAGACCGCCAGCGCGAGGACCGGGATCACCAGCATCGCGGTCAGCGCCTTCGAGGCGACCGTCGCCGTGTCCGACACCGGCAACGATTTCCAGAACAGCACGCTGCGATCGCGGCGGTCGTCGTAGAGCGCGCCGAGCAGGTAGAAGAACGAGACGAAGAACACGCCGATGCTGGCGATGCCGCCGAACGTCAGCTGGACCATGTCGAGTCCGTTCGATGCCTTGGCGATGTCGTCCGCGCCGATGCTGCCGCGCAGGTCGTCCAGCGAGATGCCGACGTGAACCTGCGCGTGGCTGCGGAACACCTCGGCGGCGACGATGCCGAGCAGGGTCATCGCGAGGATGAAGGTCGTGATCCAGAATGGCGTCCACAGGAAGCCGCCGCGGTGTTCCCAGTACTCGCGCTTGATCAGCAGGGGAAGCGTGTTCATGCGTAGGTTCCCTTCATCGTCGCGACGAACAGGTCGGCCACGCTCGGCTTGTGCAGCTCGCCGAGTTCGGCGAGGCGCGAGCGCTCGATGCCGTCGAACAGGAAGATCGACTTGCCGAAGATCTGGCGTTCGTTGAGCGGTTTCAGCGCGCGCGCGGCCTCGGCCTTGTCGGGATTGACCATGACTTCGGCGTAGCGCTCGCCGACCGCGTCCATCGTCGCCGAGAGCGCGAGCTTGCCTGCCTGGATGAACATCAGGTCGGTCAGGATGTGTTCGATTTCCTCGACCTGGTGCGTGGTCACGATGATCGTCTTGTTCTCGTCGAAGTAGTCCGACAGCAGGCTTTCGTAGAACGACTTGCGATAGAGGATGTCGAGGCCGAGCGTAGGCTCGTCGAGCACCAGCAGCTTCGCGTCGATCGCCATCACCAGCGCGAGATGCAGCTGCACGATCATGCCCTTGGACAGTTCGCGCACGCGCATGCCGGGTTCGATCTTCGTGTGCGCGAGGAACGCCCGGCACTTCTCGGGCGAGAAGCGCGGATGCACGCCGCCGACGAACTCGATCGCTTCGCGCACGCGCAGCCAGCGCGGCAGAACGGCGACGTCGGCGATGAAACAGACCTGTTCCATCAGTTCCGTGCGCTGCTTGCGCGGATCGAAGCCGAGCACGGACAGCTCGCCCTCGAAGTCGGTGAGGCCGAGGATCGCCTTCAGCGCGGTCGTCTTGCCGGCGCCGTTCGGACCGATCAGGCCGACGATGCGGCCGGCTTCGATGTCGAAATCGACCCCGTCCAGTGCCTTCATCGCGCCATAACGCTTCGACAGGGAACGCGCGCGGACAACCGGGTTCATGGACTGCGCGGTCATTTCCTTTCCTCGTTCTTCGACTCGCCCATGAGCTGCTTCAGGTCGAGGCCGAGGCGCGCGAGGCGTGCCGACAACACCGGCCATTCCTCGCGCAGGAAGCGCTCGCGTTCGGATTTCAACAGCGCGTCGCGCGCCCCCTCGGTCACGTACATGCCCAACCCCCGTCGTTTTTCCACCAGACTCTCGTCGACCAGTTCCTGGTACGCCTTCGACACGGTGATCGGATTGATCTGGAAGTCACCGGCCACTTGGCGCACCGAGGGCAGCGGGTCGCCCTGCTTGAGGACGCCGTCCAGGATCATCGCCACCACGCGGTCGCGCAGTTGGCGATAGATCGGCGTCGAATCGTTCCAGGCGATGCTCATCAAGATCATTCCTTGTTAGCGCGGCGCAGGGTCTTGCCGAAGGAATAGTAGGGCATGTCGAACGCCGTGCTGGAGAGCGAGCCGGCCGCATACGAACCGATCGCGCCTGCGTCGATGCGTAGTGCGGAATCTTCCGCGCCGGCATGGATGGCGCGCGTCCGTTCGGTCCTGTCCGGCCGCACCGTGACCAGGCCGAGCGTCGGGATCTCCGCGTCCGGACGCACGACGACGGTCGGCAGCAGGGTGGCCGTTTCGCGGTTCGACGGCATCGGCGTTGATGCGGCGACACGACGATGCGCGACGCCGATGCTGCCGTGCGAGAGCGCGGCGACGGTGATTCCGGTTCCGGCGACGGCCGTTGCCAGCAGCAGGAATTGGAGCAGTCGGTTCGACATGACGACCTCCTTGGAGGCGATTGATGAAGTAGTGTTGTAGTTAACTATAACACTAAAAATGCAAACGTCAACTGCATCAGCCCATGACGGATGGGGGATGGCCGGAACCGGCGGGTGGCGCGGGAGACGCGGAGCGCCGGCTCGGCGCGGGCGAGGCAGCAGGCGGCGTGCGTCGATGCGCGCCGCGACCGGCTAAGCGTGTGTCATTCCCGCTCGGCGAGTTCCAGCGCGGCGTGTGCTTCGAGCCAGGCTTCCTCGAGCGCGGCGATGTCCTGTCCCAATTGCCCTTGGAGGCGCACGAGTCCGGCGATGCGTTCGCCGCCTCCGCTTTCGTACAGCGCGGGATCGGCGAGTCCGGCCTGCACGGTCGCGCGTTCGGCTTCGAGCGCCACGATGCGCTTTTCGATGCGCGCGACCTCGTTCTTGATCGGCGCGAGGCGCGCGCGTTGTTCGGCGCGGTCGCGGCGCGCGTCGCCGCTGCTGTTTCGCCCTGTCGACGCCGCAACCGGGGCGCCGCGCAGCACGAGTCCCGCGTAGTCGTCGAGGTCGCCGTCGAACGGCTGCACGCGACCCCCGCGCACCAGCAGGTAGTCGTCGCAGACCGCGCGCAGCAGGCCACGGTCGTGCGCGACCAGCACGACCGCGCCGGCGAAATCCTGCAATGCCGCGGCCAGCGCTTCGCGCGTGTCGATGTCGAGATGGTTGGTCGGCTCGTCGAGCAGCAGCAGGTTGGGGCGCTGGAACACGATCAGCGCGAGCGCGAGGCGCGCCTTTTCGCCGCCGGAAAACGGTCGTGCGATCGACAGCGCGCGCTCGCCGCCGAAGCCGAAGGTGCCGAGGAAATCGCGCGCGCCCTGTTCGCCGAGCGTGGGTTGCAGGCGCAGCAGGTGCTGGATCGGCGTGGCGTCGGGATCGAGTTGCTCGATCTGGTGCTGCGCGAAGTAGCCGATCGCCAGGCCCTTGTTCGCGCGCCGCTCGCCGGCGAGCGGCGCGAGCGAGCCGGCGATGGTCTTCATCAGCGTGGATTTTCCGGCGCCGTTCGCGCCGAGCAGGCCGATGCGTTCGCCCGGGCGCAGCGACAGCTTCACGTGTTCGACGATGCGACGTTCGCCGTAGCCGACGGCGGCATCGGTCAAGGTCAGCAGCGGGTCGGGCAGGGCGTCCGGCGCATCGAATTCGAATTCGATGCCGGATTCGGCGCGCACGGCGGCGATCTCGGTCATGCGTTCGAGCGCCTTCACGCGGCTTTGCGCCTGGCGTGCCTTGGTCGCCTTCGCCTTGAAACGGTCGACGAAGCGTTGCAGCCGCAAGCGCTCGGCCTGCTGGCGCTCGTGCGCGATCTGCCGTTGCGCAAGGCGTTCGGCGCGCTTGCGTTCGAACGCGCTGACGCTGCCGGCGAACAGTTCGGCGCCGGCGTCGGCGATGTGCAAAACGTGCGAGACGACGTGGTCGAGGAACTCGCGGTCGTGCGAGACGACGATCAAGGTGCCGCCGTAGCGGCGCAGCCATTCCTCCAGCCACAGCACGGCGTCGAGGTCGAGATGGTTGGTCGGTTCGTCGAGCAACAGCAGGTCGGAGCGGCACATCAGTGCCTGGCCGAGGTTCAGGCGCATGCGCCAGCCGCCGGAGAAATCGGAAACCCGGCGCGATTCGTCGCCTCGGCCGAAACCGAGGCCGTGCAGCAGTTCGCCGGCGCGGGCGCGGGCCGCGTAGCCGCCGATCGCGTGCATGCGTTCGTGCAGCACGGCCTGGCGCGCGGCGTCGCGCGCGGCTTCCGCATCGGCGAGTTCGCGTTCGAGCCGGCGCAGCTCGGCGTCCCCGTCGAGTACGTGGTCGAGCGCGCTGCGGTCCGAGGCATCCGCCTGTTGGCGCACGTGGGCCAGTGTCCAGTCGCGCGGGCGCCCGAACTCGCCGGCGTCGGGTGCCAGTTCGCCGCCGATCAGCGCGAGCAGGCTGCTCTTGCCGCTGCCGTTGCGTCCGGTCAGGCCGACGCGCCAGCCCGGATGAACGATAAAGTTGGCGCCGTTCAGCAAAATCCGGGAACCCCGGCGCAGGGTGATGTTGTCAAAGCGCAGCATCGGAGCAGTGTACAGGGCGGGGAATCGGGGTTTGCCAACGCCTGATGCCCCGTACACAATACGCGGCCCCGCATAAGCGGCCCTCGGCTGCAAGGCAACGCCGGCGGCAGCCGGACCGGCAAATACTCAAGAATCCCCAGGAGCAGACATGACCCGTTTCGTGCAGAAGACCCTTGTTGCCGCGCTCGCGGCCAGTTTTGCCGTCGGCAGCGCGGTTGCGGCCGAGCCGGCCGCCAAGCCCGCGGCGGAAGCCGCCAAGCCGGCGATCGCGCTCGACAAGAACAAGATCAGCACCATGGTTGGCATGGACATCGGTCGCGGTCTCACGCAGATCAAGGACGACATCGACATCAAGGTCGTCGAGCAGGCGCTCGAAGCGACGATCAAGGGCGACAAGACCTCGCTGACGCAGGAAGAAGCGCTGCAGGTGCGCCAGGAGTTCATGCAGCAGATGCAGGCCAAGCGCGTCGCCGAGCAGAAGGTCGCGGCGGACAAGAACAAGGCCGACGGCGTCAAGTTCCTCGCCGAGAACAAGTCCAAGGCCGGCGTGAAGACGACCGCCTCGGGCCTGCAGTACCTGGTCGAGAAGGAAGGCACCGGTGCGAAGCCGAAGGCCACGGATACGGTCAAGGTCAACTACCTCGGCACCAAGATCGACGGCACCAAGTTCGACAGCTCCTACGATCGCGGCCAGCCGGCCACGTTCCCGCTGAACGGCGTGATCAAGGGCTGGAGCGAAGGCCTGCAGCTGATGCCGGTCGGTTCCAAGTACAAGCTGTTCGTGCCGGCCGACCTCGCCTATGGCGAGAACGCGCCGGGCCCGATCGGCCCGAATGCGACGCTGGTGTTCGAGGTCGAGTTGCTCGACATCGAGAAGCCGAGCGACAAGCCGGTCGCCGACGCGAAGCCGGCCGCCAAGGCCGCCATGAAGCCGGCTGCCAAGGCCGGCGACAAGAAGTAATCGGCCACACCGCAACAGCGCAGGGCGCGTCGCGAACCGGCGCGCCCTGTTTTTTGGTGGGTCGCGGAATCCTGCGATCGACTCGGGGCGAGGTATCCGCAAGTCCGAGCGCTTCTCGGGCTTGCCGCCCACATCGGATCCAGCACGGCCCTCGATCGCCGTGCGTTCCAACAATGTCGGCCGCGAGCGAGTGACGCGGCACGGGGAATTCGCATGCGCGTGACGATCTTCGGAACGGGTTACGTCGGCCTCGTCACCGGCACTTGTCTGGCCGAAGTCGGCAACGACGTCGTCTGCGTCGACGTCGACGCCGGCAAGATCGCACGCCTTGAGCGCGGCGAGATCCCGATCTACGAGCCGGGCCTCGAACCGCTGGTGCGAGCGAACCATGCCAGCGGCCACCTGAAGTTCACGACCGATGCGAACGATGCCATCGCCCATGCGCAGGTCATCTTCATCGCGGTCGGCACGCCCCCCGACGAGGACGGCAGCGCCGACCTCTCGCACGTGCTGGCGGTCGCGCGCACCATCGGCAAGACGCTGACGCGCTATGCGGTGGTCGTCAACAAGTCGACCGTGCCGGTCGGCACCGCGGACGCGGTGCGCGCGGCGATCGGCGCCGAGCTGGCCGTGCGTGGCAGCGAAGTGGTTTTCGATGTCGTTTCCAACCCCGAATTCCTGAAGGAAGGCGATGCGGTGCAGGACTGCCTGCGCCCGGACCGCATCGTGGTCGGCGCCGACAGCGCGCGCGCCGTCGAGGCGCTGAAGACGCTGTACGCGCCATTCAACCGCAATCACGAACGCATCGTGCTGATGGACGTGCGTTCGGCCGAGCTGACCAAGTACGCCGCGAACGCGATGCTGGCGACGAAGATCAGCTTCATGAACGAGATCGCGAACATCGCCGAGCTGGTCGGCGCGGACGTCGAGCAGGTCCGTCGCGGCATCGGCTCCGACCCGCGCATCGGCTACCACTTCATCTATCCCGGCGCCGGCTATGGCGGTTCCTGTTTCCCGAAGGACGTCAAGGCGCTCGAGCACAGCGCGCGCCAGTACGGCCACGAGCCGCTGCTGCTGAGCGCGGTCGAGGCGGTCAACGCGACGCAGAAGAAGAAACTGTTCGCCCTGATCGAACGCCATTTCGACGGAAATCTGTCCGGCCGCACGATCGCGCTGTGGGGACTCGCCTTCAAGCCGAACACCGACGACATGCGCGAGGCGCCCAGCCGTACTCTGCTGGAGCAACTCTGGAACGCCGGCGCCAAGGTGCGCGCGTACGACCCCGAGGCGGCCGGCGAGACGCGACGCCTGTACGGCGAGCGCGAGGACCTGACCCTTTGCGACCAGCACTATGCGGCGCTCGAAGGCGCCGACGCGCTGGTCGTCGTGACCGAATGGAAGGCGTTCCGCAGCCCGGATTTCGAGCGTATCCGCTCGCTGCTGAAACAGCCGGTGATCTTCGACGGCCGCAACATCTTCGAACCGAAGGCCGTCGAGGACGCAGGAGTCGCGTACTACGGCATCGGCCGTGGTCGCAGCGTGACGGCGCCCGGCTAGAGATTCCGTCCTGCGAGCAGCTGCGCTGCACGGGGCTTCGACCCGGCTTCCGCGCCCCGGCACAGCGACTCCGCCGCGATTTTTCCGCTAACATCGCCTCTTTTTGGCGGTCGGCTCGGAGCGAGGAATGATGGAAAAAAAGCGTGCATTGATCACCGGCGTCACCGGTCAGGATGGCGCGTATCTCGCTGAGCTGCTGCTGGCCAAGGGCTACGAGGTGCACGGCCTCAAGCGGCGAGCGTCGTCGTTCAACACCGAGCGCATCGATCATCTCTATCACGAACTCGACGACTCGCAGCCGAGCGTGCGCCTGCACTACGGCGACATGACCGATTCGCTGAGCCTGCTGCGCGTGCTGCAGCAGGTGAAGCCGGACGAGATCTACAATCTCGCCGCGCAGAGCCACGTGGCGGTCTCGTTCGAGGAGCCCGAATACACGGCCAACGCGGACGGACTCGGTGCGCTGCGCGTGCTCGAGGCGATGCGCAGCCTCGGCCTCGGTGATCGCTGCCGTTTCTACCAGGCGTCCACGTCGGAGCTGTACGGCCTCGTGCGTGAGATCCCGCAGCGCGAGAGCACGCCGTTCCACCCGCGTTCGCCGTACGGCGTCGCCAAGCTGTATGCGTACTGGATCAGCGTGAACTATCGCGAGGCGTACGGCATGTACGCCTGCAATGGCATCCTGTTCAACCACGAATCGCCGATCCGCGGCGAGACCTTCGTGACGCGCAAGATCACGCGCGGACTCGCGCGCGTGATTTGCGGCCTGCAGCACTGCCTGTATCTCGGCAACCTCGACGCGCGCCGCGACTGGGGCCATGCGCGCGACTTCGTCGAGGCGCAGTGGCTGATCCTGCAGCAGGACCAACCTGCCGATTACGTGATCGCGACCGGCATCCAGCATTCGGTGCGCGAGTTCGTGACCTTGTCCGCGCGAGAGATGGGCGTCGAGGTCGAATACCGCGGCAGCGGAGCGGACGAATACGCGGTCGCCACGTCGGTCAACGCGGCGAACGCGAAGATCAAGGCCGGTGATGTGCTCGTGCGCATCCATCCGCAGTACTACCGCCCCGCCGAGGTCGAAACCCTGCTCGGCGACCCGACTTTCGCGCGCGAGCGCCTCGGCTGGACGCCGAAGACGAGTTTCGCCGAACTCGTGCGCGAAATGGCCGCAGCCGACCTGGCGCTCGCGCGCAACGAAGCGCAAGGGTTGACCGGCGCTCGCCACGGGCGCCATCTCGTCGAATCGCGGCCAGAACGGGCGTCATGACGACGCTGGAAGAACGCCTGACCGAACTCGAGGTGCGCCTTGCGTTCATCGACGACACGATGCAGACGCTAAGCGAGACGGTCGCCACGCACGACCGCCTGCTGCACGACCTGCGCAACGCGATGGAACAATTGCGCGGCGATCTGGTTGCGATGCGCGGCAGCCTCGCGCACGATGCGCGCGACGAGCCGCCGCCGCCGCACTACTAGCGCGTTCGTCCGCAGACACGCCGTTTGCGAAGCGCGAACGCGCGCATGTTTTCACCGAAGGCATCGGCTTCGATGAAAGCCGTTTCCGCATGACCTTTCCGTGGCGAGTGCCTGAATCATGTCCGAGTCCCTGCGCGATCAACTCCTCAAGGCAGGCTTTTCGCAGAAAGCCAAACCCGAGCAGCGGTCGAAGCCGTCGCAACGTCCGCCGCAGCGCCCGCATCAGGGCGGCAAGCCGCCACCGAAGCCGCCGCGACCCGGGCAGGGAGAGATCGATCTCGCCAAGGCGTATGCATTGCGCGACCGCAACGATCGCGAGGCGCGCGAGCGTGCGCAGCGCGAAGCCGAACAACGTGCGCGGGAAAAAAAGGAGCGCAAGCAGAAGCTCGCGGCCCTGCTCGGCGGCAAGGCGTTGAACGACGCGGCCGCGGAGATCCCGCGACACTTCCCGCACACGAACAAGATCCGCCGCGTCTACGTGACGGCCGCGCAATTGCCGCAGCTCAACGGCGGCGAACTCGCCGTCGTGCAGCATGCGGGCCGCTACCTGTTGGTCACGCGTGAAATCGCGCTTGCCGCGCAAGCGATCGACATCGAGGCGCTGGTCCTCCTGTGCGATCCGCAGGCAGTCGACGAAGACGGCGTGCCGGCCGACCTGGTCTGGTAGGTAGCCGGTCGGATTCACCCGGCGCGGCCTGCGGATTCCCCAATGAATCGGCCGGCGATATGCTGGCGGCCATGGCGCGCTCGCATCACGCTCTAGTCCTGATCGGCCTCGCGGTGTTGCCCGTTGCCGCGACCGCGTTGCCGTTGCCGCAATTTCCCGCCGGAGCCGTCTGGAACCAGGACGTCAGTCAGGCTCCCCTGGCCGCCGGTTCGGCATCGATGATTTCGACCTTGCAGGGCCTTGGCGGCTGGGGCAATGGCGTGCTACAGATTGACTTGTCGATGCGGGTGCTGCATGCGGCCGGGAACGCTCCGACCGCCGTGCTGTCGGCATGGCCGTCCGCGGACGACTATTACTCGCCGGATTGTGAAGCGGCTGGCCTGGTCTTTCCGCTGCCGCCGGGCGGCGCCATCGAAGGTTCGTCCGGCTATTCCTGCGACAACGCCAACGACGATTGTCACCTGCTGGTGCGGCAGGGCGACACCTTGTACGAGGCGTACCGGGCCAACGTCGTGGGTGGCCGACTGCAGGCCCAATGCGCAGTGCGCTGGGATCTGCGCAAGCGCTATCCGCGCAACGGCCGCGGCGAGCAGTGCACCAGCGCCGATGCCGCCGGCTTCCCGGTCGCCCCGTTGCTGTTCAATGCCGACGAGGTCAAGGCCGCGGCGGCGGCGGGCGGCGACATCGGCCATGCAATCCGTTTCGTCCTGCCGAACGCGCGCATCGCCGCGGCGGCCTACGTGCACCCGGCCAGCCACGGCACGAAGCCTCCGGGTGGCGCGAGTGGTCCTGCCGCGAGCGTGCCGTACGGCGTGCGCCTGCGATTGAAGGCATCGTTCGACATCAGCCACTACAATCCTGCGGCGCAGGTGCTGCTGCGCACGATGAAACGGTACGGCATGCTGCTGGCGGACGGCGGCAACATCGCGCTGACCGGCGAAGCGGACACGTTCACGACCGCCAAATGGGCGGATCTCGGCATAGGCACGCGCGTGTTCGTGACGGGCACCCCATCGCCCAAGGTCACCGATTTCGAGGTCGTCGACAGCGGCCCGCGCCACGCGGCGACCTACGAGTGCGTGCGCAACCCGGGCGATTTCGTCTACATCGACGGCTACGATTACTGAAAACCCGCCGCCGGGCGGCGACGGCCTCAGAAATCCATGAAGTAGCCGCCATTCACCGGAATGTTCGCGCCGGTGATGAAGCCGGCATCGTCGGCGGCGAGGAAGTCGACCGTGCGTGCGATTTCGCGCGGCTCGCCGAGGCGGCCGACCGGGATGTTGGCGATGATCTGGTTGCGGATGTCTTCGGGAACGGCCTGCACCAGCGCGGTGTTGCAGTAGCCCGGCGACACGCTGTTGACGGTCACGCCCTTGCGCGCGACTTCGCGGGCGAGGGCCATCGTGAAGCCGTGCATGCCGGCTTTCGCGGCCGAGTAGTTGGTCTGGCCGAACTGGCCGGTCTGGCCGTTCACCGAGGAGATGTTGACGATGCGGCCGAAGCCTTGCTCGGTCATGCCGTCGACGACGTGACGGCACATGTTGAAGACGCCCTCGAGGTTTACCTTGAGCACGTCGGACCACTGTTCCGGCGCCATCTTGCGCAAGCTGGTATCGCGCGTGATGCCGGCGGCGTTGACGAGGATCGCTGCGGGGCCGTGGTTGCCGGCGACGTCCCGCACGAATTCGGAGCAGGCCTGGTGGTCGGCGACATTCAGCGGCTGGAATGTGATCGCGCCGTCGAATTCGGCGACTTCGGCATGGAAGGCGTCGACCCGCTCGCTGCGCGAGGCGAGGTCCGCGGCGACGACCATGCGTCCGGAGCGGGCCAGGTATTTGCAGATTTCCGTACCCAGGCCACCGATTCCGCCGGTGACGATGGCGACGCGCTTGCTCATCGATGATTCCTCGTTCGTGCGTTGCCGCATGTCATGGCGCACGATCGTGCTGCGCCACAACAGCAGCAATGAGACTTGCTCGTGGGGTTTCCGCGATCAGGACTTGGCGTCTTTCTTCGGCTTGCCGGGATCGAACGCGCCGTCGCGCACGCTGTTCGCGGCCGCGGTCAGGAAGCCTTGCTGCAGCGATTTCCACAGATCCATGTTGCGCTCGGTCATGTCGTTCAACATCGACCACGGCGTCTGCCCGAGGATGTTGTTCAACTGACTGCGGAACTGCTGCTGCTGGTCGAGGAAGATCTGCAGGCTGCGCTCGAGGTAGCCGCCCATGAAGCCCTGCAGCGAATCGCCATAGAAGCGGATGATCTGCGACAGCAGCTTGGTCGTGAACATCGGCTCGCCGCGATCTTCGTATTCCGAGATGATCTGCAGCAGCACCGAACGCGTCAGGTTCTCGCCGGTCTTGGCGTCGCGAACCTCGAATTCCTCGTCGTCGAGCACCAGCTGGCGGACTTCCTCCAGCGTGATGTAGCTCGAAATCTCGGTGTCGTAGAGACGACGGTTCGGGTACTTCTTGATGATGCGCGGCGTAGTCATTCCTTAACGCTAGCAGAATGTGACGCGGCGCACCAGTTGCGGATGTTGCGCAGCAAGGGGAAGGGCGCGCGAACGATTCGCGAGCGGAGGCTCGAGGTGCCCGCGAGGCGGGCGTCCAAAAACCGGGCGGCGCCAACTTCCCGGGGCGTCGCCGTTCGATTCCCCTCCCGCCAGGAAGTCCTCGGGCGATGCCATTCAAGGCATCGCCCGAGCGTGCGCTTTTCTACCAGCCCATGTACTGGCCGCCGTTGATGGCGAGGTTCGCGCCGGTGATCCAGCGGGCCTGGTCGTTGGTGAAGAAGCCGACCGCGTAGGCGATCTCGTCCGGCTCGCCGAGGCGACCGACCGGGATCTGCGCGACGATCTTCGCGCGCACGTCTTCCGGCACCGCCATCACCATGTCGGTGCCGACATAGCCGGGCGATACGGTGTTCACCGTGATGCCGAACTTCGCGTTTTCCTGTGCCAGCGAGATCGTGAAGCCGTGCATGCCGGCCTTCGCCGCCGCGTAGTTGGCCTGGCCGTACTGGCCCTTCTGGCCGTTGATCGAGCTGATCTGCACGATGCGTCCCCATTTGCGCTCGCGCATGCCGTCGATGACCGGACGCGTCACGTTGAAGCACGAGCCGAGGTTGGTCGCGATGACTTCCTGCCATTGCAGCGCGTTCATCTTGTGGAACGTCGTGTCGCGCGTGATGCCGGCGTTGTTGACGAGGATGTCGATCGGACCGAGCTGGCGCTCGACCTCGCGCACCATCGCCTCCGCCGTGGCCGCGTCTGCGACGTCGCCCGCGGCGATCGCGAACTCGAAACCCTCCTTGCGTTGCGCGTCGACCCACGCCTTCGCCTTCGCCTCGTCGCGATAGTTGGTCGCGACCTTGTGGCCGAGCTTCGCGAGATGCCTGCAGATGGCGGTGCCGATTCCACCGGTTCCGCCGGTGACCAGGGCGACGCGTGTCGTCATGACTCGTGCTCCTTACGTTGAGGTGTTGAATGAATGCTCGCGACGGTGAACGTCGCGTCGATTGTGCACGCAGCCTCAGCAAACGTCCTTCCGCACCGCCGCATGGGCGGCGTGGTCGCAGCGCGGGATCTTGCGCGCATCGAAATCGCGAACGGCCTGCGAGAGTAGCGCGGCCGGATTGCACGCAACGGACATCGGCTGGCCGAGGAAACGCAGCGCCGCTCGCAGCGCCGGCAACGGATCGTCGGCGTCGACCGGCAACGCGGATTCGTGCTTGCTGAGCTTGCGTCCGTCTGGCCCGAGCGCGAGCGGAAGGTGCGCGTAGCGCGGTTGCGGATGGCCGAGCAGGCGTTGCAGCAGGATTTGCCGTGGCGTCGAGTCGAGCAGGTCGGCGCCGCGCACGACCGCGTCGACGCGCTGCGCCGCGTCGTCCACGACGACCGCGAGCTGGTAGGCGCAGGCCCCGTCGGCGCGCCAGACGACGAAGTCGCCGACTTCCCGCGCCAGGTCCTGTGCCTGCGGTCCCTGGAGGATGTCCTCGAATCTGATCGCCTCGCCACCCGTGCGCAGGCGCCATGCGGGCGCGCGGGCGCCTGCGCGTGCGACGCACGACGCGGGATGGATGCCGCCGAATGGCTCGAGGTCGGCGCGGCTGCACCAGCAGCGGTACGCATGGCCGTCGGCGGCGAGGCGATCGAGCGCGGCGGCATAGACGTCGGCGCGCCGGCTTTGCCGGATCACCGATTCGTCCGAGTCGAACCCGAACGCGGACAGCGTCCGCAGGATGCCGTCGGCGGCCCCGGCGATCTCGCGGTCGCGGTCGAGATCCTCCATGCGCACGATCCACGTGCCGCCGTCGGCGCGCGCAAACAGCCAGCTGCCGAGCGCGGCGACGAGTGAACCAAAATGCAGGCGTCCGGTCGGAGAAGGGGCGAAGCGGCCGCGGTACATGAGTCGTCGGTGTGTCGGGTTGCGCCCATCCTAGCGCGGCGCGGCGGCGAACGGGCTTGAGTTCGCCGCCTGCGCGCCACATCATTTTGCCCAAGTGCGTCCGCACCCCTTCCGGAGTCGTCGTCCATGATGCGCGTCCTGCTCTTCGTCGCCACCAACATCGCGGTGCTGGTACTGCTCAACATCGTCCTGTTCATCGTGCAGAACGTGTTCCACCTGCGCCTCGGCAACTATTCCGGCCTGCTGCTGATGGCGGCGGTGATGGGCATGGGCGGCTCGTTCATCTCGCTGGCGATGTCGAAGTGGATCGCCAAGCGCACGACCGGCGCGCAGGTCATCACGCAACCGCGCAACGAGTCCGAGCGCTGGCTGCTCGACACGGTGAAGGCCGAAGCGCAGAAGGCCGGCATCGGCATGCCGGAAGTCGCGGTCTACGACGCGCCGGACATGAACGCGTTCGCGACCGGCATGAGCCGCAACAACGCGCTGGTCGCGGTCAGCACCGGCCTGCTGCAGAGCATGGACCGCAACCAGGTGCAGGCCGTGCTCGGCCACGAGATCACCCACGTCGCGAATGGCGACATGGTGACGATGGGCCTGATCCAGGGCGTGCTGAACACCTTCGTGATCTTCTTCGCGCGGATCATCGGCACCATCATCGACAACGCGCTCAGCGGCAACCGCAACAACGAAGGCAGCGGCGGCGGCGTGTTCTATTTCCTGATCGTGATGGTGCTGCAAGTCGCGCTCGGCGCGCTGGCGTCCATCGTGGTGATGTGGTTCTCGCGCTGGCGCGAGTTCCGCGCCGATGCCGGCGGTGCCCGTCTGGGCGGTCGCGACAACATGATTTCCGCGTTGCAGCGGCTGGCCGGCAATCACGGCGAAACCGCCTTGCCGAAGGCGATCCAGGCGTTCGGCATTTCCGGAGAAGGCGGACTCAGCCGCCTGTTCATGAGCCATCCGCCGATCGAGGAACGCATCGCCGCGCTGCGCGCGATGGCCTGAAGCCCGCGCGGGGAAACCGGGAACGCCTGAGCACGAGCATACGGGGAAAAGCCTTCCGGGCTTTTCCCCGCGCCTTTCCGCGCGCGGATCCTGCGTGGGGGAGAGCGGCGCTTGAACGCGAAGCGGAACGATAAAGAACGATAAAGAAAGCCCGCTTCGGGCGTTTCCCGGCGCGCTCCGGTTTCGATCTCCCGGTTATGCCGCCGGTGCCGCCTTACGCGGTTGCGTGCCCGAGGACCTTCTCGGGTTCCTGCAGGAAGTTGCCCTGCACGAAGTTCACGCCGCAGTTGAACAGGATCGACATGCTGGCCGCGTCCTCGACGAACTCGGCGACGGTCAGCTTTCCGGCGTGGTGCGCCTGGTCGCAGATGTCCTTGATGCGATCCTGGTTTTCCTTGTGCCTGGGCAGCTCGGCCATGAAATTGCGGTCGATCTTCAGGTAGTGCGCCGGAATGTGCTTGAGCAGCTGGAACGAGTTCAGGCCCGAGCCGAACTGTTCCAGCGCGAAGCCGCAATGCAGTTGCTCCAGCCCCTTCGCAAAGGCGCGTGCCGGCTTCAGGCCGGTCACGACCTTGCTCTCCGGCATCTCGAATACCAGCGAATCGCCGCGCTGGCGCGAATTCTTCAACTGCTGCGCGATCCACGGCAGCAGCGTCTGGTCGTCCAGCGACTGCGGCGTCAGCTTGACGAAGAACGTCGTGCGATGGCCGGCGCGCTCGCGCTCGGCGATCGAGCGGATCGCGTTCGCGATGACCCAGCGATCGATCGCCGGCAACTTGCCGTGGCGTTCGGCGATCGGCAGGAACTGGTTCGGAGGGATTTCTCCCTTCGGGCCGTTCATGCGCAGCAGGATTTCGTAGAAGTCGCCCTCGGCGCCGTGCAGGCTGATGATGGGCTGGTAATAGAGGACGAAGCCGTCGCTGGCCAGCGCCTCGTCGATCAGCTTGAGCCAGTGGCGCGATTTCTCCGCGGCGGCCTTGTCCTGCTCCGACGGGTCGACCAGATGGACGCGATTGCCGCCTTCGCCCTGCGCGGCGCGCAGGGCCGTCGTGGCGACGCCGAGGACTTCCGCGGCGTTCGCGTTCTTCTCGCCGATCAGGCTGCCGCCGATGCTGACGGTCAGGCTGATCGACTGCTTGCCGACCTCGAAGATGCGTTCGCTGAACGCGTTGCGCAGCGTTTCGCCGAGCTGGCTCGTGGCCTCGGTGCCGCGTGCGGTCGCCAGCACGCCGAACGTGTGCTCGGCGATGCGCCCGGCGATGTCCGAGTCCGCCAGGTGCCGGCGCAGCAGGGCGGCGAGGTCGCCTAGCAGCAGGTCGGCGTTGCCGAGTCCGACCGAGTCGAGCACGCTCTTGAAGTTGTCGGGCTCGATCAGCAGCAGCGCCTGCTCGCCCTTGCCGTTCGCGGCCTGGCCGGCGCTTTGCTCGATCTGCGCCAGCATGTGCGGGCGATTGAACAGGTCGGTGACGAGGTCGCGCGAACGCAGGGCGTCGAGTTCGTGTTCGAGGTTCGGGTCGACCGTCTGCAGGCGGAACGTGATCTGCTGGCAGGGCTCGCCCTCGTAGCTGGCCTCGGCGAATTCCATCGTCGCGTCGAACGAACTGCCGTCGTTGCGGCGCGCCTTCAGGTTCAGCCGCTGCGGAGGCCTTTCGCCCTTGGACAGGCGCTTCAGCAGGGTCTTGAAGTCGTCCGCGTCCTCGGCGGCGATCATGTCGAGGATCGACATGCCTTCGATGTCTTCGAAGTCGTCGAAGCCGAACATCTCCAGATACGCCCTGTTCGCGCGCACGTGCATGCCCTCGTGCACGAAGGCGATCGGGTCGCGCGAGGAATCCAGCAAGGCTTCGCAGCGGCGCTCGGATTCGCGCAAGGACGCTTCCAGCCGACGCACGTTGCGGCGCATCGTCAGCGCGTCGAACTCGCGCTTCACGACCATCTGCGTGTGTTCGTGCGAATCGCGCAGCAGCAGCGCGCGCGCGCCGTCGCGATAGGCGGTGACGATCGCGTCCTCGCTGAGCCCGCGGCCGCAGGCGATCAGTGCGATGTCGCGACCGCCGCGCCCGGCGATGTCGCGGATCTGCGGCACGCTGAGCGCCTTGCAGGCGAGGTCGACGAGGATCAGGTCGGGCGTCTGCTGTTCGAGCGCGGCCTCCAGCTCCACTTCGGTGCTGGCGCGCGCCGGGCGTACCGCGATGCCGCCGTTGCGCAGGATGCTGATGCTCTGCTCGGCGTCGTCGGCGGAGTCGTCGATCAGGAGCAGCTTGATGATGTTGTCGGATCGGGTCATCGGTGGCGAGCCAGGAATCGTGCAGGACGGGATCGACCGGCTGGCTCGACATCGTCACGGCCGGCGCCTTGCGCCACGGGTGGCGGGCTGGGCGAGGCGTGCCGATTCGGGGAGTGCTGCGAGCGATGCACCCAGGGGCGGAGGCAA